>Ga0272441_10003064_pt1 | contig 32644 bp, 19 predicted proteins | sample SSMProp6N_FD_193582 | JGI IMG/M metagenome (GOLD analysis project Ga0272441, IMG submission 193582) | Marine sediment archaeal communities from Little Sippewissett salt marsh, Falmouth, MA, United States - SSM-Prop-6N | ecosystem: Environmental > Aquatic > Marine > Wetlands > Sediment ... | reverse complement strand
TGGCACCGACCTTGGCAATGGCCTCATAGTCCACCGGCGTGTCCAGGTAAGCTTCAGGAATAGACCCGCCCGACGGACCGCCCAGCTGAACCGCCTTGAATTTACGTTTGTTGGGAATGCCGCCGCCAATATCGTAGATGATCGTACGAAGCGGCGTACCCATGGGGACTTCCACCAGGCCAATGTTGTTCACATCGCCGGACAGGGCGAACACCTTGGTGCCCTTGCTGGTCTCGGTGCCCACACCGGCGTACCAGGCGCCGCCGTTGACCATGATCTGAGCCACGTTGGCCAAGGTTTCCACGTTGTTGAGGATGGTGGGTTTCTCCCACAACCCTTTATGGGCCGGAAACGGCGGACGCGGACGCGGCATGCCCCGTTTGCCCTCGATGGAGCGCATCAGGGCCGTCTCTTCGCCGCAGACAAAGGCGCCCGCACCCTGGTAGATCTCGATATCAAAAGAGAGCTCCGACCCCAGGATGTGGTCACCGAGCAGCCCGTAATCCTTGGCCTGTTCGATGGCCATACCCAGCCGCTTGATGGCCAGGGGGTATTCGGTACGCGCGTAGATGTATCCTTTGTGCGCATCGATGGCCTTGGCGGCGATAATCATGCCTTCCAGCACCGCATGGGGGTCCGCCTCCAGGATGCTGCGGTCCATGAAGGCCCCGGGGTCGCCCTCGTCGGCGTTGCACAGCACATATTTGACGGGGTCGGCGCTCTTGCTGGCAAAATCCCATTTCACACCCGTGGGGAACCCGGCACCCCCACGCCCCCGCATGCCGGAAGTTTTCATCTCTTCGATGATCTGTTGGGGGGTCATGTCGAACAGGGCTTTGGCCACGCCGATATACCCGTCCCGGCCGATATACTCATCGATGGACTCGGGGTCGATCAGCCCCTTGTTGCGCAGGGCCCGGGGCATCTGGTGAGCAAAGAAGGGAATCTTCGTCTGGACGGCGATTTTGGCTTTCGACACCGGGTCTTTGTATAAAAGCCGCTCCACCGGCTTGCCGTTGATCAGGTGGGATTCCACCAGTTCGGGCATATCCTCAACGCTGAGCTTCTGGTAGAAGACGTCGCCGGGGTGAACCACCAAAAGGGGTCCCATGGCGCAAAAACCGTTGCAGCCGGTCTCGATCACCTGGACCGTTTCGCCCAATCCTTTTTCCTCGATGGCCGCCAGCAGGGCATCCTTAACCCGGATGGATCCTGTGGCATGACAGCCGGTGCCGCCGCAGATCAGCAGGTAGGTCTTGTCCTTGAATGCCAGCCGCTCCTTGTGCGCCCGTCTGATGCCTTCCAGGTCCTGAGTGGTCAGTTTCGCCATATTCCGTCTCCAGCAGGTTTTACCAGGAACCGTCCAGCCCCCTGATGCCATTCATGTAAAGTCGGCCGCAGGCCACAAACAACGAATATTCGGTGATCATCAGCGGGATTTCGAAAGATTTGGCCATCTCCACGAATGCCGCAGGGGGGGTTTTGCCCCTGACGATGACAATGGCACCGACACCGACGATTTTTGCCGTTCGCATAACATGATCCGTGGTGACACCCGTCAACAGGACACAACCCTTGGCCGCGGCCGCCAGCACATCGTCCATCAGGTCCGACGCGCCACCGGCGGGGATGACCGTGTCCATCCGGTCTTCACCGCAAAGCATGGTGCCTTTGAGGATGTCTTTGATTTCGGAGATTTTCATGATCGCTCTGTCTTAAAAGCAACTGGGGTTGAGGGATTGCCGACGATACGCCTATGAATATGCATCGAGCAGTTCGAGCACCTTGTCTGAACTCACGTCTCCGTGGGTATCCTGACCCACTACCATCACCGGCGCTAATCCGCAGGCACCCAGACATCGAACGGCTTCCAGGGTGAACCGCCGGTCGTCGGTGGTGCCGCCCTCTTTCAGTTGGTACTCATTTTCAATGCGGCTCATGGCCTCCTTGATGCCCTTGACGTAGCAGGCCGTTCCCATGCAGACCTTGATGGTGTGGCGGCCCTTGGGCACCATGGAAAAAAGGGAGTAGAAGGAAGCCACGCCGTAAACGCTGCTGGCGGGCAGGTTAAGGCCCTGGCTGATGTAATCCAGCAGCTCCACGGGCAGGTATCCGGCGATGGTCTGGCACTCCCTGAGGACCGTGATGACGGCCCCGGAAATGCTCCTGTTTTTTTGGATGACCGCGTCGATCTGGGACCACATGTCGTCGTTGATGTCCGCATGGTTCGGATGGTGTGTCAGGGTCATGACTGAAACGCTCCTTGAATCGCTTAAATACAACGGCATCGAATCCACATTGAATGGACGAATAGGCGGCCTGTACGGCAATGGTAATGAATCACCGGCGACCGCGTTGCAACATTTCATAACTATATATAAATGTCAACGCTATCATGGCCGTCCACCCGCGCCTGACAACGCTTGACGGGGCTGTAAAAGCTGGTCTATAACCCAAACGCCGGGACGGTGATAAAAATCGTTGGCACATGGATCGAAACGGTTTGGAAAACCCCGCAAAGCAGACACTGGAGGCAGCCCTTGAAACGCCTGAAAGAAAAAGTCCACGAAACCACAGCATTTCTGGAATCGAAACTGGACCACGCGCCTGAGACCGGAGTAATCACCGGCACCGGACTGGGCGATGCCGTCGGCCCTCTCGATGACGCGCTGACAATGAATTACGCAGACATCCCGAACTTCCCCGTATCCACGGTGGTCGGTCATTCGGGGCGGTTGATGGCCGGAACCCTGGCCGGGCATCCGGTGATGGTCATGCAGGGGCGCGTCCACCTGTACGAAGGCTATCCCCCCGGGGTCGTGACCTTTCCCGTGCGGGTGATGCAGGCGCTGGGCGTACGGCGCCTGATCCTCTCCAATGCAGCCGGCGGTATGAACCCCGCCTTTCGCCAGGGAGATCTGATGGTGGTCCGCGACCACATCAATCTCACCGGTGAAAACCCGCTGATCGGGGCCAATCATGACGACTGGGGGCCCCGATTTCCGGAAATGACGGCGGCTTATAATCGATCCCTGGTGCAACTTTCCCGCCGGGCTGCCGACAGTCTGGGCATTGCTTTAAAAAGCGGCGTCTATGCCGGATTGAAGGGGCCGTCTCTGGAGACACCGGCAGAAATCCGCTACTTGAAAACCATCGGTGCCGATGCGGTGGGTTTTTCGACGGTGATGGAAACCCTTGTCGCCGTGCACGCCGGCATGCGGGTGCTGGGGTTGTCCACCATCACCAACATCAACGACCCGGACCGCCCGGCACCGGCATCCGTAGAAGCCATCGTGGCCGCGGCCAACCGGGCGGCTCCCGATCTCAACCGCCTGATCAGGGCCGTTGTGGCACAGATCCAAAATGGCGCGCAGCCATGACGACGGGCGCCGACCTTCTGATCACCAATGGTATCCTCATGACCATGGATCCGCATGGCCGCGTCATTGAAAATGGCGCGGTGGCGGTCTGCGGGGATACCATTGCGGCGGTCGGCTCGGCAGCCGAGGTTGGGTCAATGGCGGCAACAGAGACCATCGATGCCGCCGGCGGCATCATCATGCCCGGCCTGGTCAACACCCACACCCACGCCGCCATGACGCTGTTCCGAGGATTGGCCGACGACCTGCCGTTGATGACCTGGCTCAACGAGCACATTTTTCCCGCCGAAGCCCTGCTGGACGAGGAAAAGGTGCATGCCGGCACGCTGCTCGGCTGTGCCGAAATGATTCTTTCGGGGACCACCTGCTTTTGCGACATGTACCTGTTCGAGGATGCCGTGGCCCACGCCGCCAAGGCTGCCGGTATGCGGGCGGTAGTGGGGGAAGTACTATACGACTTTCCCTCGCCCAACTACGGCCCCATCCAAAAAGGCTTCGACTACACCCGCCACCTGATCGACGCCTGGCACAACGAACCGCTGGTCACCATCGCCGTGGAGCCCCACTCCCCTTACCTGTGTGCACCGGACCTGTTGACCGAGGCCGCCGACATTGCCCGGGAGCACCGTGTGCCCCTGGTGATCCACCTTTCCGAGACGCATAAGGAGGTCCACGACATCCAGGAAAAATATGGCACCACGCCGGTGGGTCACCTGGCCAACCTGGGCGTGCTGGGGGCCAACCTGCTGGCCTGTCATTGCGTGGTGCTCAGCGACAGGGACATGGATTTGCTTCAGCAGCAGGACGTCAAGGTATCCCACAACCCGGAAAGCAACATGAAGCTGGCCTCCGGCGTTTCACCCGTGGCCGAACTTGTCGAGCGGGGGGTGTGCATCGGTTTGGGCACCGACGGCTGCTCCAGCAACAACAACCTGGATCTGTTCGTCGAGATGGATATGGCCGCCAAGCTGAACAAGGCCAGCCGTCTGGACCCCACGGTGATGGACGCCGCCACCGTGCTGCGCATGGCCACCATCGACGGCGCGCGCGCATTGGGGCTGGACGACACTACCGGCAGCATCGAAACCGGCAAGAAAGCCGACATCATCGTCATCGACACCCGCAAACCCCACCTGACCCCCATGTACCACCCGGCCTCCCATTTGGTGTATGCCGTCGGCGGCAGCGATGTGTGCGCCACTGTGATCAATGGCCGGGTGCTGATGAAAGACCGTCGACTCATGCACATGGACCTGGAAAAGATCATGGCCGATGCCTGGCAGATCGCCGAAGCGATCCGGGGAGACTAGCATGGACTTCGATGCCGTGATCCACAATGGGACCCTGGTGACTGTGGACGACCGGATGCGAATCATCGATAACGGATGGATCGGCATTCATGAGGGCGTCATCCGGACCATTGAAGCCACCGCGCCGGATTCACCGCCGCCAACGGCCATAGTAACCATCGACGCGGTCGGCGGCATGGTCATGCCCGGCCTGGTCAACACCCACACCCATCTGCCCATGACCCTGTTCCGGGGCCTGGCAGACGACCTGCCCCTGATCGACTGGCTCGAGGAGCACATCTTCCCGGCCGAGGCCCGCTTCATCAATCCCGAAACAGTGCGTTGGGGAACGCTGCTCGCCTGCGCGGAGATGCTGCTGTCCGGCACCACCTGCTGCTGCGGGGGTTATTTCCACGAAGACACGGTGGCCCGGGCTGTGGCTGAAACCGGTCTGCGGGCCGTGCTGGCCCAAGGGGTCATCGATTTTCCGGCCCCCGGCGTGGCAGACCCGGCCAGAAACATCGCCCATGCCAGGGATTATGCCGAACGCTGGAAGGGCCGCAGCCGGTTGATCACGCCGTCCGTCTTCTGCCATTCACCCTACACCTGCAGCGACGACACCCTCAAGGCGGCCAAGGCTGCCGCCGATGACCTGGGCCTGATTTTCCAGGTGCATGTGGCCGAAACCCGTTTCGAGCGCGATCAATCCATCAAGGAGAAAGGCCTCAGCCCCGTCGCCCACCTGGACCGGTTGGGCATTCTCGACCGCCGCACCGTGTTGGCCCATTGCGTCTGGGTGGACGACGCGGACATCGCCACCATCAACCGGCGCGGCTGCTGCGTCTCACACTGCCCGGAGAGCAACATGAAGCTGGCCTCGGGCATCGCACCGGTGACCGGGATGCAGTCCGCCGGGGTAACGGTGTCGTTGGGCACCGACGGCTGCGCCAGCAACAACAACCTGGACCTGTTCGGTGAAATGGGCACGGCCGCCAAGCTGCACAAGGTCGCCACCGGCGACCCCACGGCCCTGAATGCGGCCAGCGTGATAAAAATGGCCACCATCGACGGCGCCCGGGCCATCGGCCTGGCGGATCGAATCGGCTCTCTGGCAGTCGGCAAACAGGCGGACATCATCGTCCTGGACACCCGGGCCCCCCACCTGACGCCCATGTACCACCCGAATTCACACATCGTCTATGCGGCCGGCGGCGGTGACGTGCGCCACGTGCTGGTAGCCGGCAGGCAGGTGGTGAGAGACCGGCAGTTGCTGACGATCGGTATCGGCGAAGTAATCGATCGGGTCAATGCGATCGCCCAGGAGATTCGATCAAGCCACAAATCGTTTTAAGCATAAGGAAAAAGATATGGACTTTATCCCCATTATCACCGCGGCCCGGGGCGACGCCCCGGTGGACCTGCTGTTGGTCAACGCGAAGATCATCAACGTCTTTTCCGGTCGCGTCATCGACGGCAGCATCGCCGTCAAGGACGGCACGATCGTGGGTTTCGGCGACTACGACAGCGCTCAAACAGTCGACCTGAAGGGTCGCTACGTGGCCCCCGGGTTCATCGATTCGCACGTCCACATCGAAAGTTCCATGACCTGCGTCGCCGAATTCGCCCGCACCGTGGCCCCCTGCGGCACGACCACCGTGGTGGCCGATCCCCACGAAATCGCCAACGTGCTGGGTGCGGCGGGCATCGACTACATGTTGCGATCGGCCGAGGGACAGCCTGTGAACTGCCTCTTCGCCCTGCCCTCCTGTGTGCCGGCCACCGACATGGAAACCGCCGGCGCCCGGCTGGATGCCGGGGACCTGGCGCCCTTCTTCGCGCATCCGCGCATCGTGGCCCTGGCCGAGATGATGAACTACCCCGGCGTGATCTTCACCGACGCCGACGTGATGGCCAAGCTGGCCCTGGCCCGCAGCCACCGCCGCACCATGGACGGTCATGCCCCGGGGCTTTCCGGCCGCCAGCTGTTTGCCTATGCGGCCGCCGGTATCGCCTCGGACCACGAGTGCACCCGGGCCGACGAGGCGCTTGAAAAGCTGGAGCTGGGCATCCACATCATGGTGCGCGAGGGCACCTGCGCCCGCAATCTGGACGCCCTGTTTCCCGTCATCGACGAGCATACCTGGCACCGGATGATGTGGTGCACCGACGACCGCCACCCCCATGACCTTCTGGCCGAGGGCCACGTCGACGCGGTAATCCGCAAGGCCGTGGCCAAAGGGTTGGACCCGCTGACAGCCATCCGCATGGGAACCATCAATCCGGCCGACTACTTCGGCATCAAGGATGCCGGGGCGATCGCCCCGGGGCGCAAGGCCAACCTGGTGGTCTTTTCCGACCTGGCGGACATCCGCGCGGAAAAGGTGTTTTACATGGGCCGGCCGGTGGCTGAAAACGGCCGCCTGCTGCCCGGGGTGCAACGGCCGGCCCCGGTGGCCGTTCCGCCGTCCATGCGTCTGGATCCACAGGGTCTGGATTTTTCGGTGCCGGCCAGAGGCCGGCGCATGCGCGTCATCCGCGCCATCGCCGACCAGGTGGTCACCCGCTGCGAAATCATGGATGTGACGGGAAAAGATGGCTTTGCCGTGGCTGATACGGCCAGGGATGTGATCAAAATGTGTGTGGTCGACCGCTACACGGGACGGGCCCATACCGGCAAGGGATTCGTAACCGGACTCGGGCTGAAGCGCGGTGCCATCGCTTCCAGCGTGGCCCACGACTCGCACAACATTATCGTTGCCGGGGTCAGCGATGCAGATATGCAAGCGGCAGTGGCGGCCGTGGTGAAGATGGGCGGTGGGCTTTCGGCGGTCGGCGACGGCAAGGTCCTGGCCAGCCTGCCCCTGCCCGTGGCTGGGCTCATGTCCGACCAACCGGTGGAAACCGTCCTGCAACAGATGGACGGGATGATCGCCGCAGCAAAAGATCTGGGCGCCGACCTTTCCGACCCCTTCATGACCCTGGGCTTTCTGGCCCTGCCGGTCATTCCCGACCTGAAGCTCACCGACCAGGGGTTGGTGGATGTGAACCGGTTTGAAATCGTTCCCCTATTTATTTGAACGTTAAGGATTGCGACTCAACCACGCTTGCCAATGGCGGCATCAAACGCCCCCCTGACCGGATCCGGAAACCGGGCGGCCACCGGCCGGCCTTGCTCATCCCGCAGGGTCCACACGGCCCGGTGCATGCCGGTGGCGATTTTCACCCGCGAGCCGTCCGGTTCCAGACGGAAGTAATCCACGTGGAAGGTCACACTGCAAGTACGCAGTTCCTTGAGGGCTATCGTGAGCACGACGCGGTCGAAGGGCATGGCCTCACGCAGGTGCTCCACACGGCTCTCCAGGGCAAGCAGTTCTCCTTTCTCCCCGATGCCCCCGAAGTACTCCGGAATCAGTTCGTAGAAGAAGCGGTCGCGGATCTGTCCCTGCCATTCGTAGTAGTTGGCATAATAGATATTGCCCACCAGGTTGGCGTGGACCAGGGTGGTTTCAAAGGTTTGCTCACCTACGATGGGACGCACCACGGGACCGAACGGTGCCATGTAAACAACGGGATCATCTTCGACGTCGAACAGGTGCCCCAGCGATTCGGGCAAGGGTTCGGGCACGTCCGGTGCGTCGAACTGCGGGCACATATCTTCGATAAACTGGCCGTAGTAATCCGGATACGGGGCCACTTTCGCTACCCCCGGCCCCAGGATTTCCACCCAGGTGGTCTGCAGCCGGCAAAACGCCAGGCGCTGGTAACCGCCGCCTTTGAGCATTTTGCGGAAATCGTAGGAGAGGGTCATGGTGGAATTCTCCGGCCCGTTGTTGTCGGACACCCACATGAGAATTTCAATCTGGTCGCTGGTGCCCGCTTCACCGAGGATCTTCAGGTGGCCGTAATTGGTCACCCCGCCCCATCGGCCGCTGGCAAACTGATCTGACATTTCCGCCAGAACCGGCCAGGCCGACGCCTCACGGGTGTTGCCCATCCACTTGATGAAGTTGGAGAAGTAGATGGTGCGGCTCAGGTTGGCACTGGGTTGGAAGGTCACCGGCAGCCGCTGAACGAACACCAGCTGGCCCTGGGGCCCCCCTTTGATCATCTCGAACGGGCGGGTCTCGTACAAGGGTTCGTATCCCGGATAATTTGAAGTCAGCAGATGTTCCGGAACACGCGGCACGGCCTGTGCGGCAACCGTGACGGCCAGCATCTGGGGGGCCCCCCAGGTCAGACGGATGGCCAGCGTGAGGATCTGGATGGATGTCCCGTCGGTACCGCCGCCGGCAAACAGCACCGCTTGGTCCTTTTTACTCACGATCCTGAGGCTTGCACCGGGCTGGCCGCCGGCTTTGGCCAGGGTTTCGGCCGCCGCCCAAACCCGTGTGCCGGCATCGTCCAGCGTCTCCCCATGGTCGATGAGGCTGTCCAGCAGGTCCGTTCGGTGATCGCCCAGCAGCCCTTTCCAGCCCTTGCGCTCCCTGGCGGTGACCGTGGCCAGATCGCACCCCACCGGCCCGGGCCCGCAGACACACAGGCAGGTCCGGTCCTCGTGGGAGAGAGAAATATCCAGAACGGATGATGCCACATCGGCAACGACCGGTTTGCCGCTTTCCTGCCACTGGACCGAAAGCGGCAATGCTGAGACCTCGTATCGCTCGGCCGCGGCAGAAAGGGCCCGTTGCAGCATCGGCCCCTCCGCCTCCCGCCGTTCCGGCTTGCGCTTGTCATGGATATCGGGGATACAGAACAGTTCCAGGTGGGGTGAGGTTACCGAAAAACATCGACACGTCTCGTCCAGTGCCTGACGGATCATTCGCCGATCCCGATCCGCGGGCGACACGAGATCGATCACTGTCGGATAGTCGTCATGATGCTTGAGGATTCTCAATCGGTAGCCTTGCAGCACCGCCCGCACAGCGCCATTTTCACTCACGGCAACCACCCGGTATTCCAGGTCCCGGTCCTCCTGCCCCACAAGCTCCACGCGCACGGTGGCGGGGGAGGATGCACTGAAAAATTCAGGGAACAGGTCCATGCGGTCGATGGACACGGGCAGGCTGGTATCCTGGGGCACCATCAGGGCCGCACTCTGCAGCAGGGTATCGGTAAAAAATGCATCTCCCAGGCACAGGCCGGTAGGGTTCTCCTCGCCAAAGGCAGCAATCGACACCTGATCTGCCGGCGACATGCGAGTGGTAAAGAGCGCTTTCCCGGCTTTCTCACCGGTTACCCGGATATCCCAGATGGTCTGGATGCCCTGGAATCGAGGTCCCTGGAAAAGCAGGCTGGGCCGATACAGGTCGGTCTGGGGCACCAGGGGCATGGGCGTGTCCGGACGGGCAACGGTTTCGATCGGTGCACGGTCGGTCGCACCGAAGACCAGTGTGGCCGCAAAGAAGTCCGACCCAACCCCGCTTCCCTGCTTGATGATACCGGCGTGAACCACGCTTTGGCCGTCGGCTTGGGTTTCGGCCAGTATCGCGCGGACAATGATGTCGGCACCCGTTTCGGGATCGACGGTGATCGGCCGCAGGAGGCGGACGTCCCGGATCTGCACCCGCGACAGGTCGGTATTGCCGCATAGGTAAAGCGCGGCCTGGGCCATGGCCTCCAGTCCGAAGACCGTGGGAAAAAGATAGGATCCCTGGAAATAATGGTCGCTCAGGTAGGGATCGCTCTCAAGGGACAGATGCGTTGAAAAAACCGCTTCCACCCCGGGGGTCAGATGGATTCGTTTCTCCAGGAATCGCCACCCCTGGGGCGCATCGGGCAACACCTGGTTCCAGGTACTCAGCCCCCCCATACGGGCGGTCACCACCACTTGACGGTTTCCCGGATCATGGGTAAAGACCTTGAGGAACCGGTTGACGCCCTCGTCCGTGGGAATCGCATCAATGCCCTTGTCCCGCAGCAGGTCTACACTGCCCATGCGGGCCCCCATCCCTTCGCCGCGCCAGATGCTGTAAGCCACATCTGCCGTGCCCGTCTCGGGGTGATCGGCGGCGAAACCGCGCAGGGCGATGTCCATGACCTCGTTGGAAAAGCCGTACCAGCCGTTGCCCGGCATGCCGGTGATGCCGATGATCGACCCCATCCCGACGATCAGTTTGGGCGGTGTCGCCTCGAGTGCGTCCAACAGGTGCACCATGCCCAGCACCTTGGGGGCGGTTTCGGCAAAGGCCTGCTCGGGTTTGACCTGGCCGGTGAGCCGCGGCCGGTTGAGACCGGCGCCGTGGATGATCCCGGTAACCGGGACGAGGCGATCGCTGACCGCCGTCAGCATCGCCGTCACCGCATCGCGGTCGGCCATGTCACAGGAAAAATAATCGACCGTTAGGCCCAGGGCGGCATACTTGTCCAAAAGGGAGCGGATCTCCTGCGATGCGGAGGTTGGCGACGTCTGATCCGGATGCGGGGTCCGCCCCACCAGGGCCATGCGCGCGCCGGTTTCCCTTGCCACGGCCAGGGCGCAGGCCGCCGTGATGCCCTTGGCCCCGCCGGTGACGAGGACCACATCATCGCCCGACCAGTGGAGGTTCCGCTTTTCATAGGTTGCCGGCTGAACCAGCCGCGGAGACAACGTCCGTCGGGTGCGATCCAGATCGTATCCCACGGCGGCAAATCCGTCCCGGGTGATGGTCTCGGCCAGGGTTTCCCAAGCGATCGTCTCGGCGGAAAGGGCCGGACTAAAATCCACCACCCGCACACGAAGGTCCGCCCGTTCCAGGTGAAGGCTGGCTGCCAAGGCCACGGCACCACACCGATCCAATCGTGAGAAGCGCGGATCCCGACCGAAAAAGCCGCCGCCGAACTGAATCCAAGCCACGGTGGTTCGCCGCCTCGGGGCGCGGGCCGCCGGTGGCACCGATGTCAGGCTGGCCCGCATGCGGATCAGCCGCTGCAGCAACGCCGATCGATCTTTTTCGCAATGACCGTTTTTGGGCAAAATGGCCACCAGGTGGGAAAATGCCGGATCGTGCACATCTTTTGCCGCGCCTTCAGCGCCAAAATCATGCACCCGGGTGAAGGCCCCCCGCTGAAAAAAATGACCACCGAGTACCTCAGCCACATCGGCCGTATCTTCACTGTGAAGAATCAGTACCCGGGCCTTCTGCCAGTCGTTTTCCGATCGCATCCGCCAGGTCTCGGAAAACTGCGGGTAAGGGGTTTCCACCAAATCCATGCTGAAATTACGCACCCAGGTGGGCTGGCCGGCAGCCATTGCCGGTCCGGCCCCGGTGCCCCCGGCAACGGAATCGTGCTGTTCCGCACCCATCCGCTTCAGGATCTCACTGATCTGTCGCAGACTGCGCGTGCGCAGGGGATCCAAGTCCAGGTGTGCCTCTATTCCCAAGGCCGAGGCGGTCTGCTGAACCAGCAATTTGATCTTGTCCAGCCCCAATTGAAGGTCCCGCTCAACCTGCAGATCGGGATCCAGGGCGTCGCCTGAGAATCCAGTGATTCGAGCGGCTTGGCAGAGCAGTTCGGCCAGTTCAGTGCGGTCAGCTGCCGAAGGACCGTCCGTCCTCGAGCCATCACCGCGTAACCGCTGGGCAGCGTCTGCCAGTTCGCCTAAAGCGACATTGGCCAGCAGCGACGGATCGGGAAAGGTCACACCGCAGGTCTTGGCAAAGCGGCTGATCAGGTCGCTGGCCTTGATGGAGTCCAGGTTCAAATCATCTAAAAGCCGAGACTCCCGGGAGAGGGTGTCGGGAGAAAAGCCGGTCACATCGGCGACCAACCGCCGCAAAATGGCCTGGACCTGCGCTGGAGGGCCGGCCGCCAGCACACCTTCTCCTCCCGCACCGGCATCCACCAGCCGGGCGTCGGGGTCCCAGAAGTCGAGATCCGCCTGCACCACCCGATTTAAAAATGCCCCCCGCGACGCTATATAGCGACCCACCAGCGCCTCAGGGACACCGGTGAAGGCTTCGGCCAGGATGGTGTGGATTTCGTCGGTCGGCATGCTCTCGATGCCGGCGTTCTCACCGTCGGCCCGGGGCAGACCTTCACAGGGGTTGACCACGAAGGTTTTTTGATCTACCGGGACAAAGGGATGGATCAACCGGCTTTCAAAAAGCACCTCCCAATGGATCGGCACACCCCGGGCAAAGACCGCGCCTATCGCGCGGTTCAAATCCGAAGTGCCGCCGGCAGTTCCCTCCACCGGCAGGCATGCCGGCCCCGTTTCACCGAGAACGTCTCCGGTGAGTCCGGTCAGCACCCGACCCGGCCCCAGCTCAACGATCAGATCACTGCCTGCCGCCATGTTCCGGGCCATACGAATGAAATCGACCCGTGACTGAATCTGTCGGGAGAAGTGTTCGTTCAGGGGTTGTCCGGGCTCTATAATATCGCCGTCGATGCTGGAAAAGATCCGGCATGCCGCTGCTTCCATCGGTTTCGAAAGCAATGCCATATCGGCCACCTGCCGGGCAGCATCCGCGCACAGACGGCTGTGAAAAGCGCCGGAAACCGGCAGCATATGTGCGCTGATCCCATTTTCCCGGGCAATTCTGACCATGGCTTGAGCCGCCTCCGCTCCACCGGAAAGCACGGTCTGGCGGGGACTGTTGAGGCTGGCCACGGTGAGGTACCCGTTTACCTGCGGTATCAGTGCCAGTGCGGTGGACTCGTCGCAACGGAGGCCGACCATGGCTCCCGGCACGCCGGTCTGACCGGACATGGCCAGTCCACGACGGGCCGAAAATTTCAAAAAGGTGTCCACATCGAACCCTCCGGCAGCGAAACAGGCCGTCAGCTCTCCTAAGCTGTGTCCACCCACGGCTTCAGGACGGATTCCCAAACGGGTAAAAAAAGCAAGCCACAGCATGGAGGCCAGACAGATGGCCGGCTGGGCGTTTTCCGTTCGGGAAAGCGCGCTGAACCAGCGATCCCGCGCTTCGGGACCGGGTGCCCGGTCGGTGTCCCGGAATATCAGCCGGCTCACCGGTAGGCCGGTCAGATCGAGGGTGATCTGATCTGCCCGTTCCACGAGCGATCGGGCCCACGAAAACCGTTGCACCAGCATCCGGGCCATATTCAGCTGCTGGGAGCCCTGGCCGGGAAACAGGAATCCGATCCGAGGGTTGTCGACACCCATTCCCAGCCAGATATCGGGCCCCAAGGCAACGGCCGATCCGGCGGCATCGTCTGTCTCATCTCGCCGAAGGAAGGTTTCCAGCTGGGCCAGCCGGGCGGTCAGGTCGTCGGGGCTGCCGGCGACGATGGCGGCCCGGAGGATTGCATCGGGTGGCAGCCGCCGGCTCAGGTCGGCGGCAAGGTCGGCCAGTTCGGCCACGCTGATGCCGTCGGCAGTCTTGATCAGATCCGCCATGTTTTCCAGCATGGCTGCCTTGCTGCCGGCACCCATCACCAGCAGTTCGCTCTCCTGGGCATGGGCCAGCAGCACCCCTTCATCCATGTGGGGCGCCAGGCGGTCGTCGGGGTTTCCACCGGAAACCAGCGTGATGTGGCAGTTGATGCCGCCAAAGCCCATTGAAGAGACGCCGGCGGTCAGTTGCCTGTCGGCAGGTTCCTGCCGGCCCAGGCGAACGGGGTAGAGCCGCCTGGCATCTGTATCGAAGGCTTGGTGGGGTTCGGTGCAGGCGGCGGTCGGAGGGACCACCCGGCGGTTGACCGCCATTACGGCCTTGAGCAGTCCACCGATACCCGAGGCAGCCTTGGTGTGCCCGAGGATGGATTTGAGAGAAGTGATGCCGCAGGGCCGCAATTGGCCGCGAGGGACCGGTGTCCGCCCCATCACCCGGGCGATGGCTTCCAACTCGGTGCGGTCTCCCACGGTGGTGCCGGTGCCGTGGCCCTCGATGAAATCCAGGTCTTCGATTCCATGGGGTGCATGCAGGTAAGCCCGTTCCAGGGCCAGGGCTTGGCCGGAGACGCTAGGCGCCGTAATCCCTGAGCCACCACCGTCCGAGGAGATGCCCCAGCCGTGAATCACTGCATAAACACGATCGCCATCCCGTCGGGCTGCGTCCAGGGGTTTAAGTACCATGAAACCGCAGCCCTCGCCGGGTATGAACCCTTTTCCGCCGCGGTCATACACCGTCATATCACCGTCGGTGAGTGCACCGGTTTTGGCAAAACCGATCAGCTCGAACGGATCCAGGCTGACGTCCACGCCTCCCACGATAGCCAGGTCCAGATCCTGGTCCACCATGCGCGAAGCGGCATGGGCCACGGCCAGCAGCGATGAAGCGCAGGCCCCGTCGATGGTGAACCCCCCGCCCATGAGGTTGAGATGATTGCAGATGCGACCGGCAATAGTGTTGGATAGCCCGCCGGCCAGGGTGTCCTCGTCCATTGGCGGGAAGACGGCGGTATAGCGATCCTTCAGGGTTCGGGAGAGCCGGTGAATCTGCCGGTCATTCATCCCCTGGGCCCGGGCGGCAACCTGCAGCGCCCGGCGGACAAAGGGCCAGCGAAGCCGCATGGTGTTGGCCCGGGTCTGCTCGCCGGTAAGGGTGTTGCCGATAATGACGCCGGTGTGCTTACCGGGTAGGGTCTCACGGGTGTAACCGGCATCGGCCACAGCCGCCAAGCTGGTTTCCAGGGCCAGCCAGTGTACGATATCCGTGACGCATACGGTCGAAAACGGGATTCGCCTTTCAGCCCAGTCGAAGTCGAAACCGTCGATGACTGCGGCTTGGCGGCCATAGGTTTTGTCAGGCGCTTTTTTATCCGCATCATAGTAGTCCGCAAGCGGCAACCGACAATCCGGAATACGCCGAAACTGCCGCCGACGGGCCAGTATGTTTTCCCACAGTTGCCGGGGCGTGGCTGCGTCAGGATATCGACATGCCAGTCCAATCACGGCAATTGCCGGTGGCGATGACCGATGCGTCATTTTCGCCTCACCTTATCGAACACATTTAATATCAAATGGTTAAGTTTTATTTGAAACGCTGCACAACAATAGATCTTGATGCAGACACATATGAATATGAAATATCCATGCCAAATCTTCAAAACCAGCAGATATCGTTATAAAAGAACTGAATCATCAACCATTGGCAGCGTTGTTTCCGATCCAACCGGATTTAGACACTCGCAAATATATGCCGATTATGAGATAAAGTAGTCGTTGTGTTGGCCGTCGTCGGCCCATGTGTTGACAACTGGTGTGTCTTTTAAAGAACACTGAAATCATTCAGTTATTAGGAAAAACGGGCATGAAGCTGCGCACCTGTGTTTCACCGGCGGGCCGGTTTATTTTTGGTCTGCACCGGCCGCATTTTACCGCCGACAATTTTCGAAAGACGGATCGACTGGCCGACCTGGGCACGTTGCCGGAGGGTACCCGTCACCGCAATGACGCCAATTTTCCTTGTGGGCCTGTCCACGAACCGGCGGCGGACTGGATCTTCGAGGTTCCCAACGCCTTCCCCTTCAGGGGCACCACCTACATCGGCAAGACATGGGCCGACGCCCGTGCGCACGAGCCCGAGGCCATCGCGCTGCCGGAGACACCGGAGATCTCTTTCTTTGAAGGTCATTCCGATGAACCGGCAGCCACAATGGCTATCCGCAACTTGCCCCGCCCGCTTCGGCTGGCTCTGGCGGTAACATCCACCGATGCCCGGGACCTATGTGCGCTGGCCCACATGGCCTGCACCTTATGCATGGATGAAAACAGCGGTCACCTTTGGGGGCTGGCCTATGAAAGGCGACCCGACGGACGAATCAAGGCGGTGATTGCGGATGAGGGCCTGTTCGAAGCCGTGGCCAACAACCGCCACCTGCCCCACGCTTATCAACAGGCCATGGTGCTTCGCCCCGGCGCCCAGGGAGAGAGCGAGATCGTGGGTGAATGGCGTGAATCGGACCCGGACAGCCATGTGTTCGAGTACCTGCGCAGGAACTCCTACATCCCCTGGGGTCACTATGCCGCCAACATGGCCGACGACACCGTGCGATACCGTTTGCAGGATCTGACCCAGCAAGATATGACCGGCATGCGCCACCTGTACTACCAACGAAGCTATTCCCGCTTGGCCGGTGTGTTGGGGTTGCCACCCGTGGCCGGCGGACGAACCCTGACCATCGATGAATTGGAAATGCTGAGGCTGACCATCCTAAAGGTGTTGAAAAGAGAAAAAACCATTGCGTTTGACCGAACCCTGTGGGGCTGGAATTACGGGTTTGACTGCGCACCCAGCGGATACCGCCTGCACGCCTCCCACCAGCAGATCCACCAGCAGTTCGCTCTGATCCCGACCGAGGTACCGCTGGCCGCAGACGAGGGGTCCCTTCCGGCATACGCATGCGGGGATCTGGTGAGCGATTTCGTCAAGGCATTCCGTCATGAAACGGGGAGGGGCTTTTTTGAATGCTATCAGCAGGCGATCATGGATAACCGGCGGATGGATGGAAACACGCAACGCGAACAGAGCCTGGTGGTTTTTGAAGACGATCGGGTGATGGTATTCGTGCCCAAAGCCCAGACCTCACAGTGGGAACTGAACCTGATGCCCAAAACACCGGTGGGCAGCATCGTTGAAGCCGACACGCCCACACGCCGATCCCTGGACCGGGCCATGTTGGCCGCCGTCAAGGTGCTGGGGGCCATGGGGGCCCGCATGATCACCACCATTGAATATTCGGCATCCGTTGTCGGTGGCAATACGGACCATCGCTTGATGCTTGCCTTTTTGCCCAGACTGCCGGATTCCCCTGGAGCATTCAGCGAAGCCCAGCTGCGCTGGATCAGCGGGCACTACCCGGAAGATTTTGCCCTGGCCTGCCGCCGCCATCTGCCTGAAGGGCTTGAATTGTCTTGACTTTGGCTATCTCCCGGCTTAATTTTTTCGGGCGACCGGCCGGCGTGCCGACAATTTGCGCAATCTGAATGGAAAAGGAGTATATCTTGCCGCCTGTTATCTCCATCGTGGGCAAGTCGGAATCCGGCAAAACCACGCTCATCGAACGACTGATCCCCGAGTTGAAACGCAGGGGCTATCGCATCGGTATTGTCAAGCATGCCCATCGCGGATTTGATATGGATCGGAAAGGGAAAGACAGCTACCGTCACAGACAGGCGGGTGCCGATACGGTGATGCTCGCTTCTCCCGGCCAGATCGCCATGATCAAGGATGTACCCAGTGAGTGTCTGGACGATCTGGTCCCTTATTTCGAAGATATGGACTTGCTGGTCACGGAAGGATTTAAAAGCGACCGGGCTCCAAAAATTGAGATCTTCAGGGCGGAACGACATCGGCATCCCGCCTGCCTGGAAGACGACACCCTGATGGCCATGGTTTCCGACACACCCCTCGACGTGACGGTTCCCCAGTTCGCGACGGCCGACATCCAGGCGATCACTGAATTTATCGTGACCAGATGTCTGCCCCCCCTAACGCAATAAGTGAAAGCCATCACTGCCCAGTCGGCAGAAGACCCATTATGCCTTAAGGACTGCCGTCCAGGATCAATCCCGATCAGACACTACGGCAGAAGAGATGGTCCACACTTTATTGGAAAGCACCTCCGCCAATGAATCTGAGATTTGGAATCACCGGGAAACTGCTGGTCTGGTTTCTCGTCATCATCGCTATTTTTTATGGCACGATCCTGGTCCTATACATCAATGTCCAGCAGGTGGTCAGACTGACCGGATCCATCGTGGAGAAAAATTATGCCCTTGCCTCAGGGACGAAAAAGATGATGGAAACCCTGCTGAGCATGGAAGAAAATAAACAGAAGTACCTGCTGCTTAAAAAAGCCGACTACCTAGTCTTCTTCAATGAAGCGCAGCGGGCCTTTGAAGAAAACCTGGCGCAGGTGATCCGGCTGACCGACCTTGGCCATGACATTTCCGATGTGTGGCGGGACATCAGTCATGATTACGACACCTATCCCAACGCGGCGGAGGTTTACACATATCTGAGCGGTAAGGTTAAAGACCCTGAAGCCGTAAATACCTTCTGGATCCCCGAAGCGATCGTCAACAACTGGATCAGTAGAATTTCCGACGAACGGCTGAAAAATGAGCTTGAAATCGAACAGGCCACACGGGAAGTGAATCGCAAGGGTCGGCTTTCCGCCAGAAACGGGCTTATCGGCCTGGCGGTCTCCAGCCTAGTTGGTTTTTTGGGCATTTGCTACCTGGCTTATTCCATGATCCGCCCATTGCGGGAACTGATGGATGGCATCCGGCAAATCTCCTCAGATCGGCTCAGCACCCCCCTCAAGGTCCGCAGCCAGGATGAATTCGGCGAACTGGCCAATGCCTTCAACGAAATGTCCAACCGGTTGCGCAAAGAGGAACGCATGCGGTCCGATTTCATCTCCATGCTCAGCCACGAGATCCGCACGCCATTGACATCCATCCGCGAGTCGGTCAACATGATTCGGGAAGAGGTAATGGGTCCCATCAACAGCCGGCAGGAAAAATTTCTGGGAATCGCCAGCGCGGAAATCAGCCGCATCAGCGACCTGCTGAGCCATCTAATGCAGGCGTCCCGGCTGGAGCCCGGCCTGCTAAACATGCAGTTGGAACCTATCGATCCGCACACCTTTATCTCCGAATGTGCCAACAGCATCAAATTGGCCGTCGAGGCAAAAAATATCGATCTGCGTCTTCAGGTTCCCTCCCAATTGCCTCCAATCGTCGGCGACCGCCAACAACTCCAACAGGCTCTGTTGAACTATCTGTCCAACGCCGTAAAATTTTCCGAACCCGACACCCGTATCACTGTCGGTGTCCGTCAACACCGGTCGAAAAATCTGCTCTCCTTTTTCGTCAAAGACAACGGCCCCGGTATTCTGGAAGAGGATCAAGCATTTTTATTCAACAAATACTATCGGGGTCAGCGTGAACGCGAGCGACTGGAAGGCGTCGGCTTGGGACTCAGCATTGTCAAAAACATCGTCGAATCCCACCACGGCACCGTGTGGGTCAGCAGCCAGGTGGGCAAGGGAAGCACCTTCGGATTCACCCTGCCCAGCGCACCCGAGCGATGATGCCGGCTTGACGGTGTGAGCGGCAATCGTTGAATTTTCTTGAATTGTCGTGCAATGGGGATTAAATAGAAAGCGGGATGAGTTTGAGACGGTGGTTGAATAAGAATTAGGAACCTCATGACAAGTGTATGGAGCCAATCGTACCGCCTGATGATCACCCTGATCATCGTCACGGGACTGCTTGCGGGCTGCGCGTCCGTTTTTCGGGATTTTGACGACAGGATGAACCGAAAGCGATACACGTCGGACTATGCGTCCTTTGAAAATGCGCTGTCAGTCTATAAGGACGGTGATTACGAACAGGCGGTGGAGCTGTTCAGGACGCTTTCGACAGCAAAAACCCATGAAAAACTGGCCCGAAAGGCGTGGCTGGGGGAAATCTGCTGCCGCCTGATGCTGGCGGATACCCCGGCGGACTATACCGCCGCCATTGGCCTATGGCATGATTTCGGCAACTCCGCACCTAAAAATGATGATGCCTGGGATATGGACCTGCTCGATCCGCTGATCGTTCGCATGACACCTAAAAGCACCATTCGGGTGATCAAGATCCATCCGCCTGCGGCGCAGACTTCCGTCAGAACCGCAGTGCCTGCCGACCCGCCCCAGGACAACCAGCCGCAGAGCGACCAACCGTCTCAAATCGATCAGGCCGCCCTGAAAAAAAAAGCGGCGCAGGCAGCTGAATTGCAGCGTCAGTTGGATGCAGTCGCAGCCGAAAACCGCTCACTCAAGGAAAAAATCAAGGCGCTGGAAGCCATTGACCAGAATATCCAGAAGAAAAAAACGGAAATGGCAGCCCCCGGCGAATGAACCAATGAAAAATAACACCCCCCCACAATCGGTCCTCGTTGTGGATGACGACCAAAATGTACTGGAGGTACTGGATGCTCGACTGTCCAGCTGCGGGCTCACCGTCTATAAGGCGGATGGCGGGCGCAAGGCGCTTCAGATCCTCAAGACCCGCCGAATCGACCTGGTGGTATCCGATGTAAAAATGCCCGGGATGGATGGCATGGCGCTGTTGACGGAAATCATTCAGATACAACCGGGCCTCCCGGTTGTCTTTCTGACCGCCTATGCCAACGTTCCCGATGCGGTGAAAGCTGTCAAATCCGGTGCTGTGGACTATGTCGAAAAGCCTTTCGACGGTAAAGCCCTGACTGAAAAAATCCAGCTGATGCTCTTGGAATGCCAGGACACTGACCCGGTCCAGGCCGTCGATCCGGACACGGACACCGACGACCAGGTAAAAAGTCCTGCCATGAAAAACCTGCAGGGTCTGGTAAGAAAGGTGGCCCGAAGCAGCGTCAATGTCCTGATTCTCGGGGAAAGCGGGGTGGGGAAAGAGCGCATCGCCAACCGGATTCACCAGTTGGGCCACCGCCGGAAGAAACCGTTTGTCGTGGTCGATTGCGGAGCCACACCGGCCGGTCTTCTGGAAAGTGAACTCTTTGGCCACGTCAAGGGGTCATTCACCCATGCCGTAAACGACAAGAAGGGACTCATCGAAACGGCGGATACCGGGACGCTGTTCCTTGACGAAATCGGCAACATCTCCCACGAAATGCAGATCCGGTTGCTCCGGTTTATCGAAGACCGGACCATCAGGCGAATCGGCGGGCTCAAGGGAACCCCCGTGGATTGCCGGATCATCGCGGCCACCAATGCCGATCTGGGTGAAGCCATCAAAACCGGTCGGTTCCGGGAAGACCTGTTTTTCCGCCTCAGGGTGGTGACCTTGACCATTCCCCCGCTGCGGGAGCGAAAGGCAGATATCCCTCTGTTGGTCGACCACTTCACCCGACAGTATTGCAGCCAGCACGGTGTGGAAATGGTTCGCGTCCTTGAAGAAACAATGGATTGGATTTGTAATTACTCCTGGCCCGGCAATGTTCGGGAATTGAAAAACGCCATCGAAGGGGGCATCGTCATGTGCCGGGACCACGTGCTTCGGCCGGATGATTTTCATGTGGCAGGCGTAACGGAAACCTGTGCTGAGAATCCGGCCGGTGACGATTGCCTCTCCCTGGAAGAGAGCGAAAAGAACACCATCCTCCGAGCCCTGGAACAGACCGGTGGGGTTCAAAAAGATGCCGCCGAGGTGTTGGGTATCAGCCGGCGGGCCATCCACTATAAAATCAAAAAATATGGCATCGACGCCGGAAGTATCAAGGCCAGGCGCTGACCTCCCACCAGCCCGTTTCACCGCCACGGGGGAACTCGCCCTTGAATCCACAGTGGGGCCACAAGGTGCCATTGATGGATGGGCACTGTAACCGAATCCCCCCCCTCGTCTCATTAGTGCCGTGATTAAAAAACCAATGGACATCACCCATATAAACCCATATGAAAGGGGAAAAGTTGAAGGAAATATTGATCTTGCTGGCTGTGGTGGGCGTCTGGATCCTTCTTCAGGCCTATATTCTGCCGAAACTGGGCATCTCTACGTGAATGCGTGGTGCCTGTCAGGTGACAGACAAGAAAACCAATGCCGAACCCGTCGGAGAAAACGAAAAACAACGATAAGGATACCGAACTGGTCCGGGCGATCAACAACGGTCGTCAGGATCTCTTTTATGAATTGGTCAATCGTTACGAGAAAAGCCTGTACAACTTTGGCCTGAGAATGTGCGACACCCCCAGTGACGCCGAAGACATGGTGCAGGACACCTTTTTGAATGTCTTTAAATATCTCGAGGGGTTTCGACATGAAACCAAATTCAGGAACTGGCTGTACCGGGTCGCCACCAGTGCCTGCCTGAAAAAAAAACGCCGATCCAAGTATGCACCCGACAGAGAGCTCTCCCTAGACGAATTTCTTCCGGCAGACGAGTCGGCCGTATCCGCGGACCTGCCTCGCTGGGCGTCCCAGCCTCTGGATCAGGTGCTTGACGGGGAACTGGCCGGCGTCATCCGACAAGCACTGCTGAACCTTCCGGAAAAGTACCGGCTGGTAGTTGTTTTACGGGACGTGGAAGGGTTCACCACTCAGGAAACGGCCGAGATACTGGACCTGACCCCCACCAATATCAAGGTACGCCTGCACCGGGCGAGGCTATTTCTCAGAAAAGCATTGAAATCTTACTATGAAACAGACTGACCCGCATCATCCCCATGAAAACTGCCTGGCGCTGTTCGAACGGCTTTCCGAGTATATCGACAGGGAACTGGACGCACCCACCTGCAAAGATATTGAAACACATATCCAGGCGTGCAAACCCTGTCAGGTCTGCCTGAAGACATTGAAACAAACGGTGGCGTTGTGCAAGCACCTTGAACGCCGTCAGGTGCCGGAGACCTTTTCCCTGAAATTGAAGAGCGCCATCTTCGACCTGGTGGACAAAAAGGCCGATTGAATGCACCGCGTTTCACCTTCCCGCCGCACGTGTGGCCGATTCTTTTTTTTCACCTTCCGCACCCGACGCACCTGGCGTCCACGCACCCATTCCAACCCACACGATTGTAACCGTATCGGACAACTTGCCCCTTGGTGCAATATAAAAAACAGCCTCAACCTGGCGCATGCTGAGGATACCGAACCTGGATGGGCCAGGTGGCGTGCCGGACTGTGCCGATTGTGTAAACTATTACATAGTTAAATGGACGGCTGGGAAGTGCGCACCATATCGCCTCCGATGAAATCCCCTGCGCTTAAGGGACATAAAAATGCAGGATGGACGACACACAAATTAATAACCTGCTGATAAAATTTATTTATATTTCATTCCACCTAAAAAAACCGGTGATTTTCTTTCGTTGGCACCTTCATTGCTCTATCAACGGAGAGTTTTGAAAAATTAGATACTTATTCCTGAACAGATGAGATATTTCAATGGGACTGGCAGTCGCTGTGCACATCGCTTCAGAATTCACTGGCAGGTTGCAACTTACTGTTTTTCCATATCTGTTACAACGCCTCATCCACGTCCGTCATGATCCATCCATAGCCCTGCCCGACCTATCCCGGCTCATCAGGATGGATCCGGCGTTGTGCTTCCTGGCCATACGCCTCGACCGATCCATGGGTTCGAATGCGCAAGCGGCGGATCTCCCCGGCATTGACGACGTGGTCAGCCGTATCGGGATGGCCGGCATCGATGCCATCACGACCCAGGCGCTGGCCGATCAGGCATTGATCGGCATCCACCATCGACAGGGCTTGGCCCTTGGATGGTTGTGGCGGCATTGCCTCACCACAGCCATGCTGACCCAAATGCTGGCTCTGGAACTCCACTATCACTCCGCGGAGGAGGCCTATATCGCCGGCCTGCTTCACGACATCGGCAAACTGGCCCTATTCGCCCGAACACCGGCGGCATGTGCCCCCATGCTGACCGACCCTGCTCAAGCACTCCCATTGCTCAAAGCAGAAGAACAGGTTGCCGGATCAGACCATGGCCGAATCGGGGCACAGTTGATCCGCCGCTACACCAACGCATGGTTTGCTGCAGATACAGCCGAGTACCACACGGCCACCGCACCAGCGGTTGTCAACGCCCTCCCACTGGTCCAGATGGTGTGGTCGGCCAACCGATTGGCCGTCGAGCCGCATCCGTCATCCGAGGCCTATCAGACGGTTGCCGGCCTTATGAACCTGGACTCCCGGCAGCTGAACCGCATTTCACGGGCAGCTCAGGAGCAGGCCCTGAAGGTGGCAAACGAACTCGGCGGCATTCCTGATGCGCCTGAAAAAGGCTGGGCCACCGAGACGATCACCATTCCCCTGAGCCAAGCGATCAAAACCAGCACCGTCCTGTCCAGCGTTTTTCATGAGTTGCTGACGGCGACCGGCCTTGGTGCGATCATGCGGGTATTGCGGCAAAGTCTCAGCGTCTTTTTGGGTATCGACGCCCTGATCATGGTTGACCATGATCCCAAGACCAATCGCTTAATCGGACGTTTCGCCGCCGGGAACATCCTGCCGCGCCACATCGATCGGCTGCGCATTCCCCTGAGCGCATCGGACTGCCTGCCAGCCATCAGCCATGTCAGTGGTGAATCGGTGAATTCGTTTTCAGCCGCCCAAAGGAGAAAACTGACGATCATCGACCAACAACTCAATGCCTACATGCAAAAAGATGGCATCGTCTGCATGCCGATTCGATCGGGCAGCGGCGGCGGCAGGACGATGTTGCTCCTGGGCGTCGATGCCGGCGATTGGCCGTGGGTAGAACAGCAGACAACGCTGTTGAAGGCCATTGTCGCTGCCGTGGCCGGGGCGCTGGAACGAGAACGGCAACGCTGCGATCAAAGAGACCGCCGGGCGGCGGATCGCGCTGCATCGGCCATCTCAAAAACACGCAAAATCGTTCATGAAATCAACAACCCGTTGAGCATCATCAAAAACTATCTCAAGGTCCTGGCCAGGCGCACCGAAGACCAATCTTCGACCACGGATGAGCTCCGCATTATCGATGAGGAGATCAACCGTGTGACCGGGCTGATAAAATCCCTGACATCAACGTCAGAACGTATTCCCATAAACCTTGAAACCGTTGACGTGAATGCCACGATCACCGACATACTGGGGCTGTTCCGTGAAAGCCTGCCCGGCAATACGGCCATCCGCCTGAGCCAGGATCTGGATGCAGACATTCCCACCATCGCATCGGATCGGGACCGGCTGAAGCAGGCATTGATTAACCTGCTGAAAAATGCAATAGAAGCTATGCCCGATGGCGGAACCATTCAGGTGATCAGCCGCATGCTGGAAGGCCCCTCCCGACCAGTCGGCATCACAGAAAAAACGGGCCATATCAAAATCAGCGTCTGTGACGACGGCCCGGGTATTGACGAAGCGATCAAAAATGACCTATTTAGGGTTAATGTGACTTCGAAAACGGGTCACGACGGACTGGGGCTGTCCATCGTCCATGAGGCGGTGACCCACATCAAGGGCTCTCTGCTTTGCGAAAGCACCCCGGGCAGGGGAACCTGTTTTCACATCGAACTGCCCACCAACGACAATGAATCGGAAAATAGAACGGCACTGGACTCAGCTACTTAGGAGCGTTTCATGGAGAACCGCCCGCGAATATTGATCTGCGACGATGAGCCATTGATGACCGCGAGCATCAAGGCGGTCTTAGACAAAGGCAGCTACCAGGTTCAAATCACCAACAGCTCCCGCCATGCCCTGACCCTCATCCATGCCGAGTCCCCCGACCTGGTCATCCTGGATGTCATGATGCCGGAAATGACCGGCTTTGAATTGCTCGACGCCATTGATCGGGAGTGCTGCGACGCCGCCTTCATCATTGTCACCGGAGAGGCATCCGTCGATTCGGCCATCAAGGCCATCCGCAAAGGGGCCGGCGATTATCTGAGAAAACCTTTCGAACCCGACGAACTGATCATCCGGGTGGAGAATGTGCTGAGACAGCGGCAGATGAAACATGATAACGGGTGCGTCCTGGCCGAAAAGCGGCAGCTTGAAAACCAACTGCGCCAGTCCCAGAAAATGGAAGCCATCGGTACCCTGGCCGGCGGCATCGCCCACGACTTCAACAACGTGCTGAGCATCATTTTAGGCAATGCGGAACTGGCCCTGGCCGACATGTCCGGCGAACACCCCGCCCACCTGAACCTGGAACGGATACTCACAGCCAGCCTGAGGGCCCGGGAAATGATTCAGCAGTTGCTCAGCTTCAGCCGCAAGGAAGAATCCGGCCGCAAGCCGCTTCATCTCAACAGTGTCATCACGGAGTCGCTCAAGCTGATGCGGGCCTCCCTGCCCACCAACATCTCCATCGAACGCGATATCTGCACAACCGAATGCATCACCATCGCCGCCGCCACCCAGATTCACCAGATCATGCTCAACCTGTGCACCAATGCCGCCCATGCCATGGAGCCCGACGGCGGCGTGCTGACCATCCGGCTGGATCCGGTGACGCTGGACAGCGCCGCCGCCGCCGATACGGATCTTGCCCCGGGCCGCTACGCCAGGTTGGTGGTCGCCGACACCGGCCACGGCATTGAAAAGGCGATCATCAATCGGATATTCGACCCCTATTTCACCACAAAGGAAACCGGCAAGGGCACGGGCATGGGCCTCTCGGTCGTTCATGGCATCATCAAGGGCTACAGCGGCGCCATAAGGGCCTTCAGCGGGCAGGGCCGGTTCACGGAATTTCACCTCTACCTGCCGAGGGTAGACGCGACCATTGACGAGGAACCCGCTATTTTCAACCAGCAGCACCTGACGGGCGGCCATGAGCATATCATGGTCGTGGACGATGAAGAGATGCTCGTGGACATGATGCGACAGGTGCTCGAGCAGCTGGGGTATGCGGTCAGCGCATATACCGACAGTGCCGAGGCACTCAAGGCGTTTCTCGGCTGCCCCCGGCTCTACGACCTGCTGATCACGGATATGACTATGCCCGGGATGACGGGCACCGGCCTGGCCAAGGCGGTGAAGGCCGTGCGCAATGACCTTCCCATTATCCTATGCACCGGGTTCAACGAGCAGATCAGTCAGGAGAACGCACAATCGTTGGGTATCCAGTCCTTGATCATGAAGCCCGTGGGCATGCAGCAGCTGGCCGAAACCATCCGCAGCGTGCTGGTGCCAGTATCAACGGAGCGTCGCAGAAACCCGCGATTTGGTGCCCCTGCAGGCACCTTCGTGATCTCCCGCACCCACCCTTACGAGCGGTTCAGCCTGGTAGACATCGGCGTGTCCGGACTGGCTTACAGCCACGAGATGAAATCGGTGCCGGGCCATCCATCTGACCAGCTTGCCATTATGACGCCCGACGGTGAAATTTTCGTCAGCGGCATCCGCTGCCACGGCGTTTCCGATATTCCCGCCAACAGCGGCGTCCCCGGCTTCCCCCTCCCCGAAGCGGGCCAGGCCCGTCGCGGTGTGCGCTTCGAGGCCCTCACCATTCGTCAGACCGAACTGATCGATCAATTCATCCGTAACCACGCCACAGAACGATTACACTGATCCGGCCAAAAGATCACGCGCCATCTGCCGGCCACACGCCGGGGATGGGCGTATGGCAGAATTGGCAGCTCCCTTTCGTGATATGAAAGGTGGGTATGTGGTAGCCCTGCCGCTCCACCAGCAGCCGTTTGCAGTGGTGGCAGAAGGTGTGATTGCCCGCGTGGCCCTGCACGTTGCCCAGATAAACATATCGGATCCCTTCGGCCATGGCCAGTTCCCTGAACCGGATCAGGGTAGCCACCGGTGTGGGGGCCAGACGGTCAAGCTGGTAACGGGGGAAAAAGCGCAGAAAATGGAGGGGATAATTGGGTCCCAGATGTTCCAGTATCCAGCCGCACATGCGTTGGACCATCTCATCGCTGTCCCCGTATCCGGGAACCACCAGGTGGGTCATCTCAAAATGGACGCCCTGCCGGTGCAGGGTTACAAACGTGTCCAGCACCGGTTTCAACCGCCCGCCATTCAGCTGTCGATAGACGTCATCACTGATGGATTTAAGGTTCACGTTAGCCCCGTCCAGCTCCCGGCACAAGGCGATCAAGGGCTTTTGATTGATATATCCGTTCGACACCCATATATTGTGCAGGCCACTGGACCTGGCGATATGTGCCGTGTCGATCATATACTCATAAAACGTAGTCGGTTCGCTGTAAGTGTAGGCGATGGATTGACACCCGCTTCTCACGGCGGCCCTGACCACCGCCTCGGGAAACAGATCGAGGTGGCGCACATCTTCGGGGCGGACCTGAGAAATTTCCCAGTTCTGGCAATTGAGGCAGCGGAAGTTGCATCCGGCGGCCGCAATGGAAAAGGCGTTGGTGGTTGGCAGGAAATGAAACAGGGGCTTTTTCTCGACCGGGTCCACGTTGGCCGAGCAGGCATTCCCGTATGCCAGGCTGTAAAGGGTGCCGTCCAGGTTCACCCGGCTGCGGCAGACACTGCGGTCTCCCGGAGAGAGCCGGCAGCGGTTGGGGCATAAGGTACACAAAACGGCGCCTTGGCCCAGCCGGGTGAAGTGATAGGCGGCCTTGGACCATTTCCACAAGGAGGCGGGTGCATCATTTTGAAAAATGGTGCCCTGGATGTCCGACGGCAAACTGTCAGCGGATCCGAAAAAAGACCAGCGGGCATGGCCGGTGGCCGTGCTGCACAGGCTGGCCGCGGTGGCCAGTATGAATTGTCGTCGGCTAAGACGTTTCATGGATCGCTCCCGCAACCAGAAAGCTGATGAATTTAATACCGGCCAGGCATAGCGCCGCCCACAGGATCCCAATAAAAGGGATCAACACCAGGCTCACCAGCAGGACGCCGATGGCCGCGCCCACCAGGTCCGCTGAAAAACTTTGCGCAGCGGCGGCGGCGCTGTCCCCTGACACCATGAGGGCAAGGGGGAACTGGAATCCGCAGCAAAAGGAGACGGCCAGGCCGAAACCGTATAAAACCATGCCCGGCATCCCCTGCCGAGCGACGACCAATATCAGGGCAAACAGCACCAATAACAGGCACAGCAGCAGATCACCGGTCATCAGCGCCCGCCGCCGGTTGCCGGTAAACCGCCCGCCCGCCCAGGCGCCTGGCAGCAATCCGGCCAGGAACACGGTCACCAGCACCCCGATTTGAAGGTAAACATAACCATAAAGCGTCTGAAAGGTAAAGATGGTCACCATTTCGGCACCGATATTGACACAGCCGGTAGTCAGCAGCACCCACTGAGGACGGGTAATTCGAGTCAGGTATGCCAGTGCCGCAACCGACAATGCCAGAGCGAACCAACACGATGACTCGCCATGGCGCGCTAACCATCCAACGAACGCCAGCCGCATTAACCGGGGAGACAGATCCAGGTTTCGCCCGATGCCGGGATCCACGGCGTCGTTGAGTTGACGAATCCGCTGGCCGGTCAGGTCGCCGGCAAAATACCGGTGGATATGGCGGGTGTCGATTCCCTTTTGTTCCAGAAGCAAGGGTATGTCGGTCCGCATCGGCCGGTCACGGCAGACAAACAGCAGCCGCTGTCCCGGCATGAGCATGACATGGCTAAAATAGGTGCCGGCCGTGTTGGCCAGTGATGACAGCTTCTGTTGTCGGATCTCTGAGATGTAGTTGGCCACCCCGTCGATGCCGAAACTGAACACACCACCCGGTGCGAGATGGTTTTTTGCCAGCTCGAAAAATCCGGCCGTATAGAACCGATTGACCTGATAGGTTTCCGGCTCCGGCAGGCTGACCAGGATGGCGTCGTAACGCGTCGATGCATGAGAAAGGTAAGCACGGGCATCCTGAGCGATGACGGTCAGTCCGCGTATGGGCGTCAGCAAATCAAAGCGAAGCTGCAGCTGGGCCGTCAATGGGTCCAGTTCCACATAATCCACCCTGTCGGGGCGGTATTTGGCCACCTCTGCCATCATGCCACCGACGGCGGAGACCAGCAGCAGGCGCCGGGGACGGTCTACCTGGGAAAGCGGAATATGAACGATCTCCTCCGCCAGGGTCGGGTCCTGGGAGAAAAGGCTCGGCACGCCGTCACTGAAAATGGAGACCGCTCCTGCCGATTCGATCACCTCAATGCGGCCGTAACGACTCTCCGCATAGTAAAGCCGACGACCTTCCCGAGAGGGCAGCAGCCGATCTTCAAACACGGCCCCGGTTACCAGGACCACCACCGCTAGGACGCTGGCGGCTGCGCTTCGGCGGGAAATGGCCGATTCCAGCAGGAGGAGGGAGGCCAGCAGCGGCAGGTGGACCACCAGCAGGACCTGGAACGGGGTCAGCCAATGAACCAGGACAAAAGAAAAAATCGCCGCGCCGGCCACATCCCCTGCGTTGTCGGCCATATAAATCCAGTTGCCGGGATATCGGGCCGACCGGTATCGGGCCACCGACAGACTGTAGGGCAGCACGAAACCCACCAGCAGCGCATAGGGGAAAAGGGTCATGGCAACATAACCCAGGGTGGAATAAAACCCCACCGACGTGCCATGAATGAAAACCAGGTCCCGCAGCCAGCGAATGGCAACCACCTGACTTACAGAAAAAATGACCAGCAGGCAGGAGAGAAAAGCCAGGATGGTTGGCGATGGCTGCAGGACCCGGGTCCGAAATCCCTTGGCCGCCACGGTGCCGACACCGCCGAAAACCAGCCAGCAGAAAAAGATCAGGGCAATGACAATCTCATTGCCCTGAAATTGAGCCAAATATTCACGGACACATACCAGTTGAACGGCCACCGAGGCAATGCCCGTGGCGACCACCACCCTGCGGACGCCGCCGTCATGGGGCCTCTTCAAAATATTGAACCTGGTAGACCTGCACCTCCAGATCCCCTTTCCGCCATTGATCGGCAGACAGGCCCGCTTTCATGCACAGGTGGGAGAGGAACGGTTCCGGCTGGGGCAGTTGGTCCCACACCTGGGGTAAAAAAGTGGCACTGGCAGATCCACTTTTGATGATCACCCCATCGATACCGGGCCTCAACCTGGCCAGTAGATCATCGGCATCGGTGTAGGCCAGCACGACCGGTTCGGAAAGCACACTCACCTCGATATGCACGGCTTCCAGCTCCTTTTTGCCCAAGGGGGGAAACCGCGGATCGCGAAGGGCCGCATTCAGTGCATTGTCGCACACCCCCTCAATAATGGGAGCACTGGCCGACAGACTGCCGATGCATCCTCGCAGTTGGTTGTCGATTTTCAAGGTGACGAACGTGCCGCAGCGAGCCTGAAGCGCTTGATCCGAAAGGAGCGTCTCCAGTCGTTGAGTATCGGCCGATGCGGTCGTTTCACCGAAATGGCGGACCAGGGTCTGCCGGGCCAGGGCAACCAGGGCAGCCCCCTGCTCAGGGGTCAGCGGTAGACGGTTGTCGGTTCGGTTTTGCATGGGTTCATCTCCGTAAAAGGCCACGGCGCCATATCCCACCACGGCGTCCCTGCTACCGGCGGTATCACCGCTGTTGCTGTAATGCAGCAGTACCGGCTGCCAATGCCGTTTCCGGGCCAGTTCCAGCAGCACCCCCACCGGATAGCGGCCGCAGGTGCGATTGTCCTGATCCTGCTGCCATCGGGGATCCAGTGAGAGGATTCGGTCCAGCGTCTCCCGATCCCGTTTAACGGCGTCGTCATAGGGCAGGTAATGAGACAGGTCGGCGCTTACCACCAGCAGGGTCTGCGGATTCTTGAGCAGGGTCGCTATCGCTTGGCCCATTTTATCGGCATCGCAGGGCCCCAGCACCACAGGAATCAATTCAAATCGGGACAGTCGTGATTGTAAAAAAGGAAGCGTCACCTCCAGGCTGTGCTCTTGCCGATCCGAAGCCGCAATCGTCGCGAAGAGTTCCGGCCGGGCCCTCAGCATGGGGCTGAAATCACCGACAGAAACCATGCCCAAAGGGGTTCGCCAGTAAGCGGCCCCGGTGATCGAGGCATTGCGAAATCCCACCCGGTGATCGGGACCCAACAGAACCACCCGGCCGAACCGGTCACGGGCAATCGCCAAGGCGGCATGGGCAGCAGTGGTACCGGAATAGGCGTATCCGGCGTGGGGCATCATCAGGGCGCGCAGCCGGGTGTGTGGACGAAGCGCGGCGTTCGAATTCCGTTCGGCCGTGTCGGTGAGGCGGCGAATCAACCGGACCAAGTCCTCCCGATCGGCCGGATAAAACTTGCCGGACCAGACCGGGTCACGCACAGTGGCACTGCTTGTTCCCAGGGGTGCGATGGAACACCACAGGAAAACGGTCGCCGTGAATATAAGCACAAACCGCAGGGCGAACACGAAGAGAACCTCTTGCCGTTCATTCTCTGGCAGTAACCAATGACGGTGGAAAAAGAGATTGGCTGCAACCGGCCTAAGTTAGACGTACAATGGAGCAAAACGGCGTGTCAAGGAATTTGCCGTGGGCCGGAAACTTCTTCAGCCGGTAGAGCGGGACTCGACCGGGATCGATTGACTGTCATCGCCGTCGACATCGGGCTGCCGCCAGTATCCAAGCAGTCCGTAATTATCCGGGTCGATACCGAAGTAGTATCCGGACG
>Ga0272441_10003063_pt1 | contig 32649 bp, 26 predicted proteins | sample SSMProp6N_FD_193582 | JGI IMG/M metagenome (GOLD analysis project Ga0272441, IMG submission 193582) | Marine sediment archaeal communities from Little Sippewissett salt marsh, Falmouth, MA, United States - SSM-Prop-6N | ecosystem: Environmental > Aquatic > Marine > Wetlands > Sediment ... | reverse complement strand
GAGGCTTCATTCCTCGATAATCCTCCCCTTTCTATGAGATATTTAAATAGCTTGATTTGAAATACATTCCAGAAGGTAAACTCATTTCTTGTCCCTCTACCATGGGCTGATTTTTGCGGCTCAATGAACCCTTCCTCAAGCCATCGTTGTAGAGTTATTCTTTTTATGTCAAGCATCCGACAGACTTCCATAGAAGCATATGTCCTTCCTCTGGCGAGAAGATATAATGTGTTTTCGTTCTTCATCAGTTTATCCCCTTTGTGGTTTCATTGATATTATATGTATCAATGATCGATTTGTCAAGGGCATGCCGAAAGCCAATTTTTGTAGTGGATACAAAGGCGACAGGTTAAAGAAGGTTAAAGGCAGGTTAAAAATATTTATTCGATAAAAATCGAAATTTGCGAATAAAATGGCGGAAGTGCATGGGAATCGAACCCACCTGGGACGGTTCTAGCGCCCCACACCGGATTTGAAGTCCGGGAGGCCCACCAGTGACCTTGGCACTTCCGCTCTCGTATCATACGACGTTGTCAGTATACCCGATACAATCATTGTTGTGAAATGATTATTTTACAGGTATCCCGGTGTGTCCGTCTGTTCAAACAGGTTGTCGATAAGCTGGACGGTGACGGTGTTACCAGCCTTTACCGTTGTCAGTTCCTCCGGCAATACCATGATGCCGTTTGCACGCACCATCGACTTCAGGATTCCGGATCCCTGCGCGCCGGTTGTAACGACGCTATAGGTGTCATTGTCGGTGGTGACAATCGCTCTCAGAAAATATCGCAAGCCTTTCTTTTTGGTAATGTCTTCTTTCAGGACGGCCTGCACGGTGCGACGAAACAGTTTGGTGTACCCCGTCATCTTCAGCATGGTCGGCCGTACATACTGCTCGAACGAGACCATGGATGAGACAGGGTTGCCGGGCAGTCCGAACACCGGTATGGCGCCCATGGTCCCGAAGGTGAAGGGTTTCCCCGGCCGCTGGGCCACTGTATGGAAATCAACGGAGATATGCAGGTCTTGCATCGCATCTCCCACGAAGTCATAATCTCCCACCGACACGCCGGCCGATGACACGATAATATCCGCCCGCAGCGCCTCCCGAAACTGGGCCGTAATGTCTTCCCGCGTATCCCGGGCAATGCCGAGGTGCAGGGGAATGCCGCCGCACTCGGTCACCTGGGCGGCGATGGAATAACTGTTGCTGTTGATAATCTTTTCGGGTGCCGGCACCCCGTCGATATCGATCAGTTCGTCGCCTGATGCGAGGATTGCCACAAGGGGTTTACGATGCACTTTTATGAACGAGCGCCCCAGAGACGACAGCATGCCGATTTCGGCCGGCCTGATCACCGTACCGGTGACGAGTACACATTCTCCTTCTGTGACATCCTCGCCGCTATAGCGGACATTAGTGCCGATGGAAAGATCCTGGGATATCTTGACCCTGCCTTCTTCCAGCTCAGTGTCTTCTATCGGCACGACCGCATCGGCCCCCTCCGGCATGAGAGCCCCCGTCATGATTTTCGATGCCTCGGCAAAGCCGACAATCTTCTGCGGCAGATACCCTGCCGGGATATCTTCGATAACTTCAAAAAACAGCGGACTCTCTTCCGATGCACCCATGGTGTCCTCTGCCGTTAAGGCATATCCGTCCATGGCCGAGTTATCATGCGGCGGTATATTGCGGGGCGCATATACATCTTCGGTGAGCACCCGCCCGAGGGCGTCCAGGATGTTGATCTTCTCAGTCCCAAGGGTGGAGACCGACTTCAGAATGTGGTTTAATGCATGTTCAACTGTAATCATAATCCATCATCGTGCCTGTTTTGTAAGTACGTACGCTTAATAGCGCAAACCTCTACTGTTGTCAATATTTTACACTTGATAAAACGGTCACGATGATATACACATAAACGCCGTAATGGATGGCAGCGACATCCCGTGATAAAACGTTGAAACAACCGGTTAAAATTATGAGTATGACGGAATTACAGGAAGCGATCAGAAAAAAATTGAGTGAAATGAATGCCATTCTGCTGGTTCATTACTATCAGAGTGGTGAGATTCAGGATATTGCCGACATACTGGGCGACTCTCTTGCGCTGAGTATCGAGGCAGCCCGGACGGATGCCGAGATCATCGTGTTTGCCGGCGTGCGTTTCATGGCCGAGAGCGCGTCCATCATGTCGCCCGAGAAAACGGTACTGCTGCCGGTGCAAGAGGCGGGCTGTCCCCTGGCCGACATGATCACGGTCGAACAGCTCAGGGCATTCAGGGAGGAAAATTCCGACGTGGCGGTCGTGACGTATGTCAACTCATCGGCTGAAATCAAGGCCGAAAGCGACATATGCTGCACGTCTGCCAATGCCGTGAAGGTCGTCAATTCCCTGACGGAGGCCACGAAAGTGCTCATGGTGCCCGATGGTAATCTTGCCCGATACGTCGCACTCAATACGGACAAGGAAATAATCCCCTGGCGCGGGTACTGCCCGGTACATCATTTTGTCACGCCCGACGAAGTGGCACGTGTGAAAGCGCGCTATCCGAATGCCAAATTTGCAGCGCACCCCGAGTGCGCCCCACAGGTGCTCGCCATGGCTGATTTTGTCGGAAGCACGGGCGGCATCATCCGCTTTGCGCGAGAGTCTGAGACTTCGGAGCTCATTGTCGGTACCGAATCGGGGATCATGCACCAATTAAAAAAAGAGAATCCCGGGAAGCGATTTATTCCCGTGTCCGAAAAAATCATCTGCCGGGATATGAAATATACATCGCTGAACGACATTCTGGAGTCTCTCGTTGCAATGCAGTATGTCATCGATGTACCCGAAGAGATCAGAATACCGGCTCAAAAGGCGCTCAAGCGAATGCTGGACCTCTCATGACGGTATGACCCGACGATGGCCGTGCGGAAAAGCAGCCGGAGCGACGTGATAGTATGTGTGATATTCCAATACGGTATACTTTCTCACTCTGTTTCTCGTGTAACCTTCTCATCCGGCGTATGATCGCACTGTGCGGTGTTGTCCTCCACGTATGATACCTGATGTATGCAACACTGCATGGCAATACAGCGGATCAGCCTTCCTGCGAGGTGTACCGGCAGCTGTCAACTCTTTGTGCAACGCAGGGGAGGGCCGGCCCCGTTCTTGTCAAACATGTAATCGTGCTTACATTGTTAATGAGATTTTGTGCAGTAAGGTAAGAAATTGAACTCTTTCAGTAATCGAAAGATTATCGATACAACACAAGACTTCTCCGATCCGGCCTTGAATGTTCTGATCGACCGAATCAGGAGCACGGCCCAGGATTTGACGTTAAGCGGCATGACCGGATCCGCTGGCGCCCTGGTCCTTTCCCTCCTGCAGACGCGTGTCAAGAAGACCCTGCTGTGTGTCTGCCCGACCATCACAGAGGCGAAAGCGCGGTTTCGTGATTTTTCATTCTTTCTCGGTGAAGCCAATGTCATCTTATTTCCACCGTGGGATATCCTGTCGGCCGACGTGCTTGCCTCGCAGGGGAGCGTGAGGGCAAACCGTCTCGAGGGTCTTTCCCGAGTGCTGTTGGAAACGCCGGCCGTGGTGATAGCCCCCCTGGAGGCCGCGTTACAGAAGGTGGTGCCGGTCGGTGTCTTCGGCGAATACCTGCGGACCATTTCTCTCGGAGATATCCTTGAACGCGACGCGTTTCTCGCCACTCTCATCGAAGGCGGGTACAAAGGGGTATCGCTGGTGGAGGAAAAGGGCGAATTCAGTGTCCGGGGGCATATCATCGATATTTTCCCCCTCACCCGTGCCATGCCGGTACGGATGGAGTTTATCGGCGATGAGGTCGAATCCATCAGAGAATTTGATCCGGTCACCCAGCGATCACGGCAGGAAGTGATCGACTTTGTCCTGTCACCGGCCAGCGAACTCATATTTTCACAGGATATCAAAACGCGGACCCTGAAAAACATCAGAATCCGGGCCAATGATCTGGAAATGTCGCGGGCAAAACGGGAGCACCTGATCGAGATGGTCGAAGAGAATTTAGTGACGTCCGTCAACCCGCATCTCCTGTCCGTGTTTTACGGGCAGTATAACGGGTACGATGCATCCGACTCGACAGACGGCCTCGATACACTTTTTGACTATGTGTCGGCGGGGAGCCTGGTCGTCATCGATGATATGCTGGCCCTCAAGCGCGCGGAAGCCGAGATCGAAAACGGGGTCGATCAGTTTATCGTCAAAGCCCGGGCAGACGGGAAATTCTATCTGGAAAAGGAATTTTTTTCCCTGTCCCTTGATGCGCTCATGGAACACGGCCGCGGGTATCGTAAGATATTCATCGAAACCCTGGTGCTGGACACGGCACGTGATGAAACGAAATCAGAGGTGTCGTTCACCGTCCGGAGTACCACGGGGCTGCGGCATGAGACGGGTACCTTCCTGAAAAAAGAAAACGGTCTTCTGACGCCCCTGACCACCAGGATCAAGGCATGGCTCGAGGAAGGTCAGCTCGTCGTATTTCTCTGTGCCGCGGAGGAGACGGCGCGGATGAAACATCTTCTGGGCGGGTACGCTCTTACCGTGCATGAAGCGGAGGACCCGCTGCTGTCCGAAATCAGTGCGCCGAGGCGAACCGGTCGACTCGTCATCTGTGCCGGTTCTCTGACGGAGGGATTTGTGTATCCCGCCTTGAAACTGGTGATGACAAGCCAGGAAGAGATTTTCGGGAAAAAAATAAAACGGAAGCGCAAGACATATGCCCGGGAAGGCTTTTTCCTCAAGTCGTTCAGCGAGTTGCGGGAAGGCAATTATGTGGTGCATGGCGAGCATGGTATCGGCATCTATCACGGCCTGCAGAAACTGTCGTTCGGTGACATCGAAAACGATTTCCTCCTGATCGAGTACCAGGGGGGCGACAAACTCTATATCCCGGTGGACCATCTTGATATTATCCAGCGCTATATAGGACCGGAAGACCATATACCGGGCATGGACCGGCTGGGCAGTTCACATTGGGAATCGGTCAAGAAACGTGTCAAAAAATCCGTCCGAGCGATTGCCAAGGAACTGATCAAACTCTATGCGGCCCGGGAGGTGATGTCGGGCCATCAGTTCCCGGAGCCCGACCGATATTACGAGGAATTTGCCTCGTCGTTCAAATATGAGGAAACACCTGACCAGGCGCGGGCGATCGACGATGTCAACCACGACTTGAGCGACGTTCGACCGATGGACCGATTGATCTGCGGTGATGCGGGTTTCGGCAAGACGGAAGTCGCCGTCAGGGCGGCGTTCAGGGTGGCCATGGAGGGCAAGCAGGTTGCGATGCTGGTGCCCACGACCATCCTCGCAGAGCAGCACTACCGTACCTTCGCGGAGCGACTTGAGCGGTACCCGGTCCGGATCGAGGTGCTGAATCGATTCAAAACCAAGGCCGAACAGGCGAAAATCGTCGACGATATCAACAAAGGGCTGGTTGATATCGTCGTCGGGACTCAGCGGATACTGCAGAAAGATGTGGCCTTCACGTCGCTCGGACTGGTGGTGATCGATGAGGAACAGCGGTTCGGCGTCAACGATAAGGAAAAACTGAAAAAACTTCGTACTCTCGTGGATGTGCTGACGCTCTCGGCCACCCCGATTCCCCGCACCCTGCAGTTGTCGCTGGTCGGGATACGGGATCTGTCCGTGATCGAAACCCCGCCGGAGGACCGCCAGGCGATTACGCTGCATGTCAATGAATTCGACCGGGAGATTGTTCGCCATGCCATTACCCACGAGTTGGCCAGAGGCGGGCAGGTATTTTTCATCCATGACCGAGTCAAATCGATCAACAGCATGGCGCGGTTTGTCGAAACACTGGTGCCCGAGGCGAAAATCGGGGTCGCCCATGGCCAGATGAAGTCCCGGGACCTTGAAGCAGTGATGGTAAAATTCCTCCGAAAAGAGTATAATACCTTGCTTTGTACGACGATCATCGGGTCCGGCGTCGATATACCGTCTGTCAATACGATCATCATTAATCGCGCGGATCGCTTCGGGCTTGCCCAGTTGTATCAGTTGCGGGGGCGGGTCGGCAGATCGAACGAAGAGGGCTATGCCTATCTTTTGGTTCCCAGCGGCGTAATGCTTTCACGCGATGCCCAGAAAAGGTTGCGTGTGATTCAGGATTTCTCGGAACCGGGTGCGGGGTTCAAGGTTGCAACCCACGATCTCGAAATCAGGGGGGGCGGCAACCTGCTCGGTATGTCCCAGTCGGGACACATATCGGCCGTCGGCTATGAACTTTATACCGAGCTGATGGAGAAGACGATCGGTGAGCTGCGAGGTGAACGGGGTGCCGAAAAAGAAATACGGCCTGAAATTAATTTCGGCCTGCCGGCATTTATTCCCGATGATTATATTGAGGATGTGCAGCGCCGGCTCATGGCGTACAAGAAAATATCCCTCGCTGCCTCGGATGACGATCTGGTCGGACTGCAAGAAGAGCTTGTCGATTGTTACGGTGCGCTGCCGCCCGAGGTGGGTAATCTGATGGCTGTCATTGGCATCAGAAACCAGCTGAAAGCGATGATGATCAGGAAGATGGAATACAATGGTGCCCATATGTTTGTGGCGTTTCACGAGGACAGTTCGGTGGAGCCGCAAAAGATTGTGGATCTTGCCCGCAGCAATGTCATCCCGGGGATGAGGTTTTCACCGGATCTGACACTGCATGTGCCGATCCCGGGACTTGTTGGCGATGCAATTGTGACACAGGCAAAGGATCTTCTGGACCGGCTGAAGAATTAATGAACATAGTAATGCGAAAAGTGAGAGACGACCATTTATGAGCCTTATCAGAAAAATGTTGAGTGTGATGGCAATCGTCGGCGTACTTCCGATCATGACAGCCCATGCAACTATTGTGGACCGGATCGTGGCCGTGGTGAATGATGAAATCATAACCTTGTCGGAATTGAACAGCAACACGGAGGTCTATTTGTCGCGCATAGGGAAAAAGAAGGAATTAGGCCAGAATGCAAAGGTTATGAACCAGCTGCGCGGGATGATCCTCAACACTCTGATTGAAAAAAAATTGATCGATCAGGAAGCAAAGAAACTGGGGGTTGTGGCGACAGACACGGAAGTGGCAGATATGATGGCGGACCTCCTGAAAAAGAAGAACATCTCCCGGGAACAGTTTGAAGAGCAGGTGGTGGCCCAGGGGTCGTCCGTTGAGGCATATGAAGCGGAGATAAAGGACCACCTGACAAAAATGAACCTCATGGGAAAGGAAATAAAACCGAAAATTACCATCAGTAAAATCGAAATCGGCAATTATTACCGTACCCACCGCGACGAGTACGAGGGAAAAGCCGCGGTGAGAATCAAACAGATCCTTATCCTGGTACCGAAAGATGCCGATGCGGAAACCAGACAGGCCAAGAGAAACCATGCCGAGGACATCCTGCAGCGGCTGCAGCGCGGAGAATCATTCCAGGTGCTGGCTGTTGAATATTCAGAGGGATCGGCCGCGAATGCGGGCGGTGATGTCGGGTATGTCGAGAAGGGGCTTATGATGCCGGCAGTGGAGGCGGTTGCGTTTTCGCTGGACATTGGAGCAACGAGTGGAATTATAAAATCTCCCGTCGGCTTTCATATCATCAGAGTGACGGATAAACGGGGTGCGGGTATAAAACCGATCGAGTCTGTCCGCTCGGAAATCATCGGTAAAATCGGCGATGAAAAAGTGGAAGTCAAATTTAATGAGTGGCTCAAGGAACAGAAGGAGAAATCCCATATTGATATCAGGCTGTAGGCGAGCCTCACGCTCAGAGTTTCACGTCACACCGACCCTCCCACCACACCCATGGTTTCGTCATCCTGTGCTCAACCTGAAATTTTTAACGTAACACTGAGTAGTAGTGAGATGAAGTACCTGAAAATACGGGGTGCCAACCAGCACAACCTTAAAAATATAAGCGTCGACATACCGAGAAACCAGCTTGTCGTGATCACGGGCGTCAGCGGTTCGGGAAAATCGTCCCTGGCGTTCGATACCATTTATGCCGAAGGACAGAGGCGGTATGTGGAATCATTGTCGACCTATGCCCGGCAGTTTATCGGACAGATGGACAAACCGGATGTCGAATCGATTGAAGGATTGTCGCCGGCTATCGCGATCGAGCAGCGATCGGCGAGTCAGAATCCTCGATCGACCGTGGGAACAGTGACGGAAGTGTACGATTATCTTCGTCTCCTGTATGCCCGGATTGGTGTGCCGCACTGTCATCAGTGTGGACGCGAGATACGGTCCCAGACCGTTGATACCATGGTTGACAATGTGCTCGCGTTGCCGGTTGCCACAAAAGTCAATATCCTTGCACCCATCGTAAGAGGAAAGAAGGGTGAATTCCAGAAGGAACTCAGGAAACTGCGCAGGGATGGATATGTCAGAATCCGGATAGATGGTGAGATCAGCGATCTTGCCGATGACATTGTGCTCGACAAGAATAAGCGCCACGATCTCGATGTGGTCGTCGATCGCCTGATCGTAAAGGACGGCATTCGCCAGCGCCTGAGGGATTCGCTCGAAATCTCTCTCGGTCTGGCCGCCGGGCTGGTCAAGGTTCAGATCATTGATGGCGAAGAGATTGTGTTCAGTGAATCATATGCCTGCCCCGAATGCGGCATCAGTATTTCCGAACTTTCGCCGCGCATGTTTTCATTCAACAGCCCGTATGGTGCCTGTCCGGAGTGCGGGGGGTTGGGGACCAAGGTGTTTTTTGATCAAAATCTTGTTGTGCCCGAACCGTCACTGTCCATACGAAACGGTGCGGTTGCCCCCTGGGAAGGGAAAAAATCGTTCTATTTTCACCAGATGCTCGAGGCCCTCTCCGATCATTATAAATTTGACATCAATGTTCCGTTCAATCAACTGCCGGAAAAGGTGCGGCATGTCCTCCTGTACGGATCGGGGGATGAACAGATCCAGTTTTATTTTGACCGGGGCAACCGGCGTCACTTTTACAACAAGCCGTTCGAAGGCCTGATGACACGGCTCGAAAGACTGTACCGCGAATCGGATTCCCATGAGATGCGGATGGAACTGACCAGGTACATGAATGTGACGGACTGTCCGCAATGCCGGGGGGCACGTCTGCGCCGGGAGAGTCTGTCGGTGACGGTCGGCGGGAAAAATATATACGAACTGTGCCGTTTATCCATCGGGCAGTGTATGAAATTTTTTGAGACCCTCGTGCTTTCGCCGCATGAAGAGATGGTCGCCGAGAGGGTGCTCAAGGAGATCCGGGAACGATTGACATTTCTTCTCGATGTCGGGATGGATTACCTGAATCTGGCACGTTCCGCCGGTACACTTTCGGGTGGTGAAGAGCAGCGGATTCGCTTGGCTACCCAGATCGGGTCCGGCCTGGTCGGGGTACTGTATGTGCTGGATGAACCGACGATCGGTCTCCATCCCCGTGACAACGTCCGGCTCATCTCGACGCTGAAGAGGCTCAAGAATATGGGCAACACCGTGCTTGTGGTCGAACACGACGAGGAAATGATGCACGCCTCCGATCACATCATCGATATGGGGCCCGGTGCGGGGGTGCACGGCGGCCACGTCGTCTTTGAGGGCACACCGGAGGCAATTGTCAGGTCCGAAGACTCTCTCACGGGAGGATATCTCTCGGGGCGGCTGACCATTCCGGTGCCGGGACATCGCCGAAATCATCCCGAGCGCTTTATTATCATGGAGGGGGCAACGGAGAACAACCTCAAAAATATAGATGTCAGGATTCCCGTCGGACTCTTTACCTGTGTGACGGGGGTGTCCGGGTCCGGGAAGAGCACCATGGTGATTGAAACGCTCTACAAGATACTGCGTCGGCGACTGAATAAATACAGAGGCCGCATTGGCCGTATAACGCGGGTGAAGGATCTGGGCGGCATCGAACGGGTTATTACCATGGACCAGCAGCCCATCGGCCGCACGCCGCGATCGAATCCTGCAACTTACACCGGCGTTTTGACCTACATTCGGGATCTTTTCAGTCAACTTCCGGAATCGAAAATCAGGGGTTACAAGCCTGGCCGTTTCAGCTTCAATGTGAAAGGCGGGCGGTGTGAAGCATGCCAGGGAGACGGTCTGAAAAAAATCGAAATGCATTTTCTTCCCGATGTGTACATTACGTGTGATGTGTGTCGCGGCAATCGCTTCAACAGCGATACCCTCGAAGTACGGTACAAGGGCAAGAGTATCGCCGACGTCCTGAACATGACGGTCAACCAGGCCCTCGACTTTTTTGACAACGTGCCCATCATCAGAACGAAACTGCAGCTCTTGTTCGATGTCGGACTGGGGTATATAAAGCTGGGCCAGTCTGCCACCACCCTTTCCGGCGGAGAGGCGCAGCGTGTGAAGCTGGCCCGCGAACTGGGAAAGCGCATGACCACCAATACGCTGTACATCCTGGATGAGCCCACCATCGGATTGCACTTTGCCGATATTCACAAATTGCTCGATGTGCTCATGCGATTGGTGGATATGGGGAATACCGTGGTCGTCATCGAACATAATCTCGATGTGATCAAGTCGGCGGATTATGTGATCGATCTTGGACCCGAGGGCGGAGACCGGGGAGGACGCATCGTTGCCGCCGGTACCCCAGAAGAAATCGCGCATGCGAAGGAATCGCTGACGGGCCGTTTCCTGAAAGAGGTATTGTCTGTCTGATATCGGTCTGTCCGGCGCCTGGGCCGTGGAGTAACGAATATCGAAATTCGAAACACATTTGAAATACTAAAGTTCAAATGACCAAAACAAATTATAAAGACCCTCGAATCATTTCGATATTGTTGCCTTACCGATATCGTGTGCTTGCTGTATGTTTTTCTGATTGCGAATTCTGATCATTAAAATTTGTCTTGAAATTCGCACTTTGAATTTTGGATTGAGGTCGAAACTCTCTTTTGCCTCATTTTCGGGGGCTGCCCGAGGCCTCCAGCTATGCTTGAGGAGACTCACTATTATGATCGACGCGTAGGATATGTTATTCATTGTGTATCCTATGCCACGTGCGGAGGAGCGTATGCACGGCCAGTTTTTTGACGGCAAAGAATCCATCTTGGTCCGCTCATTGTTCCTGGGAGAACGGATTGATCTCCGAGCCCTGGAAGCCGGGAATCGCCTGTCGATTTCACCGCTGACCATTGCGGCCGGTGAAAACGGTCGGGCCGTACTGATGCGCTACGGGGCGGTGGTGCTTTTCAATCTGTCGCCCATGGAGGAGGCCGCGTTTCTCTCACACCTGACGTCGATGATCCGCGGACCGTTTGCCGAACCGGAGTATGAAGAGGTGGAGATCAGACTGACTCGTGACGGGGCCGAGGGCATCGATCATGACGGTGCGGTGCTGCTGAGCGAGTTCACCCTGGAACGCCTGCAGATTCTGGCGTATATTCTCGCCGAAAGCGTGGTGCTCGCCCACTACGAAGAAAATGTGGCGCAGGTGTTTGACCGGATCGAACCCCTGGCTGCGGACCTCAAGTTCAAGGGCAGAGGACGGTTTGCGGATCGAGAACTCCTGCTTCACATTGGCCAGACCCTCCTGATTCAGCACAACACCGTCGGGAGGGTGGAAGTCGGCGAAAAGCCGGAAATGCTGTGGGAACGCCCCGATCTGGAACGCCTGTACGGCCGGCTGGAGGACGAGTATGAACTTCGTGAGCGTCACCGTGCCCTCGAACGGAAACTTGATCTTATCTCACGCACGGCCCAGACACTGCTCGATGTCCTGCAGGCAAAGCGGACCCTGCGGGTTGAGTGGTATATCGTAATCCTCATTCTCGTCGAGATTATCCTCATGCTGTATGAAATGTTCTTCAGAATGTGATGAAGGTGCATGGGCAGGTTCATGTGGCACATCAATCCTGTGCCGTCCGTGTGGCAAAGACGCCGCCCAGTGACTGTGCAAGTTTTTCCAGCTCGTGACCTTGCCGTGTCAGGATGCGGGCAATCTCATGACTCGCGAGCATGCCGGCACCGCGCATCGTGCGCCCGCCCGAGAGAGACGTTTTCTGCCACCTGATTTCAAATGCGGGTGACACGACTGCGTTCGTGAATGTCCCGGGTGCGTCGGGAGTAAACAGGGGGTACCAGGCGAGATACGGGACATTGTGCTTCCTGAGATATGTGACGGTGTCCATGCAGGCGACCCAATCGGTAGTGGTGTCGGCAGGATAATAGGGTGGGTCGAGCAGGACAAGATCGAAACCGGTGCCGGACCGTCTGATTTCGACAAAACCGTCGGTACATCGAGGCTCGAGGGTTTCCCCGGCCTGCAGGTGAAACGGTGCGATCCGGTCTCTCACGTCAGACACAATATCGCAGAGGATAAAGTGAAAGGGCTGCCTGCGATGCCTGAGGTATGCCGCCACCAGGTGCCACGACCCGTGGTAAACGTCTCCTGGTGTGGCTCCGGCAGGTTGAATCCGGAAAAACGGATGCCGTCCGTACTGAAGCGCGACGCCGTCACGGCCGATGCCGCTTTGCCATTCGCCGCGCTCCTGTAACACATAGGTGCCGCCGCCTGCATGGGTTTCGAAGTACCGAAAGACGGAACCGGCGGGAAGGGTTGATGAAAGTGCTCGCACCGTTTCAAGGAGGGTGAAATGTTTCCACACGTCACCCCGATTGCCGGCTTTCCGTGTGTGATCATACATGATACGTTACCATCGCGATCGGGCAGCCCTTATTGTCTCCAGCTTCGCCATGTTACAGTCCTGAAAAACGTGTACCGGCAGTGCATCCCGTAAGCGGCAATGATCGGTCCGCATTACTGCCTGAAAAGTTTTTGCTCGGCGAGATATTGCCGCACCGCGTCCGGTACGAGATACATAATGGAACGGCCTTGCCGAACCCGAGTGCGGATATCCGTCGCTGAGATATCGAGGAGAGTCAGGGCGCGAAAGTAGATGTATCTTCCTGCCGGGCCCCGGAACCCGTCCTGCTGCGTATCATAGACAAACTGCGAGGCCGCGTCAAGGGTGAGCACGTCGGGCAGTTTTCTGAGGTCATAGCCCGGTCGTGTCATCACGACAAAATTGCAGAGTGACAGCAGATCGTTATATTGTTTCCATCTCCCGATGTCGTCGAAGGCATCCTGTCCGACGATGAAATACAATGCGTCTCCGGTTATGCCCTGATCGAGAAAATACCGCACCGTGTCGATGGAATACGATACCCCACCCCGCGTTGCTTCCACATCTGAGACCGCAAAGAAGGAATTCGCGCCGATGGCCCGTTCCACCATCCGGTACCGGTCGGGAAACGAGCTGGTTGTCTGTGCCGTTTTCAAGGGTTGCCGGGCGGCGGGAATGAAAATCACCCGATCGAGGTGGAAAAGCTCCCGTACCTCTTCGGCGCACCGGAGGTGTCCGAAATGAATGGGATCGAATGTTCCCCCCAGTAAACCCCACCTCATGTCCTGATCTGCCCGTCGCCGTAAATGATAAATTTGGTTGTCGTCAGCTCTTCGAGACCCATGGGGCCGAAGGCATGTAGTTTTGTCGTACTGATGCCGATTTCTGCCCCCAGACCCAGCTGAAAACCGTCGCTGAAGCGCGTCGATGCATTGACGAGCACCGTTGACGAATTCACCTCATTCAAAAATCGCTGTGAATTTCTGTAATCGTCGGTGACGATTGCCTCTGTGTGCAGTGATCCGTAGCGTGCAATATGGGCCATGGCCTCGTCGATGTCATGAACCACCCGAACCGCAAGAATCAGTTCCAGATACTCCGCATACCAGTCATCCTCCGTGGCTGCGTCGACGTCGGGGAGAATCTGCCGTGTTCGGGGGCATCCCCTGAGCGTCACGCCGGCGTCCTGCAGCGCGGCGGCCACCTGCGGCAGGAATACTGCCGCAATATCCTCATGCACCAGGAGGGTTTCCAGGGCATTACAGACCCCCGGGCGTTGTGTTTTGGCATTCATGGATAGTGCCACTGCCATGTCGAGGTCGGCGCTGCGGTCGACAAAAATATGACAGACACCCTTGTAATGTTTGATGACGGGGATCTTCGATTGATTGACGACGGCCCTGATTAAGTCTTCTCCGCCCCGGGGGATGATGAGGTCGATGTATTCCTCGAGCTGCAGCATCTCGTTCACGGCTGCCCTGTCCGTGGTCGGAATCACCTGGATGACGTCTTCCGGAATGCCCACGCGTGTGAGAACCTCTCTGAGCAGCGTGGCGATGGCAAGGTTGGAGTGAATCGCCTCGGAACCGCCGCGCAGGATCACGGCATTGCCGGATTTCAGGCACAGCGCCGCGGCGTCCGCCGTCACGTTGGGGCGTGATTCGTAGATGATGCCGATAACCCCCAGGGGTATGCGCATCCGGCCGACGCGCAGGCCGTTGGGCCGCTGCCACATGGACGTGACCTTGCCCACCGGGTCCGGTAATGCCGCGACTTCTCTGAGGCCGTCTGCCATACCGTTGATTGTCGCCTCGTCCAGTGTGAGTCTGTCTATCATGGCGGGAGCAAGTCCCTTGGTGTGTGCGTACTCAAGATCCCGGGCGTTTTCTTCCATGAGATAGGGTATACCGGTTACGAGGGCATCCGCCATAGCCAGGAGAGCCCTGTTTTTCACCGCAGATGAAACGACCGACAGCCTGTGTGACGCGCTCCGGGTACGGTGCGCAATTTCAATGACCTGTTCCTTCACGCTCATGCCTCTGTCCCCTTTGAATGAAAAATTTCGTGTGTGTGCATTATATTGTTGATTTTTCTTCCTTACTTTGTCAGTAATACTGCCGCACGAAGTGGGCAAGAGTAAAGTCCTTCTGTATAAAGCAAAAAAGCAGTGACTAGCCAGATTGATTCTTTATAGTAGGTAACGGGCACGCTGTCAAGACGAGCGCGCGATTTTGCCGGCTGATCTGTGCGAAGTTCGAATAACCGATATCTTATCCGAGGGGTTGAGGTAAGGCGAAGGAAGAAAAATGGCCGATATTGCAGTAAGGGCGGGGTCTCGTGTATTTGAAATGATTCAGGCGGGTGCCTTTCATTTTGATCGCGTGACATCCTACGTGGGACCGGCAGTCGGCCCGCGATGGCTCATCGCCGCGGGGTTTGATAAAACGTTTCTCGGTAATGACCTTCTCGGCCGACAACGGCCGGTCGTGCTGGCCGGTTCATCGGCGGGGGCGCTGCGGTTCGCTGCCTGGTTGCAGCCGGGAGCGCTTGAAAGCTATGAGCGCCTGGTGGACGGGTATATCCATATGTCGTTCGACAGGGACGTTACCCCCCGAATTGTTCTGGACTCGGTCAAAGCTGTCATCGACGGCTATATCGAAGATGATGCCGTGCCCTTCGCGCTGGCACACAAGCGGTACAGACTGGCAGTGACCACAGCCCGGGCGCGTAATCTCGCGGCGTCGGAAATCGACTGGATCCAGAGGATAGGACTTGGCTGCGGGTTTCTTGCCAACGGCCTTCACGCGGCGTGGCTTAACATGTTCTTTCGGCGGGTAGTGTTTTTCAGCGGCCCGATGCCTCCACGCTTTTGTTGTCGTGGGGGGTTTACAGGGAAAACGGTGCCCTTGAATGTGGCGAATTTCCGGCATGCGCTCCTGGCATCGTCGGCGATTCCGCTGGTGGTCTCCGGTGTCAGGGACATTTTCGGTGCGCCGAATGGCGTGTACCGCGATGGTGGGCTTATGGATTATCACCTGAATCAGCGGTATGCGGAGAAAGGTGACGAGGTCGTGCTGTTGTTCCACCACCAGGAGCGTATTGTACCGGGGTGGCTTGACAAAAGATTGAGATATCGAGAGGCCGCCCCGGATTTTATCGAAAATGTATTGATGGTCCAGCCCACGGCGGAGTTCATCGCAAAGCTTCCGGGTGGAAAAATACCGGATCGTGATGATTTTGCGCACTATGTGGATGATCCCGGGCTACGGATACGAAACTGGCGGCGTGCCGCCGCCTTGGCGGATTCGCTGGGCGAACAGTTTCTTGAACTAATGGCAAGCGACAGGATTCGTGCCGTTGTCCAAAAGATGTGACATGAAACCCCGTTATCTCAGCCTGTTTGAAGACGGCACGTTGAAAAAGAGGGTGCAGAGATTCAAGGATCTGACGGCTTCCTGTAGACTGTGTCCCAGAATGTGCGGTATTGACAGGGATGCTGGCGAGGAGGGATTCTGCGGCCTGTCGAACGAACTTGTGATGAGCCACGCCCTGCCGCACTTCGGCGAGGAGCCACCCATATCGGGTACGCACGGCGCCGGGACAGTGTTTTTCTCGTCCTGCAATCTCGGATGTGTCTTCTGTCAGAACTATCAGATCAGTCGCGACCGGATGGGGAGGCGGATCGACAGGCAACAACTCGCCGCGATCATGATGGATCTCCAGGAACAAGGTTGCCACAATATCGAGGCCGTGACCCCGACGCCGCAACTTCCCGGAATTATCGAGGCCCTCGGATACGCATGTGAGCGGGGCCTTTCCGTGCCCTTTGTCTATAACTGCGGCGGATATGAACGCGAGGAGATTCTCCGGCAGCTTGACGGCATCGTCGACATTTATCTGCCCGATTTCAAGTATGGTGACGATGCCGATGCGTACACGTGGTCCGGGGTCAGAGATTATACCGCACATGCGCTGGCATCGATCCGGGAGATGCTGCGTCAGGTGGGTGCCACCATCGAGACCGATGGGGCAGCGGCGGCGGGTATTATCGTGCGACACCTCGTGTTGCCCGGCGGTGTGAGCAGCAGTCTCACTGCCCTAAAGCTGATACGGAAACACCTGACAACATCTCTGCCACTCAGTCTGATGGCCCAATATACCCCCACACCGGCGGTGAAAGATCACCCCGTGCTGGGCAGGAAGATCACCCGCCATGAGTATGAGCGGGTTGTCGAGGCGGCGCTCGATTGGGGATTCGAGACGGTCTTTGTCCAGGATATCGACGATGTGCATGCCCTTATGCCCGATTTTAGGGCAGACACACCCTTCTCTTGGAAGGCATGAGCATACATGCGGTTGGGCTCGATGCACGCTTTCATCTTGTCGCCTGCCGTGTGGTATGGTACACAACATGGATACTGAAACAGGAGTACCCCTATGGGTGAATTTTCGCATTTCGGCAAATTGCTCATCGTCATCGGTCTGGTGACGGCAGGGGTGGGACTGTTCTTCCTGGTGGGAGACAAAATACCATGGCTGGGACGTCTGCCCGGTGATATCGCCTACAAGGGTAAAAAGGTTTCTTTTTACTTCCCCATCACGACGTGCATCATTATCAGTATACTGTTTACCCTGCTTATGTATCTGTTCCGCAATAAATAAACCAGTGATGGCTTCGTAAAGGTTCCACATCGCTGTTACGTCGCATTCCCCAGGATTTGTGTGCCTTGGGATTTTTTACCGTGCCATCTGAAATTTGACGTTTGCGACAGTGTCAACCTTGAGACATATGACAGCAGTTCCGCATCGAAGGGCAGGATATCAGTGCTATGCCGACAGACAGACGCGCACCTGTCGCCCGAATTCTGTACAACGGAAAGACGTGATGATCACGGTGACGTCGGGGTTACGGCACTTCGAAGATTTCGACTCCCGCCGGCGGGGTAAACACGAACAGGCTGTCGGACAAACCCGTGTTTGTGTTCATTTTGGTAAATGTGAGTGCCGTCGTATTGCCGACAATATCGGTGAAGCTGAACGATATGACGAGAAAGGAATCTTTGTCGATCGTCATAAAAAGCGTGTCGATGCCCATATCGCCGGTACGAGGGGTCAGAGAGAGGCGATAATTGCCCTTCTCGTCAACTTCATGTTCCGGGTGAAAGGCGATGTGGAAATCCTCCCTGAGTTCTCCGATGCCTGCCAGAAAACGGATGGTCATCTTTGATGACAAGAGAGTCTCCGTATCCTGAATATACGCAAGGTTGTCTTCCGGCATATAGAGCCATGCTGTTTCAGGATTGATTACCAGCTTTTTTTCCGACGGTGCGGTGTAATCCCAGAGCATCCGTCGCGGCTTTTTAAAATAGACCGTACCCTCTTCGATGATGGTCTGATTCATTGAACGGACGACAGCCTTTTGCACAAAACGTGCGTGCAGATCCTGCGTCTCGTCATACTTTGCCTGGACGTGTGCAACAACCTCTTCGAGTGTAGCACGTCCGCCCTCGGCGCCGGGTGCAAGGCAGAGCACCGTCAAAAACATCGTGATGATGAACCATCGTATATTTGTGGCGAAGAAAGTGTTCATCCGTTTCTTTCCGAGTCACGGCGGTGCCCTGCGTGGTTTCGAACAGTAAGGTGCCGCGAACCCTCGGGAACCGTGTCGTGCGGATCGTACGCACCGCCGCGCCTGTACAGGCATCGTGCTGTGCGAGCCCCATGGTTATCAACAGTTTTGCCCTGCTGCCTGTTGACAATTTGCCAGTGCCGCGACGTACGCCGCGTGCCTGGCGGCAGTTCCGGCGGTAATGCGATATAACTATCTTAGATTATATGAAATACGTTTGTGAAAGACCACCGCCACGCTGCTCGATACATGGCCTGCGGCAGCACATACGGCACCCCCGGCAAGGCTGTCAACAACATATCCACAGGCAGTGCCGGCGTCTCTTCTCCTGCCCGTCGGCATGAACGAAGGTACGGGGTAAGGGCAAGTTGTCCTCCAGTGTTGCACTTCATCCCCGGTCAGGGTATTCGAACGCCTCCGAATCCTGCTATTCCTGTAATTTTACCCTCCAGCCGAAGAGATCTTCCTTTTCACCATATTGAATCCCGAGAATCTCGTCGTACAGGCGTTGGCAGAGCTCGCCGACCTTGCCACCGTTGATCGGATATTCCGTGCCCTTGTAATAAATGTGACCGACCGGTGATACGATGGCTGCCGTGCCCGAGGCGAAACAGTCTTGCAGGGTTCCTCCGGCCTGGGCATCCAGAATTTCGTCCATGGACAACGGACGTTCCGAAACCGAAATGCCCCAGTGCCTGGCCAGGGTAATCACGGAGTCACGTGTGACACCGGGAAGGATGCTGCCCGTCAGCGGGGGGGTAATTAATTCATCGTCAATCAGGAAGAAGATATTGCTTGTGCCCACCTCTTCGACATATTTTCGTTCTATTGCGTCCAGCCATAATACCTGGGTATAGCCTATGGCTTTGGCCTCTTCGGCGGCCAGGAGGCTGGCAGCGTAGTTGCCCGCTGCTTTGATTGCACCGATTCCGCCACGCACCGACCGCACATATTCCTCGCTGACATAGATCCTGGTCGGCGCAAAGCCCTCGGGGTAATACGCGCCTACGGGTGAAAGGATAATGTAAAACAGATGTTCCGTGGACGGATGAACTCCCAGTGCCTTTTCTGTCGCAATCATTGTTGGCCTGATGTATAGAGAGGTTCCGTTGCATTTCGGGATCCAGTCTTTTTCCACCAGGACGAGCTTTTCCAGGGCCTCTCTGAAAAGACCGGTGTCGATTGTCGGCATGCAGAGACGTGCCGCTGAAACATTCATGCGGTTAATGTTTTCATCCGGCCGAAAAAGATATATCGAGTCATCCTTGCCGCGGTAGGCTTTCATACCTTCAAAAATCAATTGTCCGTAGTGAAGCCCCATGACTGACGGGTCAAGCGAGAGGTCTCTGTAAGGCTCGATCGACGGATTGAACCAGCCCTTGTCCGCAGCATATTCCATGATAAAAAAGTGATCGGTAAACAATTGACCAAATCCCAGTTTCGATTCATCGACAGGTTTCGGCTTCATTTTATCGGGCGCGGCCCTGGTAACACTGATTTCCATAAGGTATCTTTTCCTCCTTATTTTATTATCCTACCCCCCCATGTGCCGATAGCAATCAAGGCACATGGGTATACTCAATAAAAAAACCGTATCGCATGTAAGGGGATATCGAAGTTTTTGCATGCGAGAGTCTCTATTGCGAGTGCGGTTACAGAGAGATCGATGCATGTGCGTAAGAAATTCGATCAACGTGCAACGGCCCGCGCCGGGCACTGGCTGCGGCCATCGTGATTGTCGCGACTATGTTTCCGCCACCTCGCACACGGAACGGCATCCAGCCTGTTCAGGCATGCCTGAACGTTGAGGAATACTAGTCATGTACAATAGCACCGAATATTGGTTTTATCAAGGATTCTGTGTCATAGTGATTAATAAAAGTTGCGTGCACGACGAGGTGCATCCATACAAATGCCGATGTATGCACCGCTGTGGATATTGATTGACGATGGGGTGCGGTCCACGGCACAGGTGCCTACGTGCGGGAGGTCTGGAGAGAGGAGTGTATGGACACCCTCTCCAGACCCCTCAGTCTCAGCAAGTTTCTATCATGCGGCAATGAGAGCCGCGCCGATATCGAACGCCTGCATGTTAATAGCGACCTTATCTTTCTTCACCCTTTCGGCAATGGTCTGTGCGAAATCCGCTCTCTCCAGCGGCAGTATGTGCATGCCGTGAAGAGCTCCGAGCATGATGATGTTGGCAAAGATTGCATCGCCCAGTTTTATCGCCTCTTCGGTGGCATCGATAAACAGTGCACCGGGGACAAGGCTTCGGATCGATGCCTTCAATTCATCGAGTGCCGGATATGTTGTCTCGCCTTTTATGACGTTTACCGGATAGATGGGCCGGGTATTGGTGAGGACCCTGACCGAAGGATTGCCATAGTCGGCCAGCACTCTTACCGCCTCAATCGGCTCCAGGGAGGCGATAACATCAGCCGTTCCGACGGGTATCTGGGGGCTCCAGCATGACTGTCCGGATACCCTGAGATGGCTCATGACGGAACCGCCGCGTTGTGATGCGCCGAAGGTTTCGCCGATGGTCACAAAATAACCTTTATTGACCAGCATGCTTCCCAGAATACGGGATGCCAGTACATTTCCCTGTCCGCCGACACCTGTGATGATAATACTGTAAGGATCTTTCGCGAGGTTTGCAAGTGCCATGATTATGCCACCTCCTTTTTTTTGATGGCTCCCGCCGGGCAAATATCCGCACATACGCCACAACCGGTGCAGATGATTTCATCGATTCTGCTCACTTTTTTTTCTGCGTCCCATACAATACCGGGGCAGCCGAAGATGCGCGTACAGAGTCTGTCACAGCCGCAATTTTCACCGAGGCAGACGGCTTCATCCACATAGACCTCGAAGTTCTTCCTGCCTCTGCGTTCCGGGCTTAAGGCACAGGCCTGGCGGAGAACAAGGACTTTGGCCCCTTCCTTGTATTCCATAAGATGATTGAGGGTCTTCCGGGTTGTTTCCAGGTCGAAGGGGTCGGCAATTTCAACCCTGGCACCCATAGCGCGGCAGATCGCTTCGATATCCAGTGCCGGGCAATCTTCACCCATGACATCAATGCCGGATCCCGGGTGGGGTTGGAAACCCGTCATGGCCGTTCCCCGATTGTCGAGAATCACCATTGTCAGGGGTGATTTGTGGTGGATGGCGTTTGCCAGGGCCGGCATGGCGGCATGGAAAAAGGTGGAATCACCGCAGATCGAAAGGACGGGCTGGTCCATGCCGAACTGTTTCAATTTGCCGAACCCGCTGGCAAGACCGCTGCCGGATCCCATGGAATGCAGGGTCTTGGCCGTGTTAAAGCCGGCGGGCATGGTTGCCATGACATAGCACCCGATGTCGCCGCAGACGAATCCGTGGCGGCCGTCAAGTACAAGGGCATTGTGGATCGACAGCAGCGAAGCCCGGTGTGGGCACCCGGGGCAGAACGTCATGCCACGGGCGGGTGCATCGGCATCGGCCAGTTCCCGGAGTTGCTGTGCGAACGCGAGTGTCACCGGCTGGTAATCGATGGTCAGAATTGATGCCAGCGCCGCAATCACCTTGTCCGGGTTCAATTCTCCCACCGAGGGAATGTGCCCCGAATTTTTCCCGTAGAATGTTTTAATGCCGATATCGGCCGCCATTTCGGCTGCCAGAATTTTAACGTTTTCTTCCAATGTCGGCAGCACTTCTTCGACAATCAGGATCTTGTCCGTCATGGCCAGGTGCTTTCTAAGCAGTCGCGGTGGCAGGGGCCAGGTCGTTGCGAGTTTCAGGATGCCTATTCTGTCGGCAAGACCGAGGATGTTGACAGCCTCTTTACTGTACAGATGACAGGCGCTACTCGTGATGAGCAGCATGTCCGGATTTTCAGGGCCCGTGTACGTGTTGAACGGACACTCTTCAAAACGTTCGGCGGCGATACGTAGCTTTTCCTGCTGCGGCCCGTGTTGCAGCTCTGCTGCGGCTAGGATCATGCTGATGATGGGACCTTTCTCGGTATCGAGGGTTGGGCCGTCACATTTAAATTCCGCCCGTGCGTCGGTTGCCGGGAGTAAGCCATACGTCACGTTACCGCTTGCGTGTGACATACGGGTGACGCTTCGGATCATAATGAGGTTGCCGATTTCCTCCGACAGCTCGAAGGCCCATTTGACGATATCCTTTGCTTCCTGGAAATCGCCCGGTTCGAGCAGGGGAATTTCCACCATTTTCGCAAAAAGCCTCGATTCGCCCTCATTCACGCTTGACAGTGCCCCTGGATCGTCGCAGGTGACCAGGAGCATGCCACCGCGGGTGCCCGAGCTTGCGAGATGGAGTAGAAAATCCGACGCCACGTTGACACCGTTCTGTTTCATGACGCACATGGACCGGAGACCTGCAAACGATGCAGCCGCCGCAACTTCCAGGGCCACCTTTTCGTTGGTCGACCATTCCACGTACATATTTCGAGCATGGGCAATTTTCGAGAACGACTCGATGATTTCCGAGGAAGGCGTGCCGGGATAGCCGGCAGCAACATTGATACCGGCCTCGAGTGCTCCCCGGACAATCGCTTCATTACCCATGAGCAGATGTTGTGTTCCTTCGCAATTATCTATCAAGTATGACATGATTTCCTCCGTTTCTTATGCGCAGATCTTTCCGAGGGTTTTCACATTCAACCTCAGATACGCTCGTTGCTCTTTTCCGCTCGTATTGATTAATTGCTGCTCGCACGCCTTGGACAGGGCACGCTTTTTCTTGTTGCCGGCAGCCCACGTGAGGTGATCGAGGTTTGTATCCGGCATATCGTCAAGGATCAGGTAGCCGTCTTTTTCGGCGTCATCCACGATTGTCTGTCCTCTTTCGGTACGAATAATCAATGTGTTCATGTCGGGTCGTCCCTCCATGACACCGACGGAGATGTCGGAAAATTCAGAGGTCATGTCGATACAATACGTACACGTGTCGGGAACATGTGCCCGTATCTCCGCGAGGGGAAATTCGAGTTTGCCTTCATCCAGGTATACCTCCAGGACTTCGGCAGGGGGAGGGGGAATATCGATTTTTTTAATTCTGCCTAGATCCACATGCTGCGCAAGGAAGGCCTCAAAAGATCTGTAATCAAGGGCCCATGTGCAGAACAGTCCTACGACAAGGCCGGTCGGATCTTTAAAGTCGCTTTCTGCAAGCGGATTCATGCGCATCTGGGCGATGGCCATGGCCTGACACGGGGTGGCAACGATTCCCAATTTGTCGTATCCGTCGTGCACCGCCTTGTTGAAGGCTGAAAGCGTGGGTGATGCGGTATACTTCGATGATGCGCACCGCAGGACGTCTTCGGAATTCGTGACAAGTTTAGGGACGGGATTCAATATATCCCGGTCCGTGAGGATGGCACCGTTGATATAGCCCTTGTCAAGGGCGAATTTTATCACGGCTGATACCGTGCCGCCCGCCTGGAACGACGCCTTGCCGACGCGTGGTCCAGCATGCGACATTTTTACCGCAATGTGAGATCCCAGTGAATTCCCGTCATACGGTGTGCCAAATAAATGTTGCGAAATTGCATCCAGATCAACCTCAACCTTAGGGCAAAAGGCAAAACATCTCCCCTCTTTTCGGGTACAGGGAAAGAGCATTGCCGTTTTACCTTTATATGAGCGAAAATAGGGGCACAAGTCGATACAGGCCCCACATCCGATGCAGAAGTTGTTCTGAAGTACGTCAGTCAGTAGTTCAGTTGGTCCAAAATGTTTCATCATAACCCCCGAAGTAATGCACTACGTGAAATTGAAAAAACCAGAAAAGATATACCTAGCAAAATAAGTGCCATAGTGTAATACTTGGGAACTTAACTTGTTATTATTTAAATAAAGTAATAATTATAAAATGATACGATATGTGAAGGAAGCCGGCCCATGGAGGATTATGCCGGAATGCGCCATATGGTCCGGCAAAATAGTGCGAATGGCGCACTTGATCGTTCGGATTTGCACAATGGCGGGATTATGTTCGGCATTTGCCTGTGCGGCTGGCGCACGATATGGGGTAGGGCTTCCGGCGAGTGCTGCCGATCCCCGGCGCGATGCTACACAACCTGCCGGTCCAGGCTCCGATACTGAATTGCCTCGGAGATATGGTGGGGCTGAATTTCCGGGTGGTCGTCGAGGTCGGCAATAGTGCGTGCAACTTTCAGTATCCTGGTGAAGGCCCGGGCGCTGAGACCGAGGGTATCAACAGCCATTTCCAGGAGGCGGTGCGACTCTTCGTCGAGATAGCAGAATGTCTTGATATGGGTGTTTGTCATGTCCGCGTTACACAAGGCACCGTGATTTTTCAGCCGGGAATACTGGAGGGTCCTGGCGCTGTCGATGCGGGTTTTGATTGTCTGTGACGACTCGCCGGTTATCCGGGTGGTGAGGTCCCGATACCTGACAGCGGGTACCTCGATATGGATGTCGATGCGATCGAGGAGTGGCCCCGATACTTTCGCGCGGTAGTTTCTGATCTGCTGCGGTGTGCAGGTGCACTGTCGTTCACGGTCGGTGAAGTAGCCGCAGGGGCAGGGATTCATGGCGGCGACGAGCATGAATCGTGACGGATATGTCACCGTCATGGCCGATCGTGCAATCGTGATGGTTCCGTCTTCCAGAGGCTGTCGCAGGGTCTCGAGTACGTTGCGTCTGAATTCGGGAAGTTCGTCCAGAAACAGGACCCCATTATGGGCGAGACTGATTTCTCCCGGCCTGGGATTGTGTCCTCCCCCCACTAATCCGGCGTCTGAGATAGAATGGTGGGGAGACCGGAACGGCCTCGTTGCCAGTAAGGCTTCCTTTTTCGCAAGAAGGCCGGCCACGGAAAAAATTTTCGTGGTTTCGATCGCCTCGTCGAACGAAAGATCCGGCAAAATGGTCGTGAGTCTGCGGGCCAGCATGGTCTTGCCCGATCCCGGCGGGCCGATCATCAAAATGTTGTGTCCTCCTGCAGCGGCAACTTCAAGAGCCCGCTTGGCCTGTTCCTGACCGCTTACCTCCGCAAAGTCGTAATGATGTGCGCGATTTTTGCCGAAAAAATCGGAAATATCGATGGTTGTTGGTGGAATCTCGGTAAGGCCGTTCAAAAAATCGACTACCTCGTGCAGGTAATCGACGGCGATCACGTCGATGGAATCCACCATGGCGGCTTCGACGGAATTTTCGCGAGGGACGATTATGCCCTTCAGGCCCGACTCACGGGCTTGAAACGCTGCGGAGAGGGTTCCGGCGATTCCTTTGACCCTTCCGTCCAGCGAAAGTTCGCCATGCAGCATATAATGACGAAGTGATTCTATCTCAACAAGCTCCTCCGCTGTGAGAATTCCAATGGCGATGGGCAGGTCAAAGCTGGTGCCTTCTTTCCTGACGTCTGCCGGGGCAAGATTGACGGTGATTTTTCCCTTGGGAAAACTGTAGCCTGAATTTTTAATGGCCGCCTTGATGCGGTCCTTGCTTTCCTTGACGGCCGCATCGGGCAGTCCGACGGTGGAAAACTGGGGTAATCCGCGTGATGTGTCGACTTCCACATCCACCGGATACGATTCAATGCCTAATATCGCACTGCTGAGTATCTTAACGATCAAGGGCTATTCTCACTTGTTTTTATGTTAGTGTGTCATGGAATGGTGGAGGCAAATCCTGACGCTGGTGCCGTTGCATCGCGAGCCGGCGGTTGCTGCCATATTTGTCACGCAATATTAATAAAGTACGAATGATATGGCAAGTAATTTTCAAATATTGAATTGTGAAGGCGTCGGAAAAGGCTCCGTCATACCGACGCAACGACATCATAATTAGAAGTGACACGCGGTTGGCAACCCCTTGTTTGTGGCAGATCGTCCAGAAAATGAAAGTTTTGCAATACATTTGCCAATGCGACTGACCCGGAAGACCACCATCTGCGTGACACGCGCTTTGCCGTAACAACTGCAGACAGGACCTGTGCGGCATTGTCAATTTTTGTTGTGTTGCCCCGGGGAAAAATGTACATATAAAAACGCAAGGAGGGATGTCCATGATCGGTTTTTTCGATTCCGGTTTCGGAGGACTCACCGTTTTGAAAAGTGTCGAAGGACTGCTTCCCGAGTACGATTACCTGTATTTCGGTGACAATGCCCGTGTGCCCTACGGGACGAGATCGCAGGAGATTGTCTACGAATTTACCCGTCAGGCTGTCGATTATCTTTTCAGGCAAGGGTGTCCGCTTGTTATCATTGCCTGTAACACCGCCTCCGCCAAAGCGCTCAGACGCATACAGCAGGTGTTTCTACCGGCGTACTACCCCGACAGGCGCGTGCTCGGTGTTGTGCGTCCTTCGGCGGAAGAAATTGTGGAACGGCACTGTCGCCGCGTGGGAATTCTGGCGACGGAGGGTGCCGTGGCATCGAATATTTACAAGGTGGAAATCAATGCGTTGGCTCCGGATATCCAAGTATACCACCAGGCCTGCCCGCTCTTGGTGCCCATTATAGAAGCGGGAGAGGTGGACTGGGTGGGTACCGATCTGATTATAGAAAGATATCTCGGACAGCTGTTCGCGCAGGATGCCGGTATCGACACGATCCTGCTTGCCTGCACACATTATCCGATTCTCTATAAAAAATTCATTCGTCAAGTCGGATCGAAGTCCCGCGTTCTTGACCAGGGGCCCATCGTTGCCCGTAAACTCAAATCATATCTTGCCCGGCATCCGGAGGTGGAGGTGCGGCTTGCGAGGCGGGGGAAACGTTTTTTCCTGACCACGGATACATCGGAGAGATTCGATCGCCTCGCGCGAATATTTTACGGTAATTCCATCCACTCGAAACTGCTTTCTCTGGACACATTGTGCCGTTAAGATTGCCGTGTATCAAATGTCGCCGGGTATTCACCTGCTGTTTACGGTATCGGGGCGGTGTATAATGCAGGAATGACGAAGGCACCCGAAAAGTGCATCCTGCAAATAAATTGATTTGTCTGTCTTGACTGTCATTGGCAACTATGCTAGTTTCACGTTCTATTGAAATACTGGATTGATCAGTACCAAATTCTGGTCCCTTCCAATGATCAAAAATTACAGGCCTATGACGGAATTTACCCACTTGGATGAAAAGAACAAGTCTCGTATGGTTGATGTGACCGGCAAAGAGCCGACCCTGCGGGAGGCATATGCCCAGGGAATAGTACTCATGACGCCCGCCACGGCCGAGGCGATAGAAGCCGGTGACATGGCGAAGGGGGACGTGTTCGGGGTTGCAAAAATTGCAGGCATCATGGCTGCCAAGAGGACGAGCGATTTGATTCCCATGTGCCATCCCCTCGAACTAACCGGTATCGATATTGATTTTTCGATTGACAGCACACGTGGTGAAATCACTATCCAAGCCCGTGTCCGCACCTTCGGGCGGACGGGTGTGGAGATGGAAGCGCTGACAGCAGTAAGTGCGGCAGCCTTGACCGTGTATGACATGTGTAAATCCGCCGATAAAGCAATGGTTCTGTCGGATATTAAGTTACTGGAAAAGCGCGGTGGCAAGAGCGGTACATTTAAACGAGAGCCGTGAAATACTGATGGTTCATGCCTTGAGTTCAGGAAAACAAGATGTCGACACGCAAGTACAAGATTCGAAAATCATTTCTGATTCCCATGATTGCTAATGTCATTTTCGTGTTCGTGCTTCTTATCAATTCATTGATCGGGCCACACCATCCGGTGGAACGGATCGTGTTGACCATGATCTTCATTATTCTCGGCTGTATTGTGATCGAAACGCTAGTGCGTGAAATCAGAATCGACGATGTCGGCATACACATCAAGAAATTCCTGAGGCGAAAAATGTTGACGTGGGAGCAGATTACCAATATCGATGCCGTAATATTGCAGAAAAAGGTATATCTCACGCTGACAACGACCAAGGGATTTTTTATAATATCGAACTCGTATGAACACTTCACCGATCTGGTACAGCGCATTGTGGAACCCCTCGGCGACCAGAAGGTTGAAGAACGGGTGAGGGAACTTATTGAGCGTCCGATACACAAGCTTTCGGACATCATGGGGGCGTGGATCGCGGCGATTCTTCTTTTGATCATCACGTACATTCGGGTATTTGTTTCCTGATCCCATCCCAACATTATGCTGCTTATCAGAGCTTTACGGCCGAGTGTGTGTTTTCCCGGGTGAAAAGGGTGTATTAGAGCGTTCCAGTATGCGAAGAAAGGAAACATGGTCACGATGAATTCTCAGAATGCTGACAGAGTGGCAGTAGAAGGAAGGAGAGAAAGCTCCCCGCACTCAATTGTGGAGAATGTCTTAGAGAAACGATTGGAAGACATTGTCACAATTCTCAGTTCTGAACGCTATGGGAAAAGCAGATTGTATGAACAGGTACTCTCCATGTTCGAAAGAATTATGATCAAGATTGCGCTTCGTCGATCAAATTATATCAAATCCGCCGCCGCAGAATTTCTCGGTATAAATCGCAACACCCTCCACAAAAAAATCGAAAAGTTCGGAATATCTGTCGAGAAGGATTAGGCAGCCGCCAAGGATTAGGCGGCCGCCAGCGCGACCTTGCTTTTCTTCTAATTCCTGCAGGTCAGTCTGTACCATCACATGGAACGGAAAAAACGTATCCGGGGGTCCAGTCGTTTCAGTCCGGCATGCCGTGCTGCATCGACGGCTTCTTGATATTCCTGCTCCGAAACGCGCCTGTTGATTGTAGAATCCTTCACGGCGAGACCGTAGGGGCGATATTGATTCATCACATTGACGTAGGTGTTAGGAGATATCTCGCGCGCCAGAAAATCCATAATCGCGGTGGTTCCCGCAACGCCGTTCGGCATGACGAGATGTCGTACCAAGAGTCCCCGCTCGGCAATACCCTGTGCGTTAATTTTTAGATCACCGACCTGCCGGTGCATTTCCTTTATGGCCGCGGTTGCCCATTCCTGATAGTCCGGTGCGTTGCAGAAGCGTGCGGACCATTCCGTGTCCCAGAATTTGAAATCGGGCATATAGATATCGAAAATACCGTCCAGAAGTTGGAGGGTTTCGACGGTGTCGTATCCGCTGGAATTATACACCAGGGGAACATCGAGGCCATGATCGATGGCGATGCTCAATCCTTCCAGGATTTGCGGGACAACATGGGTGGGCGTGACAAAATTTATGTTGTGGCAACCCTGCTGCGCCAGTTTCAGCATCATACCGGCCAGATGTTCGGGTGCCACCACTTGTCCTTCGCGCTGGTGGCTGATCTCGAAGTTCTGGCAGAATGTGCACAGCAGATTGCACGAACTGATAAAAATTGTGCCGGATCCGCATCTCCCGACAAGGGGTGATTCCTCTCCGAAATGGGGGCTGAAACTTGCGACCTGCGCGTACCGGCCTGTTCGACAGTAGCCCGTTTCACCCGCCAGTCGATCGACACCGCACCGGCGAGGACAAAGTTCGCAGTGTTGCAACAGTTTCAATGCGGTCTGCACACGTGTCGTTAAGGTTCCGTCGTGATACAATTTTAAATAAGAGGGTGCGGGGTTTGTCATAACGTATTACAGGAATTCCGGCAGGTGAGAGGTATGCCGACGTTACCTCCTGTACCGCCCTATTAATTTCACTTCCTCCAGCACATGCCCTTTCATGCTTCGCAGGAGCTGTTCTTTTGTCATGCCCGGATCGAGGCCGAGATATGTGTCGAGGGCATACAGCTTAAAGAAGTACCGGTGTGTTCCCGAAGGAGGACATGGGCCGCCGTAACCGATCTTATGAAAATCGTTGCTTCCCTGCTTTCCACTGTTGGTAAGCGTTTTGTCAGAAGGGGTATTTTCGGGTAGCTTGTTTATGGTTGCCGGGATATCGTAGACAACCCAGTGCACCCAGGTACCCATCGGGGCATCGGTATCATCACAGATGAGCGCGACACTTTTTGTGCCCTCCGGCAAGTTATCCCATTCCAGTGGAGGGGAGACATTGCTTCCCTCGCATGTATATTTGTCGGGAACCATGCCCCCATTATCAAATGCCGTACTTGTAAGTTCCATGGATGCCCTCCTCGTTGTTTGCAACCGCTGTGAACCTGTCGTGACACGACAGGATATACCCATCACATCTATAATAGTATTTACAAGTAATCACGGGCATCTGTCAAAGGTAAAATATGAGATCTTCTCCATGCTTGATGCTTTTCACGGTGGCATGTACGGTGATGTGCGTTTCGCATAGAGGTGTCATGGTGCCTGCCGGCAGCATCTGATCAGGTAGGAGGCAGCAACACCGATTCTGCGCGATAGTGGACCTGTAATTGGTGGTGAGAATATTACCCCCAACACTGTCTCAGGAGTTCTCCCGACATCCGTGATATATTATTCCGGTGCAAAAAAGTTGTATAGTCCTATCGGAGAGCGCTCATTAATCCTATGCCATAATCAGACAGATTCCGATTGCCGGGACTGCGACTCGGCTATAATTTGCACTTGCTTTTATGGCATCGAAAAGAAACCCGCATTGGGTGAGAGAGTGAAAGAGCAACGGGGTGAACGCTCAGGTGCCCGTAAGAGCGAAAGGGAAAGGTATTCATAATCACAAAAAAATTTACAATTGGCAGTGCGCCTGGGGTACGCATCCTTGTGGTGAAGATCGACAAGAATCATGAACCATAATCTCAGGTTGCAGGGTATGGGATGCCTGTGCCTATTCAGGTCAGGACCGATTACGGTCCGTGTCGGAGTAGCCCTGTGGGTGTGCAATTGGTCAGGGAAGCGCTGAGAACCGTAACACGCGAAGGCGAACCTCAAAAGAGTTAATCGTTATTAATTACGGTATGATAATGGGAATTTTTTCTCTTGACAAAAGCAATGTTCCGTTATATCCGTAAATTCGTATTACAATGGGTTCTTGTCATCCACACGGAGATTGAGAGCCACGATTCACTCGTTCACACTGTCGTACCCTGTATTGACGGTCGCTGAATTCTACCGCTGATGAGCATATAGTACACGTCAATGCTGGCTTACCTGGCCCTGATTACAGCAGTTTTTAATCTTGATCACGGAAGGAGGCGAAGAGTTCCCACGAACGGTTTCTGTTAGGTAAAATCCCTCATACATATTCCTGTTAATGTTGTTGTTGAATGGAGAATTGCGGGACGGGTGGTTGGCCGCAATCATAAATAAAATGAGAGATTAGAAAGGGTTTGAAAGGAGGACTATGATGTATTTTGCCAAGGAAGTGTTGGACAGTTCCAGCAAAATGAGACAGCGGTGGGAAGATGAAGTGAAGAAGAGCGTTGCTAAGTGGCCCGATCAGAAAGAGGATTGGTCAACTGTCTCTTCCCTGCCGTTTAAACGGCTCTACACCCCGGATGATATCAAGGACTTGAATTTCGAAGAAGATATCGGATATCCGGGCCAATATCCCTTTGTGCGCGGTAATCAGGTGACGGGGTATCGTGGCAAGTACTGGACCTTCAGAATGTTTTCCGGATTCGGTAGCGCGAAAGACACCAACGAGCGCTGGCATATGCTGCTGAAATCCGGACAGACGGGGCTCAGTACGGCGTTTGATTTCCCGACGCTCATGGGTTACGACACGGACGATCCCAAAGCCCGTGGTGAGTGCGGCAAATGCGGTGTCGCGATTGATACCCTGGAAGACTTCATGGTTCTGGTTGACGGCATTCCTATGGATCAGATTACCACCTCCATGACCATCAACCCGCCGGCGACGATTCTCTGGGCAATGTACTGTGCCGCCGCCGAGCTCAAGGGTGTTCCTCTCACTAAGATCGGCGGGACGATCCAAAACGACATGTTGAAAGAATTCATTGCCCAGAAGACCCTCATGTGCCCGCCCGAGGCCTCAGTCAAACTGATCAGCGATACCGTCGAATTCGGCTCAAAATACGTACCGCGCTGGAACACCATCAGCATCAGCGGATACCATATTAGGGAAGCCGGGTCTACTGCAGTCCAGGAACTGGCGTTTACGCTCCGCGATGGTATGGAATACGTTGAAGACGTACTGCAACGAAAAGGACTTGATGTTGACGAATTCGCACCGAGACTGTCGTTCTTCTTTAATTCGCACATCGATTTCTTCGAGGAGATTGCCAAGCTGCGTGCCGCCCGCAGAATATGGGCCAAGGCGATGAAAGATCGATACAAAGCAAAGAGTGAACGGTCCTGGTGGATGCGATTCCATACCCAGACGGCAGGATGCTCGCTGACGGCGCAGCAGCCATACAATAATGTTGTTCGCACGGCAACGGAAGCCCTCGCCGCGGTGTTGGGAGGAACCCAGTCGTTGCACACCAATTCCCTCGAC
>Ga0272441_10003061_pt1 | contig 32660 bp, 28 predicted proteins | sample SSMProp6N_FD_193582 | JGI IMG/M metagenome (GOLD analysis project Ga0272441, IMG submission 193582) | Marine sediment archaeal communities from Little Sippewissett salt marsh, Falmouth, MA, United States - SSM-Prop-6N | ecosystem: Environmental > Aquatic > Marine > Wetlands > Sediment ... | reverse complement strand
TGTTGTTCATACTCCCTCTGTATTTAGGGTTGACTGGGGCCTGGATGGCAGCGCCAATCGGGAATTCTATAATGTTTTCTGTAGTAGCTTTCATGTTAGTAAGGGAGGCCAAATTTTTGAAAAATCCTTCCTACTAATTAAAATTATAGTGTTTAACGATGCCTTTCGGACTAATCTCGAACTCGCAAGAGTTAGAGATTTGGCCTATTCGTATCGTTAAGCACGATTCTGGCGAAAAACGATTAGTATCATCTAATTGGTTTTCAACTATATTTTCGAGGCTATTTTTTGAGTGGCTTCGCTACAATCCCTACGAGAAGCAATCACGTCCTGATGCACCTAAGTTCGGATTTGTTTTGTTGGCCAAAATGTCAGCACAGGAAATATCTTCCATGAGTTCCCACTTTATAGCATGCACCTCGATCCAGTAACTTTCAACCCCATCGGCAAAGTGCGTTGTGACTTCGGCCAACCAGGCGATCCTAAAGACATGAGAAACGCCCTTTCCACCTTGATGGTAGACCCCCAGTATGCAGAAGCCCTAGAAGGATTGGACCGGTTCTCCCATCTATTGGTAATCTACCACATCCACCAGACATTAGGTTACGACCTCAAGGTCCATCCCATGGGAGACGAGTCCCTGCCCAAACGAGGGCTTTTTGCAACTAGAACTCCTCGAAGGCCCAACCCTGTCGGCCTCACAGTGGTAAAGCTGTTGCACATCGAGGGATGTCAGATCGCAGTTACCGGTCTAGATGCCTTAAACGAAAGCCCCATTCTGGACATCAAGCCCTATGAGGAACATTTCGACTCTCCATGGGGAATAGAAGCGGAAAAAGACCCCAACTATCGCCCCCAAGACGGTTGAGCAGGGCGACTGACCGAGCCTAAACACATAGCTATAAGGCAAAATTTCATGAAGGAAAGGGGTTCAAATCAAACGGATTTTTCAGACCAGATCGATTTAGATTACCGGTTCTGGGAGATTGATCTGTTGAGAGGCATGGCCGTAGTGATGATGGTCTGCTTTCATGTTATATACGATCTAAACTACTTTGGCCTTCACGAGTTTTACATACATTCCGGCCTTTGGCCATCAGTTGCCAGGTTCATAGCAACGTTTTTTTTGCTTTTGGTAGGCGTCTCCCTTCATCTTAGTTATTCCAGGAATTTGTTGAGGGGAGAGGTCAAGTTTTCCAAATACCTTCGGCGAGGTTTGTTCATATTTTTTTGGGGGATGGTCATCACCTTGACAACCTGGCTTTTAGTGGAGAACTTCATCGTCTTTGGAATTTTACACTTAATAGGCGTCTCCGTGATTCTGGTGTATCCCTTTTTGAGATTTTATTGGATGGCTCTATTGCAGGGGGGGATGCTTTTATACCTCGACAGATTTTTAGATGGTTATACCTTCGATTATCCCTGGTTTCTGTGGTTGGGACTCATCCCAAAAAACTTTCATTCCTTGGACTACTTTCCCATCATACCATGGTTTGGCATGATCATGGTGGGCTTATTTTTGGGGCGATCGCTATACCCCGACTACAAACGCAGGTTATCGTTTAGGGCCCATTCACCACCATCGTCGACCAAATTAATATGTCTACTGGGGAAAAATTCGCTTCTGATATATTTGGCCCACCAGCCCTTGATATTATGTATTCTCTATTTTTTGTGCACGCAGGATGTGGGTCACATATTGTAGCCGAGAACCAATTAGATGATACTATAGTTAGGGGTTACGCAGTTGACCGAAAGTATCTTAGATGATTCTGTATGCATCAACATCCATTTTGAATCCACCTAAATGTTGTGACTTAGATTACATCAACTTTCTGATGGCTGCATCTAACGTTTTTACATGTACAGAAGCATCTCGATGTCATCCCGATGGTTCCGATTTACCGTCTCATGATGCATTTACTCGACTTCTGCAAAGATGGCCCCCCGATACAGAGGCATTGTGGAATGAATCGTCCCGTTTCGTTCGTCTCCATGAAGGCATCTTAATAGTCGATGATACCACATTAGACAAATTTTATGCTAAAAATATGGATCTTGTTTATAGTACTTGGAGTGGTAAACATCATTCTATCGTTAATGGAATCAACATAATTACATTAGGTTGGTCAGATGGCAATTGTGTGATTCCTGTTGATTTTAGAATATACGACATCAATAACGACGGTAAAACCAAGAACGATCACTTCCGAGATATGTTGAAACTAGCAAAAAAGCGAGGTTTTGATCCTGATTTTGTTCTATTTGATAGCTGGTATTCAAGCTTGGACAATATCAAGAAAATCAGAAAATTGGGATGGAGTTGGTTAACGCGACTATAGTCGAAAACCAATTAGTTTCATCTAATTGGTTCTCGACTATAATATCCTCAAACGGGCGTCTATCACGGCATTCAATAAAAGATGTACGAATTGTCAAGCGACCATCACCATAAAATAGGTCCACGAAGACCTGTCAATCGAGAATAATATCATTTAGCGTTTAAGGAGGCGTCTGGCGCATGAATGTCAGAGCATTTGTCAAGGTATTTGGTACGCTGCTAAAGTTCTTGGGACTGCTTATGCTAATCCCTGCAGTAGTATCTCTGTTATACAGCGAATATTCCGGAGTGGCCGCCTTTTTATTGCCCGCATTTTTAGCCCTGATCTTGGGGTTGCTTCTGGAACGAGCTGGCATTGAAACCGTGTTGGGCAATAAAGAGGGTGTGGCACTGGTTGCCTTTGGATGGCTCGGAGCGGCCATAATTGGCTCTCTGCCTTATTGGATTTTGGGCCTTAACCCAGTTGACGCTCTCTTTGAATCGATGTCCGGGTTCACCACTACAGGAGCCACCATTTTGGCCGAAAGTAATGCTGATGGATACTGGATCATAAATGCTACCGCCGCCAGCCACAGCCTTGGATCGATGCTCATCGATATGCTCAATTTCCAAACGGCCAATGCAACTTTGAACCTTGCCAACTTGTCAGATGTTGCCGTTGTTAGAGCTACCGATTTTAATTCTACCTTCAATTCATCTATGATTGACGTTTCCCTGAATAATCCTGTAGAAAAAAGTTACTTTGGCTTGCTGTTTTGGAGGAGCTTCACCCAATGGCTTGGAGGCATGGGAATAATCTTGCTTTTCATAGCCATTCTGCCTAAGCTTGGTGTGGCGGGAAGGCAGCTTTTCAAAGCCGAAGTTCCAGGTCCCACAGAGGACCTGATCAAACCACGCATCAGAGAAACGGCCAAAATCCTGTGGGGCGTTTACATCGTGCTCACCGCTGTGGAGTTTATGTTGCTAATGCTGGCAGATATGCCCGCTTACGACGCCATATGCAATACGTTTTCCACCATGGCCTGTGGAGGTTTCTCTCCTCAAGCAATGAGCATTGCCGCTTACAACGAACCCCTGATCGAGATCATAATAATCGTGTTCATGTTCTTGGCCGGAGCCAACTTCGCCCTTCATTATCGGACCATGTACGTCAACAGGATGAGCCTGTTAAAAGACCCTGAGTTCAAGTTTTACTCTTTGTTGGTAGTAATCGCCGTCTTGGTCATCCTCTTATTCGGAGGGACACTTGCAGACAATCATTCAGACAGCCTGAGAATTGCTGCCTTCCAGGTGGTCTCCATCGTTACCACCACCGGATTTGCGACGGCAAATTATGATCTCTGGTCAGGTTCGGCCAAATTGGTGCTTTTTTTGCTCATGTTCACAGGAGCTTGTGCTGGATCGACCTCTGGCGGCATAAAAATGGTCCGCATATTGCTTATGATAAGATACAGTCGCCGGGAACTGTTTCGTGCCATTCATCCTAAAGCTGTAATGCCCATAAGGCTAAAGGGTCAGCTGGTCAAAGAAGACGTAATTCACTCCATTCTTGCTTTCTTCGCCCTTTACATAATGATCTTCGCCATAGCGTCTGTAATTTTCGCATCTGTCTGCACCATGTATGAGGATGACCAAACTTCGAACATAGCGACATATTTCGTTTCGGAAGGCGTGACAGGTGGAAACGAGATTATCTGTCTGACGGGAGATAACTGGAGCGAAATTGACAACATCACCTCGTTTACGTCAAAAGGTGACAAAGCCAAATTAATTTGCTTATATTCCGACGAAACCAATTTGACCAAGAAAAAGGATTGGATAAAAGTAGATGACATAATCTATTCGAGTTCAAATGAATACCAAAAAACAGGACAAATAGCCCTTTTTAGGGGGGACGAACGCCAATATACCGATAAAATGATCAGTGCTGCGTCTGCGGTGGCCGTCAATTTGGGCAACGTTGGCCCAGGTTTCGGAGACTTTGGTCCCGAAGAGAACTTCTCTAAAGTTCCCCCCTTGGGCAAGCTGGTGCTAATCATTTGCATGTGGATCGGCAGATTGGAGATTCTGACGGTTTTGTTGCTCTTATTGCCCGACTTCTGGAAGAACTAATATGGTTTAGGGGAATGAATATGAAACTTGTCACCCTCAGTGATAATAGCGTTAGCTTAAACAGAGATCTCTTAGGAGAACACGGTTTTTCCATCTACTTGGAAATAAACAATTTTAAATTACTTTTCGATACGGGACAGACATTCACTGCCGCTCACAATGCGGAGGTCCTGAAAATTGACCTCGAAGGCATTCCCGTCGCCTTGAGCCATGGTCATTATGACCACACGGGGGGGTTAAAAAACGTTTTACAAAAGACAGGACCTACCAGGGTATACGGACATCCGAGTTTATTCTCCAACAAATATTCGCGAAGAGATGATTTGAGGTACATTGGCATACCTCACTCTAGAAGCGAGCTTGAAGAAATGGGTGCTCAATTTCACTTGTCCAGAGAACCAATGGAGATCTTTCCCCATGTGATCCTCAGTGGCGAGATTCCCAGAAACTCGGAGTTTGAGGGTGCCAATCAAAACCTCCTGGTGCAAAACGAACGCGGAAAGTTAGAGGTAGATCCCCTTCTCGACGACCAATCTCTAATTTTGAACCTCAAAGAGGGGCTTTTCGTGATACTGGGTTGCGCTCATTCTGGCATGATAAATTCTCTGGAACATGCCAAAAGGACCACTGGAAAAGAGCGCATTATTGGGGTGGTGGGCGGAACTCACTTGGGATTTGGTGGTGAGGATCGCCTTTCAAAGACCATCCAATCCCTGAAAGAATACGATCTGGAAATCCTGGGGGCCTCTCACTGTACTGGATTGAAAGCTGCATCAATCTTGGCAAAAGAGTTTGGTGATAGATTCATATTCAATAACGTGGGGACGGTGATCGAGCTATGAAATTTAAAAACGTAAAAAAGGAGTTTTCTTCATGAAAGTCCTCTTCTTCGATCCTCAATCTGGCGCTTCTGGCGACATGATAATGGGCTGCCTTTTGGATCTCGGTGCAGATCCAAATGAAATTATAGCCGCAGTGGAATCGGTTAACTGTCGGCTGGAAATATCTAGAACAAAGAAGCACGGCATCGCCGCCACAAAGGCCCACGTAATAGCAGATGGTCGATATCATTCCGTAGAAGAGGCAAAATCTATGTTAAAAGATGCTTGTTTGGAACCACCTGCTCGGAAAATGGCCTTAAGTACCCTTGCCACTTTGGCAGATGCCGAGGCAGAAGTTCATGGAACTTCATCTGATCAGGTTCACTTTCACGAGATTGGGGCTCTGGATGCTCTGGCAGACATTGCTGGTTGCTGTGCAGCCTTTCACAGTTTGGAGGTGGAAAAGACATTTACCCTACCCATATCGGTAGGTAGCGGAACCGTTTCTACGATGCACGGACTTTTACCAGTACCAGCACCTGCCACTTTGGCAGTCTTGCAAAGTTCTAATCTTCTTTGGAAGGGTGGCCCCATAAAACAAGAGCTTCTCACACCAACCGGTGCCGCACTTCTGGCTAATTTAGTGGACGAGGTCATAGAAGAATACCCAATGATTAAGACCGAACGTGTGGGATACGGTTCTGGCAGCAAGGACTCAGAAATGCCCAACGTTCTTAGAGGTGTGATCGGCGACCAGAAATTGAGCTTACATCAACACCAAGACCAGATCGTACAGTTGGAGACCAATGTGGACGATGTGACTGGGGAAGTTTTAGGTTATCTTATAGACTTGCTCATGAAAGAAGGAGCCTTGGACGTATCCATAGTACCAGCGCTGATGAAAAAGGGGAGATATGGTTGCATCGTTAAGGCGATCTCTAAAAAAGGCGATATGGACCGACTGGTATCTGTGCTCATGAGAGAGACCGGCAGCTTAGGAATCAGAGTATTTCCCAGCCTGCACCGGCAAATAGCAGAAAGATATATTAAAACTTTGCCTGTTTATATCGATGGTAGAAAGCACGAAATCAGGTTCAAAGCAAGTAGATGGAAGGGAAAGACCCTCAACGTCAAGCCCGAGTATGAAGATTGCAGAAAGATAGCCTTGGAGCGTGGCCTCTCCTTGAGAGAAGTTGTGAGAAAGGCAGAGATGCTGGGCTGGGGGGTGATTGATGACAAATAAGCCTCACCCATTTTTGGACCTACATTTTGAAGAAAGTCTAAGTTTGTTATCCCTCAAGCGGTTTAGATGATCACAGTTATTACCATAAATTCAGTTATAGTCGATAACCAATTAGATGATACTAATTATTTTTCGCCAGAATAGTGTTTAACGATACGAATAGGCCAAATCTCTAACTCTTGCGAGTTTCGAGATTATAGTCGAAAAGGTATCGTTAAACACTATAATCCGAAAAGGTATCGTTAAGCACTATAATCGCAAGGTTGATTAATCTTCAACTAATCTCTCATCCCTGGTGCATGTTTCATGAATTTTGATGCCTCTGCCAAACTCTTCGACGATGCAAAGACTTTGATGCCCGGGGGCGTCAGCAGTCCTGTTCGGGCAATAGCTCCCCATCCGTTCTACGTATCCCGGGCCGAAGGTCCTTATCTTTGGGACGTGGACGAAAACAAGTTCATCGATTACTGTTTGGCCTATGGCCCCATGATCTTGGGTCATCGTCATCCATTGGTGATGGAAGGGGTAATCGACCAGTTCCAGAAGGGATGGCTTTATGGAACCCCTTCTGAATTGGAAATTAACCTGGCTCGAAGAATCGTGAACCTATATCCCAGCATTGATATGCTCAGGTTTGTGAACACCGGTACTGAAGCCACCATGGCCGCTTTGAGAATTGCCAGAGGTTGCACTGGCAAGGACAAAGTGATTAAGGTCGAAGGGGGTTTCCATGGTGCTCACGATTCTGTGTTGATCAAAGCGGGATCAGGTGCTACCACCTTAGGCATTCCCGATTCCTTGGGAATTCCTCCAGATACTGCCAAGAATACTTTGCAAGTTCCTTACAACGACCTGAAGGCACTCAAGGATGTGCTAAATAGGTTCAAAGGAGAAGTGGCTGCAGTTATAATGGAACCAGTTCTGGGAAACATTGGACCGATTCTCCCGCGCGAAGGCTATCTGCAAGGAGTGCGTGATTTGACAGAGGATTACGATGTTCTTCTCATATTCGACGAAGTTATAACCGGTTTCAGGCTGAATTTGGGGGGTGCTCAGACCCATTATGGTGTAACGCCTGACCTCACCACTTTAGGCAAGATAATCGGCGGTGGTTTTCCCATTGGAGTGGTAGGTGGAAAGAGTCATCTCATGGAAAAGGTGGCACCTAGCGGAGGAATATACCAGGCAGGAACTTTCAACGGCAGCCCAACTTCATTGGTGGCGGGAACGGTCACTTTAGACGTTCTGGAAAAGGATAACGTAATAGAAAAGCTGAACATATTGGGCGATGAGATGCGTCGTGCTATATCTGAGATCGTGGAAGATTCTAAATTGAACTGTTACGTCTCTGGAATTGCGTCCATGTTCCAGCTATTCTTCGGACCACAGCCCTTCAACTACGATCAAGCTCTCAAATGCGACAAAGAGAGTTATTTGGCATTTTTCAGGAGAATGTTATCTTCTGGAATCTTTTTGATGCCCAGCCAGTTCGAAACCAACTTTATATCCGCCGCTCATGGTGACGATGTAATCAATCAAACTCTGGAGGCCTATAAGTCAAACCTGAAAAGCTAATCGTGGGAAGCCGTGGCAGTCCCCTGGCGCTTCAACAGACAGAGACCGCCATGTCCCTTTTGGAAAACGTGGGCGTTGATACCGAGCTTCATATAATCAAGACTCGGGGCGATCTGTTTTTGGATCGCCCTTTGCATCAAGTATCAGGTAGAGGCATCTTCGTAAAAGAGATCGATGAGAGGATGCTTTCTGGAGATATTGACATTGCAGTTCACAGCATGAAAGATCTGCCATCCTCAAGACCAGATGCCCTTACCATAGCTGCCGTACTACGACGAGATTCGCCTTATGACGTTTTAGCCAGCAATGACGGCCAATCGCTGGAGGATTTGAAGTCTGGCTCGGTGGTAGGTACATCCAGCATGCGTCGTGCGGCCCAACTCAGGCGGACCAGACCTGATTTGATCATCGAAGATCTCCGGGGCAATTTGGGAACTCGATTGAAAAAACTGGAAAACGGAGATTACGATGCCATAGTACTGGCCGAGGCTGGGATTAAAAGGATGGGCTACCAGGTGAACTATTCGGTGCTGGACCCAGAGAAGTTCGTGCCCTCTGCCAATCAGGGTGCTATAGCTGTTGTAGCGGTCAGAGGTAGGGCAGAAAAGCTGGTAACGCAAATCGACCACCAAACCACCCGAAAGGAAGCGGAATGTGAGCGAATTTTCCTGGAAACCATAGGTGGAAGTTGTGTCGTTCCCATGGCTGCTTACGCTCGTATGGAAGGAAACGAGCTGAGGATCATTGCAGAAGTGTTGTCTTTGGATGGTACCAGATATGTGAGAGTGGACGAGCGCATTCCTGCAGAGAACCATTTGCAAGGTGCGAGCGAGATGAGCAAAAAATTGGCGGAGATGGGGGGATGTGATCTGGCTCAAGAGGCGGTGAAAAACGTTGGGGCAAATTAAGATTGGTAAAGTTTATTTAGTAGGTGCAGGTCCTGGGGATCCGGAGCTGATGACTCTAAAAGCCAAAAGGCTTCTTGAAGAAGCAGAAGTAGTTCTCTTCGATCGACTGCTCAGTCCCGAGACCCTAAAATGCGTATCTCGTGGAGCGGAAAAGATATATGTAGGAAAGCTGCCTGGCAGGCACAAGCTGACCCAAGAAGAGATAAATCAACTTTTAACTGAAAAGGCCCAGGAGGGCAAAATGGTAGTCCGGCTTAAAGGCGGCGATCCTTATGTCTTTGGCAGAGGAGGGGAAGAGGGGTTAACTCTGGCCCAAAACGGAGTACCCTTTGAAGTTGTTCCCGGTGTCACCTCGGCCATATCAGTTCCTGGGTGTGTGGGGATTCCGGTCACGCATAGGGATGTTGCTACGGCAGTGACCATAGTTACAGGCCACGAAAAACCAGGTAAGGATGACAATTTAGATTGGAACGCTCTGGCCAAAGTGGGGGGCACCCTGGTCGTTCTAATGGGCGTGGCCAGACTGGAGGAAAACATCTCCGCTTTGCTAGTTGGTGGAAGGTCTCCAGAAACGTCGGCTGCCTTGATCGAGAGGGGATGGAGCTCAGAAGAACGATTGATCATAGGTACCTTGGATAACATAGTCCAAAAGGCCAAAGAATACGACGTGAAATCTCCAGCTATATTGGTGGTGGGACCTGTAGTAGATTTGTCTAAATACCTCAGGCCGCGGACCATAGCCATTTTGAGGCCTGACGATCGAGGAGAAGAATCCCGCTTACTGGCTCAAAAATATGGGTTCAAGCCTCTATTGGCACCAACAATAGCTTTTGAAGAGCTACCTTTGCCAGAAGACACAACGAAAAGGATTAAAGAAGCTGAATGTGTGGTCTTCACCAGCGCCACAGGTGCGGAAATAGCGTTAAAACATCCCGCAATTGCAGAGGCCCTCCAAAATGTCCCTCTTGCAGCAATTGGTCCTCGAACCAAAGAAGCGTTGGAAGAACTACAGCTTACGGTTTCTGTGGTGCCAAATAAGTTCAGCTCGGAAGGTCTAGCCTATGTGCTGAGCCCCAAGTTCGGACGAGTTCTGCTCATGAGAAGCGCCAAAGGTAGCCCGGTATTAGTTGAGAAGTTGGAAGCTGCAGGCGCGACTGTAGACGAGATTCAGCTATACGATATCGCCCCATCTCAAGATCCCAGGTTGGATTGGTTAATCCAACGGGGAACTCCAGATATCTTTGCCTTTACCAGTGGCTCAACCTCAAGGTACTTGATGGAAAGAGCACGAGAGCTGAATTTGGAAGAATCGTTGAGAAAACGGTTGAAACAGGTCACAGTAGTGGCAATTGGCCCGCCCACCGTTGCAGAGCTGAAACGACAAGGCGTTGAAGTCGACGTCATGCCAGAGAATTACACTTTTGAAGCCATGCTGGCAGAACTCAGGAGGATGTAGATGATAATCTTTTCAAAAGCGCTAGCAGATCAGGCCACGGTGTGGGATACGTTGCGTGCTGCTAAAGAATCGGGCCAACCAATGCCTGACGATATGATCAGGTTTTCTGATCAGACAAAGCCTGTTACCATGTGGAACATCACTCGCAAGTGCAACTTGAACTGTGATCACTGCTATTTGGATGCCACCACCTCAACAGCAGACGAATTGGCCTTGGAAGATGGCATAAAGCTCATTGACGAGCTTGTTGATATTAATATTCCAATTCTCATATTGACCGGCGGAGAACCGCTTCTCAGCAGAAACTTTTACGCTTACGCGTTCCATGCCAAAGAAGTGGGCCTGAAAACGGTGGTTTCCACAAACGGCACTTTGATAACTCCAGAAGTGGCCAGGTTGCTGAAGGAAGCGGCGATCAGGTACGTGGGCGTAAGCTTGGACTCTTGTCGACCGGACGTGCACGACAAGTTCCGGGGCGTAAAAGGTGCTTACAAACGGGCTTTAGAAGGCCTTAAAAACGCCAGAGATGCCGGACTTAAGACCGGTCTAAGAGTAACTTTGAACAAGGACAACTGGCACGAGATTCCCGGGCTTTTGGACTTGACTTTGAAAAACGAGATTCCCAGGTTTTGTCTTTACCATTTGGTGCCTACTGGCAGGGGTGCGGGCATTGCCGATAGAGATGTTACACCGGAGCAGAGGATAAGCGTGCTCAAGTTCCTGGCCGAGGCGGCGATGGAGCTAAAAGATCAGGAGATCGAGATTCTAAGCACAGATTCGCCAATGGACGGAGCATATCTTTTGGAGATGCTAAAGAACGATCCAGAAAAGCGAGAGCGGGTGTGGAAACTTCTCCAGAACGCTGGTGGTTGTTCAGCAGGGATAAAAGTGGCCAACATCAATCATCGGGGAGACGTGCTTCCTTGCCATTTCATGCCAGACATGAAGGTTGGAAACATCCGAGAGAATAGCTTCCGAGACATCTGGATAGAAAATCCATCGTCTGAGCTGAAGGCACTTCGAGAGATTAGAAGCAATCTGAAAGGTGCTTGTGCTGAATGCGAGTATTTGGAACTTTGTGGTGGATGCAGACAGAAAGCCAAATACTTCAAAGGGGACGTTTTCGAAGAGGATCCCACCTGTGTGGTAAAATACCTTAAGAAACTAGATGAAGTTAAACAGTAGCAAGTGGCGAACTGTTGCCACGATTTTTATAGTCGAGAACCAATTAGATGATACTAATTGGTTTTCGCCAGAATAGTGCTTAACGATACGAATAGGTAAAATCTCTAACTCTTGCGAGTTCGAGATTAATCCGAAAGGTATCGTTTTTCACCGTTTTATGCTAAATGTCTTCGATCAATGTTCATTTTTGGGCAAGGTGAAGCTGAAAGTGCTACCCTCCCCTGGCTTTGACTGTGCCCAGATCTTGCCACCATTTGTCTCTACAATCTTCTTTATAGTGGCCAAACCGATGCCCGTTCCTTCGACGCTTTTGTCCAACCGATAAAAAGGTTCAAAAAGCCGATCAACATAATTGGTATCGAACCCCTTGCCATTGTCTTGAACGTAAAATTCATATTCAGGCCCTCTATCAATGCAACCCACTTCTATCGAGGGATTTTCTCCACTGTACTTCAGGCTATTGCTCAGTAGGTTGGTAAATATTTGTTTTATTCGGATTCGCTCGCAAACGATTACCGGGAACGAGCCCACTTTGGTGAATTTAACATTTCGACCGTGGACCTGCGGCTCTAACTCTTCATAAGATTCTGTGACCAACTTGCCCAAGTCAACCGTTTCAGGAGAGGAAAATATTCTGCCTATACGGGAATAGTCCAATAGGTCCAAAACCAGCCCATCCATCTCAATTGAGATATTTCTAATCCGTTCCAGATACCTCTTGCCATTGTCATCTAGAAGATGGCCTTGATCTTCTTGAAGCGCTAAAGAAAATCCCTGAATGGCCCTAATGGGTGCACGCAGGTCATGGGATATGGTGTAAGCGAAACTCTCTAGCTCGCGGTTCAAAGCCTCAAGTTTTTGTTCATATTCCAGAGTTTGCGATATGTCTCTCACTATAGCTATCGTAGCATTTGGTTCTGCACCCTCTCTATCGGATACCGGAGCGACGCTTATGGCAGCTGGGAAAGACGATCCATCGCTTCTCACTAGCGTAATTCGTCCTCTCCAACCGTCCCAATCTGTCAAGTTTTGAGGGAACTCCACCGTTTCCAGGAGGAAGTCCTTATACAATCTGCCCCTCACATCATGCAAACGTAAACCATACATGTCCAATAGTGCAGGATTGGCGAAGATCAAATGCCCCCTTTTGTCGAAAATAGCGATTCCATCATTTGAGGATTCGATGGCGTCCATGAAGAGCAGCATTTGATCTTCAAGCCACCGGTCATAGGTAATGTCACGACCAAGGGCTATTATGCTTTCTACTTTGTCAGACTTTCCCGTGATCACGCTCCAACTCCACTGAATTACCAGCTTGTCTCCAGAACGAGTGAGCATTGGGCCTTCTAGCAGTTCGGTTTTCTCCCCTTTCACCATCGCGTTTACGTGGTTCTGGAACGTCTCTTTCACATTTGTGGGGATCAAAAGGTCAAAAAAGTTCATGCCCAATATTTCTTCAAAGGGGCGACCAATCAGGCATTCAGCACCTCTATTGAGGTTCTTTATTTCGCCATTGGGATTTAACCCCAATATAAGTAAATCTGATAATTCAATTAAGCTTCTGCAAAGCTCTTTTTCGTGTTCGCCGTTTTCTTCTTCACGTCTCTGGTGTTCGGCCATCTCCTGCCCAATGATGGCAATTCCCATCACCTCACCATCATCTTCCAATCTAAGGCCGTTCCAGAAGATGAGCTTTTCTTGACCATCTTTGGCTTTGATGGAAGTTTTCATGCCGGTTATAACTAGGCCTTCTGCCATTTCATTGAAACGCTTTAGGACATCATCTCTGAGCAAGGGGTTTGAGATAATTGATTTCCATATGTCCTTTTTGCCCATGATTTCCTGAGCTTTATAGCCGGTAACCTTTTCAGCGGCTTGGTTACATGAGATGACCTTCCCGTTCAAATCAAACATGTAAATCATGGGTGTGAAAATCTCAGTTAGCCTCTTTCCAAGCTCTGTCCATTGCTCGACATTTTCAGCTTCTAGCTTGTGCGAACTTTTTTCGCCATCTTTTTTGGAGCTAAATATGAAATCAGGCAATTTGCCACCCCCACTAACCGATTTTTGATATGCAACTATAGTGTTTAACGATACCTTTCGGATTAATCTCAAACTCGCGAGAGTTAGAGATTTGGCCTACTCGTACCGTTAAACACTATTCTGGCGAAAACCAATTAGTCTCATCTAATTGGTTCTCGACTATAAACTATTGGCCGACTCCGACAATTGGCGAATTAGAGCATATTCCTGTGATTCCACTATATGAAACGGAAATTTTTTTGAATATTTTCTGGCCCACTAAGTCTAACTTTTGCTATTATAGTGTTTAACAACACCTTTCGGACAGATCTCAAACCCTCGCGAGTTTGAGATCTGACCTATTCGTATCGTTAAACACTATTCTGGTGATAACCAATTAGTTTCATTTAATTGGTTATCGACTATAATTAATTACTAGATGCTGACTTTCACTTTATGTATGACAACTTCAACCCTGCAATGGTTTCAACTACTCATACCATTTTTAGTTTTCGAATATTGGATCAGTTTTTGAAAAATTGTCTAACGGTGAATGTTCCGACAAAGCTTAAAGGGGTGGCAACAAAAAGGGAATGTCATGGAGTCCGCGTCAGAATTGGTTCAAATGCTCAGCAGCGATAACTTCTTTGAACGGCAAAGCGCTGCCTGGAAGCTGGTAGAGATGGGCGAAAAGGCCTTTGGACCGTTGGTGGATACTTTGGAGAAATGCGATAGTTATCAGGCCAGGATTAAGTCTGCATGGGCGTTAGGAAAAATCGGTGATCCCACGGCAGTAGATCCCCTGGCTCAAGCGCTTTTGGAAGACGAAGACGAGTCCGTACGAGAATGGTCTGCTGCTGCTCTGGAATACATTGGCGACCACAAAGCAGTTCCCCCTCTGGCCGTGGCTCTGAAATCTGACCCGTTCAAAGACGTAAAGTTGAGAGCCACCAAAGCCCTCATTTCTCTGAATGCTGCACAGACTTTCGCAGAGCTTCTGAAAGAGGACGACGTCTTTATTCGCAGGATGTCAATATTGGGTTTGGGCAATCTCAATTGCATGGAGTCAATGGCCAACGTGGCAGTTCAGATAAACGATGACGATCAAGAGATCCGAAGACTAACTGCATGGTTTTTGGGTGTGGTGGGGACAAAAGAAGCAGGAACGCTCCTGAAACCCGCTTTAAAAGACGAAAGCCACTTGGTAAGGGTCGCTGCGGTTCAATCGTTAAAATCCATCGGTGACGAAGATGCCTGTAACATGGCTTTGGGTCTGTTAAACGACGACCACCCACAGGTTAGGTTGGCTGCAGTCACCACTTTGGGAGAAATGGGCATGGAAAAAGCCTTGGATAGGCTAGTGGAACTCATGTTTAAAGACGAAGACCAAGAGATCAGAGCTTGGGCCGCCTGGAGTTTGGGTGAGATTGGTCATCCCCGCGCCATTGAACCTCTTAAAATGGCCGTTAAGATATGTCCAACCCCTGTAGTGGAAAAAGCAAGCGATTCTTTGATACAGGTGTTCAACGTAGACCCTGATGAAATATGAATAAAATTGTGCAGCATTTGTTTAGGAAATTCGCTTTAATATGAGTAAATTGATCATTTTGACCGTTGGATATGTCATTAGAATGGAAGGTGACAGTCTGCTTGCCTCTCCTACTACGACCCTAGTAGAGAACAATGGCCTCAAATTGCTGATAGATCCCGGTGCTAACCAGAAGCAACTTATGAAAGCCTTATCCAGGGAAGGGCTCCACCCCTCAGACATAGATGTCATATTCTTAACCCATTACCATCTGGATCACTTGTTGAACATACGCTTATTTCCAAACAAGGATATTTGTGATGTGAAAACAATCTACCACCAAGATTTAGAGACGTCTCATGCGGGTCTAGTTCCCGGAACAGATGTTGAGGTAATCCCCACACCTGGGCACTCACCAGAACATGCGTCCCTTGTCGTCAATGCCGAACAGGGACGTTGTCTAATTGCAGGAGACCTTTTTTGGTGGTTTAACGACCAGGAACAAAAGAAGGACCTGAGGTCTCTAATGGATTTAAAAGACGATTTCGCCACGGATTTGGAGGATCTAAAAGAGAGTCGTAGAAGATCGTTGAAAAAGGCAGATTACATAATCCCCGGCCATGGCAAACCTTTTGCGGTAGAAAAGTGATTGCAGTTTGATGGTCACCTTTTAGTACTTTTCAGGAAGGGATGAAGCTATGCCAGAAGAGATCTTTTGCCCACACTGCAATGTCCTCACCGAACACATGACGGTAAAGAATGGAAGAGAACATTTGGTCAAATGTGAGACCTGTGGTGCAGTCCACCCAATCAAGCAAGAACGGACCAAATTTGTCAATGTGAGGGTAATCGTTAGCAGAGAAAACATCTCACAAAAATATCAAATCAAAGTTCCTGAAGACGAACGCTTCTATGTGGGCGACGAGCTACTGGTGGACGACGATTTACATGACGTGGTGTTGGCTGAGATTACATCCATAGAGACGGAACGCAGAGTGGAAAGCGTTGAGGCCAGCAAAATAAAAACAATTTGGGCTAGAGCTGTTGACAACGTGGTGGTAAAAGTCACACTTCATAAGAGGTCTCAAACCACATCTCATGCGATCTACTCATCAGGAGATGAAATTTTTTCGGTGGGCGATATTAGGAGGATTGACCGAACTAGGTTTGTGGTGGAGAAGATCAAGCTTCGCGATGGCAGATCTGTCAAAAAGGCTGCGTCCAAGGATGTCCTCCGGGCGTGGGGTCGGGTGCTTTGAGAAAAGAGGATATACTTGTAGGATTGCAGGGCACGGTGAGTGACAGATTGCGGGAGGCGGTGGCCAAGACCCCCCGGGAGCTGTTCGTGCCAGAGGACCTGCGCTATTTGGCCTATGAAGATCACCCACTTCCCATCGGGTATAATCAGACCATATCTGCCCCTCATATGGTTATCATCATGTGTGAACTCTTGGATCTACAAGAGGGAATGAAGGTGCTCGATGTAGGAACTGGATCTGGCTATCATGCTGCGGTAATGGCAAATTTGGTGGGGCCAAGTGGTCACATATACTCCGTAGAACGAATTCCCGAATTGGTAATGGTTGCTCGCAGTAATTTGCAAGAGGTGGGAATAACTAACGTCACAGTACTCGAAGGTGATGGGAGCAAGGGGCTTTCGCAACATGCGCCCTACGACCGAATTAACGTGGCTGCGACGGCACCAAAAGTACCCCCTCCTCTAAAAGAACAATTGGAGTTGGGTGGCAAGTTGATCGTTCCTGTGGGAACATGCTATCAAGAGCTTCTGTTGGTGACCAGAACCGAAGAAGGTTTCAAAGAAGAGCTACATGGCGGGGTAGTTTTCGTGCCCCTAATGGGCGAGTACGGCTTCAAACTATAGTGTTTAACGATACCTTTCGGACAAATATCAAACTCTCGTGAGTTTGATATTTGACCTATTTGCATCGTTAAGCATTATTCTGTCGAGAACCAATTAGTTTCATCTAATTGGTTCTTGACTATAATCCGAAAAGTATCGTTAAACACTACTATATAACATCTGAAGCAAAAAGTTATCTTAACTGCCTGTGAATTTAACATCGATGAAACCGGTCATGCTCATAATCATGGATGGATTCGGTAATAGCAACCAGACCGAAGGTAACGCCATTGCTGCGGCTCAAACGCCCAATATAGATCGCTTCATGAAGTCTTTCCCTCATACGAGTCTGGGTGCTGCAGGTCTGGATGTGGGGCTCCCTGAAGGGCAAATGGGAAACTCAGAGGTGGGCCATCTCAACCTAGGCGCGGGTAGAATCGTATACCAAGACTACACCAGGATCAATTTGGCCATAAAAGACGGTTCCATCAAACGAAACAATGTACTGATTGCAGCCATTGATGGTGCCAAAAATAAAGGCGCAACCCTTCATTTAATGGGCCTTCTCTCAGACGGTGGCGTTCACAGTCACATAACTCACCTCTGCGCCTTGCTGGAGATGGCAAAAGAACGTGGCATAAAGAAAGTCTACATCCACGCCATTTTGGACGGAAGAGATGTCCCACCCAAAAGCGCCCTCAAATATTTTCAGGAGCTTAACGAAAAAATGGTGTCCATTGGGGTTGGAAAGGTGGCAACAGTGGCAGGCCGATACTATACAATGGATAGGGACAAGAGATGGGAACGAGTGGAAAAAAGCTACCGAGCCATGACGGCGGGTCAAGGTTTCAAAGCACCCACTTCTGAACAAGCCGTGCGAGATGGTTACAATCGTGGTGAAAACGATGAATTTATCAAACCCACCGTTGTGGATCCGAACGGTCTGATAGAGGATGGAGATGGCATAATATTCTTCAATTTCAGGCCTGATCGCGCTCGCCAGATCAGCAAGGCTTTCGTCAACCAAGATTTCAAAGAATTTGTCAGGGAAAAGTTAAACGTAAGTTTCGTTTGCATGACTCAGTATGAGGATACCATTGATGCACCGGTGGCCTTCCCTGTAGAATATTTAAAAGACACGTTGGGAGAAGTGGTTAGCAAGGCAGGGTTAAAGCAGCTTCGCATAGCAGAAACGGAGAAATATGCTCACGTTACCTTCTTTTTCAACGGCGGCAAAGAGGCACCGGGTGAGGGCGAAGACCGAATATTGATTCCCTCCCCAAAAGTTGCCACTTACGACCTTCAACCAGAGATGAACGCCTTTTTGGTTACAGACGCATTAGTGGAAAATATAAAGGAAGACGTTTATGATATGATCATTCTCAATTACGCCAATGCTGATATGGTAGGCCATACAGGCATAATGGACGCAGCGATGAAAGCCGTAGAAACAGTAGATCAGTGCGTGGGACGAGTGGCGGATCTGGTATTAGAACGAGGTGGCGTGACTTTGCTTACCGCAGACCATGGTAATGCAGAGCAGATGTTTGACGCGGAGACTCATCAACCCCATACAGCCCACACTATAAACAGAGTCCCGTTCGCCTTAATTGCCAGAGAAAAACGATTTAGGCTCAGAGAAGATGGAATATTGGCAGACGTTGCTCCAACCATGCTAGAGCTGCTACATTTAGAGAAACCCGCAAGCATGACCGGAAAATCTCTGATTGCACTTTGATCTATTATTTGTCTATTGAACTATACGCGAAATATAAGGTAAGTTTCATGGATTGGGAGACTTTCGAAGCTTATTCCCGGCATAGCCAAGTATTCAAGATAGCTCGGCGCCTATTTGTAATGAACGCTTTTGATGGCATTCTCACCATAATGGGTGTGGTCATAGGCGCTCATCTATCAGGGGTGACCGATCCAAAGGTTGTGACGACTGCAGGAATTGGTGGTAGCATCGCTTTGGGAATATCGGGCATTAGCTCTGCTTACCTAACAGAGCGAGCCGAAAGGAGGAGAGACTTGAAGAAGTTGGAGTGTGCCATGTTGACCGACCTGAAAGACACAAAATTCGCCAAAGCGTCACAATTTGCCACCGTGGCCGTGGCTTTTGTGAACGGAATAAGCCCAGCCTCTTCGGCCATCATTCTGATAATGCCTTACTTCCTGGTGCCACGCATAGCCATAGACACGGCGTTTTATTCTACCCTCACTTTAGGTCTCATTTTCCTGTTCGTCCTGGGAACGTTCTTGGCTAAAATAAGTGATGAGAAACTTATGATATCTGGCCTGAGAATGATACTGGTGGGATTGGTAACCATCGTTGTCGTCAGCCTTATACTGTCTCCAGGGTAAATGCTACAAAGATCAATTTAGATGCGTTTCATAGGGTAGAGATCATCATTCATAGCAGAGAGAGGAAATCTACGTTAAACACTATAAAGGGAGACATCAGAGAAGCCTTTAATAAGGCTCACAACCGAAGAAATATGCTGAGAATATGAAACTTTATCAATACCTGGATTCGAATACATCTCATCTCCTTGATGTATTACGTGATCTGATAAGTTTTGAAACCGTTGCCCCTCCTGGCAATAATTATCATCAGATCGTAGATTACCTCATCCCTATTTTTGAAGACTTGGGATTCGATACCGAGAAATTGGTAATGCCACCGGAGATATTCCAGCAAAAATGCGATATAGAAGGGCTAGTCGGAGATAGGGTCAACTTCAGAGCTCGGCGATATGTGGGCGCTGAAAGGACTGTGGTTATCTACACTCATCTGGATGTGGTCCCACCGGGCAGTGGTTGGTCATATGATCCTTTTTCTTTAACAATAGATAACGATCGAGTCTATGGCCGAGGCACTGCAGACTCGAAAGGCGCGGTGGCCGGTTTGATCGCCGCACTGCAAGCGATCAAAGAGTGTGATGAAAGTTACAAGTATAATTTAGATGTGGTCCTGACTACAGATGAAGAAGTAGGCGGCTACTCAGGATTATGTTACTTCACAGACCAAGGACTGATCGAAGGAGATTATATGCTTTGCATGGACGGTTTCTCCGATGATGTCATAATTGGATGTAACGGCATAATTACTTGGCAAGTTACAGTTCGTGGTAAATCTGCTCACTCCGGAGCTAGCTTTTTGGGAACGAATGCCATCGAAAAGGCGCTGCCGGTCATAGAGCACCTTCTGAGATACAAAAAAGATGTGGAATCTAGACGTTCATCGCTTCAATCTAGCTCAGAATTGGCAACGCTGGGAATCGCTCATGTGAGGCCCATGTTCAACATTACGATCATAAGAGGTGGGATCAAAGAGAACGTCGTTCCTGATCGGTGTGTGATTAGGGGGGACCGAAGAGTGATTCCCGATGAGGGGATGGAGCAAGCCCAAAAGGAGATGGAAAATTTAATCAAGGGTCTGGATTTGGATCTGGAGTTGAAGACTTGGAAGGGATATCCTCCCATGAAGATCGATCCCCAACATCCTTGGGTCTCTTTGGTTGGTGAAGCGTTAGAAAAAGCGAGAGGCAGACCTTCTAAGTTGGCTGGAGCCCAGTACAGCCTGGATCAGTCCTACGTTGTGGAGGTAACAGACATTCCTTCCTGTGTTTATGGTGTAGGACGCCAAACTGATTGCTATCCCCATGGCGCAGATGAGAATGTGACTCTGGAGGATTTGAGCATCTACGCCAAATTTTTGGCATCACTTTTGACCGAATGAGATGGTGGGCATGAAAGTCGTAGCTGTGGTGGGTCCCACGAAGTCGGGGAAGACCCTTTTAATTAGCGCTCTAGTAGGATCCCTGAAAAAGCATGGTCGAGTAGGCACCATAAAACACATGCCTCATCACCCCATTGAAGACAAAGGTGACACCAGGCGACACTTTCAGGCGGGTGCAGATGTGGTGATTGGTCTAGGCCAAAATCAGATTCAGTTTAAAGTGAGTCGAGAAGGGCGCCTAAATTCTGCTCTGGATGAACTGCGAAGCAGTGGTGTAAACTTTGCCATCGTTGAGGGCTTCAAGACCAGTCTCTTGCCCAAAATAGTTCTGGGCGAAATTGAAGTTGCCAACAATATCCGGAGGGTGGACATGAGGGAAATAAACGATCGACTAATAGAAGATTTGACCCAATTGGTGCTAGAACTTCCCGATTATAGTGTTTAACGATACTTCGATTCATGAACGAATTATGAATATGCTGGCAACATGGGGACTGAGAGGACTTAATAGTCACAAAATGCTCCGAAATTCCATAGGCTGCTAAACACATACGAGGTATTGATATAGAAAAACGGCCCGTCTACTTCGTCTCAAGCAACGATCACAGTTTGGCCAACCTTCTATCTGGTTTTGCGGCAAAAAACCGAGAAGATCTTTTAGCCCATATCCACAGGGACGAGCATCTCAAAAAGAGATGGGAGACTTTGCAGGGCGACGACGACCCGGGCTTCGGAGATAACCTCCTTTACTACTCAATGCAGTCGCATCTTTTGTCCGACGATCGACTCTATGAAGCCCTAAAATCGGCAGAAGAAAAGGTAGGAATCAGGCGCCTTGAAACTTCCAGGTTCGTCGACCTCCAAGCTCAGATCATCGAAATCAATAAGCTTCAGCCTGATCGAATAGATAGACGTCTCTCCATTGAGAAAAGCAGCACTCTCAAAGATAGCCGAGCTCTGATCCTTAACGTCGATTATCCCTTGGGGCTGGCCGCCTACCACATAATTTCTCAGATGATGCCGAAACTGAAGTGTCTAAGAGGCATCTACATAATGGGCAAGTCAGCAACTCTGTACGGACGGTTGGGGGACGTAGTGATACCGAAAGTTGTCTTCGACACGCATTCGGGACGGCTTTTCACCTTCGAGAATTGTTTCTCCCTGAAAGATGTAATAAAGTATCTCCAAGACTCTGCCGTATTCGATGACCAGAAGGCGGTGACGGTTAAGGGGACTTTTTTGCACAACAGAACGTTCATGGAAAAATTCAAGCGAGACGACTACAACAGCATCGAGATGGAAGCCGGACCCTACCTATCGGCCATCCAATAAAGCGAACTTTCCAAAGGCCAAAAGGGTGAGCCCTTCAACCACCACGACGAAGACAAAAGGGCGTTGGATTTTGGCATGCTTCATTACGCCTCTGACACTCCCTTCTCAGCAAGCGGCTCGGATATGAGGGCGTTGAGGCCACATACGCCTGCACCTTGGCGGTATTGCAGAGAATACTCGAAAAGGAGGGGCAAAGGGTTCAATTCAAAAAAAGTTAAACGATCAAAATATTATTGTGAGGCAAGTGTTGAAATTTTTGATACCCATTCGTAGAAATGAGGGCACTCTTCTCGTATATGTTCAAGCCCGATCTTCTCTGCGATCAATGAGCCGAAAAGGACTTTATCGTAAACCTCATACAGGCTTAACAGTCTTTCCGAGGGGGCGGTGTTATAACCTCATTTATTTCTTCTGGTGTGTTAAACTGGGTGCGAATATCTCTTAACTCTGTAAGGCGAGAATTACCCTGATAAATCTCAAGTATTTGGCCAATGGTTTCAACGTCGCTGAAAAGCAGACCTTCGAACTCATGAAGCTGTATATATGGAATGAAATATGCGTCACCTATATCCTCCTTTAATCCCACTTCCAGCACCTTTACCTTTTCGTAGGGGTCACATAGCCGCCTTGCTTCGTCCCACTTTGGAAAGTCTGATGGCAAGTGCATAAAGGTCAAACATGGTTGTGAGGTAAGCGCTCCGATCCTCTTTGCGCCATCTTTGAATGTCTTTCTTCGCTTTGTCATATTTCGATAATCCACCGCGTTTAATCTCGGTGGATCTGTCGAACCTGCTTTTCTTGCGTTTTGTCTCAACACTACGCGCAGAGATGGATATACCACTAAGCCCCAGCTCTTTTGCAAGAATTTTGTTCACGAAGGTTTCTTCTGTCTGCCCCTCTACAATAATATTCACACGGACCGGACAGCCCAACTCTATGGCCTCCCGCCCAGTATGTTCTTCTCCCACAGATCACCAAGAGCGTAGTCTTCGAGCCATTCGGCAAGCCTCTCTGGATCAACCCGTTCGATTGTAGTCGCATGATCTTTCAGGTCAACGACGAGCAGGTCCTCTGCTTCAAATTGATTTACCAAGGTAACCGATTGGGTAGAAACTATGAGCTGAGTCCTCTTGGAGGCGCTCCTCATGAGTGAAGCAAAGACGTTGATGGCGTAAGGATGCAAGCCCAATTCAGGCTCGTCGATCACTATCATTGAGGGCAGCTTGGGTTGTAGCAGGAGCGTGACTAGGCACATGAAGCGGAGGGTTCCATCAGAGAGATGGTGAGCGAGGAAGGGATGATCTGAACCCCTCTCGCGCCATTCTAGACGAATCTTGTTTTCGTTTTCGGGCATGGGCCTGAGCATGAAATCATCGAAGAAGGGCGCAACCAGGCGGATTGTATTTCGGATCACTTCATAATGAGATAATGCAGTTTTTTGTAGAAGGTATAGGAAAGCTGCCAGGTTGCCAGCATCGCTCCTCAAGTATAGATTATCGTTAATGTCTCCAGTTTTTTTGACGTGTGAGGATTCACTTGTATCGTGGAAGTGGTAGACTTTCCAGTTCTTCAGGCTATCTAGCACGCAACGGGCTACACGTTCTTTTTTTGCAGTTTCAGGTAATTTGCTCTCACGAGATGCCTTGCTCAGAGGTACTGCATAGGGTTTAGGATAGCTTCTATCATGAAAATAACAAATTTCATCGGCGAATATGAGAGAATCAACCTCACCCGGAACCAAGACACAACTATAAGCGTTCTGCCCAAAGGTGAGTTTAATCCTTATTTCTTCGGTGACTTTCTGTCCAAAATACAGAAAAGTATCGGCACCACCAGCTTTCTGCACCGTGAGCTGAAAGTTGCCTTCCACCATTTGGTTCAGCAGGTTGAAGAGTGATATCAAATTGCTTTTCCCAGAACCGTTCGCACCGATGAGAACGTTCATGGGGCGTAGCTCCAGGTCCGATAATTTGATGGACTTAAATCCTTCTATTTCTATTTTATCCAATTGAATGCCTATACCCATATTGCCTCAACGCCTCTTCGATCATCAGATGAACCGCATATGTTCCACTAAGCTCCCTGAAACAATGTTTCATCGTTGCGGTTAATATCACTATCCGTCTGATGTTCTACTTGGCAGTCGTGAACCAATGCATTAGTCGTCTTGACATCTCAAATAGAGCTGTTTTGTCAAACCCGAAAGGGGTAGGAACGCGGCCCCATCGTAACTTGAGCCGCCTTCAGCCCCGCCTCTACAGCAAATGCACGCTCCGTCCAGTGTCCCTTGTAGGTCCAGATCAGCATCGATCGCTCAGGTTAGACGGCGTACAGCCAGGGTATACACACGGTTTAAATCACGTTCAGCAAATCCTTCCGGACCTCGCGTGCGTTGACTTTCCTCCAGGTCTATACTATGTCTCTACTGATTTTACCATGGCGTACAATGCTTCATTTACAGGCACACGCAGTCCATGTTTTTTCGCGGTGCTCACTACGTAGCCGTTTATCGAGTCTATCTCAGTTCTCTTTCCTTTGAGAACATCCTGAAGCATACTGGATGTATTTTCAGAGCTGATAGAGATGACCGAGAACACAAGCCTGAGGACCATCTCTTTATCTGCATGATATCCCTCTTTCTCAGCAACGTTCACGCATTCTTCAATTATATCTTCTACAGTCTCCTTAAAGTGCTCGGATAGGACGTCCCCGTTCTTCTTCCTGATAAGAGCGGTTATTGGATTGGCAACTGCATTGATGAATAGCTTATTCCACTGCTGTTCCTTGAAGTCTGGCGGGAATTCTAGATCAAAGCCTTTCTCCTCAAACCTTGCAATCAGGAACTTCTTTATCTCCCGTGGGATTTCGTCCTCAAATGTGGTCTTTCCACGCCCCTTGAGTTCAATCTGACCATCCTTGAAGAATTTAGCGCCTATTGCAGTAATCCCTTCATAGGTATCCCTTCCAGGGATTTCGAACTTCTCTCTATTGCCCATGCCATTCATCAGTAGACAGAATTTTGCATTCTTCAACGAGCCTGTCAGAGCACCCGATTTCAGGATTTCATCTCTAACTCCGGTGAGTGAATATGTTTTAACGCATATGATGGCCAGGTCAGGATGGATGTTCGAATCACCCAGTTCATTCAGGCTCGAGAAGCAATGCTTGAAGTGAAGGGTGATCTGGTCTCCTGGAATGTTTATCTTGAGGCCAGCTCCTTTAATCCTTTGAATATGGCTCTTTCTACCCAGAAGGGCTACGTTCTCAACTTCGCCCCCGCTACTACCCGGTTCAGAAACCAGGTAGCCAACAACGGAACCTATCGCTCCGGCACCATAGATCAAGACATTGGCCATACATTCAATTTCCTATTTGTCATTCTTCTATTTCCCCAATATCCTCATCAGATAAAGTAACATCTGTTGCTGGCATTTTCTTTCAAATAATTTCCGTTAACAACCTACCCTCTTTTCCAGCTCATCAGGATAGCGATCTCCCATAATGGTAATTTTACTATAATTATTAACACTTGAAAGGGTGCCGATCTGGTCAATTAAGACTACGACGAAGGACGGAAAATCCTAAGCGAGGGCTTCCGTTGGGTTGTCCACGGATTCTAATCGTTAATTTCAGCCCACAATCGACGGAGACCGCGTCCGGGGCGATCAATGAAGATTTAAGCTTTCGACTAATATCCAAACTCTACGCCTCAAATGTGTTCTCTTCCTGCTATTGCTTCCCTGTTTCAGATGGTATTAGAAGATCAGGATTAAGCTCAGATAAGAATTCGTCCCAAAGCCTTGGGTTCTTTTTTATATACATTTCCATTAGTTCTCTGCACTCCTTTGAGTCTAAGTTTACTACCTCTATTCCATGGGATTCCATGAAATCACTGGCTTCTGGAGCACTATTGGATTCCCCAACCACCACTTTTTTAATGCCGAACTGGACGATCGCACCAGCACAAAAATAACAAGGCATAAGGGTGGAATAGAGCACAGTATTGTGATAGCCTCCTGTTAGCCTAGCATTGCGAAGGCAATCAATCTCAGCGTGCATAAGTTGATCTCCCTTTTGCACTCTCTTGTTTCGTCCTCTTCCTATGATCTTACCTCCCTCAACCAAGACGGCACCTATTGGGATTCCACCTTCTCTGAATCCCTTAAGGGCTTCTTCTATCGCAGCACGCATGAAGATATCCATAATACCAAATGCCATAACCATGTCTTATAATTATTACCCATCTCTATATTTTATCAAGATTGGATTGAATTTAAATCAATAAATATAGAGATGGGTAATAATTATAAGACATTATAGTGTTTAACGATATCTTTTGGTCAAATCCCAAACTATCGATAGTTTGGGATTTGACCTATTCGTATCATTAAACACTATTCTGGCGAGAACCAATTAGTATCATCTAATTGGTTTTCGACTATAATAGGAATCCTCAATCATGGTTATCACTGACTTTGCGATCTTCGAACAGAATGGTCTCATTCGCAAGTGCAATATCCCTGAACTCATATCGTTCATATCGAGCAATAGAATGCGAACAATTCTCCACGTTGACATGGATGCCTTTTTTCCCTCAGTTGAAGTTCGGGCTCACCCAGAACTAAGAGAGAAGGCCGTGATAGTTGGTGCCGACCCTAAGGAGGGAAAGGGCCGAGGTGTCGTTAGCAGCGCATCTTATGAAGCCAGAAAGTTGGGAGTAAAGTCGGCCATGCCCATATCCAGAGCCTGGAAGCTATGTCCGGATGGCGTTTATCTCAGGCCCCACTTCGATCTATATGTCAAAACATCCAACTGCGTTATGGAAATTTTGAGAAAACGTGCCGACAAATTCGAACAGGCTGGCATCGACGAAGCCTATCTCGATATATCAAGTCGAGTAAAAAGCTTTGAAGAAGCATCAGAATTTGCCAAAGAACTGATGGAAGAGGTATTAGAAAAGGAAAAATTGACGTGCTCCATAGGCGTGGCACCCAACAAAATGCTAGCCAAGATCGGTTCCGATTTCAAGAAGCCGTATGGTCTGACTGTAATTAGAGAAGAAGATGCTAAGGAGTTTCTCCGCTCTTTGCAGGTCAGGAAGATACCAGGCGTTGGTCCCAAGACTGAAGAACGGCTAAAGGACATAAATATTGAGACCATAGGCGATCTGGCCGTAGCGAATCTCGAGCTATTAGTGAAATTATTTGGGAGTCGGGGTACTAGGCTTAATGAATATGCCAACGGTGTAGATCACAGTGAAGTTAGAGAACGACATGAAACAAAATCGATAGGAAGAGAAGTGACCTTCGAAAAGGATACAGGTGATAAAGGTCAAATTCTTAGTATTTTAGATGAGTTGGCTGAAGAGGTACATAAAGATCTTAATGATAATGGATTCCGCTTTAAGACCATTTCCATTAAAGTCAGGTATCAGCATTTCGATACTCATACTCGCGCCAAATCGTTTTCTTTTATGACGAATGATTTGGATATTCTCAGGAACAATGCCAAGAGATTGGTTGACGCATTCTTGAAGGGCAATAAGAAGATAAGATTGGTTGGTTTAAGAGTTTCCAATTTAGAGATGTGTAAGTATAGTGTTTAACGATATCTTTTGGATTATAGTGTTTAACAATACTTTTCGGACAAATCTCGAACTCGCAAGAGTTGGAGATTTGGCCTATTCGTATCGTTAAGCACTATTCTGGCGAGAACCAATTAGTATCATCTAATTGGTTTTCGACTATAAAGGGGTCCTTATTGGCCGCTGTTATAAGTGTATTGGGTGCTTTTTGCGATCTTGACTTTGAGCTACCTGGCCTTCAGGTCGAGGCTGGATCTAAGGGTGAAGGAGTTAGCGTACCAGATAAAATTCTTACAGCTCCAGGATGAAAGACGTTTTGAAATTTTGCCGAAAAAAGTCTAAAAATAATCTATATTAAATCATAATAGAAATATATCAGATAAATTAATATAAGTGAAGTTATTTCTATCCAAAAAGTATCAAAATCCGTAATCAAAATATTCAAAAACGGCATCAATAAGCTCAGTCTAAAACAAATAATCCTATAAGATATAAGATATACTACGGATATATGAGAAATTAAATCACCCTTTCAGAAAATGAAGTCTGTAGCGAACGCCCAATGCGATAGTCGGCCACGGATACTGCCAATTTAATATCCCATAAAGTCACTCTTTTTTTCTAGCTCAATATCCGAGTGAAGATCCCGAATCTGCCTTTCTACGTATTGCTTGTGCTCTAGAAGGTCCACCGTATTTAGCAGAGGTAGGAGCTTCTCTAAGTAATCAGCTCGTTTCTGGAGTACAGGTACGGCACTTCCAGTATAACCCCACGAATTCGGCATTAGAGGGATTCTCTGAAACAATTCTAATTTTTTGTTATGTTCAAGTAACAAGACAACAAATGGAAGACGCCTTTCGGGAGTGAAATTTGCAATCACGCTGAAGATGAATTCCATGAAGTTGGGGTCGTCGTGTTGGCGTTCGATGAGACATTTCAAGAAGCGATCTTGGCGCTCCATGACTGTTGCATTATCTTTTTCATTATTCTTCAAAACGAAGTATGTCTCAAGGTATGTACTCTGTAAAAACTCTCGCTCAACCTCACGCTCATATATATATTCGGTTACCTGAATCATCAAATACTCGTAATCATCCCGAACCCAAATGAAGGTGTAATCTAAGGTATCATCATATCTATTTAGCCGTTTCTTCTCCTTGTACATCCAATCGAGATACTCCAATATGAAATTTGGTTCTTTATTTAGTATGCTAGTAAACGTCTTACCGTCGTAGTCCATGTCTGAATCTGCTTTTAAAGAGGCGAAATAAGCTCGTTTGAGCAGGTCTAGATTTTTGGCAAATAGTTCGATAATTGCTTTGTTAATGTCCGTGGACGGATCGAACATCATCAAAAGGGGATATATAGAGCCGGAATTCTCCTCGATCTTTTTCAGTACGATCTCTGTTACTTGTGCGATCACGTCCTCGTTGATTGAACGATATCCAAGTAAGAAGTCTAAGCTGTGTTGTAGCTCTGTTATTTCTGCTTCCTTGTAAATGGAATAAAGTTGATCTAGATGCTCATGGTTAACTGCATTTGTGGGCAAAGAGATGTAGTAACCAAACAACCAGACCCGTTTCGTCTGGTATTCGGGCTTGCTGAGAACCTCGTAAGCGCCTTCGCTCCCACAAATTTCCACAAGCTTTTTGGATAATTTGTAGGATTTTAAACCAAGTGGGTCGCCCATTTTTATGTAATGGTCTAGGACCTCAATGAACAAATCTGAGTTTTGGTCAGCCAAGGCGAGTAGTATCTCTTCAACACCGCTCACCAAGAGAAAAAACTTGTGACCGTCTAGCTCAGATTGAATTTTTTGGCACTGCTCAAAGAATTGTTTATAATCTGCGAAACAAAAGTCTCCAAAATGTCTCTTGATTATCTTTTTCTTAAATTGTTCGTACTTCTCGCGGCTCAAGCGTGGACATTTCATATCTGACCGGTCAAAAAGGACCACCTTGGATAGGTTATAGTACTCATTAGTAAACTGGTTCCTAAGATCTTGATTGAACGACACTTCACATCTGTCTAAATGGTCCAAGTACTTATGCACCAATAAACAGTCACGTTGGCTGGTGGTATCCAATTCCGACTCGATGAATGGAAGCACTTCCGTCGCGTCTTTTGCCACAATATCATTTGCGGAGACTAAACAACCTGACGTGCTGTAGCTTTTAAGAATGCAAAGTACCCCTTCTTTAAATGTCGACGTTTTGTAGAGCTGAAAAAGTCTCTTCCAGATTGCTTGGCGCAGATCAAAAAGTTCTGGGGTTGGAGCAAGTTGGAAGTTGATACTCATAAAGGCACTTCGCCCTTTTGATTCAGTAGTATGAAAGCTGGTGTGAAGGTACTTCTCGGCAAGGGCGATGAAGAGATTTGAATAGAGCGTGTCATTTCCTTCTAGCGTTCGGTTCCATAAAACATCGATCACCGCCCGTTGAACTGCAAAACCATGGATATAGGAGTTGGGCCTAAATCCAAATTGGTTGATGAGAATGTGGAGTACTTCAGATAATTCTTCAGTTAGTTTGGCAAGATAGTCAAATAGGAGGGTCAATGCCATACGAAGAGTTTCATCGTCATTTGCTTGTTCAAACGAACCAAGCACACTGAGGATTGACGGGAATGAAATGAGAGAACTCGCCTCAAATTCTAGCTTGGATAGATCTGTCGGCTTTGCTTCCATCTCCTGAATACAGTTCTTGACGTATACGAGCGTATCTGTTTGGCTAATAAACCAGAAAACGTCCATCAGATGCAGCAGTGATTGATGATCATCTTTCTCTTCCATAGACTTCCAAATCTTGTCAATGTGAGGGCGCATATCTTCTGTAATCTTTTTACTATCGAACGCGATCATTACAGGGTTGACAGCTTCCACCAGACGATGCCTTAAACGGGGGAAGAAATGATTTAATATGGCCGAGAAATCTAGCGCACGCTCTTTAAAAAAGGCGAGATAGAACAAGTATGTTGCAAGCACTTGATCAGAAACCCGTACCACGTCATTCTCGTAAATATCAAGGACCTCTAAGTCGTGCAATTTTACTGTAGCTTCCCAGAATACTTCTTTAGGAATTCCAAATGCCTTCTCGATGCTGCTCATCATCTCCCCGTTTGTGCGATCTACAGATTGGAAGAAGGCGACTATGCCAGCGGCTTTGAGAACATTGATATCGTTGAAATCCTCTATGTCACTTTTTATAGATGTGAAATATTCTTCGTAGAGAGCTGTTACGTCGCTAATACTTTCAAGCGTGTTCTCTTGACTCGCCACCTCCGCGGCCATGATGGCAAGACGGGGGTTACCACGTGCGATTTTGGCAATTCGGTCGAGATAAAATGGATTTAAGATGCCACACTCGTCCTTAACGAAGTGCTTTATCTGCGTGTCTTCTAGGATATGCAATTCAACACTGCTTTCACTACCTAGCTGGCGTGCAGCTTCTTGTACCTCATAGAGGGCATAGTCTCTTACAGTAACGATTACTTTTATTTGTTGATTTTCTCGCCGGTCTTGAAGAAGATGGACGATGTACTCAAATTTACTTATGCGATTTGCGTCGTCCACGAGGATCAGGAAATGCCCTGGTTCCGAGAAGTAGCTACGTAAATCTTCATAAAGGTTTAGTCCCCGGTTGAAGATGCATCGGACAACATACTCGGGTTGGCTGTCGTTAAATCGTTTGCAACACTCCAGCGCGACGCGAGACTTTCCAACGCCGGGTCGCCCGGACACCATGACTAAGTCGACCGCCTCTAGCTCATGTAACACTTGTTCGACCTCGTCATCACGAAAGTGAAAGGCTGTGTCGAGGCGGGTAACAACCTTGTTCTTGTTATAAGTGGCAACGAATTCTTCAGGGGGGAGGATTTGTCCTGTGTCTATTTCAACTCCCAGGAAGTCCCGTGCAAGTTCAGGATAGTTTCTGTAAATATCGAAGGAAATACCGATGCCAAAAATATTTAGGTTAACCCCGCGCTTTTGGCATTCATTCGCAAGGAAACGTTCTTCTTTGGTCGTGAGGGTTGATGTATAGCAGAGTACCAATTCCTCAATCATTTCGACAGGCACTCCTGTTTTTTCTTCGTCAAAGCACTTATCGATGTCTTTCTTGAATTTCTTACAAATTCCGGACTGCTGTGTAGTGTACTCTGCAAAAAGATACTTCCCATTTGGGAGACTGACAAATGTGTCTGGTGTTCCCTTCTTGGCCTTATTTGTCCCTATAACCGAACCGAGCGGATTTATTTTGTCGTATCCTTTTCTATGAAGGTATGCATCGGCTAACTTTTGGAAGGAGCCCTGACTCAATTTACATAATGCATCTTCTATTTGGTTAACCTTGGACATGATATTTGATCATCTCTACGAGTGTGTTTAGAATTCGAATTAATATATGTTGTCAAGAGAATGCGATTGAGTTTGGCATATTTTCCAGCCTAGATTTGAGCCAAAAAGATGAGCGAAGCCCAGCCCCTCACTTTTAATGAGGGCTGGGTGAAGCTCCAACAGAGGCTAGCTTTTGTGAGTGCCGTTTTGCAATTGCAGAGTCATTTATCATATGTACTTTTGATGGATTGGTCTGCATTTAGCATATAAGATTTTCAGCCCTATTTGCTAATTATTAACTTTGAATTATAAAATTTCATAGGGCGACTTGTTTCGTTCGGCGCGCACATCCCACCAGAAGCCCATATATCGCAGATCGAAATCTCAAATCATCGAAATAGACTGAATCTATTTCGCGTAATATTTTATATATGATCAAGCAATTTTAGTATAATAGTGGGATTGAGATTCTGGCAGAAAAACGATAGCTGGAGTGCGGGGGAAGGGATTCGAACCCTTGAACTCCTGCGAGAATAGATCTTGAGTCTATCACCGTTGACCTGGCTTGGTTACCCCCGCGCTAGTCCAAATGAGTAACGCAAGTCCAATGGTAGTAT
>Ga0272441_10003059_pt1 | contig 32670 bp, 25 predicted proteins | sample SSMProp6N_FD_193582 | JGI IMG/M metagenome (GOLD analysis project Ga0272441, IMG submission 193582) | Marine sediment archaeal communities from Little Sippewissett salt marsh, Falmouth, MA, United States - SSM-Prop-6N | ecosystem: Environmental > Aquatic > Marine > Wetlands > Sediment ... | reverse complement strand
AGTGGTCTGAACCCCGAAACTTGGTCCGCCGGGGATGAGAATTTGGGGTAGGATTCTCATTTCTGGGAGGGCATATAGATGAAGCGGAAGAGGTGGACTGAGCCGCAGATAGTCTTCGCCTTGAGGCAGGCGGAGGAGGGGACGGCGGTGTCGGAGATCTGCCGGAAGATGGGGGTAGCGGAGGCGACGTTCTACCGGTGGCGGAAGCGGTACGCCGGCTTGGGCGTGAGCGAGATGCGCCGGCTGCGGCAGCTGGAGGAGGAGAACGGTCGGCTGAAGACTCTGGTGGCCGACCTCAGCCTCGATAAGGCGATTCTCCAGGACGTGCTGAGAAAAAAAGTCTGAAGCCTGTTCGCCGGCGGGCCGCGGTGGAGTACGTGCGCGCGGCCTGGGAGGTGAGCGAGCGGCGGGCGTGCGGGGCACTCGGCTTCTGGCGCTCGACGCATCGTTACCGGAGTGTGGCGGACAGGCAGGAATCGCTGAGGGTGAAGCTGCGGGAGCTTGCGGCGAGGCGACCGAGCTACGGGTACAGGCGGCTTCACATCCTGCTGGTGCGGGAAGGCTGGCGAGTGAACCACAAGCGCGTATACCGGCTGTACGTGGACGAGGGGCTGGCGATGCGCAAAAAGCGGCCCCGGAGGCGCGTGAGCGCTGCGAGGCGGCAAAGGCTGCCGGCGCCTGGCAGGACGAACGAGATATGGAGCATGGACTTTGTTTCGGATCAGCTCTACTCGGGGCATTCGATCCGGGTGTTGACGATAGTGGACAACTTCAGTCGTGAGAGCCTTTCTTTGAAGGTTGGGAGGAGCCTACGTGCCGAGGATGTGGCGGCGGTGCTGAGGGGGCTGGTGAGGGAGCGAGGCAGGCCGAAGGCGATCCGGGTAGACAACGGGTCGGAGTTTACGTCGAGGGTGATGGATCAGTGGGCGTACTGGAACGGGGTGACGCTGGACTTCATCCGTCCGGGGCACCCGGTGGAGAACGCGCACATAGAGTCGTTCAACAGTCGATTCAGGCAGGAGTGCCTGAACGAGAACTGGTTTATGTCGTTGGCGGATGCGCAGGAGAAGGTGGAGGAGTGGCGGCAGGATTACAACGTCAACCGTCCGCACAGCTCGCTGGGGAATCTGGCGCCGGCGGAGTTTGCGTCGGCACGAGGCGGTTCCTCGGCCTCCGCTACGCTCCGGCCTCGGAACCGCCTCGACACTTCATAGGTCTAAGAGTATCATCCCAGGTGGACCAAAAACGGGGAGCACCGCAATAGGTCTAAGAGTATCATCCCAGGTGGACCAAAAACGGGGAGCACCGCAGCACTTGGCAGTCTGTCATAGGAGGTGGGCCAAAGACCGAGGGCAGGTCACGTGCGTTGCCTGGGGCTTCTACGTCGGCGCCCACACCGCGCGTTAGTGGGGCGCCCGTGCCGTGGCCGGCACTGGTCCCCCCTTGTTGGCCCGAGGTTCATGGTAAGACAATGCAGGGCCCCGCCCAGCGAGGCAAGATCGACGGTGCGCACGGGAGTGATCTTGCGTCCGGGCAGCAGTCTCTCAAGCGTCGACAACGCCTCGCGGCTTTCGGCGTCCTTGCCGTCGGAGTAGATGGGCACCAGCACGACGTTGTTAGCGTAGACCAGATTCGTGAAGGTCCTCCATGTGCCGCCTACGCGCTTGGGCATGGTGATCCTGACCACCTTCAGCCTGCCGTTGCGTGTTCTGATCGAGGACAGCAGCCTCGCGTTCCGGTCCAGTATCTCTGCGTTCTCGGGATCATGGCGCCTGTCATAAGCCCCGATCACTATCGTTTCCGCATCGGTGAAAGTGGCGAACATGTCAACGTGTCCCGTCGGCTCGCCGGTCATGGGCTCAAGGAAGGCGACCCGCCTAGCCCCGCAGTACTGACGCAACGCGGCTCCCAATCCGCGGATGTCACGGCCATTCCGTTCGAGAAGGTCCGTGGTCGTTACCATCAGGCCGTCGCCGTTGCTGAGTATGTAGCCGCCCTCCAGATACACGCCCGAACGATGAACAGGTAGCCCAAGGTCGGATGCGTAGTTCTCAGGGACGGTCTCATCTAGCTGCCTGTCCGGCTCCCCGTAGCACCCATCGAGCACGGCGAGATCCCCGGACCGGTCCTGCACGATGAGCGGCCCGTAGTCTCTCGCCCACATCGTATCGTGCCTGATGCCCAGGAACCGTATCCGGCCTACGTCCAGGTTGCGCTTCACGATGGCCTTCCTGGCCGCCTCTGCCTCGTCAAGATCACTGACCATCACGTGGACATCGGTCTCGCCGCAGGTCCGTTCCACAATCTCGGCGAAGAGCTCCGGGAAGTCCGTGACCAACTCGCCCCCACTGAGGAGCAGGCCGCCCTGCTCCTCGAACTCGCCGGGTAGTCGCCACTCCCCTCGCCTTGGCCTGCCGCACCGGACAACGAAGGCAGAGGGAACCTGGCGATCCAGCTCAGATGCAGGAACAGGAGGGACTTGAGCGCCCCGGCATCCTGACAGGGCCGCTAACATCATCGAAGCAGCCGTAACTGTGCAGATCGACCTCGCCATGCGACCTAACCGCAGCCTGACTATCATGGACTTGCCCTTCTTCTCGAAGGCGAGCTTGCCCTCTCGGGCCGACCATCCTATTGCGCGGTCGGTGAGCTGCTCTGACAGGCCGGTCGCCTTCACGACGCGAGGCTTGGTCACAGCCCCATCTGCGCGGAGGGCGCGCCAGACCTTCCCGGCAGCTTGGCCTATGTCGGATTCCATGCGTTCTCTGCTCTCACCAGTCACAACACCCGGGCCACGCCAGGCCTCCGTACGGAGCGGAGGTGAGCGGGTTATCCGAGTCGTCGTCTTCCGCGTCCGCGATGATGGAGCAGTCCTGGACAACCAGCTCTCTTTCTCCATCGAAGCTGGTGACGATGACCCCTGCAATTCTCACACGTTCGCCGAGAAGATCCGCCAGTTGCGCGCCCTTGGAATCGTTACACACCAGAACGTCGTCACCATCGTCCGTACAGACCCGGACAAGGTCGAGCTCGTCTTCCGCTCCCCTTCCTTCCGGCACCACAACGCCCTCAAGAACGACGTACTCGTCATCTTCAGGAATCGCGTTCATCGGCCTAACTCCCCAACAATGGCCTTTCGGCCTTCGAGTCACTCCGAAGTGGCGGCGGTCCCCACCTCGGGAAGCTGCACGGTCATCCCTTCCAGCAGGCGCTCTCGGAACTGAGGCAGTTCGGCGCCCAATCTGCGCAGGCTCCTCGGAGCACATCTGTCCACGACGTACGACACGAGCATCGGGAATATGTAGCTGTACTCGCCCCATATCTGAGCCAGCCGCATCTCGTCGGCCGATTCGTACTTCCCCCATGTCACGGCCTCGCCAAAGGTGCAACTCGATAGGCTTCCCTCTCGGACGTTAGCTGTGGTGATCTGCAGGCCGCGCGAAGCGCCGGCGAACTCGACTCCCAGTATTTGGCTGATCATTGGGCCCGTCTGCTGGATGAAGTTCTTCGGTCCACCCCCGCCGAGCTCTACGAATCCCTCTTCGCCTCCGCAGAACGCGATGGCGGCCGAGAGCAGGATGTCCTCCTGCGCCGAGAACTCCAGCGGGTAGCCCTCGCACTGCATCCGGGCTACGTTCAGGGCTATCGAGTGGTTCGTGCTCGAGTCCCAGAAGACAGGCACGTCTGCCTCGGCGGCTGCTGCGACGAAGCTGAGACCGGGTCTCTCGGCCGTGGCGACTACCCATTCCCCCAGAAGCTTCATGAACGCGGCACTGCTGAGGGGTTCCCGGCTGAGATCGTCATATCGCTCACGGATGAAGCGGCGAATGATCTGGTCCTGAGCTTCGAGCGTCTCCTTCTCCCTGATGCCGATGTCGTAGATCCGAGTATCCCCTCGCCGTCGCAGTTCATCGTCATCGGCCACCGGACTGACAGCCTTTACGGGCAGGCAGAAGGCGAAGTGGAGGTCGTGGTACGCCTGGGCCCCCGTGGTGCATATCACGTCTACGAAGCCGTTCTCGACCAGCTGAATCACCGTGCCGCCGAGGCCGCCCGCGATACCAGCGCCGGCAATGCCGAGCCATATGCAGGAACCGTCGTCGATCATTGCGCGGTAGAGGCGTGCGCCCGCAGCGAGCTGTCTGGCCTCGAAGCACGTGCCGCCGACTGCGTCTACGAAATCGGCTACACTCATTCCCCGCTGCAGCGCCAACGGGTGAATATCAGGCGCGCCGGCCAGAGCCGACGACTGTGGGCATTTCCTTTCGTTATCCATCTCCAGTTCATCCCCAGAGCTCGCCTTGACGTTGACGCGAGAAGGCGTCTTCGATCTTATCGAGCAGCTTCCCGAACCCGTCCGTCTTCAGAACATGTCCGATGATCGCCCCGCATCCCACCCGGTCTTCGTCTGCATCCGTGTCGGAGAGCAGGATCATGGGAGGGCACCCGTCCTGCTTCTCGGCCCACGCCAGGAAGCGTTCGCCGTTCCCCGGCATTTCTGTGTCCAAGACCACAAGGTCGAACAGATGGCTGCCGATGGCCTCCATGCCGGCGTCCTCATCCATCGCGATGACCACGCCGTGGCCTTGTCGCTCGAGGGCGAGCTCTAGGAAGTTGCCGAAGTCCTCTTCCCATGCGATTACCAGTATTCGATCCATAGCATTGCCCCTAACCTACTGAGAGATCACCGTGCGATCCTCGCCTGGCCTTCGACGTGGGAAGACGTCGGCGACCCTGTCGAGCAACCGTCCCAGCCCTTCGGTTTTCCTCACGAACCCAACGATCGCCCCACCTCCGACCCGGGCCTCGTCTTCCTCCTTGTCGGACAGCAGGATGATGGGAGGGCATCCGGCCTGCTGCGAAGTCCACGTCAGGAAGGCTTCGCCGTTCTCCGACATTTCAGTGTCCAGGATCATGAGGTCGAAGAGGCGGCTGTCAGCGGCCCCCACGGCGGCGTGCTCATCCGTTGCGACGACCACGCCATAGCCCTGCCGCTCAAGGGCAATCTCCAGGGATCGGGCGAAGTTGGCGTCATGCTCAATGACAAGTACCATGTCCATCACCTGTCACCACTCCCCTGCTGCCGTCTGGTCATCCTCAGTCGCGGCTTCCGCAAGTGCGTCCCCGAGCGCCCGGGACTACGGTTCGCCCATATTCTTGGGCCTTGGCCTGCGGCGGCTCCCTGGCCCCTCCGGCCACGGCTCCTCTCGCTTGTCCTCCATCTTCCTCCTGATCCTCTCCGCCCTTCTGTCACTCTCTGGCCCCCTACGGCGGCCCTGGTCGTTCCCTCGGTACTTCATACAGAACACCTTCCCGGCAGCGCCGCGATCATGGCCTGGTAAGCGGCAACCCGGGCGATGGCCCGCGGGTACACTCCAATCCCGCCCCTCCGTCGAACGCCAACACCGAGAGCCGGCTCTAGAACAGAACGGCCGCAGCGACGACTGTAGTCCACTTTCCGTTCCTGTCTCCCGTAGCCGACTGGGTGATATTAGACGTGCGGATGATGTGCCCTCCGACCTTGAAGTGCTCCTTGCGCTCATTCCACGAGGAATCTGCATTGAAGCGAAGTCCCATCGTCGTCGCGAGCATCTGCGCCGCAAGGTCTTCCGCGTAATCGCCGGCCTGCTTGCCAGTCTGGCCAAAGGAATGGTGTTCGGCCAGATAGCCGTGCCTAGCGTTGTCACGGGGGACCGCGATCCCTATTGACGCCGTCAGCCGGCGATACGGCTCGTCTGTTGAGCTCTCGGCCACCACGGCGAAGACGACCTCGCCCGGAGCAAGTGCGGCGACGCCTCTCTCGCAAGAGACGACTCTCGCCGCCGGGGGCAGAATGGAGCTGACTCTCACGATATTGAACTGCGCGACCCGCGCGTCCCTTAAGGCCATCTCGAAGCTGACCAGCTTCTCAGCGTGGACGCCGACCCCCTTGGTCAGGAAGAGCTTTCCGACCTGCGTGCTCATGTGGTACGTACGCCTCCAGCGACGAGGTGTCCGCCTGAGAGGGTTGGGGGTGCACAGGTTGGGCATGCCAACTGGATCTTGCCTCGGAGCGATCCTCTGCCCGTAGGTCCCATGGCGGGCCCTCCTGCTCCGTCCGCGCTATCCGTTGGCTTCCTTGCCGCCTTCCTCGATCTCCTTGAGCCGCGCCCTGGCTTTGGCCGCCTCCTTCGAATCGGGCCACTTCTCTATCACCTCGCGGTAGATGGTGACCGCCTTGTCAACGACCATGTTGGCCTCATAGGAAAGTGCGAGGCTCATCTTGGACCGGCGGCGGCGCTCGTCCGTCATCGGCACGGGCTTCGGCCGGTCTGCGGGGATGCGTTCGGGCACTGCTTCCGGCTTCGCCTCGGGCTCCGCCTGGAGCGTCGTGTCGGGCTTGCGCTCCGCAGAGGGCTGTCGGCCCGAGTAGGTGATGACCACTTCGGGGAAGCCCTTGGCTCTTAGCTTCTGGCTTGACGCCTTGCCGTTCTTCCTGAAGGCGAAGCGTCCCTGGTGGTTATGAGTTGGTCTCCGCGCGCTCCGGTCTGTGGTCTCAATCCGCACCACGTAGACGCCATCCGGCACTTCGGTCCCGGCCCCGTTCTTCATATCCCAGGTCGCGGCGAGAACCGCATCATGATTGGGCACCGTCGCCCCAGTGACTCCGTCCACGCTGCTCAGGTCACCGACCTTGGCTGCCCAGCTCACGAGACATCCGTGCCGACGCTTGCCCCAGCGAGCCAAGGTCTTCACCAGGCTCCCTAGAGTGTCCTCGATCCAGACCGCATCGCAGTGCTGCGGCTTGTACTGACCGCCTGCGGGGGATGTCCTGAAAGAGACCTGCAGCGTTTCTGCCTGGGCGGCCGCTCCCTGAATAGCCGCGGCATGGGCCAGCAGGCACAAGAGGACGGTACATGCACGTTTTCTCATCACGGCCTCTCCTGCACGCGGCGGCGGGCGCGGCGGGGCGTCGTGAGGCGACGGGGGGCCGCCGCAACCCGACCGCCAGGCGTGCTACCAGCTACTTCTCCTCAGCAGCGGCCGGGGCCGCGCCTCCGTCTTTCGCGGGAGGGTTGCATCCGGCCAGGAACGAACCTGCAAGCACGGCAACCACGGTCAATATGGCTAGCCACTTCCTCATCTTGCGTCTCTCCTTTCGAGAAGCGAAGGAGACCCAACCCGATGGCTGAGTCCTGTACCAAGGCAACTTGAAAGCAGGTCCACCCAAGACCTCGCTCAACCAGCCATGGTGCGGCCCCTCTGCAACGACCGGGGTGCCGGGAGGCGTCCGCCAGGCCCTCTTGGGGCTATCTGCGGCGGAGTTGCTGTGCACCCGGCACCCCCAGTCTCTGCGTCCGGCTACTTCGGGCAAGCGCCCGGAGGCGAACGAACTCGGAATAAGATCCCGAGCTAGAGGTTACCCCAGTCAAAGTCGTCCTCTTTGTCCTCTTTCTCTTCCTCATCATCTACAGGGAGGAGGTCCACCTCCTTACGCTCCTGGGGCTTCTCCTCCTGCTTGGCTTCCGCCTTGGGTTCCTCCTTCTTCTCCTCGGCCTTCACAACCTTGAAGGCGGTCACCTTGAGCCACTTCTCCGTCCCCTTAGCGGTGAGGGCGCCCGTGACAGTGACCTCCTCGCCATCCTCCCACGCGAGGCTCTGTCCCTTCTCGTCAAGGACGATGTTGTAGGACTCCTTCTTGTCGGTGGTGACTTTGACCGACTTGGTGGTCCAGTCTTCGTCGAACGCTGCACTGACCTTGCCTGTCACGGTGGTGGCCTTCTCCTCCCTCTTCTCTTCCTCCCCGAAGCAGACTGCCGCGGCCGTCACCAGCAGCAGAGCGCCGAGACCCACTGCAACCCACTTGGACCCCATTTCTTGCCCCTCCAAAGACGCTTCTCGCACCTTCTGGCGCGAGCCTGTCGACCAGAGCCTGTCACCTCTTCGGCAGCTTCTCGTTGGTGCCAAAGCGTCGGCGAATCCGCGCACGCTTCGGCTGGCGCTTCCGCTTGCCGTCTTGCCTGCCTCTGTCCTTCATGCCGATGCCCGTTCCCCGGAACACGCTTCACCTCTATGGCGTCGCCGCGAGCGCGCCCAGCGCCGCCGCGTCCTCGTGCAAGGCTGTGACGGGCGCGGCAACGCGACTCCCCGGACTTACGTCGCGCTGGCGGGCCCGGCGGGATCTGTTGGCGATACTAGTCGTCACGGCATCCCTGAGTGCCTGCGACGCGAAAGGCTTGGCAAGGACGTGGTCGATGCCGAGATCCTCTAGATCGTCGGCGTGCCAGAAGCCTAGTTGCCCAGGGGAACCGACGAGCAGTATTGCCAGATCCGGATGGTACCGCCGCATCTCCCAGGCGACTTGCGGGCCTGGTTTCTCCCCCAGGTCCATTTCGACAATGGCGATCCGGCAATTCGGCTCCCACGTCCAAGGCATGGCCTCCTCAACGCTTTGAGCGTAACTGCAGGTGTAGCCGTCATCGCCGAGCATGTCCATGTAACGACGCCAGCTCCCGGGAACCCGATCTGTCACAACCACCCTTGACCTGCCGATAATGATGCACCTGGATGAGTTCGCCGCTGTCCCGGCCCTCGGGAGGTTCTTGCGGGGGCCCCGGGCCCTGTTGGCGCCCGTCCCAGCTGCTCTCCGGCGTTTCGTGGTCTTCATCGGTTTTCTCCCGACAGCCTGTCCGGCACTCGACAGGTGCTTAAGCAACCTGCGTGCCACATCGATCGCCAGCAGAATCGCGCAGCTGCGGACAAGAGGACAACCCGAGATTCATGTTTCAGTGTCTTGACATCCGATGTCATCGGATGTAAAAGCTCCGATGAGAGACGGTGTATCGGGAGGAACCATGCTTGCCCGGGCGATTCTGGCGATAGGCGATGCGGCTCTTCGCAAGGAGCTTTATAAGGTTCTGGTCGACCTCGACGTGGTTGTCGACACTGTCAGAGCCAGAGGTCAGCTGTGGGAACGAGTATCGGAGGAAGCCGGCGACCTTCTGGTAGTCAGCAGAGAAATGATCCCTGAGCCCATCGCAGAGACGGTCGGGCTTTTCAGGCAGTTGCCGGACTCGCCTGCGGTGATAGTTGTCTGGGACGGTGAGGATCTGGAGGAACGAGCCGCGCTTCTGGCCGCAGGATGTGAGGCCGTACTCAACCCAGACCTTGCGGCCGAGAGCATTAGCGGTGTCCTCGCCGCAATCCTTGAGAAGCGCGAGGAAATCGCCGTAGTAGAGCTGGAGGCAGAGAGGCCCCTCTCCAGCCCTTCGCTCAGCGACTTCGTTTCCGACAGCCCGGCAATGACGACCTTCATGAAGGTTGTCGAACGGGTCGTGGGCAGCAACGTCCCTCTCTTGCTGCTAGGGGAGACCGGCGTGGGGAAAGAGCGACTGGCCAGGGCGATACACGCCGAGGGGGCGAAAGGGGCGGGGCCGTTCGTGGCCGTCAACTGCGGTGCTTTTCCCGAGACGCTCTTGGAGAGTGAGCTCTTCGGCCATGAGCAGGGGGCTTTCACAGGCGCCATCAGGTCCCGGCGAGGGTATTTCGAGCTGGCTCACGGCGGGACGATGTTCCTGGATGAGGTGGGTGAGATGCCTTTTCACCTCCAAGTCAAGCTTTTGAGGGTCCTCCAGGAACACGAGATTCAGAGGATCGGCGGCGAGAAGGCGCTGACAGTGGATGTGCGCGTGATGGCCGCCTCAAACAAGGACCTCTCACGGGCGGTGGAAGAAGGCCGGTTTCGCCAAGACCTGTTCTACCGGTTGGCGGTTGTGACGCTGACGGTCCCGCCTCTCAGGGATCGACGTGAGGACATTCCAGCTCTGGTCGAGAACTACCTGGGATATCTCAGGCCCCGGGTCGGGCGCGAAGTGACCAGCATAGCTGATGACGCCCTGGGAACCTTGTCGACCTACCCTTGGCCGGGGAACGTGAGAGAGCTGATAAACGTTATCGAAAGGGCGATGCTGCTGTCGAGCACTGACAGGATTTCCCTGGAGGATCTGCCCGAGGCCATCAGTGGCGTCGCTGAGGTGATCCACGAGAGATCGCTGGCAACCCCTGCGGGTGAGTCCCGAGAATGGCTTCAGAAGCCGCTCCGAGAGGTGAGAAAACGTTTCGTGGAGGAAATGGAGCGCGGCTACCTCGCAGGGCTGTTGAGCGAGACCGGGGGCAAGGTCGGCGAGACTGCAAAGCGGGCCGGGATCGAGCCGCGGTCACTGTACGACAAGATGAAGCGATACGGCCTCAGGAAAGAAGATTTCCGAAGGGCGAATCGCACGAGCGGGTAGCGTCCGCCCTGGCGGAGGCGAAGGCGTGGCATATGCAAGACCGGAGGCCCTGGCGAATGGGGTTCGGGAAGACCTTGAGAAGCACTTCGAGGGGCGCCCGGCGAAGCTCATGGGCGGCCTCATGTGGCTCCTGCGGATGCTGCTCACCACCGAGGCTCCACCGGAGCTCGAGCGCCTGGTTCGCGGAGGTCGGGTCCGCGGCTTGAGGACCCACCTTGGGGAGCTTGCCGGGCACCTGCGGAGGGACTCCAGCTTTCCGTCGACGACTGCCGCGTCGTCATCGGTGCCTTCCGCAGCCTCGAGAGCGGACATTACAGCGCCAAGAACATCCGACTGAGCATGCCGGGGATCAAAGAATGAATGAAGGCCGCTACTCAGGTGTTTTCCGGGTAGAGCTGCCCAAGCGGTCGGCAATTGCTGTCGGCTGCTTCCTCGTCTTTGCCATCGGCGTTGCCGACTACTTGACGGGCTACAAGCTCGGCTTCGCTGTGTTCTATCTCCTCCCGATCGCCTTCATGGCCTGGTACGCCGGTCAGCCGTGGGGTGTACTGACGGCGCTGGCAAGCTTCGTGGCCTGGTACTTCGCCGACTCACTTGCCAGGAATACCTATCCCAGACCTCTCGTCTACTACTGGAACTCGGCCATGCGGCTGGCCTACTTCCTGGTTGTCGCCTATCTCGTCAGACGAGTGAGGGCGTCTCTCGACAAGGAGAAGAAGCTCGCCAGGCTCGACCACTTGACCCGTGTGCCCAACTCAAGAGCCTTCACCGAACTCGCTGAAAGAGAGATCGCTCGGGTCCGCAGGCACTCTAGGCCCCTCACCATGGTCTACATCGATATTGACAACTTCAAGAAGGTCAACGACGAGCAGGGGCACAGCGCTGGCGACGAGCTGCTGCGCGCCGTGGCCTCATGCATCAAGGACAGCCTGAGGGCAACGGACGTGGTGGCGCGGCTTGGCGGAGACGAGTTCGCCGCGCTGCTGCCCGAGACCGACAAGGACCAGGCCCGGGAGGTCGTCGACAGGATGCAGACACAGGTCGCCGACCGGATGAAGGCTGGCAACTGGCCGGTAACCTTGAGCGTCGGTGCGGTCACCTATGCCGAGGCGCCCGACTCGGTTGACGAGCTCCTTCGCCGCGCGGACAAGCTCATGTATGCGGCCAAGCGCGACGGCAAGGGATCGGCGAGGATGGAACTTGCACACGGCGACCCAGCAGAGGAACGATGATCTCGCTTGAATGCCAGCCCTGAGTTGGCTCAGTGCTGGGCCTTGGGACGGCGAGACGGAGGGAACGGCGAATGGCTAGATCCGCGAAGCGCCGGCCGGAGGATGAAGACGGAGTATCGCTTGTCAATTTCAGCGGCACTTCGGCCCTTTGGGTGGAACGACCGGCAACAAGGAGCTTGCCAAGCTGCGCCGGAAGAGGTAGTCTCGGGCCGCCGTCCTGAAATCCTCTCTGTTTTGAGCTTCACGGAATGCGGGTAATCCCGCTCTACGCCCTCGCCCACTACCCGCCTCTCCGCGTCCATCAGACACTTGAATGATGGACGCGTTGCGCCACGCAGAACCGGCGCCCCCAAGACGCAGCGCTTTCACGTCGAGTCGCTGCAACGAAGCCCGGCTTCGACCGATAATACTACGTGTGGTAGGTGCGTCCTGCACCCGCAGTGTGTGATCCAGCGACGAGTGAATTGACGAGGTACGCCCGCTCGGCGTGGTGCCGACGGGGGACGGCCTCATTGACAGGAAGGAGCAGTACCATGGTCATCGAGACGTTGGACGTGAAGAAGATCTTGCCCGCCGATTACAACCCGCGAAATGATCTCCGGCCGGGCGACCGGGAGTACCAGCAGCTGGAGAGGAGCATCGACGAGTTCGGGTGCGTCGAGCCGTTGGTCTGGAACCGCCGCACGGGCAACCTGGTCGGCGGCCACCAGAGACTCAATATCCTCATCGCCCGCGGCGACGAGAAGGTCGAGTGCGTCGTCGTCGACCTTGCGCCGGAGAAGGAGAAGGCCCTCAATCTGGCCCTCAACAAGATCTCCGGCGACTGGGACGAGGAGAAGCTTGCGGAGGTCCTGGCGGAGCTGATCGCGCTGCCGGACTTCGACGTCGCTCTGACAGGCTTCGATCTGCCCGAGGTGAGCGAGCTGCTCGACCGCGTTCTGGAAGCCGACGGGGACGACGATGACTTCGACGTCGACGATGAGCTGGACGAGATCGAGGAGCCTGAGACGAAGCCCGGCGAGGTCATCGAGCTCGGGCCCCACCGGCTGCTCTGCGGCGACTGCACTGACCCCGCGAACATCGCCCGCCTCATGGCCGGCACGAAGGCCCAGCTGGTCTTCACCGACCCGCCCTACGCTGTCGACTACCGCGGCGGCCGGGTCGGCAAGGAGTGGGAGCACAAGCTCCGACAGGACGGCGAAAGGTACTGGGATGATATGACGCCGGAGGCGTACGACGAGCTCCTCCTCGGGGCGCTGAAGAACGCCCACGACTTCTCGGACGCCAGATCCGCGTTGTACCTGTGGTTCGCCTCGGCGCGCATCAAGAACGTCATCGCCGCCCTGGACGCGACGGGCTGGGAGCAGCGCAACCTCCTCGTCTGGGTGAAGAACACCTTCGCCGGCTCGCTCTACGCGCAGTACAAGCATTCCTACGAGCCGGCCTTCTACTGCCACAAGCGAGGTCGGGCCCCCCGGTGGCACGGTCCCAACAACGAGACGACCGCATGGCGGCATGACAAGCCCCACAAGAACGAAGGGCACCCGACGGTCAAGCCGCTGGGCCTCGCCGAGCGCGCGATCCGCAACAGCTCCGCCAGAGGCGACATCGTGATGGACCTTTTCCTCGGTTCGGGCACCACGCTGATCGCGGCCGAGCACGAGGCCATCGTGGACCATGACACGTGGAAGCAGGCGGGCAGCCTGCTAGACGGCCAGGCCCCCCGCAAGACTCGCCGGTGCAGACACGGAGCTCAGCTCGGGCGGCTGATCCACTGCTCCGCCTGCGGAGTCCGGATGACGCACGCCGCCACGCGTAAGCGGAGGAAGGTCTACAGGTACTACGTGTGCACTACCAAGCCAGCACCGGCGTGGTGCTATGGGCAATTGCCAGACAGAGCCTAGGGCCCCGGTTCCGGAACTGAGGTGGGCCGATGGCGGTCAGCTATCGGGTGGCCTGTCAACCGGCCAATCTCCGGCATCACCATTTCTGAGAGGGTGAGAGGCCGGGCTGCGCCCAAACCGATGAGGGTCCCTCTCTCTTGAGGCACGCTCGGCGGCCGAGAGGGCGGGGCACCGCGAGGAGCGCACAGTTGGCGCCCCTGATGCGACTCGGGCAAGGAGCACGATCTGGCGTGTGAAACCATCGTGGCGTCAGGTTCGCGGCAGGAAGGACTGGCACCCCTACGGGGATTCGAACCCCGGTTTCTAGACTGAGAATCTAGCGTCCTAGGCCAGGCTAGACGATAGGGGCGCCCGGCTGCTTCAACTGCCGCCCCGCCCGGGGCGGCCCTCGCCATCTGGTTGCCCCGCTACGACTTGAACGTAGATTACCTGATCCAGAGTCAGGCGTCCTGCCATTGGACGACGGGGCAAAACTGGACCGGCACAGAAATATACACTCCGCCGCCGGGATGTCAAGCGGAAATCGCCCGTCCGCGCCCCGGGGAGTTGCCGATCCGCCATCCGGAGTCTTTCCTTCAGATTCCCGGAGAGGCTGCCGATAGCTCTCCGGGCGAAGGTGTCTCTTCCGGGGGGGAGTGCGTGAGCACCACGCGTATCATCCTCGACGCCGCTGGTGGGGCCGGATCCTGCCGAAGACACGGCATGGCGGTCCTCGCGGGGACTCTCAGGCTGCACTCGATGGCACGCGGGGTCGACCCCGCGAGGATATCCGCCGGCGTGCCGGGCCGCCTGGCGCAGCTGATCTCAACCCCAGCCGCCGCGAACCGGGCGGAGCGCCTCCGCACGGCGCTCGAGCGGCGTCAGATCGCCTCGGACGAATTCGTCGGCCGCGTGTACCTGGCGGTCTCGCACGATGACGAGGCGCGCGCGCGACTCGGGCTCACCTACACGCCGCCCGAGGTGGTGGACGCCGTGCTCGACGTTCTCGACGAGCCGGCGCTCTCCGGCACCGCGGCGCCGACGGGGGCTTTCCGCGTGCTCGACCCCGCCTGCGGCTGCGGAGCTTTCGTGCTCAGGGCATTCGACAGGCTGCACGGTGCGCTCGTGCGAGGATCCTCGATGGCCCCCGCGCGGGCGGCCCTCGAGTGCGTCGAGCGCCACATCCACGGTGCGGACATAGACCCCGGCGCGGTCGAAGTGACCCGTGTGCTCCTCGCGGTGCGTGCACTCGCCGCGGGCTGCCGCACGGTGCCCGCCATGAACATCGACGAGCGCGACTTCCTCGAGGCGCCGCCGGAGAGGAACGTGGCGGGCGGCTTCGACGTCGTCCTGGGCAACCCGCCCTTCGTCGAAGGGCGGCGGCTCGCGCCGGAGATGTCGAGGCGGCTGAAGAGGGACTTCCGCGCGTCGAGGGGCAAGGTGAACCTGGCGGCCTGCTTTGTGGAGCGCGCGATCGAGAAGCTCTCTCCAGGGGGGAGGCTCGGCTTCGTCCTCCCCGGAGCGATGTTGCGGAACGAGCGCTACTGGGCGGTGCGGGAGCTCATGCTCTCCCGCCGGCTCGACCGGGCCGTCGCCGTCCACGAGATGCTCTTTGGCGGCAGGACCGTCGATGCGAGCCTAGTGACGCTGACCCGGGTCGCCCCCGCGCGGCTGCACCGTACGGGCGTGGCGCTTGCCGAATCCGTCTCGACGCTCGGCGGCCTCCGTTACCGCAAGGTCCCCCAGGCGCTCTTCCGTCGCGCGGAGGGACAGCGCGTGAACGTGCTGCTCTCGGCGCCTTCGCTCAAGCTCCTCGCCAGGATCCGTGACGCCGGCATGCCCATGGAGCGCCTGTTCGAGACCCGGGACGGCATCTCGACGGGCTTCCGCCCGTTCCCTGACCGCCTGCTGGGTCTCAGGCGCGGCGAGTACTTCATCAGCCGCGACGGGGAGAGGGCGCCGTTCACGGCCCGTCTCCACAAGCCGGTCATCGACGGGTCGGAGATCAGCGCCTACCGGGGCGTGAGGTGGGAAGGGCGCTACATCCGCTATGACAAGAGGATCGAGAAGACGCCCGAGCCGCCCGCCGGGCGCCGCTTCAACTGCCAGCTCCGCGACGCTGCGATATTCGACCGGCCCGTCAAGCTGCTCACGCGTCAGACAGCCGACCGCCTCGTCGCCACCGTCGACGCCGACCGCTTCTACTGCCGCAACTCGATCCACGTGACCTACCCCCTGCCGGAGCGCGAGGGCGAGGTCTCCGTCGAGGCGCTCATGATGCTGCTGAACTCGCGCCTCATGAACTACTACTACCGGATGACGACGCAGGAGATCGGCCGCGCGTTCCCGCAGGTGCACGTGAGCAGCCTCCGGACGCTGCCCGTGGCCGGGGAACTCGTCGAGAACTGCTGCGAGCTCGCGGTGCTGGGGCGCCTGGCCCTCGCGGACGGCATCGAGGAGCCCGAGCTCTCGGGGGTTATCGAGCGAGCCGAGCGAATCATCCGGCACGCGTACCGCCTGTCGTCCGCGGACGTGAGGCGCATCGAGCGCTACGCCTCCGCGGTCATGCCCGCATGCGCTCGGGCGACGCGGGCGGCGGGCTGATACTCCGGCCTTCTTCTCATAGTGCGGCAGCAGGCCTAGCGGCGGCGCTTGTCGAGCTCCGCCTCCGTCTCTGCCAGGAAGGGCGGCACTTTGCGCTCGAGGGCCATGCGCAGGTCGAGCGCACGGATCTTGGGGCGCTCGCGGCTGCGGCCCGGGGCCGCGCTGTGGATGCGCCTCGCCAGTACCATGTACCTGCCACGCCACCGGGCGAGGCCCTTCGCGACGGGGCCGCCGGAGACGGGCTTCTTAAGCCAGCGTTCCTGCTCGGACTTGAGCCGCTCGAAAGCTCCGAAGTAGGGTTCGCGGTAGTTGCCCTTGGAGACGGTTATCATCTCCTGGGCGCCCTTGTAGGCGGCCTGCAGGTCGGCCTCGCCGGGGCTCTGCTTGTAGTTGACGCCGGTGTAGCGGTCGACGGGCGCGTAGCCGTCGCAGGCGGCGACCAGGAAACCGGCGGCCAGAGCGACGCAGGTGAGCAGCAGCCTTCGCATGAATCCCCCCTCCCCCCTCCCCCTTGCTAGCGGGATTCTGCCAGAACCGTTGCCGCCGGTCAAGCGGCTTGATGCCACCGGACTATATCCCCGCCCAGATGAGATAGATCCAGTTGGCGCAGACGGCCGCCGGCACGCAGATCGCGAGAGCGAGGCGCAGCCTCCGGGCGCTCACCGTCAGCCGCAGCCTCGGTAGTCCGAACGCCACTACCACGAGGCCGTAGAGCGTGAAGGCCCCGGCCGCCACGTAGATGGCGGCGAAGAGAGGGTTCATCGCGAAGCTGGTGACGAGGTCACCTTTCAGCAGAGCCATGAACGAGCGCGTCGCGCCGCAGCTCGCGCACGGGTAACCCGTGACCGCCTTGAAGGGGCATGCGGTGAAGAGCACGCCCGCCCGGGGGAGGACGATGAGCATCACCCCCGCGACGAGCACAAGCACCGTCACGGAGCTCCAGATGAGCTCGTGATCGAGGCCGATCTCACTGCGGTCGACCAAGCGGAACTTCACATAGCCCCCCCGGCTCCGGGAGTCCAGCCCGGCGCTCCAAAGCCCCCGGCGGCAGCCCCCGCTACATCGGCGGGTTGCCCGTGAATTCCGGGCTTGACGCGGCAGCCCCACCGATAGCCGCGAGGATCATCCCGCCGAGCAAGACCCCGAGCACGCACGCGATTACGACCGCGGGCAGGATCACCGCCACGGCGGCCTTGAACGTGGAGGTCTCCTGCGACTTCGACAGCCCTATAATCGTGACGATCAGGCCCCAGATGCCGCCGACGATTGCGCCGATGACCGGGACGATGCCGAGGGCGTTCGGCGCGTTCCCGTAGCAGACGGTTCGGAACGTGGTCTCATAGCTGTACTTCGCCGCCCCGAGTATCATCAGCATAACATGGATGATACCTGCGCCGATGAAGGGCCCGATCAAGCCGATCACGACCACCGGTACGATGGCGAAGCCCATGCTCAGGACTATGTTGACCACGTTCGCGATGATCGTGATAATGATGAAGAAGAAGAGAGGCGCCCCTACGCCACCCTCTCTCTTCATCCCCTCGAAGGTCTCCGCCGGCTCCAGCATCACCTTCTTGATGGTGCCGAAGAGCGCCCCGACGAACCCGAGCTCCGATCGCTTCTCCCAGTCGGGTCCGTTGCGCTCCGCCCCCGCAGCCTCCGCACCCTCCGCGGCCTCCGTCGCCTCGGTCTCGGCGCCGGGCTGCTCCTGCTGCTCCTCCTGCTGCTCCTGCTTGTCTTCCTCGCCCATGGGTCCCTCCTCGCAAGCCCCCTGTGCCCTCTCTCTCAGCCTATGATTATATTGCCGCATTGATGCCGTGTCAACAAGCCACCTCGCACGCGTTGCATCAAGTAACTCTGGGCCAGGGGGCCTCCGTGCCAGCCGACCGCCACATGCGGTCTTGGTGTCGGTCGAGCCTTGGCTTGGCGGGCGGCAGAAATCGGCAGGGGCTTGCGCCGCTTTCGACTTCTGCGCCCCGCGTTGCCTGAGCCGGCCGGAAGCGCACTCGATGTCGCGCCTTGTCCTAGACCACGATCCAGGCCGCCAGGCCGCCGAGAACTTCTGCGGGCCGACTCAGGTGGCTGGCCGCCGGTCTTGTGCTTGTCGGTCTCATCCTTCTTCCTGGCGGCGAGCGCGTCGATGGCCGCTGAGATATCAGGGCGGCATGATACGCCTCCTCTCGCATGCGGGAGCCCTTGCATGCCCGTTCCTTCCCGTTCCGAGTGCGAGCCGGCGGCCGGCGGGATCGCTCCCGCCGGCCCCAGCCCCGTGCCGGCGCGTCGTTTGCGCCCGAAGCCCTTCAGGGGCCGGCACCACTTTGCCGGTCGCGCGAGGGGTCACCCCCCGGCCGGCCGGCGGCGGCTGCATCGGCGGTGCTCGCAGACGAGGGCCGCCGGTTAGGAGCTCCCGGCCCGGATCCGCATCCGCCTTCGACCGCATCGGACGCCCGGACTCCGCCAAGGCACGACGCCTGGCTCGGCCGTTGCGTCCGGCCCCCCGGTGCAGCTGGGGGACGTAGGAATGTACAATGCAAACGGGCATTTGTCAATAGCCGGGGGGCGCTTCTTTTCGATATTTCTTCGGGCGGTTAAAGGCCGAATATGTAGGATGCTGCGGGCTTATTGACAGGATTATGCACAGTGGGTGAAGTCCGGACGGAGCCCGCAGCCGCCGTTCGGCGAATGCGGGCCTTTATCGCAGCGAACTGATTGTTGATATGATTGTGTACGGTCCCTCAAAATGGCCGTGACGCAAGGGCCGCCGGCCGCCCGGCCGGGCGGGACGTCCTATGACGCTCGTGAAAAAAAGTTGAGATTCGCCTCGCCGCATGGCGCTTGGTGTCGCCGTCGCCATCGGCCGGGGGGCGAGGGGGCGGGGAATTACTCCACTTGATTCAGCCTATTCCCGTGATATTATTTCAGTAAGGGGCACATCCTCTGGAGCCTCTGCCGCGACCGGAAGTACTTCAAGTCGCTCGCCGCAACGCAGGCCGAGACCTCCCCGCCCGAGGCCTCGCCCTAGCGCGCGCCCGCGGCCTACTGCTTCGGCTTCCTAGTCCCGCCCTCCAGCACCGCGTGAGCGTGGCGGGAGTAGTGGCCGCGCAAGTCCTTCTCATAGCGCTTGAGGATCTTCTCCCCGAGACCCCGATGGTCACCACAGCGCCAGAGAGCCCGCGCCAGGACGAGCTCGCGCAGCGAGACGTTCCGTGAACTGGTGTCAGTCCGGCCACGCCCAGACCATCGTCGCGCCTCCTCCATGGTGGTGATGGCGTGGTCCGACATGCCAGGCTTGGCGAGGAGCTCCGCGAGGGGCTGTGCCGCCGCGGGGTCGCCGAGCGCCTCCAGGGCGAGGGCTACAGCCCGGTGGTGCGAAAACTCCTTGCTCGCATCCAGGAGACTCACCTTTTCGAGGATCGACCGCAGGGCCCTGCGGTCGCGCGTGCGGCCAAGGGCAATAACGAGGCTGTCAACAAAGCCTACGCTGGCCCCGTACTGCCCCATCCCAGTGAAGTTCCAGCCCTTGCCGAAGTCCGTTGCCTCGGTAACCTTCTCGATGAGCGTCGGCGCGCCAGAAGCGTCACCCAGCATACCGAGGACGTGAGCGCACTTCAGCCTGGTCTCGTCTCTAACGGCGTCCGCGTAGGCCTTTCGGAGGAGCGCCACCGCCTGCTCCGGCTGAGCCAGGATCACCGCGATGCCCTCGTAGCCATCGCCCTCGGTGAAAGACCTCACGGCGGAGGCCACCTCGGCCGGGGGGAACGGATACGAGTCGGCGTCGCTCAGGACGCTCTTCGGTAAGCTGCCGACCTCCACGAGGTGCTGCTGCAGCGCCTTGACGTCGATCCCACGCGTGCCCTTCCCTCCCGCAGCGGCCATCGCGGCGGCGACCCCAGCGGCGTAGCCCTGGTTCTGGATATCGGGCTGCATGCGGATCACCGGGATTGCGTCGCGGTGGATGCTGACAGCGAGCCCTGTCACCAGCATCCCATCGAGATCCCTGGGCAGCAAACACCTGAGGGGGGTGTAGACGCGCATCGCTTTCCTGTCCGGCGGTTGGAGCATGAAGACCGGGTGGACGGTGAAGCCGTGCGAGTCGAAGTTACTGGAGGAGAGGACCACCGTGTCAGGGTACGTCCGTCTGTTGATCATGTCGAGCGGCGTGAGGACGAAGTCGCCCGCGATTCGCCGCCGCTCGCGCGTGTCCACAAGTTGCCCCAGGTCGTAGGCCCCCCCGAACTTCTCCCTCGCGTAGACAAACATGCGCCAGGAGTCCACGACGTCGGTGTCGTCGGCGAATGTATAGTCGGTGTTGGTGTAAGAGGCGCCCAGCTCCCGCGGCGGCAGTCCCGTGCCTTGGGCCGCGATGTGTGAGCCCCCGGTATAGCTGCACCGAGCACCGGCCGCGGCAGCGATGTCGGCGTTGCCGGTCGAATCCACGACGACCTTCGCCATGACAACGCCACGCCCGGCCGGCGTGGCAATAACGGCGCCTGTTGCCCGGCCTTTCTCGACATACGCCCCGCAGCCAAGTGTCCCGAACCAGATATCCGTGCCCGCCCTCCGGTTCTCACGCCTCCACCATTCCGACTTCCCGACCACACCGACCGCCGCGCCGATACCCGCAACGCCCTTGTCTACCTCGGCGGTGAAGCCCTTTCGGTAGCCGTAGTAGTACTTCCCGATAAGCCCGAGCGTGCCTACGCCCCCGAGCCCGTGCAGATACTCGACGAGGAGCGTCTTGGCGCCCCGGCGTGCCGCACCAATCCCGGCGGGAGCACCACTGGTCCCGCCGCCGATCACCACCACGTCGTACCGTCCGAGCACGGGGATGGCGCGCTCATCCGCCGGCACGGCGGGCAGGCCCTCCTGCGTCGGCCGGACGCCAACCAGGAACTCGCGCGTGTCACCTGCAGCGTCAGCTGAGTTTTTCTTGCCGGTCAGCCGGACGCCTCTCGGTTTGGGCACCTGCTTCGCCTCGGCGGCCGCAGCCCCGCCCACCCGCGCGCCCACCTCCATCAAAGCCCCGGGCCGCAGGAGTCTCTCCGCCACCACGCGCGGCATATCAGCGCACCCGCCCAAGACGTAAAGCCTATCGACGCCCGCTGGTCGGAAGGCATCCAGATCAACCTTGTCCGCCCCGGGCCAGTCGCCAGAGAGCCGCGCCGCGCCCTGCATCGGATCAGGGGGAACCTGGAAGAGGACCTCCGAGGCGTCGACCTGCTCCGGGTGGAATGTCATATTCCGCGCGACCTGCTCGGCCTCTGCGAACGAGGTAAAGCCGCCGTCCTCCATCGGGATCGTGAGCGTGTACTCGGTGGTTGGGAAGGAGCGTTTGCCGGATCTCACCTCGAAACCCAGGCTGCGGGCGCTCGCGCCGCTGACGCTTCTCGGCTGGCACCCGACCACCACCCGTTTGAAGATCTTCGGCCCCTTCGGGTAAGGGCGGAACCGCGCCCCCGCCATCCGGGCAACCCAGGCCCTGTCCGTCGCGTCGATGATCACCTTCGCCACCACAGCTTGCCGCCCGGAGCGGTTGGCCATGACCACGCCGGCCGGCCTCCCACGGGCGTCGCGCAGCACGTCGGTCGCATAGCAGGAGAAGAGAAACTTGACGCCCGCGTCCAGGAGAGCCCTATCCAGAAGCCGCTTGACATGCATCGGCCTCGGCGGCGGCTTGGGTCGTGCGCCTGCTGCAGACTTCTCGTCCGACTCGACGACGATCTCCCCAATCAGTACCCGCTTCGCCCCCGGGGCCGCCTTGACGGAGAACCTCAGATACCTTGCCTCACCAGACACTGCCGCGGAGAGGGGAAGCGCGGGGACATCCACTGAAACCTGGTGGGGATTGCCGTTCTTCATCACCGCAAGTGGCTCCCAGCGCTCCCTGTCATCGCTGGAGTGCACCGTGGCGCTTTCGACCAGGAAGTCCTTGGCATGGTACACCATCATGTGCACCTTGCTGAACGTGCGCCTTTTGAGAAGATCGACGGTGACGTTAACGTCACCAGCGTACTGGACGCTCTCGGAGGCCGCGCTCCCCCACTTGCCGTCTCTCAGCAGCGACGGCGGCTTTGAATCCCTGTGCGCGCCGGAGGATGGGGCATCCGGCTCGTACCCAAACGGCAGCCCGCCCACCACCTCGGCTCGGAACAGCTTCCTCGCCAGCGGGTGGGCGAGGCTCTCCCCCGGCTCAAGCCAAAGCCGCAGCGTCCCGCATGCGTCCTCACCGAGATAGGGACGCGGTGCGACGACGAAGACCTTGGCGCCCTCCTCCGCGGCAGCGACAGCGGCAGCCACACCCGCCGTTGAGCCGCCCACTACGACGACGTCCACCTCGTAAGCAATGGGGATGGTACGGGCGCTTTCCCTCACCGTTGACGTCGCCGCACCGGACGGGCGGACGGTACAGAGCACCGCTCCGATCGCTAGTGCAAGAACTGTTGCCCGCATCACATCAGCCCTTCGTCCCAGCTCCGGTCGAGGATCATACCTGACGAGCCGCCTACTTCCCGGCAACTTGGCCCCACAGGGCTGGCCCAGATGTTAAGATGAGATCGGGGCCAGAGTCAAGGGAACATGGGAAGGGCCTCACATGCTCCTCAGCCGTTCCTCGGTGCGCTGCCGGGCAGGGCATTGGACCTTCGGGTTGCACAACCCGAAGGTAGCTTTCCCACCGCCGGGCGCCATAGCCCGAAGGTGCGGCTGGTGTAAAGCGCTGGCTGTTCACCACTTGCACCTAGTACGTCCGAGTGGCAGGCCATGCTCACAACCCGATTCTGATTGAGCATCTGGACCGGCTCTAGGGGGTTATGTCTTTTCAGAGTTTTCCCACCAACGTGCCGGGTTGCGCGGCGTATACTATGTATACGAGACTACGACAGCTGATCGTTCGTTTCTCCCCGCGAAGGCGAAGAGCCCGCCTGTGGAGGGCCGCCGTCATGAACCCGAAGATCTGGCAAGTATGCATGGCCGGGATCGTGGTGGCCGCCCTTCGGCCTGGCCCCGCCGGGGCTGCCGAGGTACGGGATGATCACCCTCGCATGCTCTTCAACGCTGCCGACCTGGAGTGGATCCGCGAGCGCACCAGGACGACGCACAAGGACTCGTGGCGGCAGGCGAAGGAATGGATGGACCAGAGGTTGACCGACAATCCCTCGGACAACTGGCAGTCCGCTGCCATTGCGCGAATGATGGGCTTTGTCTATCAGGTCACCGGTGACCAGAAGTACGCTCGCACGGGAATCCGCTACCTTCGGCAGACTGCCGCGTACCACCTCCGCAAAGCGAACAGCACGGGGCCGGGCAACTGGGAGCTGACCAAACTGCGCCGGAAGAACTACATCGCCTACGACTGGTTATACGACGCCATGAGCGAAGACGAGCGCAAGGAGACCGGACGGACGCTCCTGCAGGTGGCAGACGCACACGCTCAGAAACACCGCTGGAACCACGCCTACGCTGGAGGGTACAACCGTTACGAGAACGACTTCTACTGCGGCATTGCGCTCCACAAGTCGGGCGTCGACGACACCAAGGCCGCCGCGTACATCAAGAGCGGATACGATTTCATGGTCAAGCAGACCATCACCGGGCGCAACCACGTCGCATCGGACGACGGCGGTATCCAGAGCGGAATGGGGTACGCATTCTACAACTACATCCCGGTCGAGGCCCACTATCTAGCGATCTGGAGGTCCGCCACCGGTGAGGATCTATTCGACACCGACGGGAGCCTTAAGAACTTCCCTGTCTGGACGAAGTATACCATCACGCCGAGCGACGAGGCCCCGCCGATCTGCGACATCGGCGCTTCGGGCAAAGTGCTCACCGAGAAGATCCTGAAGGGCGTCACGAAGGTCGGCGCGAACGGTCGGCGTTTGAACTACTCCCTCATCGCCAGCGCCTACAAGGACGGCCGCGCACAGGCGATGATCCCGGAGCCGGGCAAGTGGTGGATGTTCGACTGCGCCCACGACATCCTCTGGCGTGATCCGTCCATTAAGCCTGTCGCCGATGACTCAGCTCTTCCTCGCGGGAGGCACTTCGAGGGCCTCGGCTGGGTGGCAATGCGCACGGGCTGGCAGCCGGAGGCCACCTACTCGATCTTCACCTGCGGAGACTACTACTACGGCCACAAGCACCGCGACGTGAACCACTTCGTGATCTACTACAAGGGGTACCTCGCCGCCGACGCCCGGCAGAGGATATACCAGAGTTCGGGGCACAACACGCTGCTCGTCTACGGCGTGGGGCAAAGAGACGATGGCGACCAACGCCACGCCCGCGGCGACAACATGTACCGGGTCAAGCGGCCCATCGACCCGGCCTGTGACATGGGCGACATCGTTGCCTTCGAGACGAACGACCATTACACGTACGTCTGTGGCGATGGCGCCAAAGCCTACGGCTGGAGGGGGCCAGGCGAGATTACCTCCCGCGGGAAGAAGTACGTCCCGCAGCTTGAGAGCTTCACGAGGCAGTACGTCTTCCTCATGCCGAGGACCTTCGTCGTCTTTGATCGGGCCGTCTCTCTCAAGCCTGAGGCCAAGAAGATCTGGCAGCTTCACTCGTGGGGCGAGCCGGAGATCGCGGCATCCACCTTCACCACGCGCCAGGGCCAGGGGCAGCTTGACTGTTGGACGCTCATTCCCGAAGGCGCCGTCATCAAGAAGGACTACCAGAAACTCACGGGAGCCGAGAACACCAAAGCCGAGCTATGGCGCGTCACCGTCGAGGCCCCGAGGCCCGCAAAGAAAGAGCAGTTCCTCCACGTGCTTCACTGCACCGACCGAGCCGATCCACAGGAAGCAACGGTGCGCAAGCGTCTGGCGCAGGAACAGGCAGGCGTTGAGGTGGCGGCCGACGGCTTCTCTTACACGGTGACCTTCAACACCGAGGGCGCGGTCGGGGGGCACATCACTGTCAAGAAGGGCAATGAGCTTCTCCTCAACCAGGAGCTAACGACCAAGGTACAGCCGCAGTCTGGTTGGGCCGTAGGGGATTAAGATCGCCCCTACCTTCGGGTCTCGAAGCCCGGAGGTCCAATGCGATGTTCAGGAACGCGTGGGAACAACTGGTTCTGGGAGTGGCATTGGTCTCCGTGCGGCTGCCACCGGAGGCGGAAGGCGCAAGCCCGATCCGTCCAGAAACCGTGTCAACCTGGGCCTGCAAGTAAGGCCGTGCGCCATTTACAGCAGGCCGGTTGTTGCGGTCTCGCCAGTGTTCCGAGTCCATGTGAACCATGGACAGCCAACGTCTAGGCTGAGCGCTGCCACGGCGCGGGGTCGACCCCGACCACGGCCACCGATCCGGCCTCGAGTTGGGTGCGAACGAGCCCTTGACCGCCAGAGCCCTGCGGGGACGCACGATTCAGTTCCTCCCCGTCGGCCGCGTACACCGCGACCTCGAACGCCGCGTCGGGGCAAAGCACCGGAATGGATATCTCCACCGGGGCCGCCGACCAGTTCCTCGCAATCAGCCCGATCTGAAGACCGAAGAGCATCTCAATGATGCGACCAGTGATCTCCGTGCGCTGGGGGCTGGTCGACGGGGTGAGGTCGCTGTTGCCGTACTGCTCGATCGTGAGACCGTCCGCTCCCAACGAGTCGGCCCAGGGGCACTCGTAGGGCGAATTGCCCTTCGAGTAGTCGCGCATGTATGGGTACGAGTCCATGGTATGCCAGCAGAAGTTCCGCTCGTCGGCGATCTGCGTCCACGTCGAGGCAGCGTAGGCGAAATGCTGGCCGTCGATCAGCTGGCGGAAGAAGCCCGGCACCGTGGCCGCGTACTTCGCGTAGCGCCCCTCGTAGCCCACGGGTCCCACCCAGTTGGTGTTCGCGGTCGTCTCATGCCAGTTGACGGCGGCGACGACTTTCTCTCGCTCGAAGATGGCGCGGATCGCCTTCGTCTCGGGCTCGGAGAATGGGGCCGGGCCCTTGAATCCGCCGGTGAAGCCCTCCCAGGCAACGGGGAAGTTGCGATTGAGATCAACGCGGTCTTCCCCCCGGCGGAGGTACCGTACGTTGCGGTCCCAGCCATCGGGAGAGACGATGGGCACGACGACGAGGCGCAGCTCCGACAGCAGCGCCTTCGCCCACGGCATCCCGGCGACCAGCTCGTCCGCCAGCCGCGCAGCGTAGAGCACCGAGCCGAAGCACGGCGCCCACTCGTCGGCGTGAATGCCGCAGTCGACGTAGAATGCGGGTGCGCCCTCAGGGCCAAGTGAGATGGAGTGGATCGGCAGCCCGCGTGCAGAGGAGCCCTCCTCGCGGAGTTCGAGCCCCTCATGCGAGTCTGCCACACCGCACAGTTCGTCGCAGTAGCGCTCGTAGTCGAAACCGCCCGCCACGTAGGTGCCGACCGTCGTCTGTGGGCGACCCAGGGCGTTCCCGAGCACCAGGCATTGCAGGTTCGCCTCGCCATGTTGTGTGGGCCGGGTCCGCGCCCAGTCCAGCTCCATCACGGCGATGCCGCCGCCAGATCCCCCCTGTCTCCACAGGAGCACTGGGCGGCCGTCGGCGCCGGGCTCGCCGCACGCGCTCACGGCGACGGTCTCGAAGCCGAGTTCGGCAACGCGGTTCCGGTGATCGCGGAACTGCTGCTGGCGGCGACTCCCCGTGGAACCCGGATCGGACCACCAGGGGACGACGTCGCCCACGCGGAAACCGCGCGTCAGGAAGCTCTCGGCCTCCACGCGCATGCACGGGTCAACGACGTTACTCTCATGCGTCTCAACGGCGAGTTCTCCGAAACCAAGCGAACGCACGATCGCCTCCGGCGTAACGATCAGCATACGGTCGCGCGACATGTTGACCAGGTTCTCGAAGGCAGGGGGCTCGCCACAGTATACGGCGGCATCGCGGCCGCCTGGCCCGACGGAAACGTTGCCCGCTCCAAGGAGCGGAGAGAGTATGGCCTCCGCCAGCCTCCGGCCCAACTCGTCGTCGCTGACAGAGGCCGTCGCGCATACCCGAGGCGGCGGCGATGCATGGGCCGGCCCGGATGCCAGGGAAACGCTTGCGGCGAGGGGCTCTGGCACCTCGCAGAGCTCCATGTCGTCGAACCACGCTAAGCCGCACGAGTGCCGCATGTCGAAGCTGAAGACGAGCTCGTCCGCGTCCCTGGGTGTCACGTACTCGGCCGACCAGAGGCGCCAACCTTCCCTGCCCAGGAAGAAAGGCCTGTGCCAAAGATCGCCGACTTGCTCCCCGCCGGCCAGGGCCCGCACGTAGATGGTGGCGCCCGAGTTCTGTCCGTTCCCCTCGATGGCGACCTTGATGAAGCCCATCATTCTGTAGCGGGCACCCCCGGCGCATGGCACCGACTGGCGGAGCTCTCCCCACCAGCTTCGTCCGTCTTGGTAGATGCGGACGGACCGAGTGCCGCTGTGCCGCTCGTCACGGTCGAAGCACCATTCCGGCCGGCCGCTGTGGACCACCCACTCCCATCCGGACAGGGACTCGTCTCCCACCTCGAAGCACGGGTTGACAAGCAGATTCTTCTTCGTCGGCTGCGTCACGGTAGCCTCCGGGGCGCCTGCCCCTGTGCCTAGTGTGCCTCTCTGCGACATGTCAACTGTAACAGATGATGGCCCTTGCAGCGTGCGCACTTTGCTGAGGCCACGTCCCACTGGTCTAGCGGGTCCCGCAAGTGTCGGACAGTTCACAGGGCAATACAAGCGTCCGAAATTCAAATGTTACGTGGACGTCTTCGTAGTGGGCGTCAGGTCCTACAAGGCGCGAGACCATGGACAGCTAGTGGACATTTCGCCGGTGCACTGAGGGATTGACGGACATCCGTAGCGGTTGCTGGCGTGCCTCCTCCGGGTACCACACACGGAGATGGACCAGCCGCGATAGGGGACGGCGTTCCCGGCGTAGCGGCGGGCTACTCCGCTGGCATGTAGTGCCCCTTCCAGATGCCTCCGCCGAAGGTGGTGACGTACATCACCTTCGTATCCTCGGGGTCGAAGGTGACGTTCTGGCAGGGGCGGAACGGAATCCCCTCGAAGCGCTTCCACGTTTTCCCGGCGTCGGCGGTTACCCAGAGGCCGTGGCCGGCCGTCCCGACGTAGACGCGATCCGGGTCGTCGGGGTGCATGTTGATGAAGAGGGCGTGGACGTAACTCGCGCCGCCGGTGGCCGCGAAGTCCTCGTCCTTCATGATCCGCTGCCATGTGAGGCCGCCGTCGGTGGTCTTGTAAACGCCGCCCTCGCGCCCACCCGGGATCGTGGCCGCCGTGAGGTAAATCGCCTCCGGCTTCTCGGGGTGGATGGCGAAGCCGGCCGGCCAGCGGAGCTTGGCCGAGGCGGAGATATCCTTCCACGACTCGCCCCCGTCGGTCGACTTCCAGATTCCGCCGGGGACGGGGAACTTCAGCCCGTCGCGGTGGGCGGTGATCGAGCAGTAGACGTCGCCCGTCTTCGGGTGGACCTTGATCATGTAGCAGTGGAGGTTCCCCGGGTTGCCGAGTCCCTCGGACTTCTTCGTCCAGGTCGCGCCGCCGTCGGTCGACTTGTAGACGCCGCCCTCGTAGAGCGTGCAATAGAAGATGCGCTGGCCCTCGGGCTTGTCGGCTGTGGCCGGGTCCATCGCGAGGCACGTGCACGGCAAGTTCGGCAGGCCTTTGCCGAGGACTCGCCACGAGGCGCCGTGGTTGTCGGAGACGATGACGCCTCCGACGGCGTGCCGGCCCTTGTTTGCGTCGACGTGTGTCCAGTGAGGGATGTCGTGGCGGTTCGAGGCCGCTGCGTACAGCCGGCCCTTGATCTTGGGGTCGCAGATCACCTTGTAGTAGGTGTTGCGCCAGGGGCTTCCGCGCGTGGCCGATATCCACGTCTCGTCCGAGTCGACCGAGCGCGAGAAGCCTATGTCGGTGTAGGCGATGTAGCGGCGGTTGCGCTCGAAGGGGTCGAAGAGGTAGTCCCAGCAGCTCGTAACCTCGAGGCCGTTGCACTTGTACCGGTACCCCGGGTCGCCCTCTTTGACGCCGACGGGGATGTTCATCACCTGTTGCCAGCTCTCGCCGCCGTCGATCGACTTGTAGAAGTCGCCCTGGGTGCTCATGGTGACGGTCTTGGCGTCGGCGAGGTTCACGCCAAGGCCGAGGTGAGTGATGTAGTATCCCCAGTGGAGCTCGGTCTGAACCCAGGAGCGCTCGACGTTGGCGTTGCCGCCGCCCATTCGGAAGCACGAGTCCCAGGTCTTGCCACCATCACGCGTGCGCCAGATCTTCTTGGCCCTGCCAGCCTCGACGGCGTAGGCGACCTCTGTCTGGTTGGAGGCCATGAGGATGTCCTTCACCTTGGGCGAGCCGGGGAGGAGCTGCCAGGTCTTGCCATCATCGGTGGACTTCATGACGCCCTTCGAGGGCGAGGCGGCTAGCACGACGCCGCCGCCGGCGGCGAGGCCCTTGAACATCATCGCCGGATCGTCACTGTCCTCGCAGTCGTTGAGAGTGCGGGCGATCTGCAGGAGAGGTTTCTTGCCGACGGATGCGTAGGCCACGTAGCGCATGGAGCACAGGGCCCGGCACTTGCCGTCGGCGATCTTCTCCCAACGTCGCCCGAGCCCCTTGCGCCACAGGCCCGAGGCCGTACCGACGACGAGGAAGGCCACGCTCTCGCCCTCGTTGTCGCCCTCGACGATGGCGGCAATGTGTGTGATGCCCTCCCTCCCCCACGGCGCCTCGCCCTTGACGACTGGGGTCCATGTCTTGCCCTTGTCCTTCGAGACGCGCAGGCTGGCGCCCGTGGCCCAGTAGATCTCCTCGCCGTCGCCCATGGCGAAGCACGGCCTGCAGCCCCGGCTCGAGCCGATCTGCCGCCAGTGGATCATCTCCCACGACTTGCCACCGTCCACGGAGCGGTATGACCCGCTCATGTCGCAGGAGACGAGCATCGTCTTGCCGTCCGGGCCGCACGATGGCGTGAACATCCCCCCCGCGCCGCCGATGCCTATCACCTTGAATGTGGTCTTGGTCGCGGGCTGCACCGGCACTATGTCCTCCTCGGCCGCCGTTCCCGACAGGGCGGCACATCCCGCCATCGCGAGCGACGCCGCACAAAGGACCAGCATCCATCTGAGCATGGCTCCCCCTTCCGACATGTCTACGTGCCCCTATGAATCGCCTTTGGGCCTCGGGCTTGCAGCCAATCCTGGGAGGGCTTTCATGTGGCCCTCGGCGTCAATCGCACCTCGACAGTTGCGATCTGGCTCCTGTCCCGCTATGATCATCTCTACAGGAATGGAGCCATAGTGGCCGCAAGTCCCGAATCCCATCCGTCATGGACGCCTGCCCCCGTCCACGGGAGCTGGGATGATCTGCTGGACGGCGTGGAGACGCCGGAAGCCTGGGCCGGCAAGCGCGAGAAGGTCGAGCAGCGTTTCCACGACCTGCTGAGGAACGACGCAGCACCTGATATGCCCTCGGATCCCCAGCTCGAGCTTGAACGCGAGTGGGATGCCGGCGGCTTCCGGGTCGAGTACGTCAGCTACAACGTGGAGACCGACGAGCGCGCCCATGCTTACATCGCGGTCCCCGGCGGCGAGATACCTGGGGGCGGCTTCCCTGCGGTGATCTGCCTGCACGGCACCACCAACTGGGGGGCCAGACGCACTCTCGGCATCAGCCCCGAGCCGGACGACCCCCACGCTAAGAAGAACGGCGGGCAGGTCAACGGCCTCGACTATGCGCGGCAACTGGTGCGCAGGGGGTACGTGACCATCAGCCCCGAGCACTTCTGCTGCGCCGCACGGCTGCCGAAGGAGGGGCCGTTCGAGACGGCGGCGTTCTACCGCAAGCATCCCGACTGGTCGGCCGCGGGCAAGTACGTGCACGACAGCCGCATCGCCCTGAGAGTTCTCGCTTCGCGGAGCGACGTCGATTCCGAGAGGCTGGGCGTGACGGGACATTCTCTGGGCGGGCACGGCAGCATCTGGCTGGCCGCCTCCGACGAGCGCATCCGATGCGCGTCGCCCAGCGCCGGCGGCCTGACTTTCCGGGAGAATCCCGCTCCTCTGCACTGGTCGCGGGACCACTGGTACATCTACTTCCCGCAGCTTCGCGAACGCTTTCTCGCGGGAGAGAAGATCACCTGCGACTTCCACGAGCAGATGGCGCTCTTCGCTCCGCGTCCGCTCCTTGAACGCTTCGCGCTCAACGACGGGGATCCGGTTTCAGAGGCCCACCGTGTTGGCCTGCACCTCAAGTTGCATGAACTATACCGCCTGCTGGGCGCCGAGGATGCCCACGCCTTCATGGTCTTTGGCGACGGCCACTCGATTCCGGTGCTTTCGATGGAGAACATGCTGACGTGGATGGACCGGTGGCTCAAGCACGACGGTCGTGCATTGGGCGGCTGGGACGGTACAGCCTGCCCTGCCAGCTAGCCAAGAAGCGGCACGTGTCTCGAGGACACTAGTGTTGGACGCCAAGCCCATGCTGGAGTAGACCGACGAAAGGAAGCCGTGCTACCCATTGAGATCCCACAACCGGTCGCTTTCGAGTCGCAGGATATCAACGAGAAGCACCTGCGTAGCTTCGTCTTCGAGGGCGAGTTCCCGGCAGTGCCGCTGACGATCTCGGCCGAGTCGCGGTGCCAGGGCGTTCCTGGCTGGGACGGCCCCGATTACCAGTATTCGGCCTACGCGACGCTGTTCTACGACGATGGCTCGACCTTCTGCTATAACTTCCTCGACTTCGACCCCGGCGATCACGGCTGGCAGCGCCTCACGCGGTACATCCGACCGCGCCTGCCGGCGTTGAAGATCCAGGTGGACTACTTCTTCGAGCACAAGCGGGGGGCCGTCGACTACTGGGACCTGGTCATTACAGAGGCCCCGCCCCGACCGGAACCCGATCGCCGCGTCGCCCTCCTGGGCGACTCGAACGTCATCACCTACTACCTTCACCCGTCCGACCGGGTCGACGCTTTCCTGCAGGCGTCACTTGCCGATTCACATCCGGGCGTCAGCATCGAGGTTGAGAACTGCGCTCTCGGCGGCGACGCCGTCCGCAACCTGCTCGACTCGAAGCGCTACGAGCGCGACCTGCTTACCCTCGGCCGGATAGATGTAGCCTTCATCCGTTACGGCCTCAATGACATGAACCGCTACGATCCGGCGACGTTCGAGTCGCTGCAGCGTGAACTCGTCTCGCGCTTGCGGTCGGACTTCCCTGGGATCAGGATCGTCCTCGAAACGAGCACTTTCATCGACTTCCCGGCACACAACACCAGCGACACCAACGCGCGCTCGAAGCCCTACTTCGAAGTGACGAGGCGCCTCGGGGCCGAGATCGCCGATGGGCTCGTCGACGTCTGGGAGATCATGCGCCTCGAGACCGAACGGGGCAACTGGGACCTGCGCTACCGGTCGCACCCGCTGGGCAAGCTCATACTCGATGGCCGTTTCGATGCAGAGTTCGACTTCGCCCCGAGCTTCTACAGCAACCCCCACCACACGCCGCCCGCCAACCGGCTGGTAGCCGCCGCGGAGCACGAGATGCTGGTGAAAGAGGGCTGGCTAACGTGACCCTTTCAGAACTAAGCCAGCAAGGACGCGGAGATGGGAACTGGTCTGAACCCCGAAACTTGGTCCGCCGGGGATGAGAATTTGGGGTAGGATTCTCATTTCTGGGAGGGCATATAGATGAAGCGGAAGAGGTGGACTGAGCCGCAG
>Ga0272441_10003058_pt1 | contig 32673 bp, 30 predicted proteins | sample SSMProp6N_FD_193582 | JGI IMG/M metagenome (GOLD analysis project Ga0272441, IMG submission 193582) | Marine sediment archaeal communities from Little Sippewissett salt marsh, Falmouth, MA, United States - SSM-Prop-6N | ecosystem: Environmental > Aquatic > Marine > Wetlands > Sediment ... | reverse complement strand
GAATGCTGATGCCTCCAGGGATTGGTTCTAGCCAAGCTAATAAGAATCTAGGAGTTGCCTGGTTACTGGCGTTCTCAATCATGGCGCCAATCTACTGCATCCCGCCGATTGAGCATGTCATCAGTCAAGAGCTATCGCTCTCTCATACTCAGACGATACTACTCTATTCGGCCCCTCTCCTGATGATAATTGCGCTGGGGATCCCGGGTGGTATCCTGACCGATAGGATAGGCATTCGGAAGACGGTTGGGATGGGCATCGTCATGATCGCCCTGGGTTCATTACTGCGTGGCTTCTTCAGTGAGCCGGGCTCTATATTGGCTCTTACCTTTCTGTACGGAGCCGGACTCGGCATCGTATTCCCTAATCTACAAAAAATCGTCAGTACTTCGGTACCCCGGGAAAAGGCCGGTATGGCTACCGGTATCTTCACTACCGGAATGTTGACGGCCACAGCACTTCCGTTAGCAATTACTGCCTCCGCTGTCCTACCCCTGACAGGATCTTTCGGTGGTGTGTTTATCGTGTGGAGTATACCTTCGGTAGTCAGCGCCGTTTTATGGTGGACAGTTATCAGAATTCCCCCGGCGGCGTTATCTCAAGATACTTCCAATGGAATACCGACGCTAACGGCCAGTGTTTTTCGGAACCCAAATGTGTGGTTGGCAGCAGTGCTGTTTTTTCTACACGATTTCTTTTTTGGCACCTGGGCTGCCTGGGCACCGACAATGCTCCAGATGAAGACAGCCACCCCCGAGGTCGCCGGGATGATGGCCTCAGTCACCGTGTGGGCAGGCATCCCCACGGTGTTCCTTATTCCCCGGCTGTCTTACAGACTAGGGATCAGGAAGCCGTTCTTGTGGGTGACCAGCATCATCGCTGCGGTGCTAGCCTTTGTCGCCATCGACATTAGCCTTAATATGAGTTGGGTGCTGATGGCGGTCGTCGGCATTGTTCTGGAGACCAGGTTCGTTACTATCATGGCGCTACCAGTGGAACTGGTGCCGTACCGGGACGTGGGTAAGGCCTCCGGGCTTATGCTGTCGATAGGATTCCTTGGCGGGGTAGTCGGTTCGCTTTTCTCCGGATCCCTATTGGACCGGGTCGGTCATTTAAATTCGATGCTGCTCACCCTCATGGTGATATCTATCGGTGCGACCATTGTTGCCCTTCGGCTCCCGGAAACAGGACAACGACCAGGGTTCCCAAAATAATGTCGCATTAGTCATTCGGATAGAGAATGAGAAAATTGATGTTAAAGCCACTTATTGCGACTACCTTTTTATTAATCTTCCTTGCAGCGTGTACTGAGGACACGTCCAATGCTATTGAGTTTCAATGCTATGATTTTCTTGACCAGAATCACATAATAACCGAGATATCAGTAGAAAAAGGAAACCAGTTTTCTATTATCCTCTGCGCTAATCCAACTACTGGTTTTCGTTGGGGTGCGGCAACGACCGACAATGATAACATCGTCATTAATTTGTACTCGGGTTTTATTTGTCCTGCGAGTTCGCCTGAATCCGAAAGTGAGAAACTTGGTAGGAACGTTTGGGTTTTCCAGGCAATAGATAAGGGTAAATGTATCATTGATATAGATTCAAGTGTTGCCAGGGAGACAAGTCAGGAAAGCTACTGGTCGTTCACAGCTAACGTTATAGTCAAGTAACTACCAAGTAAATACTTTATTACCATTTACTATCGCTCCCGATGACCGTGGCGGAAAGATACAATGTCGGCTTAACTTGGCCGGTATAAGAGACGAGACCAATATTGGTCTTGCCAAAGTCATGTATGGTGGAGCTGAGGGGATTCGAACCCCTGACCTCCTCCGTGCAAGGGAGGCGCTCTCCCAATTGAGCTACAGCCCCACAACAAGCGTATTATAACAACCGCCGCGTGCCGGGTGCAATTCGTAATCGGGGTGCAAATGGTATTATAATGTCCATAAACCGTCGTGAGCCGCCCCGGGCTGAAATCCCGCGAGTCAGCAGAGAAAGGAACCAACCGGCATGACAATCCATGACATCCTGGCGCTACTGGGCACCGGACTAGGTACCGGCTTTGCCGGGGGGCTGCTGGGGGTGGGCGGCAGCTTCATCATGACTCCGGTCGAATATGCCATCTTCACCGGGATGGGACTTTCCGTGGACACCGCCGTCAAGCTGTCCTTCGGTACCAGCCTGATGGTAATTCTGCCCACCGCCGCCAGCGGTACCTGGCGGCACCATCGGGAGAAAGCCGTCTGGTGGCGGGCGGCCTTAATTATAGGGGGCGTCGGCACTGCCGCTGCCTTTGCCGGAGCGACACTGGCCAGCTACATGCCGGGGGAGACACTGAAGATAATCTTCGGGGCGGCTGTCATCGCTGCTGCCGTCCGCATGCTGACGCAGCGGGTACACGAGACCGACGAGCCACCGGTAAACGACCCTCGTCTCTGGGCGGTCTGGGCGATTCCCATCGGTCTGGTGAGCGGCCTCATCGGTATCGGCGGGGGGATGCTGGCGGTACCGATACTGGTGCTGGCGCTGCGCTTCCGAATGCACGATGCCATCGCCACCTCACTGGCGATTGTGATGATTACCAGCATCGGGGGTATCGCCGGTTACATCTACCACGGCGGGACGGTCGTCGATCTGCCCCCCCACTCCCTGGGCTACATCCACCTGCCCACCTGGGGTCTCCTCACCGCAACCAGTGCGGTGATGGCCCCCGTCGGCGCGCGCACTGCCCACCGCATCCCGGCCAAGAAGCTGCGCTACGTGTTCGTGGGCATCCTCTTCTTCATGGGGCTGCGCATGCTCGGCGTCTTCGACTAGCCAATACCGGCGAGGTGACCAATCTGGTAGATGAGGGTGGCCGCCAGCCAGGCCACGCCGGTGGAGTAAGCGATGGAGAACCAGGGCCACTTCCAGGAGCGGCTCTCCGCCCGCAGGGTGCCGATGGCGGCGATACAGGGCGTGTAGAGCAGGGTAAAGACCAGGAAACTGAAGGCCACCAGCGGCGTCCAGCCCAGTTGGGCCCGTAACATCCCGCCCAGCACACCTTCCTCGACGCCGAAGATAGCGCCCAAGCTGCCGACGACGGTCTCCTTAGCGAAGAACCCTGACAGCAGACTGGTGGCTGCCGGCCACTGCCCGAAACCGGCCGGGGCCAGTGCTGGTGCCACGAAGTTACCGATCTGCCCCAGCCAGCTCCCGGCGCTGGCGTACTCCACTCCCCAGGGCATGTAGCCCAGGAACCAGATAATCAGCACCGCGGCGAAGATAACCGTCCCCGCCCGCTGCAGGAAATGTTTACCCCGCTCCCACATGTGAATCACAGTGCCGCGGAAGGTCAGCATGCGGTAGGGAGGTAATTCCATAACGAAGTGCCCCGACTCACCCCGGAACAGGGTCTTGCGGAAGATGAGGGCGGTGACGATGGCCACTACGATACCCAGGGCGTAAAGCCCGAAGACGACGGCGCCGGGGTTTCCCGGGAAGAAGGCGCCCGCCAGCAGGATGAAAACCGGCAACCGTGCCCCGCAGGAAATAAAGGGGGTGATGAGCATCGTTGTCATCCGGTCGCGGGGGTTATCAATGGTACGGCAGGCCATTATCGCCGGGATACTGCAGCCGAAGCCGAGTATCAGCGGGATAAACGAACGCCCGTGAAGGCCAATCCGGTGCATCACCCGGTCCATGACGAAGGCGACCCGCGCCAGGTAGCCGCAGTCCTCAAGCAGGGAGATGGCGATAAAGAGAAAGAAGATGTTGGGCACGAAGCTGATGACCGAGCCGACCCCGCCGATAACCCCGTCCCCCAATAGCGAGCCCAGCCAGGCCGGAGAGACGACGGCAGCCCGCGCCGCCAGGGAATCGAAGCCGCGGCCAATCAGGTCGGTGAGGGGAGCCGCAGCGGCAAATACGAACTGGAAAAGCCCGAACATCACCCCCAGGAAGATGAGCACCCCCCAAACAGGGTGGAGTAGCACCCGGTCAACCCGGCTGCCGGTCGTGGGTGGCATGGTAGTGGGCTTCACCAGGACGTCAGCGAGGAGCCCGCTGATAAAGCCGTAACGCTCGCCGGCAATCACCGTGTCGCTGTTATCGCCATAGATATTATTCAGATGGGCCAGATTCTTATCGATGGCCTGCCTGAGTTCGTCGTGGCTCAATTCTCGATACCTATCTTCTGCCGCACTTCCGGATCATTTTCCAGGAGCTTGATGGCCAGCCAGCGTCGAGGCAACTGCCGAGCCAGCCCTTCCTCATGGGCCAGTACCTGCTCCATCTCGGTGATGTGCTGCTCCAGCTCGCTGCCGTAGTAAACCCGGGAGGGCCGGATAATCTCCCGCCCTTCGTAGACCTCGGTTATCTTGGCGAACAGGTCTTCCAATCCTTCCCGCCGGCTGGCAACCATCGGTACCACCGGCACTCCCAGCTCCTCGCTCAGTCTCGCAACATTAATCTGATACCGGCGGCTACGGACGACGTCCATCATGTTGAGGACAATCACCAGCCTGGTCTCTAGCTCCATGAGCTGCACCGTCAGGTAAAGGTTACGCTCCAGGTTCGAGCCGTCAACCACATCCACCACCACATTGGGGTTCTCATCAAGGATGAAGTTGCGCGCCACCACCTCGTCCGGGGAATGGGCCGTCAGGCTGTAGACACCGGGCAGGTCCACCACCCGCACCCGGTAACCGTGATAGTTGTAAAAGCCTTCCCGCTTCTCCACGGTGACACCGGGCCAGTTGCCGACGTGCTGGTGGGCCCCGGTCAGGTTATTAAACAGGGTAGTCTTACCGGAGTTGGGGTTACCCGCCAGGGCAACCGTAATTTCACTTGCCACCCGTTTCTTTCTCCACCACTATCTTGTGGGCCACCCCGAAGCCGAGCATCAACTGCGAGCCGCGGAACTCCACCAGGGTCGGCCCCATACCGTGACCCCGCAGTACCCGTACCACGGTCCCCGGAATCATACCCATGTCCGCCAGACGCCGGTGCAGGCCGTGCCCGCTCTCGATGGAGACGATACGCACCGTCTCCCCGGGGTGCACCCCGCTCAAACATAACCGGTCATCAGTCACACGTCTGCCCTTCAAGACCGTTTCCCTTCCGTTAAACGCTGCCGCTGGCAATCGGCACAGTAGCCCGTCATGTGAACCTCAACGCCGGTAACCTCGAAATCATTCTCGCTGGCAATCTCCCGGCGCATCCGGCGGCTGAGTTGACAGCCGAACTCGATTATCTTGCCGCAGCCGAGGCAAATCAGATGATGGTGCTCGTCCGACGGTTTGGCTTCGTAATGATGGTGTGCCTCGTCGAAGTGCAGCTCCGAGACCATTCCCAGTTTCTTGAGGGTCTGCAAGTTACGGTAAACTGTGGACAGGCTCAGGGTCGGCTGCTGCTCCCGGGCCAGGCGATAGACCTCGTCGGCATCCAGATGGCCGTTACCCGCCTTGATGATGTCCAAGATCAAGGCCCGCTGGCTGGTCATCCGCAGCCCGGCCGATTTCAGCACCCGGCGTTCGCTATCGAGCAGTTGCTTCGTCGTCATCTACTTATCGCTAATGCTAATTATTTGCAATAGTATATTACCACTAACGCCCGCCTGGGGTCAAACTTTTGAGAACGAGGCGGAATGCTCAGGCCCCGAGACGGGCCTTTATCTCCGGGACAGCCTCACGCGCTGCCCGCATCCCACTGCGGATGCAGTCCGGCAGCCGGTCGAAGCTGTCGGGGCGGATGCCGGTAAGGGACGGCGTAATCATCACATCAGCCTGCGCGACCGCCGCCCAAGCCGCCTGGCAGCCCATGATGTACATCATGCGTATCAGTGACCCGATGAGGGTGGGCGGACGCGATTTATCCACCGCCGCTTCCCCATCACCCCGCCCGCCGAGATAAGGCATGACGCTGACGGCAATAATGAAATCGGCCCCCATCTCGCGGAGCAGCGCCACCGGCAGCGGCTCCACCAGCCAGCCATCAACCAGATAGCGGCCGTCGCGCCGCACCGGGGTGAAAAGGCCCGGAATCGAGGCGCTGGCGGCAACCGCCGGGGCCACTAGCCCCTCCCGCAGCACCACTGCCTCGCCGGTATTGATGTCGGTGGACAGACACGCGAATGGCAGATTAAGCTCGTCGAAGTGCCGGTCGCCGATGACCGACTTCAGCCAGTTACGGAGCTTGCCCCCTTTAATCAGGCCACGGGTGGGCAGGTCGAAATCGGCAAGCGACAGTATCCGCCGCCGGCTGAAGGCCCGGGCGGCCTCGGCTATCTCATCTGGATTCTTACCGGTAGCATAGAACGAGCCGACGATGGCCCCCATGCTGGTCCCGGTAATCATATCGACGGGGACTCCGCCCTTCGCCAGCTCGGCGAGCACCCCGATGTGGGCCAGTCCCCACGCCGCCCCACTGGAGAGCGCCAGCCCAACCTTCTTCCGCGTCATACCCCTATCCTCCAGCTAGTCCCAGAGCTCTTCGACCCTTTCCCCGGCACCGGAAGCGCCGGCGGTGAAGTCGCGGTAGGACTCCGCCGAACCGTACTCGCGCGGCTGGAAGGCCACCGGCATCGGCACGGCATGGCCGAAGATGAGCGCCTGCTGCTTGGGGGCCAGGCGCGCCAGCACCGCCTTGAGGCCGGTCTTATTGGAAACCCCGGCGAGGACGCTGTCCACGTCGCGCTCGTTGTCCAGGAGACAGGTTATCTTGGTGCCCATCTGCGACATGACCTCCTCGTCGATGCCGCTGGGGCGCTGATCAATGACCAGCAGTGAAACGTTGTACTTCCGCATCTCACGGGCGATGGTACCGAAGATGGTCTTGCCAGCCACCTCCGGGTTGAGGAATTTATGCGCCTCCTCGATGGTGATGACCAAGGGGCGGGGTTTCAGATTATCGTCTCCGGCGGCCACCGCCGCCTCGGTCTGCTGCTGGTAGCGTCCGTAGATGCGGCGTGAGAGCAGATTGGCCACCAGCAGGTAAGCGCTGATTTCCTGGTAGCGCCCGAACTCAAGCACCACGTTGGTGCCAGCAGCCAGGCAGTCGAGGATACGTTTCACGGCGTCCTCCGGGGCGTGGGGGGTAACAAAGCCGAGCCGCCCGATGATACCGAGGCCACGCTTCAGGCTCTGGAAGGAGCTTTCGTGAATGGTAGCCCCCTTGAGATGCTCCTCGAGTCCCTCTTCATCCAACTCCAGCACCTGCCGCAGCCAGCCCTTGCCCAAAGCCTTGCGCAACTGGTAGGCAGCCTCGACCGCCAGGTCGGTGAGGTTGAGGGTCGAGCGCAGGATGGCAATGTCCTCAGGGGCAATCTCATCGTAGCCAATCTTGACCTCGAAGTCGGTGGCCACCTTGCGCCGCCGCGAGCTTTCGGCATCGAGGGTAAAGACGGCCACGCTGGCGGGGAAGAGCTGTTTTAAGCCCTTGACCGCCGGGCCGCCCTCGGAGGTGCCCGCCCAGCCGTACTCGTTGTGCATGTCGAATATCAGGTTAACCGCCCGGCTCTTCTGGAGCATGCCGATGAGCAAAATCCGGGTAAGGAAGGTCTTGCCGGTACCGCTCTTGCCAAAGATACCGTTGGAGCGCTTCACAAACTCCTCCAGGTTGAGGCAGAGCTTGGTCTCCATGTCCAGCGGGTTACCGACGTTGAAGCGGGTAGCATCCTCCTTGCCGAATACCAGTTCCATATCCGCTTCCGAGGCCAGGCTGACGGGGGCGAAGTGGCCGGGGATGGTCTTGACCGGCTGCGGGCCGGACAGCAGTTCAGCGTCATCGCCGCCGATGGTCAGCATCGGGGCAATCTGCAATCGGCCGAAGGTCGAGGTACCAGTGAGCACCTCGGCGATGAAGGGATCAGCGACGTCGGGCGGGGTGATGGCGAGGCGGGGGTCAGTCACCCCCAAACTAACATCGGTAATCATGCCGAAGAAGCGGCGCTTCTGGCCGGTGATGGTAACGTAGCGCCCCACCACCATGTCCTCCACCGAGACCGGCACGTCGAGGCGAACCTCAATGCCCTGCTCCAGCGAGGCGGCGGTGACGATACCCAAACGTTCGCTCACTCGAGCCTCCCCAGGATGGACTTGAGTTGTACGAAATCGTGGCTGAGGAGTCCGGCCAGTTCTTTACCCGCCTCAACCAGAAAGCCGTGGCTATCTTCGTGCGCCCGGCTCATCTGACGAACGGCAGCAGCGATAATTTCATCGCTGGCCACCGGGAGGGGTGTCCCCACCAGGATATTCAAGAAGCCGAATTCTTCGCTAAAATCACGCACCTCATTCGCGGGGCAGAGATAGACGAAGCCGTGAATCCGGGCCGGGGCGGGGGGCAGGTAGTGGCGCAGCACCCCGTTACGGCGGTGGCCGACGACGAGCACGTTGAACTCGCTGCGCAGCAGTTTCGAAAGCTGCGGGTTAGCGGCGTAGACCGCTTCCTGAGAGGCCTCGTCGCGGCCGCGGGCAATGGGCCGCCGCCCCGATTCGAAAGAGGCGGTCAGCGCTTGATAGACCACCCCGAAGAGGTCGATATCGCCGTCGCGGGTGCGCACTAGGCTGCCCAGCGGCGGCAGGTCGTAGAGCTCGTAGCACTGGGCGGCGTAACCGGTGGTCGCCGCCTCGATTACCTCACCGACCCGTACCGCTTCGGTCATAGCATATCCTTCCTGCATTTGTAATATCTTATCCCGATTCAGCTTCGGAATCAACCGAAGATTGCCGCCGCCAGACGCCCCAGACGTAGGCCGGTACCAGCCAGACGGCGCTGAGCAGCGCAGCCAAGAACAGCCCCACCAGCACCCGCCCGGCAAGGGGAAGCAGCAAGCTCAATATCTGGGCGGTATGCAAACCGAAGGCTACCGCCGCAATGACGGACAGCACCGTCGCCAGTGCCCGCACCGGGCCCGTTCTCAGGTGCGCCGTCAGACCGGGCCGGATGAGCAGCGGCAAGAACAGCCAGCCGCCGACGAGGGCGGCGAGGGCGAAGCCGAACACAACCGGGGCGGCGGGGTAGCTGAAAGAAAAGCCCGCCAGGTAGACGGTGCCTGCGACGAGAGCGACGGCAATCCCGACGCTGAGGCCGACTCTTACTCTCCGTATCTCCAATCCCAACTTCGGGTTGAGGATAGCGTGACGTGCCAGAAAGTAACCATTAACGACCCCGCCAGTAGCCAGCCCCCACAGGAAACCGTCCCGCGTCGTCTGCGCCGCTGCGATATGACCGCCGAAGAATAAAAGCCCAGCCGCGAAGATAATGCTCAGCGGCAGCAGCGTCCACCGCTGCAGGGATGATGAACTCAGTCTCGGCATAATATTTCCTCAGTAATGTGTAAAAACGATTAAACCCAGCGCGTCTGCTTGCTCCGGCTCTTCGCCGAGCTGGCGCCGGGCAGTTTATAACCGGCGAGCAGCGATTCCACCAGAGCCCAGAAGTTGTCCCGGTCGGCGGCGGTGACCACCGCCTGCTCGTGGGCCTCGCTAAGGGCCACCGGGTAGCCCTGCCCCCGCCGGCACTGATCGAGCACCAGCCCGTGGGCCAAGTCAAGCAAATGGGGGTTATGAGCCACCCAACCCGGCATCTCAAGACGGGCAATCTCATCATCTACCCGGACATAGCAGAAATAGACGGCGTGCTCGCCGTAACGCTCGCGGACAATCTTGGAGCGGCTGGCAAAGATGGTGGAACGCTCCCCCGGCGCCAGGATACCGGCAAAAAGGTCCCGGTCGCGAACCTCCTCTACCGCCTCGCACTCCCGTGTCTCACAGCTTGGACAGCAATCGGTATCGAGTATTTCGCGCGGACAGAGGGCCAGCCGCAGGACGTTAACCACCTCGGTCGCCCGCGGCAGGCTGATGTAGCTGACGAGGGCAATTCGCCCCCCGCCACGATTGAGCGCCGCCACCTCCTCCAAATAGCTGAGAAAGCCCCGCTCCAGCAGAGCCTCGGTCACGAAATCGAATTGCCCCTCGAAGCCCCAGAGCACCAGCGTCCCGTCCACCAGCGCCAGGGCCGGTAGATTCGCCGGCACCTCCGCCGCCAGGCGCGCCAGGCGGCAGCACTCATCGACGCCGCGCTTGAGCCCCAGCAGCGTCCCCTCGACCGGCACCTCACGCCCCCGGACGCCCTCCGGGGAGATTACTAACTTTTCCTCGCCCGAGTAAAGAGCCGGGAAGCTGTCGAGAACGGCATCGGGGGCCGCACCGTAACGCAGCGCCACCGCGCCTATGTTAATCAGATAGCAGCGCGGGGAGCGGTGGCGGTCAACGTCGATGTGGGAACCGTCGGTCGCCAGCACCGCGAAATCGGCAGGTACGGAAGGTGCAGAATAGACCGGGTCGAGTCCATTTACGAGACCCGCCACCAGCCAGGTGGTCTGACTGAGGTCAATCTTGCGGGCGAGGGCATCGAGGTTATCCCCCTGGGCCCCGAACAGCTCGCGGGCAGTATCCAGGCGCTGCTGCCGCAAGGCACGTTCCGCCTGCAGGCGGTCAACCATCCCGCCGACCTGGGGGAATACCTTGTCCAGATTAAGCGGCATCGGCGAGTCCTCCCCTTAGATTACCCCTACCGGATGTTTCGTAAATAAGAATGAATGTTAACGCAGGCCGCCAGCTTCACGTTCACCCCGCGTCTTGGATTATCCTATTATAGCATTTATCGCCCTGAATACAATCGCAGTCGGTAAAGGGTGAGCGTAGCGGAGGAGAAGTGTTATAATCAAGGGAATGCGCCTCCGGCCCCACCAGCCGGACAGTAAAAATGCCAGGGGACTTTGCGGGTGGTTGCCTTTCTGACCAGCGTAGTCGTAATCTCGCTCTCCGGGGTAATGATGCCGGGGCCGATGTTCGCCGTGACCGTCGCCCGGAGCTATAAATCGCCGATGGCCGGGGCCAAGATTGCGCTGGGTCACGCCATCGTCGAGGTGCCGCTGATGCTGGCCATCTACTTCGGGCTGGGGCGGTTCTTCGACAGCGCCCCGGTCCAGATAGCCCTGTATCTCGTCGGCGGCTCGTTGCTAATCTGGATGGGCAGCTCGATGTTCCGCAAGCGGAACCAACCAATCGAGGAGGGCGGCGGCCTCAAGTACAACTCAATCGTCACTGGCGCCATTACCAGTGCCGCCAACCCATTCTTCTTCCTGTGGTGGGCGGCGGTGGGCAGTATGCTGGTGATGCAGTCGCTAGCCTTCGGAGTTCAGGGTTTCGTCCTGCTGATTATTATCCACTCGCTATGTGACTTTGGCTGGCTGATACTGATCTCCAACGTGGTCTACCGCACCCAGTCCCGGTGGCGGGACAAGTTCCGGGTGGGGCTGCTGATCGCCTGCAGCTTCCTGCTTATCGGGTTCGGGGGGTGGTTCATCACCTCCGGCATCCGGCTGCTGGCTCAGGGATGAAACAGCGACCCCGTTTGATTGTGCTCGGGAAAAGCCATCTGTTATGATATCTGTAAGGTCTATACAAAGTCGCAGCCAATTGCTTGCATTAGGTCGCGTCCAGCCAAATTACTTCAAATTATTATTTACAGATTACACCTACCCACCGCACCGGTTATGAGGAGCAGCAATGAAAACAGGCTATGTTTACGACCCAATCTACTTACAGCATGACACCGGGCAGCACCCGGAGAGCGCCGGCCGCCTCGAGGCAATTATGGCCCGCCTCAAGGAAACCAGATTGCTGGATAAACTGCACCAGATACCCGCCCGCCCCGCCACAGTCGAGGAGATTGCCCTGGTGCACGACCCCAACTACATCACCTCAGTCGAGACGACGACCAAGAACGGCGGCTGGCTCGACGCCGATACCTACGCCTCGCCGGGCTCCTACCGGGCAGCCCTCTACGCCGCCGGCGGCCTGCTCAACGCCACCGAGGCGGTAATGGACGTCATGGACAACGCCTTTGCCCTCGTCCGCCCGCCGGGACACCACGCCGTCCCCGACCGCGCCATGGGGTTTTGCCTCTTCAACAACGTGGCCATCGCCACCCGCTATGCAATGCAGAAATACGGTTTGGAACGGGTCGCCATCATCGACTACGACGTCCACCACGGTAACGGCACCCAGGACATGTTCTACGACGACCCCAACGTCCTCTACGTCTCCACCCACGAGTCCCCCCTCTACCCCGGCAGCGGTGACGTCAAGGAGACCGGTCACGGCAAGGGCAAGGGCACCACGGTCAACATCCCGCTGCCGGCCGGCAGCGGCGACAATCAGTACCAGCAGGTCTTCGACGAGATTGTGGTGCCGGTGGTGCGGCGCTTCCAACCCCAACTCATTATGGTCTCGGCCGGGTTTGACGCCCACTGGTCGGACCGGCTGGCGATGATGGACCTCAGCGTTACCGGATTCGCCCGCATCGCCCGGGTCATCCGGGAACTGGCCGAAGAGTTATGTAATGGGCTCACCGTCTTCACCCTGGAGGGCGGTTATCCCCTGGAAGCATTGTCAATCGCGGTTAAGGCCACCTTCGACATGCTGCTCGGCGAGACTGAGATTGACGACCCCATCGGCCCGGCCAAGGTCGGCTACAAGCTGCGCGGCTTCCTGCCCCCGGACATCAAATACCTGGTGAAACAGATCAAGAAGCTGCATCACATCCCCTAAGTGAAGTAGCAAACGGGGTTCACCCTGAGGTTACGCGGTTATCCCTGACTGGAATCGACCGCCGGTTCGTCCCTCCGGAAAAGGCGTTTCGCCTCGCGGCGCTCCCAGGCAACGATCAGGTTGGGCGCCACGCAGATGGAACTGAAGGTCCCGGCAATGACCCCGATGAGCAGCACCACGGCGAAGTTCTGGATCGAGGCGCCGACGAAGAGCAGCAGCGCCAGGACGACGAAGAGGGTGGTCAGGCTGGTGTTCAGGGAGCGGGTCAGGGTTTCGCTGAGGCTGGTATTGACCACCACCGCCAGGTCGGGGCTGATGCCCCGCTGCAGGTTCTCCCGGATGCGGTCGAAGACGACCACGGTGTTGTTGATACTGTAACCCAGCACCGCCAGGATACCAGTGATGAACATCAGGTTTATCTCCCAGCCGAGCACACTGCCCAGGGCGGCGAAGATACCCAGCGCCAGCAGGGCATCATGACCTAGGGCCAGCAAAGCACAGACGCCGTAGCGGAAGGGGTGGGGCATCTTGCGGAAGGCCCAGGTGACATAGAGCAGGATACCGACGCAGGCCACCGCGATGGCAATCCCGGCGTTGCGCGCCGTCTCCGAAGCCACCATCGGCGATACCGAGTTGAACTCCGCCTCGGTGACCGCCCCGAAGCGGTTAGTCAGGCTGTTTTCCAGGTCGTTCTTGGCTTGAGTGGAAAGCTCAGCGGTTCGAATCAGGAAGCCGCCGGTTCCCGTCTGCTGGATAATGGCCCCGCCGTAACCGAGCGTCTCCAGCTCCTGATTCAGCTCATCCTCGTTAACCGTCTGCGCGAAGTTAACGGTGAGCATGGAACCGCTGCTGAGCTCGATACCCGGCTTGAGGCCGAAAGCGCCCAAGGCAACCGCGCTGAAGATGACCAGCCCCAGGGCAACCCAGAAGAAGCGGAAACGCTTATCGACAATATTAATCATGGCTCTTTCCTGAATATACATTATACAGCGAAGCCCGCCTCGCCAGCCGACTCCCGGCAAAAACCCGCAGGAAGGTACGGGTCACCACCACCGCGCTGAACATGCTCACCGCCACCCCGATGGCCAGCGTGGCCGCGAAGCTGGTTACCGGGCCGCTGGCGATAATGCTCGAGCCCAGCCAGTAAAGGATACCGCAGACAATAAAAGTGGTAATGTTGCTGTCCCGAATGGCCGGCCAGGCCCGGCTGAAACCGACCTCGATGGCCGCCCCCAGCGTTCGCCCCAGCCGCAACTCCTCTTTCAAACGCTCGAATATCAGAACGTTGGCATCAACCGCCATCCCGATGGAGAGCACGAAGCCGCCGATACCGGCCAGATTCAGGGTGACCGGAATCGCCTTGAAGATAGCCAGCACGACGAAGGCATAGAACATGAGTGCCCCGCTGGCGAGCGCTCCCGGGAAGCGGTAGTAGACCATCATAAAGACCAGCACTAGTATCAGGCCGATGATGCCCGCCTTGAGACTCATGTTGACAAAGTCCGCCCCCAGCATCGGGGAGACGGTCTGTTCGTAGATGGGGGTCAGCGGCACCGGGATACGCCCGGCATTAAGCAGCCGGGTCAGCTCGGTGGCCTCGTTGAGGCTCAGTCCCTCGATGATACCCCGGTCGCTGATAACGCTGCGGATATAGGGCGCAATCGGCAGCCCCTCATCACCGCGCAGGGCCTCGCCGCTGAGGAAGATACCCAACGGCTGGTTAAGCACACGCTCGGTAATCTGCTCGAACATCTTGGTGCCGGTATCGTTCCACTGGAAGACAAGGACGATTTGGCCATAGTCATCCTGGCTGACGTAGGTGTTCTCCTGAAAGTAGCGGCTACTGAGCTCCAGCACCTCACCGTCAACCTCGGCGGTGGCCGGCACCCAGTCACCCAGCTCATTGGTCCAGGTCGGGGTTTCGCCCTCTTTTGCCAGTTCGCCGAACTCCAGCAGAGCCGTCTGACCGATGAGGTTCTTGGCGTTTTCAATCTCGCTGATGCCCGCCAGTTCCACGGTAATGCGATCATTACCCAACTTCTGGATTACCGGTTCACTGACACCAAGGGCATTGACCCGTCGCTCTATAACGGCGATAGCCCCCTGAATCGCCTCGCCTTCTGACCCCGGCTCGGTATCCGAGAAGTCCGCCTGGTAAACAAGGTGGGTGCCGCCCTGCAGGTCGAGGCCCAGGTGTATCCCCTTACCCCCCAGAACCCCCTTATCAAGGGGCACCACCCCGAGGATAGCCAGTATCAGGATTATCATTATGGTGATGAACGGTGCTAAATTCTTTCTCGTCATAACCCGCGCTCTTTACCCTCCAGACAACGGCCGATATAGGCCAGGGCCTCTTCCCGGCTGCCGACCTCACCGGCTGCCTGAGCCTCATACAACGCCCCGAGCAAGCGGCCGATCTGGGGGCCGGGTTCAAGCCCGAAATTATTCATCAGGTCGTGGCCATCAAGTAGGCGAGGCGGCGCCACCACCTCGGTCTCGGTGAACCGTTTCTCCAGGACGTAATCTACCAGCCGGGCATGCTCCCGCCAGCCCGCACCATCGAGGGTCGGCCCCCGAGTCGCCAGATGGTCCGCCAGGCTGAGGAAAAGGATATCGACACCGGCCTCGCCGGTATCGCGGAAATAGCGGTAAATGGCCCGCCGCGACGGCATCCCCTGCTGGCTCATCTGGGTGGGCCGGAGGTGATGCTCGATGAGGGTGGTCACGTATTTTATCTCCCGGCCGCTGAAACGCAGCCGCGTCATAATCTCCGCCGCCACCACCGCTCCCGCCGGGGCGTGGCCCAGGAAACGGGTCCGCCCGTCGGGCTGGAGGGCCTTCGTCTGCGGCTTGGCGACATCGTGCAGCAGGGCCGCCAGCTTGAGCAGCGCCCGCCGGCTGCCGAGGCCACTCAGCGGACGGTCGAAATACTCGCTGAGTTGGGTCGACCAGGGGGCTGCCGCCAGCAGCTCACCGCCGCCGTACTCCCAGTCACCCCGCCGCAGCAGGTAGTCAACGCTATCAATCGTCATCAGGGAGTGCTCGAAAACATCCCAGTAATGCTCTCGGGGCTGACTGACACCTTTCTCTGGGGTCAGTTCCGGTATTAGTGCCGTCAGGAGACCCAAGCGGTCGAGGTAGCCCCAGAGACGATGGCCCTGGGGGAGGTGCAGCAGCCGCAGCAGCTCTTCCCGTACCCGCTCACCAGCCACGCCTGCGACCAGGTGAGCATCCTGACGAAGCAGCGATTCCGTCGCCAGGTCAATCGCGAAATCAAGCTCGGCGGCCAGGCGTACCGCCCGCAGCAACCGGACGCCATCCGCCCGGAAGGCCGTGGGCGAGACCGCCCGGACAATACCTGCTTCCAGGTCGCGGGTGCCGCCGTGAGGATCAATCAACTCGCCTCCCAGCTCGCCATGCGCCAGTGGGTTAAGCTCCCAGGCCAGGGCATCAATCGCGAAATCGCGCCGCGCCAAGTCGGCCTCGATAGTACTGTTCAGGGGAGAGAAATCAATCTTCGTTCCGGGGAGAATAACCCGGCCGGTGCGGTGCTCGGTATCCAGCCGGACAAATTTACCATCCAAGGCAATAGCTACCTGCTGCGCCGTTACCAGTGGGTCGGCGGCCACGGCAATATCAATATCGGCCGCCGCTCGCCCGAGCAGCACGTCGCGAATAAAGCCCCCGACCAGATAGGCCGCCACGCCCCGACCATCGAGGAATTCGCTCAATCCGGTCAGCAGGCTCATGGCTTCCGGCGACAGTAAAGCGCCGAAACCTTCCCGGGGGGCCATCTTCGCCGCACTCATTGGGTGACTCGTATGTCGTATCTCAATTAACTGCATTATCAAGGTTTGTCGAGGGTGAGCTCAGTCCTTTCGCTACGGCATCTAAGCATAAACTATACTACAGAAGACGCACCTTAATCAAGGACGAAACGCTGGCGTCCCTGGAAACCGCCATAATTTGCTAACTGGCAAACCAGGCCTCCCCTTACCGACGACCTACATTAGATTATTGTAACATTACTAATCAATATCATATTGGGGGGTTAAATCTATTGACAAATGGCTCTTTAGTAACTATAATTACGGCCAAATGACAACAGGAGAGGTAATCGCGATGATTGTCAAGACGAGGGTCTTCGACCTGTGCGACGCGCATTATCGAAACCTGACGGAGCTAGCCCTGACGATGGAGATTTCAGTCAGCCAGATATATCGCATCCGGCAGGGGAAACGGAGCATCAACCAGAAATTCATTGTCGGTGCCATCAAGGCCTTTCCTCAGTACAAGCTCGATGAGCTCTTCTACCAGCCCCGAACAGTGAAGCCGCCGCACCGCCGCAGGTTGAGGTCAAAGAGCCCGCCCTACCCTGACCCGTCCCCATCAGGCAATCCCGACCGGGTCGATATCCACCGTCCAGCCCGGCGGGAAGGCCAGTGGCGCCAGCAACGCCGCCGGGTCCGGCCCACGCAGAATAATCTGCCAGCGATATTTACCGCGTCGCCGGGGGACGAAGGCTGGCGCCGGTCCGATCAGGCTCAGGCCGGCGATGCCGCGGGCGCGGGCTTCGGTGGCGAGCTTTTCCCGCATCCTCATTGCCTCCTGCCGGCAAAGGTCATCATTAGCGTGGTGGTAGGTGAGCGTCGCCAGCCGGCTGAACGGCGGGTTCCCCAGCTCCCGGCGGTAGGCAATCTCACGATCGTAAAAATCCTGGTAGCTATGGTGGGCGGCGGTCTGAATTGCATAGTGCTCCGGGTGATATGTCTGGATGAAGACCTGCCCCCGGCCAGCCCCCCGCCCCGCCCGTCCCAGTACCTGGGAGAGCAGCTGAAAGGTACGCTCACCGGCCCGGAAATCGGGCAGGTTAAGGCTGATATCGGCGTTAACCACCCCCACCACCGTAATCCGGGGGATATCCAGCCCCTTGGCGATCATCTGCGTCCCGATCAGGATATCGGCCTGATGGTTACGGAATTTTCGTAAGTTCTCTTCATGGGCCGCCCGCCCGCTCACGGCGTCGCTGTCCCAGCGCAGCAGCCGCGCGGGTGCAAAACTCCGGGCCGCCTCCTGCTCCAGCTTCTGAGTGCCGATCCCCAGGTACTTGATACGACGGCTGCCGCACTGTGGGCAGACCTCGCTTGCCCGCGTCTGATAGTTGCACTGATGGCAGACCAGCCGGTCGTCGGTGAAGTGATAGCTTAGGGGCACCGAGCAGCGCTTACAGCGGAGGACGTAACCGCAGCTCCGGCACTGGACAAAGGTGGCCCCACCCCGCCGGTTGAGAAACAGGATAACCTGCTCACCGCGACCGATTGCCCCCTCCACCGCTGCCGCCAGCGGGCGGCTGAAGATGCTCCGGTTACCCTCCCGCAGCTCCTTACGCATATCGATGACGCTGACATCCGGCAGCGGCCCCCCCGCCACCGGCACCACCCGCTCCGGCAAGGATAGTAGTTTATAAAAACCCTGCTCCGCCCGGTAATATGATTCAATATCCGGGGTGGCGCTGCCGAGCACGACAACGGCTCCGGTGAGCGATGCCAGCTCCAGGGCCGCCCGGCGGGCATCGTAGCGGGGGGAGTTATCGGTCTGCTTGTATGTCCACTCATGCTCCTCGTCGATGATAATCAGGCCCAGGTCGGGCTGGGGGGCGAAAATGACGCTCCGGGAACCGATAACGACGTCAAAATCGCCATTCCGTATCCGCTGCCACTCGTCGAACTGCTCCCCCAGCGAAAGGCCGCTGTGCAGCAATGCCACCCGGCCGGGGAAGCGGGCGGTAAAGCGCTCGATGGTCTGCGGGGTCAGGGCAATCTCCGGCACCATGACGATGCCCCGCCGCCCCTCCCGCACGGCATCCACCAGCGCCTGCAGATAGACTTCGGTCTTGCCGCTGCCGGTAACCCCGTGGAGCAAAAAAACATCCGGCCGCCCGGACTGAACTTCCTTTTTATTAATAGGGTTTTGATCATTTACGAGGGTCTTACAAATACTGTCCCGCGCCGCCTGCTGCGCCGCCGTCAGCGATAGCGGCGCGCCGGGGGATACCGCCAGACCGGAGAGCGGCGCGCGGCGCACCTCAACCTCTTCCATATTAATAATACCCTTAGCAGCGAGGGCATTGGTCACCGCTTTGGCGAGGCCGGTCGCGCGGCGGACCTCCGGCCAGGCCACCGGCCCAGGACGTGCCGCCAGGTAGTCGAGCAGTTCCAGCTGCTTACGGGCCCGTGTCCGTATTAGCTCGTCCCTGGCCCGCACTAACGCATCGCCGCCAACCGCCAGCCGCAGGCAGGTCTCAATCTTCGGCTTAACCCGCACCGCCTCCAGCTCGTAGCTCCGCACCGCCAGTCCTGCGCGCACCAGCGCCGCCACGCCGTCGCGGGCCTTTTTCCGGCCCAGCGCCTTCTCCAGCTCCCCCAGCCATACCCGGCGCCGGTCGCTGAGCTTTTCCCACACCAGCCGGGCATCTACAGATAGCGCCGCCGCATCATATTCCAGAGAGGGAGTTACCCGTGAAACATAGGTCAGCACCCGGCGCCGGAAGGCGGGCGGTAGCATCAGGGCCACCGCCGCAAACAGCGGGGCCAGGTAATACTCGCTGAGCCACCGGGCAAGGCGCACCCGGGGCGGGGAAAGGAGATACCGCTCCTCGATAAGGCCACTAATCTCCCGGGTCTCGGCGACCGCGGGAAAAGAAGACAGCTCCATGACAATGCCCTGGAGCTGTTTATCACCGAAGGGTACCCAGACCGCCTGCCCGACTTCTACCTCAAGGCCGTCCGGTATCTTATAACTGAATGTCCGACGGCCGGCCAGCGGAGAATTAACGCTTACTTCAGCATATCCCATGAGCGCCCCCAGCCGCCGGCGTCGCTGCTAGTTCTCTTCCGTCGGGGCTTCTTCCGGAGCTGCCTCGGTGACTGCGGCTGTCTCCTCTGATGCCTTCGCCACTTCAGCCGCTTCTGTCGCTTCAGCGGCCTCCGCCGCCGCCGCTTCCGCTGCAGCTGCTTCTTCCAGCTTGTCCTCCTCGCGGGCGATCCGCCGCTCCTTGAGACGCGCCATCTTACCGCTGCGGCGCCGCAGGTAGTAGAGCTTGGCGCGGCGCACCTTACCGTGCTGCACCACCTCCACCTTGTCTACCAGCGGCGACTGGAAGAGGAAGGTACGCTCGACACCGATACCCCGGCTGACCCGCCTTACTGTGAACGTCCCGCCGTCAACGCTGCGGCGCAGTTTGATCACCACCCCGCGGAAGACCTGGATCCGCTCTTTGTTCCCCTCGACCACCTTGACACTGACATTGACCGTATCGCCGGGCGCCAGCGCCGGGATATTCGGGTTCTTCTTTACTTCCACCAGTGAAACCATGCTCATCCCTCTTTCGTATCTTTCGTAAGGACTTCGATAATATACAATAAATATGTACCTGCGAAGTCTTTACAAATAATAAGGATGCGGCAGTGCAACCGCAACCACTCTTACAAAAGAATATTTTACTCGATGAAAGGGTGCTTTTTCAAATCGTCCAGGAAACGCCGTTCCTCCGGGCTTAAATCCGCCTGCTCCAGGAGCTCGGGGCGGCGCTCCAAAGTACGCCGGATGGCCTCCCGCCGCCGCCAGCGGGCAATCTCGGCGTGGTTTCCCGAGCGCAGCACCTCGGGGACGGCCCAGCCCCGGTAAACCTCGGGGCGGGTATACTGCGGGTACTCCAGCAGCCCCATGCTGTGCGACTCCTCCTGCACCGAGACCTCGGAGCCAACCACCCCCGGCAGCAGCCGTACCACGGCATCGACGACCACCGCCGCCGCCAGCTCGCCGCCGCCGAGCACGTAATCCCCGATGCTGATTTCGTCGGTCGCCAGGTGCTCCCGCACCCGCTCGTCAACCCCCTCGTACCGCCCGCAGATTAGCACCAGGTGCTCCCGCTGCGAAAGGGCTTGGGCAATTGCCTGGTTAAAGAGGCGGCCCTGCGGCGTCATCAGGATGACCGGGCCTTTGCTTTCCCCCACTTCCTCCCACACCTTGTCAACCGCCTCGAAGATGGGTTCCGGCTTGAGCACCATGCCGAAGCCACCGCCGTAGGCGTAGTCATCGACGACATGATGCCGGTCGTGGGTAAAATCCCGGATATTGTGGAAGTGCAGCGTCACCAGCCCGGCGTCCACCGCCCGCTGGAAGATGCCCTCGCTGAATACCCCCTGGAACATGCCGGGGAAGAGGGTCAGGATGTCAATCCGCATCGTGCGCCGCCTCACCGGGGGGAGGGCCGTGTTCCGTAACCTTACCCTGGATGATTTCCACAGCGTGCAGCAGCACCGGCATGATGACCTCCAAACACTCCCGCACCGCCTTGGGGCTTCCCGGCAGGTTGACAATCAGACAGCGCCCGCGGATTCCCGCTGCCGCCCGGCTGAGCATCGCCATCGGGGTGATGCGGGCGGTCTCGGCCCGCATCGCCTCGGCCAGTCCGGGCACAGGTTTATCCACCACCGCCAGTGTCGCCTCCGGGGTCACGTCTCGAGCCGCCAGCCCGGTACCGCCGGTAGTCAGGATAATGTCCAGTTCGCCGTCATCCGACCATTCCCGGAGGGTACGGGCGATAATCTCGGCCTCATCGGGGATAATCTCGTAGCGGACACAGGTAGCCATCGCCGCCAGCAGTTCCCGAATAACCGGCCCGCTGCCGTCGTCACGCTCACCGCGCGCTCCCTTGTCACTTACCGTAATAACCCCTAATTTAAGCATCGTCCGCAGTTAAGCATTGTAGCACATATCCCTCCGTCAGCAAAGCTGCCATTTCAAGCTAAAAAATAGACTTACAGGGTATTGACAAATATGGGGCCAAGTGTAGTAGAATGGTTGAAAGTGGTAAGAAGTGGTACATTCTGGGGAAGAAGCATATGTTCTTCGGTGAGTTCGAGTATAAGATCGACGAAAAGGGCCGGGTACCCATTCCGCCCAAGTTCCGCAGTGAGCTGCGCGACGGCGTCGTCGTAACCCCGGGCATCGAGAAATGCCTCACCGCCTACCCCCTCCCCGAATGGAGAAAGCTGGCAGCATCTCTGACCGCCAGCGGCGTCAACAACGACAAGATGCGGCGCCTCAATCGCATCTTCTTTGCCACCGCCTTCCATCTCAGGATTGATAACCAGGGCCGGATTCCCCTCCCCCACCAGCTACGGGAGCATGCCTGTCTTGGCGACGAGGTCGTCATGGCCGGGGCCAATAATTACTTCGAGCTGTGGGACAAGTCACAGTGGGCCATCGAGAAAGCCGCCGGCCAGGAACAGGCCTGGCAGATTATCGAGAGCCTGGAGAGGCGAGAATGAACCAGCATGTGTCAGCGACTCATACCCCGGTTCTACTGGAGGAAGCAATGAAGGCGCTGGCGGTACAACCTGGTGGCCGTTATATAGATTGTACCCTGGGTAACGGCGGCCACGCTGCCGCCATCCTCAAGCAAAGCTCCCCCGGCGGACAACTGCTGGGCATCGACGCCGACCCCAGCGCCATTGAGAACGCCCGGCAACGCCTGGCGGAGTGGGCCGGGGCCACCCAGTTGGTCAATGATAATTTCGTCAACTTACAGAGTATCTGCCTGAAATACGACTTCCAGCCGGTGCACGGTATCCTGCTCGACCTGGGGCTGTCCTCAATGCAGCTCGACACCGAAGGACGCGGCTTCAGCTTCCGTAACGACGCTCCGTTGGACATGCGCTTCGACCCGCAGCAGACCATCACCGCCGCCGATATCGTCAACCGCTACGGAGAAACGGAGCTGGCCGATATCATCCGCAACTACGGCGAGGAGATCAACAGCCAGCGCATCGCGCGGTGTATCATCGACGCCCGCCCCCTGAAATCGACCCGGCAGCTCGCCCAGGTGGTTGAGCGGGCGCTCGGCAGCCGTAAAAACAGCAAAATCCACCCTGCCACACGTACCTTCCAGGCCCTCCGCATCGCCGTCAATCACGAACTGGAGAACCTGGAAGCGACCCTCAAGCAGGCCGTCAGCCTGCTGGGTTTCGGCGGCCGGCTGGTAGTTATCAGCTATCACTCACTAGAGGACCGCATCGTCAAACAGTTCCTGCATCGGGAATCACGGGACTGCATCTGTCCCCCTACCACTCCCGAATGTATCTGCCAGCACACTGCCTCACTGCAGCTGGTTAATAAGAAGGTTATCAAGCCATCGGCCGAAGAGATAGCGCGCAACCCACGCAGCCGCAGCGCCCGTCTGCGGGCGGCTGAGCGCGTCTTCGTCAATGATGATTACCGGGATGCCAGTGAGGGCCTCTGCTTTGCCATCGGCAAGAATGAAAACGGCTGGCGCCGCCCGCTACTGCTGGAGCGGTTACGGACGACGTTCTGGGCATCCTGAACTACATGAAATACCTACCGTTCAAAAAGGGGGTATTTGCAATGTGATAGCGTTAACTAAATATCAAGATATAAATCTTAAATGGGAGGTGACAGATGAAAAAGCGGACGACCTTGGCATCGATTGATGTTGGGACGACTAAGGTTTGCACGATTATCGCTGAAGTTAACGGCGGCGGCGGTATTCGCATTGTCGGCGTTGGTATTACCCCATCCAACGGTCTGCACAAGGGACTGGTGGTCAACATCAACGAGGCCCGAGAATCCATCCGCGAATCGGTAAGAAAAGCGGAACAGGCCAGCGGGTACAAAGTGGAATCAGCCTATGTCGGCGTCACCGGACGCCACGTCACTTCGATGAACAATCGCGGCGTGGTTTCCATCAATCACGGTGACCGCCTGGTCAGGCGGGACGACCTGAAACGGGTACTCTCCTGTGCCCAGAACATCAAGGTCCCCAACGACCGGAGACTGCTCCACGTTATCCCGCGGGGCTATGCCATCGACGGTCAGGTCGGTATCAAGAACCCGGTCGGGATGCACGGCTTCCGGCTCGATGTGGAGACCCACATCATCACCGCGGCAGTAACCTCGGTACAGAACCTAGTGAAGTGCATCCGCAGCATCCATCTGGAAATCGACGACCTCATTCTCGAACCCCTCGCTTCCAGCGAGGCGGTGCTCACCGAGGACGAGAAGCAGGTCGGGGTGATACTGGCTGACATCGGCGGCGGCACCACCGATGTTGCCGTCTTCAAAGAAGGCAGCATCTGGCATACCTCAATCCTGCCGGTGGCCGGCTACCAGCTAACCCGCGACGTTGCCATCGGTCTGGGACTGCCGTTCGACGTGGCTGAAGAAATGAAAAAACGCTACGGCAGCGTCATGCCTGTCTACGAAGGCAAATCGGAAACCACCACCGCTATCTCCGCCGACGGCCACGGCGTCTCCTATCAAGACCTGTGCGACATTGTCCGCGCCCGGGTCGAGGAAATAATGCGCCTCATCATGCTGGAAATGCCACGCTCCGACTACGAGGAACTGGTTCCCGCCGGGCTGGTTCTCACCGGCGGCAGCTCCAACCTTTCCGGCATCGAGGCCCTGGGACGCGACATCCTGCGCCTCCCGGTAAGAGTCGGCGTTCCTACCGCTATGAGCGGCATCAGCGATGTCCTGCGCAATCCGGCCCACGCCACCAGCGTCGGCCTGCTGCTGTGGGGCACCAAGCATGAAGGTCGGCAAGTGTGGAAGAAGCAAGGTCCCTTCCGCAGATTCATGTCGCTGGTGAAGAAACTGTTCGGCTAGGCCGGGAAATGAAAATTAACGAATATTTGAAAAGGTATTGAAAGGAGGGGTAGGAAATGGCAAAAACAAGTTTTGTGGCAAACCCAGCCAAGATAAAGGTTATTGGCCTGGGCGGCGGCGGCTGTAACGCCATCACCCGCATGGTCCAGGAGGAGATTCGAGGTGTCGAGTTCATTGCCATGAACACCGACTCTCAGGCACTGGCAATCTCGGAGGCGCCCAATATCCTCCAGATCGGCGAGAAACTTACCCGGGGACTAGGAGTCGGCGGCGACAGCGGTCTGGGGACGAAATCAGCGGAGGAGAACCGCGACGAGATCCGGGAAATCATCGGTAATTCCGATATGGTCTTCATCACCTGCGGCATGGGCGGTGGCACCGGCACCGGGGCCGCCCCGGTAGTCGCGGAAATTGCTAAACAAAGCGGCGCCCTGACGATTGCCGTTGTCACCAAACCGTTCGCTTTCGAGGGCGCGCGGCGCTGCAAGGTTGCCGAAGATGGCATCAAGAGCCTGCTGGGCAAGGTGGACACCCTGATTATCATCCCCAACGACCGGTTGCTTTCCCTCTGCGACCAGAACACTGGCGTGGATAACGCCTTCAAGCTAGCCGATGACGTCCTGCGTCACGGCGTGCAGGCCATCTCCGAGGTCATCACCGTGCCCGGTCTGATCAACCTGGACTTCGCCGACGTTAAAGCGATTATGAAAGACGCCGGTCCGGCCTGGATGTCGATCGGCATGGCCTCCGGCAAGAACCGTGCCGTCGAGGCTGCCAAAGAGGCTCTGTGCAGCCCGCTGCTGGATGTTTCGGTTTCCGGCTCCCGCGGTGTCCTGTTCAACGTCATCGGCGGCTCCAGCCTGACCCTGTTCGAGGTCAATGAGGCCGCCGCCGTCATCCAGGAAGCGGTTGATCCCGAAGCCAACATTATCTTCGGTGTCGCCCATGACCCCAACATGGAGAACGACGTACAGATTACCCTGATCGCTACCGGCTTCGCCTCCAAGACAGGCCAGCCGGAAGCGGGCGACCATGAAGACGAGGTCACCCAGCTTCTCAAAGGTCTGCGGAGCGAAGAAGAGCTGGATGTTCCTTCTTTCCTGCGCCGCCCCCTGTTCAGCCACCGGCGGCAGGCCCTCACCGAGCAGACCTGCAAGACCTTTGAGGCCAGGACAAACCCAATACAACAACCGTAAAGATCTCGGGGACATCTCGGGACGAACATAAGGCGGCAGTGAAATACCTGCCGCCTTCCCTGTCCTTTATAAAGACTTCAGATGCTCTTTTCGTAAGGACTTCGAACGGCCTTTTTATGAAGACTTCCGCATGGACTTTTTATAAGGACCCCGGATAGTCTTTTTGTAAGAACTCCGAACGGTTTCTTTATGAGAGGTACGGCACATCCGGTTCCTTAAGCAAGGACACTCAATCCCCTAGTCACCGCCTACTTACAAAAAAACACCGCGAGCCTTTTCGGTCGCGGTGTTCCCGTTAATCCCGTAACGCCGGAGTGCCGTGACGGCCCTCCGGCCACCATCAGGTGGCCCTGATTTCCTCCCGGGTAAACCGGTAGTAGGAAACGCCAAAGCAGACTGCTGCCAGGGCGACGAACGCCACCAGATTAGGCCAGATAGTAACCAGGGTCTGATCCAGTGGCAGCGCTCCCGGCATCCACTCCGCCCCGGAAGCGTAAATCTGGAGGTATTCGGTGGCGGTACGCTGGCCCGGAGCCAGCAGGACATACATCGACTCCCGGTACAATTGCAACGGCGAGACTCGCGCCGCCGTCACCTGCACCGAAGCATTGCGTAGTAACTCCTCGGTAGTGGCCGACTCACCCACCGGCGCGACGGCATTACCAATCGCGTAGGGGATGAACGAAGTGAAGGTGTAGAGGAAGAAGAATACCCAGATGGCGATGCCCGCCATCGCTGAGGTTGCCACCCGCCGGAAGAAGACCGAGAATAGCATCGACAGCCCCAGCCAGAAAGCACCGTAAAGGGTGGTCAGAACCAAGAAGAGAAAGAGCCGCACCACCTCCTCCGAGCTGGGCGGCACGCCGATAACGCGCATCCCCAGGCCGGCTACCAGCAGGATAATGGTCGCCAGCATGACCACCATGGTCACGATACCCGCCAGGAATTTAGCGTTGAAAATCGTATCCCGGTAGACCGGCTGGGCCATCAGGCGGCTCAAGGTGCCGTTGCTGCGCTCGCCGTTAATGGCATCGAAGCCCAGGGTAACCCCGATGATGGGCACCAGTATCATGCTGATAAACCAGATGAAGGGATAATAGCCCTCGCCGGAGGTAGTGAACAGCTTCAAAAAGACGAACTCCGTCGCCCCGTACTGGGTCGGCTCGGCTAGCTCGGCCCGGATATTGACCAGCGCCCCGCTCGGCCCGTAGATAGCAATAATCGTCACCAGCAGCGCCACGGCAAACAGAATGATACCGCGCCAGCTTATCAGGTGATCCGAAAGTTCTTTACGGAAAATCGTATAGAGTCCGCGCACATTATCCCTCTTTAAAGTATTTCAGATAGATATCCTCAAGAGCATAGCTCTCTATCTTCATCTCAACCAGCATGCCCTGGCTATTGATGACCGCCCGGGCAATCTGCGGCCGCAGGTCCTGAGAGCAGGTCACCGACAGCACCTCGTCCGATGGCTCGACATCAAGCACGCCCTCAACCTCTTTGATGGCGGCGATGATGGCATCGGTAACCTCGGTCAGCTTGACCTCCACCCGGAACTGCCCCTCCCCAAAGGTGGTCCGCCCCAACTCCTCGATCGGCCCCTCGGCGACCATCTGCCCGTTCATCAGCATCCCCACCCGGGTGCAGATGCGCTGCACCTGGTAGAGCTGGTGCGACGACATGATAATCGTCATGTTCTTTTCCTTGGCAATCCGGGCGATCAGGTCCAGCATATGGCTGATACCCTCAGGATCGATGCCCGAGGTCGGCTCGTCCATAATCGCAATATCCGGCATCTTAACCAAGATATCGGCAATCGCCAGGCGCTGTTTCATACCCAGTGAGAACTCGCCCACCTTGCGCTCCAGCACTTTGGGCAAACCCACGATGCCCAGCGCATCGTTGATGCGCTCCTGAATCACCTCATCACTGAGGCCGTTTAATCGCGCCGTATAGAACAGGTTGTTTTCCGCCGTCATATCGTCGTAGAAGCCGACCTTATCCGGGACATAGCCGGCCACCCGCTTGACCTTGAGCGGTTCCCGGGTGGAGTTGAAACCGGCCACGAAGACGCTGCCCGAAGTCGGCTCGGTAAGGCCAAGCAACATCAAAATGGTGGTCGTCTTACCGGCACCGTTGGGGCCCAAGAAACCGAAAATATCGCCCCGGTTGATGCGCAGATTAAGGCCATTAACAGCGGTAACATCGCCGTATTTCTTGGTCAGATCCTGAGTCTCGACTACATATTCTCCCATCATCAATCCTTAACGTGTCCCCGCCTTGCGGAACCAGATGGCCAGTACCACGATAGCCGCCACGACCGCGATAACGCCCCCCACCCCCCAGTTCTCAGAGCGCGCCACGGTAATCCGCAGGGCACGCTCCGTCTCAGCCTGGTCGCCAGCCACCTTGATGCTCACGGGATAATCCCCGGCTTCGGCATCATCCGGGGGGATAAGCACCAGATCAATCTCCTGGGTCACCCCCGATTCCAAAGCAGCTATCGAGTTCGGGGTAAAGGCTACCCCCCAGTCCTGGGGCGCATCGGCTTCAAACTGAATGTTATTCACCGTACCGGTATTGTAGTTCTGGAGTTGGAGGGAAAGGTGATTCTCCTGCTTCGGCTTGACCGTGAAGTCAGTGGACAGCGTCGCCGTGTAGAGGTACAGGAGATATTGCGGTGGCTCCGGCACGACAATGCCCTCCAGCTCCACGCTGGCCTCCAGGTCTCCCGAAGCCGCACTGACGACAAATGTGTAGTTACCGGGGCCCGCTAATTCCGCCGAGGTCGGCGCAATAATCAGGGAAATAGCTTCCCGTGCCTTACCGGGCTCAACGGTGAAGGCGGATATCTCCGTTTCCGGATAGCCACCCACGAACATCCCCGTCCACCCCTCCGGCAAATCCGCATTAAGATCGAACGTCCGGGGGTCAGTACCTTCGTAGTACAGGGTGACTTCATATTCGAAACCACTGCCGAAGTTGTTCTGCAGAATCGGGAAGCGTGAATACACCTCCAGCATTTCGCCGGCCGACGGCTCTTCCTGAGATAACGGCGGCGGGGCCTCAGTCCCCGCGTCCGACTCGGCGGCGCTCGCCAGTTGGCTGCCGAATAAGCCAGCCAACAACCCGCAGAGCAGAGCCATCGTCAGCCAATAACGAGCTTTTTTAAATCTATTCATGGCTTATCCCCTTCTGCAATGTAATCTAATGAATTCGCAAACTCCAGCCGCTCCGGGTCTGACGTCTGGAAACCGCCAAACACCCGCCTAAATCACCTTAAAAGTATTTGATTATAGCCCATTAAATCAAATAAATCAAATTACCGAGCATGAATTATCACCCCTGCCGGAGTGTAAAAGAGACAGGCCAACGTTGCCGAGGGGGTATAAAAAAGGGACAAAATATGTTAAAATCAGGCCAGCCTGTTCTCAGCAGGCTTATTTTTTTATTAATGAGGTATCGGGATGCAGCAGCTAACGATAATCATTGTCTATTTCGCGGTGATGATAATACTGGGTATATTCAGCCGCCGTAAGGCCCGGGGGCTGGATGATTTCTTTGTCGCCGGGCGCCAGGGCAGTGTCTTCTTTATCGCCGGTTCGCTGCTGGCGACCATCGTCGGCGGCTCGGCCACGGTGGGCATGGCCGGGCTCGGTTTTAGCCGGGGACTGAGTGGAGCCTGGTGGCTCCTGGTCGGCGCCATCGGGCTGGTGGTGCTGGGGGTCTTCTTCGCCAAGAAGGTGCGTGGCTTCGGCCTCTACACCCTACCCGAACTGGCCACCCGGCTCTACGACCGGCGGGTGGGGCTGGCAGCCTCGGTTCTAATCGTCATTGCCTGGGTGGGGATTATCGCCGCCCAGATTATCGCTTCGGGAACCATTCTGACCACCCTGGGAATCGGTAACCCTGTCCTCTGGATGGTAGTGTTCAGTATCGTCTTTATCGTTTACGCCGTGCTCGGGGGACAGACCGCCGTCATCCGTACCGACAGCGTCCAGACCGGCATCATCCTGGCCGGTATCTTCGGCGGCGTTGCCCTCGTTATGTCACGTGTCGGGGGCTGGGAGGCCCTGACCGCCAGCCTGCCGGCAACCCACTTCGACTTCCCGACCAATCCCCAGTTCTCCAGCTACGACCTTGTTTCGCTGCTGTTCCTGGTCGGCCTGACCTACGTCGTCGGGCCCGATATGTACTCCCGGCTCTTTTGCGCCCGCGACGGGCAGACGGCGCGGCGTTCGGTCTTTCTGGCCGCAGCTATCATCGTGCCGGTAGCCTTCGGCATCACCATCATCGGCATGGGGGCCGCCAGCCTCTTCCCCGGCATCACCCCGGAGCAGGCCCTGCCGTCGGTAATGACCCAGGTGTTGCCGCCCTTCATGAGCGGGCTGGTACTGGCCGCCCTGCTGGGGGCGCTGATGTCCTCGGCGGATACCTGCCTGCTGAGCGCCGGAACCATCATGACGGTGGATATCATCGGACAGATCAAGCCCACCGCCTCGTCCGAGCGGATGCTGCGCCAGTCGCGCTGGACGATGGTTATCATCGGCGTTATCTCGCTGGCGGTGGCGATTGCCATGCAGGGCGTCATCAGCACCCTGCTCTTCGCCTACACCATCTACACCGGCGGCCTGATCATCCCGATTATCGCCGGTTTCTACCGGGACAGGCTGGGGGTAACGGCGCGGGGGGCGCTGGCGGCGATTATCGGCGGGGGAGTGGTCGCCCTGGTGAGCAAGGTGGCCGGAATCCTCTACCTCGATTTTGGCAGCCTGGGCATCAGCGCCGCCATCCTGTTTGCGGTGAGCTACCACGAAAACCGGCAAAAGCGTGCCACACCTTGACGGTCGGCGGAACAATCTAGTAGAATTTGCACTGCGGGCGGTTAGCTCAGCTGGTCAGAGCGCTGCGTTGACATCGCAGAGGTCACTGGTTCAAGTCCAGTATCGCCCACCACTTTTTGTAGCTAAAAAAGCCCTTACTCATTGATGGACCTAAGGGCTCTTTTGTATTTTGCTACTAATTTGCTACTAATAATTCCCAACCGCTAAATTTTCGTGCCTAGTGTTAACCAATTTATCAAAACTCTCTGCCGCTGCCTGCTGAAGTCCTGGGGTAACGTGGCTATAGGTATCAAGGGTTATCCGTATACTCGCATGACCTAATCTCTCTTGTACCACGTTCGGGTGAATGCCTTGTTTCAACATGAGACTTGCATGAGTATGCCTGCAGTCATGCAATCGTATTCCTACCAGTCCACATCGGCGTACCAGCTTCATCCAAGAGTGCGTCACAGTACTGGGCAGTAACGGGCTGCCATCAAGATGAGAAAATATTAAGTCATCGTCCTTTAGAGTTCCTTTTAGAGCTTCTTCATTATCATGATGCTGTCTGAGTACGATACAGGTAGACGGAGACAGAGAGACCATCCGACGGCTTCCCGCCGTCTTAGGCTGGCGAAAGACTATTTCTCCTGTCGCTAAATGATGCATACTCCGATTGATTGAAATTTGTGCCATTAACAGGTCAGCATCACTCCAGCGGAGTGCCAAGGCTTCACTCCTACGCATTCCAGTAAATAGGAGTGTGTAGAACAGTGCATAGTAACCCGTCGTTCGGGCGGCTTCCAGTACAGACATAAGCTCGACTTCATTCATAATGTGCATTTCGGGACGGTTGAAACGGGGTGGGTCAACGGCATCGGCTACGTTTCTGACCAATAAGCCATGTTTCACAGCTGTTGCCAATGCTGCATGTAATATTCCGTGAAGGTCTCTCACAGTACGTGCACTAAGTCCAGCCTTACCGTCACAACGTCCATTGGACAACTTCTGAGCATAAAAACGCTGCAGATGCTCGGGTTTCAAGGATGTTAGTGTCATATTGCCCAAACTAGGTATTATTTGACGATTGATATATTGTGCTCGACCCTCGTATGTCTTCGGGGCAAGATTGGGACGGACATAGTCTCTCAGCCATTGTCCCAAATACTCTCCCAATGTCGTTTTACCAGGCTTAATGAAGGTCCCGTTATCAATCTGGTTTAGAAGCTCGGAAAGTCGTTTTTCCGCCTCTCTTTTGGTTCCCTTAACGGTTGTCCATTGATATTTGTATTTACCAGTATTTGGGTCTTTCCCTAGGCTTACTTTAATAGAATAGCTATTCTTGCCCCTTTTGGTTATGTGACCTCTCATAGTTTTTCTCCCTCTTGACTCGTGTCAATATCTTGAGGTTGTACCTTCACAAGTTTTCCGCTTTTCCATTCTCTAATAGGCATTAAAGCTTCTATCTTTCTCTGATCATCTTGTGAAAATGGTTCGGATTTTTCTGAAATATCCTTTAAAGGTAGGCCGGTAAATAGTCTATCTATTAAACCGGAATCAAAAGGCCTACCAATTATTTCGAAAATTAACTCACAATCAGCATATCGACGACCCCATCTCTTTTAGCACTACGATTACTCTTACTAGAGGTTACTTCGGAGTCAACAACTGAAGCTGTATCTTTATTATGCTCTTCCGCCTTCTTTCCCCTCCTACTGAGAAAGAAGTGTGCTGCTCCCCCAATCGCAAACATAATGCCCATTATTATTGCCCCAATCCAAAGCGGGGCAAAAACCCAAACCCAAGACCAGTCTATTACATGGGTAAGTTTAAGGACGACAAAGACTATGGTGAGTAATATTCCGATTTCCATATTACTTCCTCGTTATCATGTAACTGGCAAGTAATATAATTGCTACACACACGGCGATAACAATGCCCGCGAGTTCACTTCGGCTAATCCGTGCTATCTCACGGATAATAACTACGATTGCTATTATCAGTGCTATCCATGCGAGAACTTTCATTTCGCACTACTGTAACACGGAAAGTTAGTTTTGTTAATATCATTGAGTATTATACCTCAGCAGTATGTCGCACAACTCTGGTAGAATCTATCTTTCTCTTCTATTTTGGTACCACAATTATGACAATAGGGCATATAGAGCCTCCTAATACCTCACCCAAAATACCAGATTAAATTACCAATATCAATAAGGTATATACTTTTCTGTACTTTTTTTTATACCTTTTTTCCTTCTATTCGCTAATTTTCTATAGTTTTACGGAGAGCGTTTAGTCTAAATTACCACCTTTTCTATGCGAAGAAGCACCCCATACACATAAAATTACGTGGTTTTCT
>Ga0272441_10003057_pt1 | contig 32677 bp, 22 predicted proteins | sample SSMProp6N_FD_193582 | JGI IMG/M metagenome (GOLD analysis project Ga0272441, IMG submission 193582) | Marine sediment archaeal communities from Little Sippewissett salt marsh, Falmouth, MA, United States - SSM-Prop-6N | ecosystem: Environmental > Aquatic > Marine > Wetlands > Sediment ... | reverse complement strand
TGCCAAGGGGAAGACGGATCCGCCACTTCGTGGCTCCAGACCCCCCTTCCGTCCCCCCAGGGGGAAACCCGCGCTCTGCGCGGCAGGCGTCCGGGCGATCAGCACCAAGGGGATGCGATCACACCCGATCCAGAGGTTAGGCTGTTAGCCCGCCGCTAACCGCTAAAAGCTACTTCAGCCGCTGGGTGACGCTGTAGATGGTCGCCTCGCGTCGTGAGGCGGTGATGCCGAGGTAACGCAGCTGGGTGGACGAGTCGAAGCTGACCATGCCGGGCTTGCGGCCGAGGATGATGGCGAATGCCCGCTCGGGCCTGCCGTCGACCACCACCCGGAAGCCCTCCGTCGTCACGACCACATAGGCCAGGTGCCGGCTCCGCGGTCCGAACACGGGATGGCCGACGCGCTTGAAGGGCGCCTGCGGCCGCCCGTCCACCACCATCTGCCAGGTAGCGCCCCGACGAGCGGGATAGGCCACCCGGCGACCGTCAGCGGAGAAGACGGGCATGCCCACCTCAGCGAAGCGTGGCCCCGGCCGGCCGTCCACCACGACGCGCGCCACCACACGGCCCCCGGTTCGGTACTGCACGCCGTAGGCGAGGCGGCGTCCGTCCCTGGTCCACACGGGGGCGAAGACGTCCTTCCAGGTCGGCCCGGGATTGTCGTCGATGACCATGGTCTCGCCGTTCTCCACGGCGGCGATCCAGGCGAGGTGCTTTCCCCGGGGGGCCCACGTCAGGGAGGCGGCCGAAATTCGGGCGACGGGGCTTGTGGCGCGCCCGTCTCGGACCACCACGTACCCAGCCTTGGAGCGGGCCACATAGGCAAGGTGATTGTCCCGCGGGCTCCACCGGGGCTGCCCGATGTCCCGGAAGAGGGGCTGCGCGCGCCCGTCCCGAACCAGCCGGAGGCCATGGCTGCGCTGGAGCGCCACGAACGCCAGGTGGCGACCGTCGGGGCTGAAGAACGGGGGAGAGGTGGAGTCGTACAGCGGGCCTACCCGCCCGTCGATGACCATGCGGAACTGTCGCCCCTCCCGGGCCTGGTAGGCCCAGCGGCTCCCCCTGGGGGCGAAGGCGAAGTGGGCTACGTCGTCATGGGCGGGGCCCGGCTTGGAGTCGATGACCAGGAACGCCTTGGCGTTGAGCTTGGCGGCGTAGGCCAGCCGTCGGCTGCGCGGTCCCCAGGTGAGCGAGCCCTGGCCGATGGAGTCGAAGGGCGGGTCGGCCTTGGCGTCGCGCACCGCCTGGTGCTGGAGGCCCGTCTTGGCAGTGAACGCCAGGTGGTTCGAGTCCGGGCTGAAGGTGAGCGATTGCGAGGAGATGGCCTCGTGGACCGTCCCCTCCCGACCGTCTCGGACCAGGTGGTCCTGGTTCTTCCGCCGGCCCACGTAAGCCAGGTGCCTGCTGTCGGAGCTGAACCGCAGCGGGCCGATGGCCTCGTAGATCCGGTGTCGTCGGCCGTCGTGCACCACCCGGGTATGCCGGCCCACGTAGTCGCGGTAGGCGATGCTCCGACCGTCGGGACTGACCACCAGGGACTCCGGCACCCAGCTGGTGGTGTCCACGCGCGCGATCCGCGCGAGGTGCAGGGCGGCGGGGCGGCGCGCCCGGGGCCCTGGGGACGGCCGTGGGCCAGGACATCCGGTCACCAGGGCGATCAGGGTGAAGGTGAGGGTGGGTGCGTAGGTGGTCGGCGTGGGGCGGCGGTCCATCCGACCTACCATATACTGCACCGGGGCTCCCTGGCAAAAACTGCCATGCTGTGTCATTGTGCGGCTCTGGCGGGGCTGACACGACGGCGCTGTCGGATTCATGGCCGGGGCAGGCGAAACGGAAGCGACATGACCAACGAACGCCGATGTATCAAATGTGAGACCGTGATGATCCCCAAGATGGTCGAGGACGTGGAGATCGACTACTGTCCGACCTGCCATGGGGTGTGGCTGGACAGAGACGAGATACGCGAGCTCGCCGAAAAGACCGAAGAGGCCCTGGGCGAGCTGCGGGAGCTGGTGCAGGAGGGCGCCCCAGCCACGCCGGCCCGGTCCTCCGTGGAGCGGCCCTGCCCGGCCTGCGGCGGGAAGCTCACCCTGGCCGTGTTCGGCTCGATCTACATGGAGCACTGCACCCTGTGCGAGGGGATCTACCTGGACCGGGGTGAGCTCGACAAGGCGATGTTCGTCGTCAAGGCGCGCGGCGACGAGATCGCCACCATCGTCGCCCTCGCCAGATCGGTCGTGACCCGCGGAACCATTGGTTCCTGATCCACTTCCATGAGGCTCCTGGGCTGCACGGCGCTGCTGGGGCTGGGACTCGCGGTGAGCCCCACGGGCGTTGCCGCGCGGCACGCACCCCGGTCGACCGGCGTTTCCACCGGACCCGCAGACACAAAGGAGCTGCGTCCCCAGGCCAAGGAGGGAGATCCGGTGGACCCCCGGCGTCGACCGGTGTCCGCCGGTGTTCTGCCCCCACTGCACCGGAAGCGACACGTGAGCCGTCGTCGGGCGCCCCGCTCCCTGGAGACGGATCCGGCGGATCTCGTTGGGCTGCCCATCGACCGGGAGCGCTTCCTTTGGGCCGCTTCGCCGCGCCTGCGCACGGGGGCCTGGTTCGCGGTGTACGGCATGTTGGGGCGCTCGGTCCGGTTTCGTAGGTACGAGCCCGAGATCGTCTACGACAAAAAGGACACGGTGTTGATGGGCGAGTTGGGCGGGGCCTTGCGACTCGGGCGGTTCGAGGTGTCGGCGAGCATGCCCCTGGTGGGGCAGCTGAAGGCCGACTTCTACCAGGAGGACGTCGTGGATCACGTCGTCACCAAGGTCGACCGGATGGACCTCGCCCTCACCGTCAAGGTCGGCTTCGATTTCCGGCGGGGAAAGAACGTCTGGCTCCTCACGCCCTACATGACCCTCGGACTGCCCACCGGCAGCCGTAAGCTGTACGCCACCAGCATCGGCGGGCGGACCGTGGAGCACTTCACCGCGGGCCCCAAGGCGGTGGCTGCCATGCCTGGCGTGGCTGCGGGCTGGCGGCGGGGTATGTTCTCGGCGGTGGTCAGCGTGGGCATCCTCACCCGGGTGCTCACCCACCACGAGCTCACCCCCGAGGAGGAACGGGGCGACACCTCGGCCTCATGGATCGGTGCGTACCAGCTCGGGTTCGCTCCCTGGCGCGACATCGTCTTCATCCTCGGCCTGGTGCACCTGCACCAGCTCCTGGATCGGACGCCCGACGATCGAGAGGACATCTTTCTGTTCACGGCGGGTGTTCGCTTGCAGCCCTGGGAGGGTCTCTTCGGTCTCGTCGGCGCGAGCGTCCCTCTGGGCAAGCGCAGCCGCGAGAGCGTGTCGGCGGTGTTCACCCTGGCCGTGGGCTGGGAGTTTCGTTAGCGGGCTCGAAGTCCTCGCAGCTGTCGTGGGGCAGGAGCATCAGATCGTGGCGGCGACAGAGGCCGGCGTCCCCCCAGCTGTCTCCAAAGGCGGAGCTGAGCACCAGCAACCCGGGCAGCTCCTGCTCCACCGTTTCGCGGTCGTTCATGAAGTGCCGACACCGGGCGCAGCGCCCTGCGTGAGTCTGCGTCGCCTTCGAGATGCCCCCCACGGGGCGCGCGTCACCCAATGGCTTGCCAGAAGGTCGAGAAGGCCACGGTGGTCAGGAAGTACCCGAGGGGCACGTTGATGGCCACGCCGATGGTGAAGGCCCAGAACGGCTTGAAGCCGAAGACCAACAGATCCCTGAACCGTGTGGAGAGGCCGATGCACAAAAAGCAGAAGACGAAGGCCCAGGAGCGCAGTTTCTTGATCGGGTTGATGGCCTTCTTCTTGAGCTCCGAAAGAAACCAGTCCGACTTGTAGCGGAGCTTCTTGAAGGCGGCGCGCTGGTCCGGGGTCTGCGCGAAGCCTTGGAGGGTGCGGAGCTCCTTGAGGCTGATCTTGCCGTGGGCCGTGAGCAGCCTCCTTGTCTTGTCCAGGCGTACTTTCTTCTGCAGACCGGCCGGGAGTCGGTTCCAGGGATAGGTGTCGAAGTTGGCGTTGTACTTCAGCTTTTCGGCCTTGGACTTGTAGGTCCCCTGGAGCTTGGCCTTGCCCACGTGATCCGAAGGAACGGCCGAGGCGATGCCCGTCATCACGATGGAGGCCACGAAGAAGCCCAGCACGAACTTGGGGAAGCGATCCCAGACCACCCGCAGGTGCAGCCTGTGGGGCGGCCCACCCTTGCCGTCGGCTTGCCGCTTCTTCTCCCAGAACATCACCGAGATGATCGACAGGATGAAGGCCCAGATGCCGATCCAGATGTCTCTTCCGATGACCTTCATGAGGGTGAAGGTCTGGATGGGCGCGTCGCCGTGGTCCTTGGCGATCTCGGCCACAACGGCGAAGCCGGCGGCGTCGGCGTACTCCGACGTGCCGATCCATGCCCCGGCCTGCCCCGGGGAGATGTGGTACCAGCGGCGCGTCTGGCTGGCGGGCGTCTTCTTCTGTGCGGCGGGCACGGCCCGCGCTGCCGCCATGGTCGCCGCCATTCCCGACTGGCCCGGATTTTGGGGTGCCGCGGTCGCCGGCGCCGCGGCCGCCGGCGCCGCGGATGCAGCGCTCGCGGGCAGGGGCTTGACCATCACCTTGCAGAGAAACGAGAGCGTCAGGATCATCACGATGGCCCACACCGACACGACGCCGATGCCGATGGCGATGTGGTCCTTCTCCGCCCGCACGGCCCCGCCGATGGCGATGGAGCCCGACACCCCACACACGGCCCCACCGGCGCCCAGAACGGCCCCGAATCTTGGATCCAGGCCGAAGATCTTCGTGGCCGCCATGTAGATGGTCACCCAGGTGGCGACCGACACGATGGTCGCTTGCAGAAAGGCGATGGGTCCCGCCTCCACGATCAGGGTCAGCGGCAGGGTGGCACCCAGAAGCACGATGCCCGTCTTGATGTAGTACTCGGTGCGCAGCGAGGTGCTGAACCACGCGGGCATCCGGATCACGTTGCCGAACACCAACCCGATGATCAGGGCGAGCAGCGGGGCGCCGAGGTCGGCCTTTTTGGCCCAGCCCGAAGAGGCCAGCACGAAGATCGCCAGGGAGCTCACGAAGATGATGACGTAGCCTGGAATGAACTGCTTGATGTTCCGTCCCATGACCTTCATGGACACGGTGAACACGAACCCGAAGCCGAGAAACACGGTCAGGTATCCGAGCCAGTTCTTCGCGAAGCCCGCGACGAGCTTGTCAAAGGTGTCCCACTTGCCGGGCGTGACGGCCACGTCCTTGAGGGTGCCACCGGCGTAGAAGGCGCCCACGGCCACGAAGATGACCAGCAGCCCGAGCCAGATGGCCCAGTAGTCTTCGGTCTTGAGCAGGTTGGAGGAGCTCTTGGGTTTGTCAGCCACTGCGGCCTCCTGGGTGTGCAGGGCCCCGAGGCCTGGGAGGCGCGGCGCGTAGCGCACAGCGGATCCCTCGGTGGGTCGAGGCACCCTGTCTGTCTGTTGTTTCAGCGGGGCCCAATTTACCACACCCCGCGCGGAAAGAGGATCCCTTGACCGGCCCGCGCGGTCACCCCGCGCGGCGACCGAAGGCCAGGTACCTCGAGCCGAGAAAGTTGGAGAGGGTCGCGGTGCCGATGCCTGCCAGGGAGGCCAGCCACACGAGCGGCTTTTGGTCCCAGCCGGCGTACTCCATGAGCAGGTGCATGGTCCCGATGCGGATGCCCACGCCGGCGGTGCAGACAGCCACGAAGACGGTGTAGGACCGTCCCACGGCGACCTGTCGGGCACCCGCGAAGGTGAAGCGGCGGTTGAGCAGGTAGTTCCAGGTGACCGCCACCGCGAAGGCCGGCACGGCGGCCAGGCGCGCGTCTGTGTGGGCGAAGGCGACCAGGGGATACAGCACCGCGAAGTCCACGGCCACCCCGGAGGCGCCCACCAGGCAGAAGAGCGCGAGCTCTGTGGATCTGGGCCACCGTCGCCGCAGTCCGTCGATCGCTGTGGCCCCGAGGCCGTTGGGCGGATCGGTCACGTGATCCAGCCCCTCCGCTCGTACCAGGCCACCGTGACGGCCATGCCCTCGGCCAGGGTGTACGCGGGCTCCCAGCCGAGGAGTTCCCGTGCCTTGGCGATGTCCACTGCCCAGCTGCCCGCGGTGAGGATCCGCGCCTTGTCCCGATTGAAGGCCGGGGGCCGTGCCCTCCCCATGGAGGCGAGGTCGGCGACCAGCGCCGCCGCCCTGACGGCGACGATCGGCAGGTGCAGCGTCAGCCGACGCGGCGCGGTCACGGCTCGGGCGACGATCCGGTCCGACTCCCCGGGAGTGTAGTTGGTGGCGTCGCCCACGTTGAAGATCTCCCCCGCGGCGGCCGGGGCGTGACAGGCGCAGACAAAGGCCTCGGCAGCGTCTGTCGCGTAGAGCCAGTTGTAAAGCGGCGCGCCGCGACCCAGCCGCACGAAGAGGCCGCGGCGGGCGAGGCGCAGCATCTCCAGCACGTCTACGTCCCGGGGGCCGTAGATGGCCGTGGGCCGCAGGGTCACGCCCTCCACCCGCGGGTCGGTGAGCAGCACCTGCTCGGCGTCGCGCTTTGACCGCCCATAGGCCCCCACGGGCAAGGCCGGCTGGGATTCGGTGAGGGGCAGCAGGGAGCTCGACGGCCCGGTGGCCGCCAGGCTGCTCGACAGCACCACCCGTCGAGGTGGCCGGGCGGCGCGTGCGCAGGCGTCCACCACGGCGCGGGTGAGCCCGACGTTGATGTCGAAGAACACCGACAGGGGGCGGGCCCGGGTGGCCCCCGCCAGGTGCACCACCACCTCGGCGCCGTCCAGGGCTCGCGCCAGCGCGTCCGGGTCGCCCAGCGTGATCTGCACCACCTCCACCGCCACGCCTTGGAGCCACTTGAGGTCCGCGCCGGGGCGCACCAGGGCCACGGGCTCGTCCCCTCGGGCGACCAGCCGCTCCACCACGTGCGAGCCCAGAAAACCATTTGCGCCGGTCACCGCGACCTTCATGGTCGACCTCCCGAATCAGGTCGACCAAAGTCACCTCGCCGCCGCTTGCCTGTCAACCAAATTCCCTGTGACAACCAACTGGTCGGTGACGTTGGTTCGCGCTGGGTTCCGGACTATAATGGCGCCCTCCAACCACACCACCCGAGCGACCATGGCATTTGCGAACCCGTCCCTGCAGGACCCTCCCGGACTCTCATGGCGAAAGATAGGGCTCCTGAGCATCCTGTACTTCGTCCAGGGGCTGCCGTCGGGTTTTCTGATCCTCACCCTGCCGCTGTACCTGTTTGATTTGCATATCCGGGTGGAGAAGATCACCGCCTTCGCGGTGGTGAGCCTGCCATGGCTGTTGAAGTTTCTCTGGGCGCCGCTGGCGGACAGGTACTACTGGTCGAAGTTCGGCCGCCGGCGCAGCTGGATCCTTCCGGCCCAGGCTGGATTGGTGCTGTCGCTGGTCGCCACGGGCCTGGTAGTCTCTCACGCGACCTTGTTTGGTTTCCTCGTGATCCTGACCGTGGTGAACCTGTGCGCGGCCACCCAGGACATCGCTGTGGATGGCCTGGCGGTGGACATTCTGGACGATCACGAGCGAGGGGTCGGCAACAGCGTTCAGGCAGCGGCCTTCAAGGTCGGGATGATCGGCGGCGGCGCAGGTCTGACCTGGGCGCTGTCTCGCCTTGGGATCGAGGCCTGCTTCTATATGATGGCTGGCGTCGTGGCCATCGCGATGATCGCGCCGCTACTTTTGAAGGAGTCTCCCCCACCCCGCGTGGTGGCGGATCTACACGACGGCCGTGAGCCCAATTCAGTGCTTCGGATCATTGGGCAGCTGTTCACCCGCCGGGGCGCGGTGCTCTTTTTCTTGCTGGTGCTGGCCGCCAAGGCGGGTGACTCCATTGCCAACCCCTTGTTCCGTCTGTTTCTCCGCATCGGCCATCTCACCAAGGACCAGATCAACTACTCCATGAACCTCGGGGGCATGTTCGCCACGCTGGCCGGCTCGGCCATCTGCGGGTTCATCATCATGACGATCGGCCGGCGCACGGCGCTGTGGATCACGTTGCTCGCCCAGGGGTTGTCCCATTTGGCCTGGGCGGCGTACGGGCCGGTCGGCCTGCCGCTGTTCCATCCGCCCGTGGGTGGGGCCTTCTCGGCGCTGTGGACGATCATTCTGTTCGAGCATCTGGTCTCGGGTATGCTCACCGTGGTCATCTTCACCCTGATGATGGACGCCGTGCGTCCCGAGGCGGGGAGCGGGCAATACACGGTCCTGATGAGCGTCTACATAGGGATCGGCATCCTGCTCAACATCGCCTCGGGGTGGATCGCCCAGCGGGGAGGGTTCCCGGTGGCCTACGGGTTGGCCGGGCTGATCACCCTGGGATGCCTGGTGCTGGTCCTTCCGCTGGATCGGCTGGGCTACCTGGACGGCAAGCGCCCGGAGATGACCTAGTGGGGTGGATCAGAAATCCGCGCGATAAGTTGCGTAGCAATTTTGGTTCCTGTTGAGGCACGAGGAGGGCGAATACCGGGAGTATTCAACCGACGAGAAACGAAGACAGGGGCCGAAATAGCAAGCAAATTTTGGGTCAGATTTCTGTTCCACCCCACTAGTTCCACGCCCCGGAACGAACTTCCGGAGCGTAGAACTCGCCCGGGCTAGAACCAGATGAAGGTGTAGACGGCGAAGATGGGCACCAGGATCAAAAAGGCGTAGCCCATGTAGCCGAAGAAGGAGGGCATCTTGATGCCGCGCTCGTCGGCGATGGCCTTGACCATGAAGTTGGGGCCGTTGCCGATGTAGGTGTTGGCGCCCATGAAGACCGCGCCGAGGCTCATGGCCGTGAGGATCTTCTCGGGCACGGCTCCGCTGGTGGTCTTGATGGTGGCGGTGAGCACCTCGGGCCCGAAGTTCTGGGCCAGGGTGGCCGGGTCGCCCTCGGCCAGGGAGAAGAACACCACGTAGGTGGGCGTGTTGTCCAGAAACGACGACAGGAGCCCCGTGGCCCAGAAGAACTGCCAGGGCTCGGAGACGCCCAGCTCGCCGCCCCGGACCTTGAGCAGCACCACCGCCGGGATCATCGTCAGGAAGATGCCCAGAAACAGCGCGGCCACCTCCAGGATGGGGTGGAAGGTGTAGTCGTTGTCGGACCGGAGCTGCTTGGACGTGACGATCCACGAGGCCGCCGCCAGGCCGATCATGGCCAGCTCCCGCACGCCGAAGCCTGCGGCCCCCGAGCCGATGAGCACCGGGAAGGCCGCGCCGAAGGCCACGCAGAGGACCACCCCTGCCAGCAGCGGCACGTTCACCAGACCGGTGAGGCTCAAGGGCACTCGCTCGACGGCCCGCTTGGCCTTCGCCCGGGCTTCGGTGTCCTTTCTCCACAGGATCGTGTCCCAGATGAAGTAGATGGCCAGCAGGGTGCCCACCATCATGGCCCACTGGGGCAGCATCTTGAAGGTCCAGGCGAAGGGGACGCCCCGCAGGTAGCCCATGAACAGCGGCGGGTCCCCCAGCGGGGTGAGGAGGCCGCCGATGTTGGCCACCAGGAAGGTGAAGAAGATGATCGTGTGCACGCGTTTTTTGCGGTGGGTGTTGATCGTGATCATGGGCCGGATGAGCAGCATGGCCGCGCCGGTGGTGCCCATGAAGGAGGCCAGCACGGCGCCCAGGGCCAGAAAACCGACGTTCACCGTAGGAGTGGGCGGCAGATCCCCGCGCAGGAGGATGCCACCGGAGATGACGTACAGCGAGCCCAGCAGGCACATGAACGCCACGTACTCGAAGAGGGTGTGGGTCAGGTGGTGCATGTTCTCTGTGCCCGAGAAGGCGAAGTAGGCGGCCACCGGGAGGCCGAGGAGGCACGAGACGATCAGCTTGTTTCGGTTCGACTCCCAGAAATGCTCGAAGGTCAGCGGTAGGATCGCGATGCACAGCAGCATCACCACGAAGGGGATCACCATCCACAGGGCAGGCGCCTGGCCTTTCTTCGCGGTCTTTTTCGAAGTCTTGTTTGAGATCTTCTTTGAAGTCTTGTTTGAGATCTTCTTTGAAGTCTTGTTTGAAGTCGCCTGATCTGCGGCTACCCTGCCCTCGGCCTTGCCCTCGGCCGTGTCGTGCGCCCCCATGGCGGCCGGCGCCGCGGCCGCGGCGCCAGCGGGAGCCAGGATCAACAGAAAAGCGAGCAGGGTGGTGATCGGGCGGGTCATCGCTGGTCTCCGAGCGGACGTCCGAAAAGGGGTCACACAATAACACGCGTGCTGCTGGGCACCCTAGGGAATCTCAGGGGGTGGTCGTATAGACATCACCCCGTGTGAGGCAGGGCTCCCCGCGCTGCCGGGCAGGTTTGACAGGTGGTTGGTGGGCCGGAGGGCCGGTGGCTACTCGATCTTGATGGCTTCGTCCGGGCACTCCTCCGCGGCTTCCTTGATCTCGTCCTCGTTGCCTGCGATCTCGTCCGCGTTCACGGTCGCCTTCTCGTCCTCCACCACGAACACGTCGGGAGCAATGGTTTCGCAGACGCCACAGCCGGTGCAATCGTCGGTAATGGTCACTTTCATGGGTCGACTCCTGGGGTCTCGCTTGATTCTGGATGTTCGCGCGGTGCCGCGGCGAGGCCCACTGGGACCCGCGGTCCGCGTGTGTGCATGCCTTGAGTCGTATAGCAATAGCCCCCTTCAGCGCAAGACCGCATTTTCGAGAATTTCGTGGTGGGTTGTCAGCCGGCCTCCTCGCCAAAAAGGCGCCCCTTCCATCGCGCCTCCAGGAGCCGGCGGGCCGCCTCGTGAGCAGGCTGTAGCAGCTCCGGATCGTCTCGAATCAACTGCCGGGCGGTTTGGCGGGCAGCGGACAGGAGTCTGGGGTGCGTCGCCGCCGCCGCCAGGGCCAGGCCCGACTCACCGGCCTGCTTCAACCCGAGGAGCTCTCCGGGACCCCGGATGGACAGGTCCTCCTCGGCGATGCGGAATCCGTCGCCGGTCTCCTCCATGATCCCGAGGCGCCGGCGGGCGTCTGCGGTGGCCCCGGGATCGGCGAGGAGCAGACACAGGGGCTCGGCGCCGGCCCGCCGGCCCACCCGTCCCCGCAGCTGATGGAGCTGGGCGAGGCCGAACCGTTGGGCGCTCTCGATCACCATGAGGTCTGCGTCGGGGATGTCCACACCCACCTCCACCACCGTGGTGGCCACGACCATCGAGAGGTCGCCCTGGCGGAAGGCGTCCAGCACCCGGGTCTTCTCGTCGGCGCTCAGCCGGCCGTGTACGAGGCCCACCGGGTGGGGCGCCATGGTCTCGGACAGGTCGGCGTGGGTGCGCTGGGCGTCAGCGAGATCCAGCTTGTCGGACTCCTCCACCAGCGGACACACCACGAAGGCGCGCTTCCCCTCTCCGAGCAGCCGCTTGACGCGCCGGTAGACCTTGGGCCGCTGGCGGGCGGTGAAGACGTGGGTCTGCGCGGGGGTGCGGCCCGCCGGCAGCTCGTCCACCACCGAGACGTCCAGGTCTCCGTAGGCGGTCAGTGCCAGGGTCCGCGGGATGGGCGTGGCGGTCATGACCAGCAGGTGTGGGCTGCCCGCCGCGCCCTTGTCCCGGAGGCGGGCGCGCTGGGCCACGCCGAAGCGGTGCTGCTCGTCTACGATCACCAGCCCCAGGGAGGCGAAGGTCACCCGCTCGGCCAGCAGCGCGTGGGTTCCCACCGCCAGCGGGAGGTGCCCGGCGGCGAGGAGCGAAAGGGCGGACTCCCGGGCGCCTCGCGGCGTGGAGGCCGTCAGGAGCGTGAGCCGGTGACCCAGGTGCCTCATCCAGGGGGCCAGGGTCTCGGCGTGCTGGGCGGCCAGGATCTCCGTGGGTGCCATGAGGGCCACCTGGCCGCCTGCAGCCATGACCTGGGCAGCGGCGGCAAAGGCCACCGCGGTCTTGCCCGAGCCCACGTCGCCCTGGACGAGGCGGTGCATTGGCTCGCCGCGGGCCAGGTCCCCGGAGATCTCTCCGATCACCCGGGTCTGGGCCGCGGTGAGGGAGAAGGGGAAGAGCCCCACCAGCCGGCCGGCCGGCACCGGCGGATAGACCGCGGCAGACAGGTCCTTGACCTCGCGACGGCGCTGGGCCAGGCCCAGCTGCAGCAGGAAGAGCTCGTCGAAGACCAGTCGCAGGTGGGCCGGGCTCTGGCGGTGCTCCAGGTCTTCCAGCTCGGCGTCGGAGAGGGTCTTCGGAGGCTGGTGTAGCCAGCGCAGGGCCTCCCCGCGTCCGGGCAGACCCAGGTCATCTTGGAGGGCCGGGGGCAGGAGCTCGGGCTCGAGGTGCGCGGTGCGCTCGACGGCCTGGGCGCAGAGGGAGCGGATGAGCCCCGGGCCGACCCCTTCCACCGTGGGATACCGCGGCACCACGCCCTCGGGCTCGGGCTCGGCGCCCCCAGCGTCCAGCTCCCGTACCACGGGATGCGCCATCTGAACCTTGCCCCGCCAGTCCTTGGGTGTCCCCGAAACCCAGACCCGGGTCTCGATGGGGAAACGGGAGGAGAGCCCCGGGTAGGTGCGAAACCAGCGGCACAGGAGGTCGGCGCCGTCCTGGTGGACCACCAGCTCGAAGAAGCGCCGGCGGCCCCGCCCCAGCCATCGCTGGCTCACCACGGTGCCCGTGGTGCAGGCCGGGCGGCCCTCCACCAGGTCGCCCAGGGGGGTCACCCGCCGCCGATCCTCGTAGTGCAGCGGCAGGAGCCGCAGGAGGTCGTGTACGTAGTGCAGCGAGCGTCCGGCCAGCCGTTCGGCCGTTCGGGGCCCGCAGCCCTTGAGCACCGTGAGGGGCTCGCCCTGGGGCTCGCCTTGGGCCCCGCCATTCGACTCGTCCTCCTTCGCAGCGGTCGATCGAGGGGGTGCCGCACGGTTCCCGCGGGTCGTGGCCCGGGCCTTGGCAGGCGGCGCGGCCGCGGCCACCAGACGCATACCCCGGGCCAGGAGCCGGGCGCGCCCGTCGCTTTCGGGATCGAGACGCGAAACCTCCTGGACCCAGTCGGCCAGGTCGCCACCGGCCACCAGCCCCTTGGCGGCGTTCACCAGCGCCGACCACAGCGCATCGGCCTCCGAAGCGTCCGATGGCCAGCGCCAGAGCGCGTCCTGCAACAGGCCGCCCAGGTTCGCCCCAACGTCTCGGGTCACCACGTTCTCAGCCGCGGAAGGTGAACTTCAGCTCATAGTCGCAAAGATGGAAGAGATCGCCCTCGTCGATGCGCTTGTTGTCGATACGCATGCCCTTGTAGTCGATCCCATTGGTAGAGCCCAGGTCCTTGATATAGTACACGCCGTTGCGGCGGATCACGGCGGAGTGCTTGCGCGAGATGTTGCCATCCTTGATGGCGAGATCCGACGTCTTGGAGCCCCTGCCTATGATGAACTGATCCTTGTCGATGGGGATCCGCTCGTTGTTGAACACCAGGTAGAGGGTGGGGACCGAGGTGGGTGCCGCGGGCTCGGCCGAGGGCGTCCGCAGGGACCGCCCCCCGGGAGCGGCGGACTGGCGTGCCGGCCCCGCCGGGTCGGGTTGTCCCCTGCGCGCGCCGGGCGGGGGTGGAGGCCCGCCCCGTCGGGGTGGGGGCTGTCTGGCGGCCCGAGGGGGCGGAGCCGCGGGACGGGCGCTCGCCGGAGCAGGGGCGGCGCGGTTCTCCGAGACGGCACCCCCGGCGCTGGGCATGTAGTTTTTGCTCCGCGCGTAGTAGCGCATCGCCTCGTTGATCAAGTAGTCGATGGAGCAGTCGAAGTCGTTCGCCATCTGCTCGAACGTGTCCCACAACACGTCCCGGCAGTAGAAATGGCGCATGGTCTTCTTGCTCTGGTCCATACGATCCCGGCTCCTTGGATGGCGCCCGCTCAAAGTCGGCCGAATATGCCCGAAATCTTACTTCTTCTTCGAAAGAACTTCTACGGCTTTTTTTGCCCGTTTCCCGAGGGTTGCATCCTTCCAGTCCTCACCCTTGAGCTTGGTCCTGTCACTGAACAGCTTCTTGATTTCGGTGATGTCCTGCGCCACTGACTTGCGCGGCATCAGCTCCTTCATGGCGAGCGCTTCGACGGCGATGATCTTGCCCAGCCAGTTGGGCGCGGCCAGGCCCAGCCGCAGGCCCTTGAGCAGCTTGGGGCGGAGGGGCTTGAGCTTTTTCCAGACGTAGACGGCGTTGTCCAGGATCGTCCCGTTGAGGTAGCCGTTGGGATAGGACTCCTCGGCTGGGAGGTTCGCGTACCCGATCTGGAGAGCCCTCTCCGGATCGATGCGCATCAAGAAACCAACAGTGAGCAGGCGGAGCTGGGTGCGCTTGTCCTGGAGCTCACTGTCGGTGAGCTTGGGCGCCGGGGCCCCGATCACCGGGGTGAGGTCCTTGAAGATTGCGTCATTGTTGAACTTGGTGACCAACTCCAGCAGGTGGAACAGATATCCTGTGCCGCGGAAGACCGGGTTGTCCAGCCCCTTGCCGGCGTTGACCTTGGTCATGAGCCGGTTCATCTCTTTGATCACGGCGGCTTGCACATCTGGATCCAGGTTGGCCGGGTCGGCCGTCGCGGCCAGGCGCAGGGCCACGGCTGCCCCGGCCTTCATCTTCAGGTTGGCGTGGTTGGCCATGACGCCGGCCAGGTAGCGAGAACCGGCGCGTTTGCCCAGGAGGCTGATGCCGCACAGCAGCGCCCCGTTGTTGATCAGCGCGGCCTTGGTGTTCTTGCTGGCAGCTGCGATGTAGCGCTTCACCGTGGCCGCGCGGGTCTTGGGCCCCACCCGCTTCCAGAACTTGCCCAGCAGACAGTTTCTCGAGACCACCGTGCGGCTGTCGTACCGGAAGAAGTTGGGGTCGTAGAAGGGAGTCTTTTGGGCCATCAGGTTGGCGCCCCGTCGCCCGAAGGCCTCCAGGATCTTTGGGATCGAATGCTCGTGGGCCTCGCCGTGCTTGCCGCCGACGATCCAGTCGACGATCAACGTTTCCACGCCGCGGCGGTCGGAGGGATCGGCGAAGTACCACGCCGAGAAGAGCCCGTCCTTTGCCAGGTTCCGGGCCCCGGGGTCGCCGCCGGCGGCCGCCACCTTGGGGGACAGGTTCTTGATCACGGCGGCGGCGAGCTTCTTCTGATCGCCCTTGGAGCACTTCCTGAGCGCCTTCTCGAGGTCCACCAGCCGCCGGATCTTCACCAGCCACAAAGCGGCGCTGACCCGGATGGCCTGCTTCTGCTTGGCGTCGGCCACCACCTTGGTGAGACGACCGCTGTCCTTGGCCTCGCCCCACTCCTTGAGGTCCTTCTCCGTCACCTTGCACCCCGCCAGGGCCAGCGCCAAGGCCAACAGGGCCAGGGCAAACCGCCACCTACGGCGACGCGGCACCCGTGCCTCTGGGAGGCAGTCCCCAACGATCTGTGTATTGACAGTCCCTTGCATCCTGACCTCCAGGCTGCCCATGTTATTCATCCACCCCAACGGCGTCAAGGTAACGGGTTTTGCATCGCCGACCGTGCTGGTAGACTCCACGGCTGCTATACTGTCGGCACGAAACAGCCTTGCCTGGTTGAGTTGATCCCGGAATGCAGCCCTCGTCCCGCGCTCATACGCCCGTGCCCATTCGTCGCGTCATCCTCATGGCGGTAGCGCTGGCGCTCGTCTCCCCGGCGGCGGCCGCAGCGCCCATGGAGAACGCCCGGTACGGCGGCCTGCACGTGGGCAGCTCGGTGGAGCCGCACCCGGCGAACATCCTGCGCAACCCCGCAGCCATCGGACTTCTCGGCGGGACCCACATCTACCTCGATGGCACGGTCCGCCTGGAGCACGGGCGGGTGCGGCGCGCCGATGTCCGGAGCGACACGGGCAACCCCGGCCCGGGCGCCGACTTGAGCTTCGCCGACGTGCGGTACACCCACTGGACCCCCGACGGGTACTTCGGCATCACCACGGACCTGGGCAGCAACCTGGTGGTCATCGGCGTCGCCCTGCTCACCCCCTTTGCCGAGTGGCAGCGCTACCCCGGCTCCGGTGGCAGCCTGGATCCTTCCCAGGAGGGTCCCCTGCGCTACCACCGCATCGAAAGCCAGTGGTACCACATGTTCGTGAGTCCCGTGGTGGCCATCAGGGCGCACAAGCGGTTCTTCATCGGGCTGGGCATGACCTACGTGCGCTCCATGTTCAACATGGTCTTCGCCCGGGACCGGCGGCTTCGGGACGCGTCGGTGCCTCCGTACGAGGACGATCTCTCCACCGAGCGCGTGAATATCAATGGGGCGGAGAACAGCTTCTGCTTCAACCTGGGGCTGGTGTTTCGCCTGCCCAGGGGAGTCGATGTCGGAATCTCCTATCGGAGCAGGGTGGTCGGCGTGAACCAGACCAACATCCGGGCCGAAGGCAGCGCTCGGGTAACCCGGTGGGACGCCGACTCCGGCGCCTGGAGGACCTACTCCGGGCGCGCGCGGACGACCTATGATCTCCCGGACGCGCTCACCCTCGGCGCGAAGTGGGCGCTGAAGACCTGGGACTTTGGCTTTGGCTTCGAGTGGTCGCGCTGGAGCGAGCACGCCGACATCGGGTTCACCCTCACGGGCAACGAGTTCCGCGGGGAGGCCGGCATGACCAACTGGGACGTGAGCTTCAAGCACTACCGCGGATTCCAGGACGTGTTCCGGGTGTCGTCGTCGGCCGCCAAACGGTGGGGGAAGAAGGTCAAGCTCACCGTGGGTGCCATGTACGAGTCGTCGGCCGTGCCCAACGAGTGGATCAGCGCGTCGGCCATCGACAGCCACAAGCTGGACCTGGCCGTGGGGCTCTTGTGGCGCCCTCACAAGAGCATCGGGCTGTACATCGGCTACGGCGTCATCCTGGCGCCGGAGGTGCGGGTGAGCCAGTCCGGGTTCGATCCGGGACACCTGGTTCGCTGCGTGGAGGACCGCGTGGACATCCTGTGGAGCGAGAACTGTCGGCGCGCCATCGAGGGCAAGGGGTTGCCTTCGGCCGCGGGGCGCTACTGGATGATGACCCATCGCTTCGGCGTCGGCATCTCGTACGACTACTGGTAGGGAGTGACCCAAGTGCCCATGGACAATATTTCGATGGTGCGGATCGGGGTGCTCGGGCTGGTGTTGAGCGTCGGACCCTGGTTGGCTGGTTGTCCGAAGGTCACCGGACCGAAGGCGATGCGCCGACCACCGGGGCCCCGACTGCCCCAGCGACCTGACTGGCCCACGGCGAGCCTCACCTCCCAGGAGCGCTACAAGGACGCGCTGGAGGTGGTGGTCGCCCTTCGGGACTCCCCCCGGCGTCGCGCCCTGCGGCGATCGGTGCAGCGTTACATCGTCGCCCGGCTACCGGGCGGCCTCGCCGAGGGCCAGGGAGTGCGGGGTTTCGGGCTCTTTCTTGATCTGACCACCCTGTACGCCGACTTTGCCACCGAGGGTCCGAGCCGGCTCCCGGCCGACGAGCGGGCCGCCCTCGAGGCGGCGGCCGATCGGGTGCTGCAGACCTTCGCCCGGCGGGGCGGGGCCGAGGAGTCGCTCACCGCCCTGGCCGTCCTGGCCAGCGTTCGTCGCGACGGGCGCTCCGCCGAGCGGCGGTTCGCGGTCATTGCCCATTGGCTCGGAGACCTGGAGGCTCCGCTCTTCGGTCGGGTGAAGCGCTTCATGGATCCCATCGCCGCTGTGGACAAGGTGCATCGCCGCTGGCCCTCGCCCATGGTGCGGCGCTCCCTGCGCGTTCTGCTGGCCCGGCAGTATGCCAACCTGCGGCCCCTGCTGCGGCTGCCCCGGGTGCCCAAGGCCCGCAGCGTCAAGCAGGCCATCTCCGCGGCGCGGGAGTACGGGTGGCAGCGGGTGAGGCTGCTTTTGCTGGACCGGGAGGAGGCTTTGCTCAAGGGGGCGTTGCTCAAGGTGAAGAGCAGTGCATACGGTGATGGGCACCTGGCGCGGTTGCTGGCTCCCGCGCTGGACGCACGACAGGGCCCGGCGGCCCTGATCACCCTGTCCGAGGCCATGGCCGCGAAGTGGCCCGACGGGGCCCGGGCGCTGTGCCAGCGGGCCGTTGACCGGTACCCGGCCGACGCCAACGGCCACTTCTGCCTGGGGCGCCTCGCCTTGTCTGCTGAGCGCACCCTCCTCGCCCTGCGGCACTTCGAGGCGGCCATCCGGGTCAACCCGGGATACCGCAAGGCGTGGGACGTCTACGCGGCCACCTACCTGGACCGGCTCATGTCCCTGCTCGGCCAGGAGCGGCTGGACCAGGTGCGCCGGGAGGTGCGGTTCCTGGAGTCGGTGCACCGGGCTGCCGCGGCCTATTGGGTGGACCAGCCCCTGAAGGCGTCGTTGGCAGACGTGTACTTCATGCTCGGCCGGGGGCTGTACAACGAGGGGCGCATCGGGGAGGCCGTGACCACTTTGCGAAAAGCGCTGAAGATCAAACCCACCCCCCAGGTCCAATCCCAGCTGGCGGAGATTGCCTATTGGCGGGGTCGATATGGGGTGTCCATCGGCCGGCTGGACGCGGTGCTCAAGCACCTGCGTGGCAACGTCGGCTGGCGAGCCTACTGGGAGTTCCGCACCGCGCCCCTCAAGGCGCGCGCCCGCCGCCGTCTGGCCCTGCGCCTACGCGCCCGGGCCCGGGCCACTGCCGACCGGCGCACCGCGGACGGGCTCCGGCGACGGGCCAAAACCGAGGACGCCCGGGCGGTGCTGTTGCAGTCGAGGGCCCTGCGCAGCGGGCAGTTTCTGCTCCGGGCCCTGCGGAGCCCGAAGCTCCAGGCCGAGGTGCTGGTCGTCGTGGGCAAGATGCTCCACCAGACCGGGCGCCGCCACCTCGCCATGCGGTCCTTCGACGCTGCCCTGGACCGCGCTCCCGAGCGATCGGGCACCTATGTGGACGTCATCTCCTTTCTGGTCATGCGGGGCTACTTCGACCAGGCCCTGGACGCCTACCACCGGGCCCTGGCGCGGACGGAGATCAGCGTGTACCTCAAGGCCTACTGCACCTTCTGGATCCTGGACCTGGGCCGCCGAGCCAAGGTGGACCCCGAGCGGCTAGGCCTGGCCGAGGTGTTCCTCAAGCACTTGCGGGGCAAGCAGTGGTACCACCACCTGGCCCGGTTCCACCTGGGCAAGGCGTCCTACGCCCAGCTCGCAGCCAAGGCCAGGACCAAGGGCCAGCGGGCCGAGCTGGACTTCTACCAGTCCATGCGGCTGGTCCAACAGGGCAAGGTGGCCCAGGCCCGAAGTCTGTGGCAGAAGATCGTCGACAGTGAGATGATGGCCTTTTTCGAGTACAAGATGGTGCGCCGCTACCTGAGCCGCGGCGCGCCCGACCGGCCGCCCAAAAAGTAGCGACAACCCCGACGGATTGAGACGGACTCAGACGGTGAGACAATGAAGCGATCACTGACCCTCTTGACGATGGTGATTTCCCTGGTGCTGCCTCTGGCGCTGACAGAGGCCGCCCCTGCCCGCGCCCCTGCCCGTGTCCGCGCCCCTGTCCGCGCCCGCCGCCCGCCGAAGCCCAAGCTGCTGGTCACGGTGGAGAAGGTCGAGGTCGCCCAGGCCGCCCAGCCCGCTCCGCGGCTGCAGCCCCGGCTGCGCGCAGCGCTGGACAAGGCCCTGGCGGCCGAGCCCCTGGTCATCACCGGGCTCGGCTTGAAGAAGCCCACCCCGGGCCGCACCGCCTGGGCGCTTCGCCGTCGTCGGCTGCGTTGGTACGGCGTCACCCTGCGTCTCGAGTCGGTGACCCACAAGGTGGTCACAAAAGGCCCGCAGAAGCACCTGGTGGCCGAGGCTGTGGTAACGCTTTCGGGCAAGCGCAAGGAGCGGCTGCGCAAGGGCACCTTCGCGGTCAAGTCCACGGGAAAGGTCTCCACCCCTGTCTCGGTGGTCCTGCAGGGTGAGGTCCTCGCCAGCCGCCTGGCCGCGGTGCGCGCTGCCCTGGGTCTGGTGGTGAGGGGCGCCGTGACCCAGGTGACCGGAAAGAAGATCCGTCGGCGTCGTCGGGGTCGCTAGGGTCATCGGGTCGTTGGGGTCGACGGGGCCGCTTCCTTCTTCGATGTACCTGGGATACTCTAGCGGGGTGGAGGGGAATCTGCATACCTACTGACGGTCTATGACCATGCTGGGAGGCATCATGATGACCAAATGGATCGCGACGCTGTTCATTCTGTCTTTCGTCTCCGCCTGCGGCGACGACAGCGCCACGGGGAACAACAACCAGAACGACACGCCGGGGATCTGCGGCAATGGCGTCGTCGACCTGGGCGAGCAGTGCGATGACGGGGAGCTCAACAGTGACAGCCAGGCCGACGCATGCCGGAACGACTGCCGCCAGGCCTACTGCGGGGATCGGGTGGTCGACGCGGGCGAGACCTGCGACGACGGGCCGTCCAACAGCGACTTCCTCGCGGGCGCCTGTCGGTCGGACTGCCAGCCCTTTCACTGTGGCGACGGGGTCATCGACCCGGGCGAGGAATGCGACGACGCGAACACCTCGGGTGGCGACGGCTGCTCGGACCAGTGTCTGGTGGAGGCTCACTGGCACTGCGCAGGGGCGCCCAGCCTCTGCACCTGTCAGGACTACCGGCTGGGTGAAGGCTGCGCGCAGTGCCGCGTGCTCGTCGACCAGGGGGCGGTGGGAAGCGTCGCAGATGGGCTGTCCTGGGAGACGGCGCTGGGCACCGTCCAGGAGGGGATCGACGCCGGCTACGGTGCCGGGCCAGGCTGTGAGGTGTGGGTGGCCGCCGGGACCTATCGGGTCTTCCAGACCTCCCTGTTCAACACCGTGGAGCTCCGCAGTGGGGTCGGGGTCTACGGCGGCTTCGCCGGAGGCGAGACCGAGCGGAGCCAGCGCGACTGGCAGGCCCACGAGACCGTCCTGGACGGGGAGCATCCCACCGATTCGCAATGGGCGGTCATGCACGTGGTTACCGCCGAGGACACCGTGGACGCCACCCTGGACGGGTTTGTCGTCCAGAACGGGTTTGCTCAGGGCCCCCGCGCCGAGGACAACCTGGGCGCCGGGCTGCTGGCCTTCGGCGCGGTCATGACCATCGAGAGGTGCCGGGTCACCCTGAACATCGCGACCGGTTCCGGGGGCGGCCTCTATGCCTACGGATCGGACCTGGTGATCCGAGACTCGTCCTTCGTGGCCAACTACGCCTATGGCGACGGCGCGGGGCTCTTGGTGGGGCTGTCGAACCTCGAGCTGGACCGCAGTGAGATCCGCGACAACCAGGTCATCTCCCCGGCCAGTGGCAATGGTGGCGGCCTCAACAGCCAGGCCTCCGACGTCCATGCGATCAACACGCTCTTTGTGACGAACCGGGCGAGGGGTGACGGCGGCGGGATCTACAACATCTATTCGACGGTGTCCCTGGTGCACTGCACCGTGTCTGACAACTCGACCGTCGGCGGTGTCGGCGACAGCTTTTACAAGGGAGCAGGCAGCTCCGTGGAGATCATCAGCAGCCTGATCGTCGGCGATTACCACCTGACGACGTCCACGGACATCACGGCGAGCTACAGCTTGATGCCCACCTCGTGGACCGGGGGCGGCCCAGGGACCCTCGCGACGACGCCCACTTTTGTCGGGGGCGGCGACTACCATCTGCACAACACCTCGGCGGGCATCGATCGCGCCGACGGGCTCGCCGCGCCTCCGGGGGACCTGGAGGGGACCCCGCGTTACGACGTGAACACGGTAAACGATGTGTACGTCTGTGCCGGCCAGCCGGGGTGCGTGTCCTACGCCGACTGCGGCGCCTACGAGTACCACCCCTAGAGTACATCTCATATACCCTGTGGTCGGTCTTCGGCCGAGCCCGGTCCGTCTACGTCTTCGCTCGGCAGTCACTTCCTCTTGAATGCCCGCGCCCGGTGGGGGAAAATGGGGGCACAGCAGCATCTGCGGCATCTGCGGCATCTGCAGCATCTGCGGCATCAGCGACATCTGCAGCATCTGCAGCATCAGCGACATCTGCAGTGCCGTAGTGTCTACAGCGTCTGCGGGCGTCTCCAACGAGATCCCCGGTCGACCTCGACCGAGGGAGGAGAGCCCCTTTGCCGGGAGGAATGCGATATGGAGCGCTCGGTCCCCTTGACGATTCGACAGGTCGTGGTCCCAGGTGGTTGGGGAGTCGTCCTGCTGCTCCTTTGGTCGTGCGCCGGATGCAGCGGGAAGAGCGTGTCGGCGGACCCGGCCTGCGATCCCGGCGATCCCGACGCCTGTGCCGAAGGACTGACCTGCCTGTGGAGCGACGCGGATGGGGGGTATCGCTGTGTCGCCGATCCGGCGGGCTGTGGCAACGGGCAGCTCGAGGTGGGGGAGGCCTGCGACGGACTGGACCTCGGTGGCCAGTCCTGTGAGAGCCTCGGCTATCTGAGCGGCCCCCTGGCCTGCGCCGCCGACTGCACGCTGGATACGATCGACTGTGCGGCGCCCGAGGACTGCAACAACGGAGTGCTCGATCCGGGGGAGGACTGCGATGGGCCGAACCTGGGCGGCTTGACCTGCGAGGACCTGGGCATGGGCGGGGGCAGCCTCGGTTGCTCACCGGTGTGCCGATTCGAGCCCGGCGGATGTGACAACCCACCGGTCTGCGGCAATGGGCAGGTCGACTATGGCGAGGCGTGCGACGACGGAAATACGGTTGGATGTGACGGCTGCTCACCGGTGTGCCAGCCCGACGGGTGCGGGAACGGGATCGTGGACTGCGGCGAGGCGTGTGACGACGGCAACACGTCCGGCGGCGATGGCTGCGCGGCGGATTGTGCGTCCGACGAGACCTGCGGAAATGGCGTCACGGACGCCGCGTCGGGCGAGGTGTGCGACGACGGAAACAACGTCGACGGGGACGGCTGCGCAGCCGACTGCTCGTCGGACGAGACCTGCGGAAACGGCACGGTCGACGCGGCGGTCGGGGAGGTGTGCGACGATGGGAACGGCGTCGACGGGGACGGCTGCGCGGCGAGCTGCTTGTCCGATGAGACCTGCGGGAACGGCGTGACCGACGCGGTGGCGGGCGAGGTGTGCGACGATGGGAACGGCGTCGACGGGGACGGCTGCGCAGCCGACTGCTCGTCGGACGAGACCTGCGGAAACGGAGTCGTGGATGCGGCCGTGGGCGAGCAGTGTGACGACGGCAACAACCTCGATGGGGACGGGTGTCAGGCCAACTGCGCGCTGCCTGGCTGCGGCGATGGCGTCCTGGACACCGGCGAGGTGTGCGACGACGGCAACAACGTCGACGGCGATGGCTGCTCGGCGACCTGCATGTCGAACGAGACCTGTGGCAATGGGATCGTGGACGTGGCGGTGGGGGAGACCTGCGATGATGGCGGCACCAGCCCCTGTGATGGCTGCTCCATGATGTGTCGCACCGAGGGGTGTGGCAATGGCGTCCAGGAGTGCTTTGAGGCGTGCGATGACGGCAACACGGTGGCGGGGGACGGATGCGCAGCCGACTGCTCTTCGAACGAGACCTGCGGCAACGGCGTTGTCGACGGTGTCACAGGCGAGGTGTGCGACGACGGCGCCGCGAACTCCAACGCCCCAAACGCCTCCTGTCGCATGGACTGCCAGCCCCAGCGGTGCGGTGACCAGATCATCGACAACCTGGCGGGCGAGCAGTGCGACGACGGCAACGTGGTCACCGGCGATGGCTGCGGCCTCACGTGCCTGCTCGAGGTCTGTGGAAACGGTGTGGTGGATCCCGGCGAGCAGTGTGACGACGGCAACCTGGTGTCCGGAGACGGGTGCAGCGGGACCTGCGTCAGCGAGTGCGGCATTCCCTGCGTCGGGCCCACGATCCAGGACTGCATCGACAACGCGGCTGCTGGCGACGTCATCGCCGTCGGCCCGGCGGCAGTGTCCGAGAACGTGGTCGTCGCCGGCAAGGAGATCACCCTCAAGGGCGACTGCAGCGGCGCGCTCACCGTGTGGACCTGCGCCAACACCCAGGACCGGGCCATTCGCGCTCAGGCGGGCGCCGATCTCACCGTGGAGGGGTTTGTCTTCGAGTATTGCAACGGCGGCACCAGCGCGGCCTACAACAGCGGCGTGGTCCTGGGACAGGGAGCCGACGCCGTGCGGCTGCGGAACAACATTTTTCGCTACAACACCTCCCACCGCGGCTCGGTGCTGGGCACCTACGGCGGCAGCGTCTTCCCCACCAACGGCTATGTCCTGTTCGAGAACAACATCATGCACGACAACCAGGCCGACGACGGTGGCGTGATCTACATCAGCGGGGAGACCTACATCGACATCATCAACAACCTCGTCTACGACAACGGCGCCACGGACTACTGCGGCGCGATCTGGCTGCGCAATCAGGTCCAGGCGAAGATGATCTTCCGCAAGAACGTCGTGTACGGTCACTGGGCCGGTCGCAACCCGGCCCTGGAGGTCTACTCCGGGCAGGGAGCCCTCATCAACAGCTCCATCGTCACCAGCAACAGCCCCTCCAACATCTCCAGCGACTGGCCGACGACCTACTCCATGATCGGCGGCAACCCCCTGTTCACCAACCCCGCCGGAGGGGACTTCAGCCTCGGGGCCGGTTCACCGGCAATCGACGCAGGTGATCCGGCGCTGCCCAATGACCCCGACGCCTCCCGTACGGATCAAGGGTGCGCGCTGCACCTGCTGCCCGTGGAATAGTCAGCGTACAGAAAAGCCGAGTCTAGAGCCCGACGAGATCCACCGACACGCCCGTGCCGCCCGGATCGCTGTGGTCGGTGACGGCGGAGGTCCCGGTGGCCAGCTCCAGGTCGCTGGCGTCGCGCCCCGACAGGCTCACGGTGTACAGGCCGTAGACCAGGTCCGGCACCACGGCTTGGCCGATGGTGCAGTCCACGGTGTCGGTGTGTACCAGGGTGCCCACCCCGGAGACGGCCACCTCGACGTCGACCGTGTCGATGCCCAACGATGCACAGGTGGCCAGGGTGGTGGCGTCGTTTTCGTACAGGGTCCAGTCGATGGTCAGGGGCACCTGCTCGACCAGGCAGCCCGACGTGTCAAAGGTGCAGTCGTCGGCGCAGACCAGGACCCCTCCGCCGTTGCCGAGGCTCTCGCAGTCGTTCCCCGCCAGGTCGCTGGCGTCGCACCACTCCCCGGCCTGCGCCACGCCGTCGCCGCACACCGGCACCTCGATGCTCACCGGCTGCTCCAGGTCCGGGTTCAGCGGGATGGACGTCGTCTCCCCGTCGATGACCTCCACGTCCAGCAGATCCACCACCTGGGAGCGCACCTCCACCTCATCGCGAAGGGCCACCACGCGCACCCGGTAGATGCCCTCGGTCAGATCCAGCCAGCCCACGCCCGCGTCACAGGCGAAGTCGGCGTAGTGCCAGGTGGGGTGCAGGGGATCGTCATCGGTGTCCGCCAGGGTGTTGTCCACCAGCACCCGGACATGGGTCACGTCCGCCCCGGCGCAGGCCCCGGCCGAGGTGTCGCCGTTGATGGCCCAGTGGATCTCCAGGGTCCCCTCCGGCCTCTGGTCGCAGGCGACGAGCCCGGCGGTCAGCCCGCCGGCCATCAGCACCAGGGCGAGGTGTCCGATGTTTTTCATGATTCGAAAGGATACCCCGTACCCCGCCCGCCCTCAAGGGCCGAGTCGAGGGGCTGAGTCGAGTCTAGCGCCTCAGGCGCACCCGGCGGAGGGAGAAGCTGGGCTTGCGCTTGGGGTCACAGCCGGCCCGGAACCCCTTGGCGTCGAAGGCGTGGTCGATGGAGCCGCTCTTGCCCTTGTAGCTGACCTTCACCCGGAGGCGGTGCTTGCCGGCCCGCGACGGGCTGCAGTACGACAGCAGGTAGAACTTCCGGCCCTGGGCCTCGATGCGGTGCGCCACCTGGCTGAAGGCCTTGTCGATGGACGACTTGTTGGTCGCTTTGACAAAGCCGTCGCGGCCGATCTTGGACAGCTGCCCGCTGTCGATCTCGGCGCCGAGGCCAATGACGAAGACGCTCACCGCGGACTTGTCGAGCTGGGCGTGCATCGCCTTCGCCGTGACCCGGTGCGACCGGTCAGTGCCGTCGGTGAACACCACGAGCGTCCCGAAGCGCAGCGGCTGGCTGGCGCGGGCCATCTGCTTTTCGGTCTTGTCCACGGCCTTGACGATGGCGCCGTTGAGGTTGGTGGAGGGGTCCTTGACCTTGTGGTTTCGGAGGCGCTCGAGGCCGGTCTTGACAGCGGCGGCGTCAGTGGTGAAGCCCACCACCGGGATGAGCCGCTTGCGCCCGTCAAAGCCGTAGACCGCCACCTTGCTCTTTTTGGCCACGCGGTCGGCGAAGGTGTTGGCCGCGTTGATCAGCGCCGGCAGGGATCCCGACTGCACGATGCTCCCCGACAGATCCAGCAGCAGCACGATGGTGTGGGACACGGCCACGTCCGGGTTCAGGATGGTCTGCTTGGACTCGTACGGAGAGATGAGCTGACCGTCCTCGTAGATACGGAACTGCTTTGCGTCCAGGCCGGCCACCGGGTAGCCGTTGTGCGTCTCCACCGAGAAGTACACCGCGATGTTGCTCGGGCGCTGGACGCTGGTGTTGATCCGCCGGAGCTTCAACCCGCAGCCGAAGCCAGCGCTGATCACCATCCCCGAGATCAGACAGGTGATTGCGACCGCCCCGCGTCGCGACAGTAGTGATTTCATCTTCATTGCTCCTTGTGCGTCTCGGCCGAGTCTACGGGCAAGCCTCGCGTCAAGTCAACGCGCGACCCGAAGCACCGGTCGAGCGTCCCCGACTCGCCTCTGGGGGCGAAGTGCGGTATCCTGGCCTGGCGCCTCGGTGGCGGGGGCCGCGGCGGTGCGCGTGAACGACTGGGAAAAGTGAGCTCAATGGTCAGAATCGTGGTTTTTTTGCTCATGGTGCTGCCGCTGGTCCTGGGCGGCGCAGGGTGTCTCTTTCCGCCGCGGGCGTGCTACCGGCAGTGCATGTACCATCATCAGCGCTGCGTCACCGGCGCCAAGACGACCAACGCGCTCGAGTGGTGTGATCACCACCAGCGCCAGTGCCGCACCAGGTGTCACCAATGAGGGTTCCGGCGAACGGACCCGTGAGCCAACCTGCGCACCGGACCGTCGGGCCGACCGCCAGTCCGGCCGCCGGGCTGGCCGCCAGGCTGGCCGCCGGGCTGGCCCTGGCGATGAGCGTCGTGGTGGCAGGGTGCCTGTACCCGCTGCACGAGCCGCCCAAGCCCGGCCTGCCCGCCGCGACCGTCAAGTTCCGGATCAACCACGTGCCCCGCCCCACCGGGGCGCTGAGATTCCACCTGCTGATCGACTCCAAGCAGGTGGTCCATCGACCCCCGCGGCAGGGGCCCTCGGCCACCTGGACGCGGGTGAAGCCGGGGTGGCGGATGGTCAGCCTCAAGACCCTGTTCTACGTCACGCGGTCCTACCAGCAGACCTACACGACCTACAGCTCCTACAAGTGTGGGAACTCGACCTGCTCACGCAGCCAGACCCGGCAACGTACGGTCTACCGAACGGTGCCCACGGGGGTGTGCCGCTCGCCCCTGATGGTCTATGTGCGAAACAAGGAGACCTACCTGCTGAGCTACTCCTACCTCGGGCACAGAAGCTGCCACCTCACCTGTCATCGACAGGTTCACTCCGGCGGCGGCCGGTTTCACCTGGTCCCCTGCACGCACACCCGGGCGGTGCGTTACGACTGACGGCTAGGAACAGGTCAGCGACACCGTGTACCCCAGGAACATGCTGTACTCCTCGACGACGATGAAGTAGGTCACACCGGCGGTCACGGGGAAGGTCACTGTGTCGCATGTGGCAGAGATCCCGTAGGCGATGCAGATCGCCGGATTGCAGGTGCCCTCGAGGATCATGACGTCGACGTCGTCATCGAAGTCGTCGCAGATGACGTCAACGGTGGCGTTCCCCGAGGTCAGCGGGACGAAGGAGTACACGCGATCCGCCCAGGACCCCATCGTTGTGCAGGAGTAGCCGTACACGTCGTTCCCCACCAGGTCCTCCTGATGGTCGCTGCCTCCACAGGCGAGGGTGTCGTCCGCCGTGCAGGTCTGCTCCCACTGGCACGTGGCCGAGCAGCCGTCGCCGCTCGTCGTGTTGCTGTCATCGCACTGCTCACCCGAATCCACGACTCCGTTGCCGCACGTTGATGTCGTGCACCCGCTCGGGTCGAGTTGACAGGCGCCATCACAGACGAGCGTGCCCCCGGGAAATCCGAAGTCCGAGCAGTCCAGGCCGTTCAGATTCGCTCCGTCGCACTGCTCCCCCGCCGTGGTGTTGATTGTCCCGTCACCACAAGCCACCTGCGTGCAGTCCGCATCGCAGCTCGCCGACTCGCCAACGTCGTCGCAGTCCTCCCCCGCCGTGACGTTGGTGGTTCCGTCCCCGCAGTTCGCCGGCGTGCAGTCAACGTCACAGGCGACGGACTCGCCCCCGCCGTCGCAGGCCTCGCCGCAGTCCACGACGCCGTTTCCGCAGATCTCCAACAGACAGCTGGCGCTGCACCCGTCGCAGGGCGTCGTGCCGCCATCGTCGCAGGCCTCGCCGACCGCCAGGTCCACGACGCCGTTTCCGCAGGTCTCGTTCGACTGGCAGTCCGCCGAGCAGCCGTCCCCATCCAGGTTGTTGCCGTCGTCGCAGGTCTCCGCTGGATCCACGACGCCGTTTCCGCAGGACTCCAACAAACAGCTGGCGCCGCACCCGTCGCCCGCTGTCTGGTTGCCATCGTCGCAGACCTCCCCGGCGTCCTCATCGACGATCCCGTTTCCGCAGGTCTCGTCGGACTGGCAGTCCGCCGAGCAGCCGTCCCCGCCGACATTGTTGCCGTCGTCGCAGACCTCCCAGGCCTGGACCACGGTGTCTCCACACCCCTCCAACAGACAGTCCGGGCCACACCCGTCGCCCCCCGTCTGGTTGCCGTCATCGCAGACCTCCCCGGCGTCCCCGTCGAGGATCCCGTTTCCACAGGTCTCGTCGGACTGGCAGTCCGCCGAGCAGCCGTCCCCGCCCACGGTGTTGCCATCGTCGCAGGCCTCGGCGCAGTCCACCAGTCCATTGCCGCAACCATCGGGCTGGCACGTCTGGCTGCACCCGTCACAGGGCGCGAGGTTGCCGTCGTCACACGCCTCGCCGAGCTCCACCTCCCCATTGCCACACACGGGACCTCCGCTGCAGCCGGAGGGGTCGAGCTGGCAGGCCGGCGTGCAGACCAGCGCGCCCTCACCGAAGCCCAAGGAGCCACAGGTCTGCCCGCCCAGGTTGGCGCCATCGCAGTCCTCGTTCGGGTCGAGGACGCCGTTTCCGCAGCCAGCGGGAGGGTTACAGCCGGAGGTGTCCAGGTCGCATTCGTCCGAGCACGCCAGGATACCACCGGCGTAGCCCAACCCGGTGCAGGTGGCCCCGCCAAGCGCCGTCCCATCGCAGGCCTCCGGGGGATCCACCTCCCCGTTCCCGCACAGCGCATTCTGGTTGCCATTGTTGTCGTTGTCGGTCTGGTTCCCGACTCCTCCCCCGCCGCCGCATGCCACGAGGCCAAGCGCGATGACGACCGGGCTCATGGCTCGCACTGTTGCTTGCATCACGTGATCCCTCTTCCCGACGCCTCCGGACCAGGGCCCTTGGCTGTCTGCCGTTCGTGAGCGCCGAACATGCTTGTTTTCGTCAGTGTAGGACGATCTCGGCCCAGATTCGAATGGAAAGTGGTCGCCGGCCATCCGAGGGTCGGTCGGAGGACCGCGAGGGGGCGTCGTGCTTCGAACAGCCATTCGCTCGTTTCGGTCTGGGGGTCTTTCGGTTTGACGCTCTTTCAGTATTGTTGGCTTTCGGTATTATGGGCATGCGGTGCTATTGGCGAGAGGCGGGGCTTCCGTCGCGTGGGCGGCGGGGCTCCTGGAGTGGTTTGGAATGAAACGGTGTCCCGCGTGTACCAATGTGTGTCTGCCGAGCCAGGCCTTTTGCTCGGCCTGCGGGGCGTCGCTGTTCGAGGCGGCGCAGATCGTGGGGGATCCGTACATCGGCACGGTGCTGGGGGGGCGATACCGGCTCGTGAAGAAGCTGGGCGAGGGGGGCATGGGCGCCGTGTATCGGGCGGAGGTCCTGGAGGTGGGGCACACGGTGGCGGTGAAGCTGCTCCACGACCGGTTCATGGGGGACGAAACGGCCCTCAAGCGGTTCGAGCGGGAGGCCCAGGTGGCGTCCCGGCTCAACCACCCCAACTCCATCGCGATCCTGGACTTCGGCACGAGCGCGTCGGGGGCCAGCTACCTGGTCATGGAGTACTTGAAGGGGGTCAGCCTCGACGGCGTGCTGGCGTCCGAGCCCCTGTCGGTGGGGCAGTCCATCCGGATCATCCGGCAGGTGCTGTCGGTCCTCGAGGCGGCCCACGCCATGTCCATCGTGCACCGGGACCTCAAGCCGGCGAACATCTTCCTCATCGACCAGGGCCACGGCCAGAACCACGTGAAGGTGCTGGACTTCGGCATCGCCCGGCTCCGTCGCGAGGGGGGGCGCCGGGTCACCCGCACGGGAATGGTCTGCGGCACGCCGGAGTACATGTCCCCCGAGCAGGCCCGGGGCTTCGAGCTGGACGCCCGGAGCGACCTCTACGCCGCGGGCGTGGTGCTCTACGAGCTTCTCACCGGGCGACGCCCCTTCGAGGGCATGTCCCCCGCCGAGGTGATGTCCGCGCAGATCTCCGATCCTCCCGTGGCGCCGTCGGTCCGCGCGCCGGACCGGAACATCCCGCCGTCCCTGGACGCCATCGTGCTGTGGGCCCTGTCCAAGGCACCCGAGGATCGCCTGCCCTCGGCGGTGGAGTTCCTCAAGGTGGTGGACACCTGGGCCATGGTGACCGAGGCGGATCAGTCCACCCCGGTGCTCCTGCGCTGCTCGGCTTGCGACTCGGGCTACCTGCCGGGCGCCGAGCGGTGCCCCGACTGTGGCGCCGTGGTCCGCCGGCCCGAGCCCCTGACCGACTCGGTGGAGCTCGTTTCGGCGGACATCCTGGGCCGGTCCGCCGCGTCCACTCCCGGAGACCAGGTCCCCAGCGAGGAGGTGACCCGCACGGCGCAGGTGTCCAGCTCGACGCGGCATGGCCAGGCGGAGAGCGACTGGTTCGACATCCCGCTGCCCTCCACGGTGCCCCTGATCGGGTACCAGGAGCTCCTCGCCGACCTGGAGCGGGAGCTGGTGCGTCCGGGGCTGCAGCGGCTGCGCTTCGTGGGCCCGCCGGGGGTGGGTCGGCGGCGGGTGGCGGGCACCTTGCTCGGGCGTATCGCCGCCGAGGGTCGTCGGGGCATCGTGGTGCGGCCCGACCCCTGGGACCTGGCCGAGCCCCTGGGCGCCATCCACCGCGCCACCACCGAGCTGCTGGACCTGCCCTGCGAGCCCATGGGGTTGGAGGATCTCGCCGAGGCGGTTCAGACCCACAACCTGGCCGAGCCGCACCTGCACGGGCTGGCAGACCTGTACCACCTGGGCAAGCCCGGGGGCCTGGGGATCGAAGAGCGGCGGGTGCTCCGGGCCGACGCCTGGCGGCAGCTGGTGCTCACCGAGGCTCAGCGGCGGCCCACCGCGCTTTTCTTCGAGGACTTCGACCGGATGGACGGCGCCTCCCGGGAGCTGGTCCAGTCCCTGTCGGTCGCCGACACGGACGCCAACCTCGCCATCCTGTTGTCCCACCGCCCGGAGTTCGTGGCCCTGTGGCCGCCCGGGTTCCGGGAGGTCGCCCTGGACGGGCTCACCCCCGTGGAGTGCGAGGAGCTCGCCTTGGAGCTGTGCGACGGGGAGCTGGAGGACGACGAGCTGGCCTGGCTCGCCGAGCGGTCCGTCGGCAACCCGCTGCACCTGATGCAGTTGCTCGCCTTCTACCGGAGCAACAAGGTCTCCGAGCCGCCTCGTGGCCTGGCCGACGTCATCGCCGTGCGCATGAACGCGTTGCCCCCCCAGATGCGAGCGGTTCTCCAGGTGGCGGCCGTGGTCGGCGACGCGGTGAGCCCCGAGGTCATCGAGGAGATCTCCACCTTTGGAGACACCGCTCACCAGGCCCTGTCGGCCCTGGTGAGCCGGACCTTCCTGGTCCAGGCCACCGCCGGGCTGGGGTTCGTGCACCCCCACGTCAGACAGGTGGTCTACGCGGCCATCCCGGCGGGGATCCGCTCTGAGATCCACGGTCGGGTGGCGAACCACCTCGCCGGGGAGGGCAACAGCCCGATCCTCCGGGCGCACCACCTGTGGCACTCGGAGGTGGCCCGGGAGGACGCCCTGCCCGAGCTGATCGCCGCCGGCGAGTGGGCGCTGACGGTCATGGACGAGGAGGGCGCGGGGCAGGCCTTCCGCCGCGCCCTGGGGCTCATGCCGCACCCGGACGCCAGCGTCACCGATCCAGACGTGCGCCACGCCTGGATGCGGGTGATCTTCGGCCTGACCAGCACCCTGGCCCGGAGCGGAAGCCGCGCCGAAGCCAAGGCGCTCCTGGAGTCGGCCAAGGACTCGGCCGCCGACGCCGGCTGGCACGCCGAGGCCGCGCGCCTCGAGGTCACCGCCTCCCTCTGACCGCATCGCCTCCCTCTGACCGCACCGCCTCCCTCTGACCGCATCGCCTCCCTCTGACCGCATCGCCTCCTTCCGGCCGCCCTGCTCGACGGTGCACCCTGGATGTCGGGTGCATACCCGCGGAGGTGCTCTTGCAGGTAGGCGCCAACGGAATCACACGCAAT
>Ga0272441_10003056_pt1 | contig 32686 bp, 21 predicted proteins | sample SSMProp6N_FD_193582 | JGI IMG/M metagenome (GOLD analysis project Ga0272441, IMG submission 193582) | Marine sediment archaeal communities from Little Sippewissett salt marsh, Falmouth, MA, United States - SSM-Prop-6N | ecosystem: Environmental > Aquatic > Marine > Wetlands > Sediment ... | reverse complement strand
TCCTTGGTGAGTCCCTGGTTCTTTGCGTACTGCTCGAACAAGCTGTTCTGCCACAGCGGCGAGTCGAGCAGGTTCCCGGGGCAGACCGCGTTCACGCGGATCCCCTGTGCCGCGGTCTCGAGCGCCACGCTCTGGAGCAGTCCGAGTGCCCCGAATTTCGACGCCGCGTAGGCGGAGTTTCGGAAGGAGCCTTTCTTGCCCGATTTCGAATTGATCTGGACGTAGGCGCCGCCTCCGGTCTTGAGCATGCTGCTCACGGCGTGTTTCATGCAGAGCATTTGCCCGATCAAATTGACCTCGATCACTTTGCGCCACTGCGCGGCGTCGAACTCGACGAGCGGGCCGGAAATCACGATACCGGCATTTCCGACGAACACATCGATTCGTTCCAGCTTGCGCTCCGCAGTCTGGACGAGTCGTTCGACGTCTTTCTCCTCAGTCACATCGCAGTTCACTCCGTACACCCGGCGCTTCGTGAACTCGACCCGGAATATGTCGACCGCGGTCTGCAGATGTTCGGCCTCGATATCCGCGAGCACAAGATCACAGCCCTCCGAGAGCAACCGTTCGCAGATCGCGTTGCCCAACCCGCGCCCGGCCCCCGTGACCACAGCTTTCTTTCCTTCCAGTCTCACGGCATGCTCCCTTGATATTGACCGTTATCAGAAACTTTGTCCCCCCGTCGTCCCGAGACGCGCAGCGCGCCCGGGACTATGGAGGGCAAGCGTGAACCTCGCCCGCCTGCCTGCCTGGCCCCGGTCGCTCCGGGCCGGGGCCTTACGGCGGCGGGCCGCAACCCTTGCCGATCCCCCCTGCCTGCTACCGCGGCGTGGCATCCGGCAGCCCGCCGTCGACCGGGATGGTTGCCCCGGTCGTGGGTGTCTGATGCGAGACAAAGAACAGCACGGCGTTTGCGACATGCCGCGCGGTGACGCGTTGTTTCAGAAGGTTCCGGTTCTTGTAGTAGTCCTCGAGCCCCTGCTCGTCCAGGCCGCGTGCGCGCATCCGGTCCGGCCCGACCGTTGCCCACAAGCCGGACCGCCGCCCCTCGTCGTCGGCAAACACCGCGTCGGGCGCGACCATGTTGACGCGGATCCCGAACGGCGCCAGTTCGAGACTCGCGATACGGGCGAGTTGATGGCAGGCCGCCTTGGTGGCGCTATAGGCGCCGAAACCGGCGCCGGGCGCAAAGACGTTTTTTGTGGAGATGACCACGATGTCCCCGCCGGTCCCCTGCAGCCGCAGGCGCTTGGCGGTTTCGGCGATGGTCAGAAGAGCACCTTCCACGTTCACTTTCTCGAGCCTGCGGAAGGCTTCCAGCTCCATATCGACAAGCGACGACACATGCGCGAGCCCGGCGTTCACGATCGCAATATCCAGCCCGCCCCAGGCAGCCGCGATTTTATCGAGGCCCCAGGCGACGGAGGCGCGATCGGTCACGTCAATCGGCACCCCGATAAAGCGGTTTCCGGACGGTCGCGCATGTTTTTCGACAAGCCCGTCGAGCCGCTGGCCGGGCAGGTCGGCGGCGGCCACGCGGCAGCCTGCCGCGAGCAACGCCTTGCAGATCCCGGCCCCGATCGCGCCGGCCGCGCCGGTCACGAGCGCTACGGCGCCGGCAAGAGCCCGTTCCGGCGCGCAGCTCGGCTCCTGCACGGAAGCCTGAACGATGCCGAACCCGCGCACGAGCAACGTGCGCGGGCGCGTCCGGTTCCGCTTCGCGTATTCGCGAAGCCGGCGTTGCAGTGTGCTCGCCGTCTCCTCCGGTGTCACGCCCGGATCCGGCATATCGATGCGCAACGGCGGCGGCGAGTCGGGTGCAAGCGCGACCGGACAAGCGCTCAGTTTTGGGCGTCCGGTCTGCGCCGCGAACTCCCTCGCTTTGCGGCCGGTGTCCGCGCTCAGGATGACGCGCCGGAACGGGTTGTCGGGGTCGTCGGCGGGCTCGGCCAACAGCCCGCGCAGCACCAACATGAGGTTCGCGGATCGTTCCCTTTTCGTTTCTGTCATGGCTTGCGTCGCATCCGTGCAGGCCCCGCCGGTCAGCGCCTGGTCTCTTTCTCTCTCAGCGTCTGGTACAGCGCATACGCTTCGGCCGGCGCCATGTTGTTGTGTACCACCTTGGTGACCGCGCGGAGCATAGCGCGCGGCGCGTCGCTCTGGAAGATGTTGCGACCCATGTCCACACCGGACGCGCCCTGCTGCACCGCGTTGTATGCCATGGTCAGCGCGTCCAGTTCGCCGATCTTCTTGCCGCCCGCCATGACGATGGGCACGGGGCAAGAGGAAGTCACCGTCTCAAAGCCGTCGGCCACGAAGTAGGTCTTCACGAAATGTGCGCCGAGCTCGGCGCAGATCCGGCAGGCGAGCCGGAAATACTTGGCGTCTCGAACCATTTCCCGGCCGACCGCGGTCACGGCCATGACCGGAACCCCGTAGCGCAGGCCCATATCGACCAGTCTCGTCATGTTGTGCACCGAACGCGTCTCGAACTCGCCGCCGATGAAAACCTGGATTGCGACCGCGGCCGCGTTGAGCCGAATCGCGTCTTCCATATCCATCGCAAGCTGCTCGTTCGAGAGCTCCTTCAGAATGCTGGGCCCGCCGCTCGCACGGAGTACGACCGGTCGTTGCAGCGCGGCAGGCACGCTGGTCCGAAGGATGCCGCGAGTGCACATCAGGGCGTCCGCGTGCGGGGCGAGCGGCACGATCCGCAAGTCGATACGTTCCAGCCCGGTGGTTGGCCCCTGGAAATAGCCGTGGTCGACCGCGAGCATGACCGTGCGGCCGGAGCTCGGGCGGAATACGCGGGCAAGACGGTTCTTCATGCCCCAGTCGAGCGAGGCGGAGCCTCGCAGGAAGAAGCCCGGGTTCTTCATGGGCACGTCTTCATAGAATTGTTTCGCTTCCTTCACTCCGTCTGTGTCCGGCATCGTGTCCTCCTTGTTCTCTCCGGTTATCCGTTCCAACGTCCGTTTTGCGCGGCGTCGCGCAGCGTGGCAAAGGCCGCGGCCGGCTCCGCCTGTGCCAGGCTTTCAGCCTGCGAGCGTGCAAGCGGGGGCAGCGCCCCGAGCGCCTCGAAGAACGCGTTTTTCGCGCTCGTGTCCGGGCCAAACTCGGAGTCTGCAGCCTCGCCCACGTACGGAAATTCCGCATAACGTGCCGCGCGCGAATGGCCGACCATGATCCGGGCTCCTTTGAGAAAGACCGGGGCATGTGGCCGGAGCGCATCGACGTCCAGGTCGTCGGCGAACGGCTGGCCCGTCTTGTTCATTTCCGTACCAATGTTTACCGGCATTCCGAACGCTTCGGCAAGCCTTATAATTTGCCCGAGCATCTCGACTTTCTGCGCACGTTCTGCCGGGTCCGGAATATTCCAGTCGCGATCGGGAATGATGTTGAGCGCCTGCACCCCCTTCTCGCGCAGCGCGCCCAGCATCTTTCGCGGTTCTCGTTCGAGTCCCCTCGTCCCGTCCAGCCAGGCGGCGGCGGGCAACGCGCCGCAGGCGCGTACGCACGCGATGAAACGCTCGGCGGTCGGGAACAAGGCCGCGCTCGGGGTCCTGTATCCGAGCCCGCCCCGCTTGACCAACTTCGTCCTGAGCCGGTCTTCCAGTGCCTTGGTGTCGGCCTCCAGGGCCGGCCGGTCCTCTTCCTTGCAGGCGAGCAGCTCGGACCAGAGCCTTCCATCGCGCGCCGGTTCCGTTGTCCGGCTCAAGCGTTGGCGGTAAGCCCTGACGATGTGGCGCTCGGTCGCGTTGCCGTTCGGGGTCAGCGGCAGTACATCGTCTGCGTAATCGATCGCGATCTCGGGGCATGCCTTGTTGATGCGGTCGACAAGCGCGCGGTTTCGCCGTTCGGCCAGTGCGCGGAGTGCGGCGAGCGATTCTGCTTGCTCGGAATCGAGGGCCGGCTCTCGCACGAAACCGAGCCCGACAAGGTAAGAGATTCCGGGCTCGCCCGGCGAGTTGATTTCCGTGTCGGCACAGTCGGCCCAATACACGCGAGTCTCGAGGTTCACGCAGGTTCGCACGCCACACAGCGTGCCGGCCGCCAGGAACTCCTCGAGCCCGTCGAGCACGTCGAAATCGCAGAGCCCGACGGCGAACAGACCTTCCTGCCGGGCGCGCCACACGATGTGGCTGGGCGAGTACATTTGCGAACTGAAAGAGAAGAACGAGTGCACGTGCATGTTGTGGCGGGAACCGGCGGGGCCCGGGCCGGGCCCGCGTTGCACGAGCGCGGCGAGCGCGGCGCGGCGTTCGTCCGGCTCGATCGAATCCAGTGCTGCCTGTCTGTCGGTGTCCGGCGATGTCGTGCCGCTCATCGTGAAGCGCTCCCTGTCCGCTGCAGGCCCGTGTCACGGGAACCAAGAACCTACATGGATTGCGGACTCAATTCAATCTTTCAATCGGGCGACTTACTGCGAGCCGCCGGCCACAATGTGTGAGCTTTGGGCGAGGTCCATTCGGGCTCAGGCGGGGGGCCTGCGCTAGCTGGCGTCGTTGAAGGCGGCACTTTGAGTGCCGCACGCCAAAGGTTTCTTCGGCCGCTTGACACCCGGCGCCCTTTTCGGGAGACTCGTTTGATGGACAGCGAACACCTGAAGATTCTGAAACGACCGCGGTTTCGCCGGTCGCGGCTCGTGCTGGGCGTTTCCGGCTGGATGGACGGGGGCGAGGTGTCGACGGGTACGGTGCGCCATTTCATTGAACGGCTGGAGCCGGAGAAGCTGGCGCGAATAGAGTCGGAAGACTTCTATCTGTACAGTTTCCCGGGCTCCATGGAGGTTTCCGCGCTGTTCCGGCCGCATGTTCGGATCGAGCAGGGCCGGATCACGGAGTACGAGGAGCCGCACAACGACTTTTTCTATCATGCCGACTCCGATCTGTTGCTGTTTCTGGGCAAGGAGCCGCAGCTACGTTGGGAAGAGTACGCGGACTGCATGCTGAATTTTGCGGCGTGGGCAAAGGTTGAGATCGTCTATTTCATCGGAAGCGTCGGCGGGTTGGTTCCGCACACGCGCGAACCACGCGTGTTCGGGTCCGTCTCCGACGCGGCGCTTCTGCCGCTCTTGGAGCAGGCGGATACAACGCTGACGGACTACGAGGGGCCCGCGGGGATCAGTTCGTATTTGACACATCGTGCGTCGGCCGCGGGGATCGCGATGCTTACGTTGGTGGCGGAGATTCCCGCCTATGTGCAGGGCCGGGTGCCGCGTTGCATAGGGGCCGTGGCCAGGCGGTTGGCCGGCTTGCTCGATCTTCGCATGGATTTCGAGGCTCTTCGCAAGGAGAGCGAATCGCACGAGAAACGGCTGGACCAGATCATTCGGGACCGGCCGGAACTGGCCCTTCAGATCCGACAACTCGAGGACAATTACGACAAGGAGACGCTCGACTACGAGATGGGCGATCTGAAGGCGTGGCTGCAACAGCAGGGCATTAACCTGGACTGACGGCCGGCCGGATGCCGGATGGATGTCGGCCTGCATCCGGTATGGCGGGCCCGGCACGCTCTGTTTCTCAGCGTCCGCCACCGTGTCCGATCTGGATCCCGCGGCGTTTGTAGGTGGGAATGTCCAGGTTCTCCCCCTCATGGATTGTGGGCTCAACGTTGCGAAATCGGTCCCTTGAACGCTCGGCCAGGAGCAGGTTGCTTTGCTCCTTGCCTTTGCGCCGCGCATGACGCGTCTTGCGGCCCTTGCCCGCCGCGCCGATATCGAACAGGGTCGCGGTTGCGGCGCGTGTGCCGGACGGACCGGCCTGTCTGCCGGTCGCGCGCGCGGAGGCCAGCAGTGTGACGACCATGGCCCCGGCAAAACTCTCGTCCAGCGCAGCGCCGACAAACAGATGCGCGTCCTTGTCCGCGGCCTTGGCGACCGCGGACATCACCGTGTCGACCTCGCGGAGTGTGAGGTCGCCGCCGCCAAACACGCTGACCAATACGGACCCCGCGCCGGCAAGCGCCTTGCCGCCGTCCAGAAGCGGGCTTTCCAATACGGCGCGCGCCGCGGTTTCCGCCCGATCCTCGCCCCTCGCCTCGCCGTACCCAAAACAGCAGACCCCGTCGCTCTGTTGTGCGACCGCACGCAAATCCGCAATATCCAGGTTGATCAGGCCGCTGCTCAGCAGCAGTTTCGTCAGTGCGTAGACACCGGCGCCCAAGATCTCCGCGGCCCGCGAGAAAGCTTCGGACAGCGGGGTGTCGGGAGACATGAGTTCGAAAAGGCGCTGGTTCGGAATGCAGACCAGCAGGTCGGCGGCCTCGCGGATGTCTTCCAGGCCCTGGCTGGCCTGCTGCATTCTGGCGCCACCCTCGAAATCGAAGGGCAACGTGCAATAGCACAGAGTCATGACCGCCTTTTCCCGCGCGGCCTCCGCGATCACGGGCAGCATTCCCGTGCCGGTCCCTCCGCCGAGCCCGGCAATACAAACGGCCACATCCTTGTCGGCCAGCAGTTCTCGGATCACGCGGATATCCGTTTCCGCGACCGTACGCCCGACCGACGGCCGCCCGCCCGCCCCGTGCCCGCCCGTGATTTTCGTGCCGATCTGCACACGTGCCGGAGCCTGGACACCCGCCAGGATCTGTGCGTCGGTGTCCAGGGCGGCCAGGACCGGGCCGTCCGGCCAGCGTGTCGCCAGCCGGTCCAGTATGTGGCAACCCGCGCCGCCGATCCCGAGCACGCACACGCGCTCGCGGTCCAGCACCTTCAGTTGTTGCGCCATCGCCGCCCCCTCTCCGATGTGTTGGGCGGCAGGTGACAGGCTGGCAATTCGCGCCGCGATCTGCGCAGCGCGCGGTCCGCACTCGTACACGCACAGCCGCTCCGCGGATTTGCGTGTAAGAGTACGCTATCCCTGCCAGCTGCCACCCAACACCTCACTCGACCAAGCCCCGGAACCAGTCCCGAATACTGCGGCGTTTGCGCGTCTGCTCGCTCGGCCGGAATCCGTACCGCACCAGGCCGAGCGGGGTTGCATATTCCGGACGCTCCGTGACGATTCCGAGCCCGCTGATACTGCGCGGCCGACCGATCACAGCGGGTATCGAAAACACCTGTGACGCCAGATCCTCAATGCCTTGCAGGTACGCGCCGCCGCCGGTCAGAACGATGCCTGCCCCCACATGCTCGAGCAGCTCCGAGCCCAGCCGGCTTCGAACGAGCATCAGCGTTTCTTCGGCGCGCAGATTGATGACCGTTTCCAGGTCCGCGACGCTCAGGGAGCGGGCCGGGAAGCCCAGTTCGGGTTTCAGCGTAATGTGGCGCCGCTTGTCCGCGCCCGATTGCACGGCGGGTCCGGACCGTCGTTTCAAGCGCTCCGCTTCGCTGGTCGGGATGCTGAATGCGGAGACGATATCGTTGGTGATATGGTCGCCGCCCACCGCCACACTCCCGGCTGCGGCCAGCGTGTTGCCGGCGTAGACGATGTAGTCGGTCGTGCCGCCGCCCAGGTCGATCAGCGCGACGCCGTTTCTTTTCTGTTCGGCCGAGAGCACGGCCAGTGCGGAGCACAGCCCGCTGAACGCGGGCTCGCAGACATCCATGGGCACGCTGCGCACAACGTTCAGGATGTTCTGGAGCGGACCGCGCACGCCGTGCACGATCAGCATGTCCAGCGAGAGGCGGGCCCCGACCATGCCCTTCGGGTTCACGACCCCGCCGTGTTCGTCGATATAGTAATGTTGAGCAACGGTGTGTATGAACTGGCGATCCTGGGACAGGTTCGCTGCGCGCGCGACTTCCTTGACCCCCGCGATGTCTTCGACCGTGATGCCGTCTTCGGGGTCGAGCACCGGCACGCTGCCGCGGTTGACGGTGCTCTCGACGTGCCCGCCCGAAACCGCCACGTGCACTTCGCCGATCGCAACCTGCCCGTTCTCTTCGGCCATGTGCAGGGCCGTGCGTGCGCAGGCCACCGCATTCTCCAGATCGACCACCCGCCCCTTCCGCACGCCGCGCGACGGACATTCGCCGAGCCCGGTGATCATGAGGCTGCCGTCTTCGCGCATCTCGCCGACCAGCGCACAGACTTTGCTGGTGCCGAGTTCCAGCGCGACAACGGGCGGTTCAGCCATAACGGCATTCCTATCGATACTGGTACGGGTAGTTGCGGTCGACTCGCATGTTGATCCAGGCCAGCTTCTTGCCCTCGTGTTCCGGGCTGACCAGAGTCAGCGCCAGATCCTTGAGCTTGCGCTCGCGTTCCGGCGTATCCGCCGCCTGGAACTCGACCTTGCAGCCGTCCTGCAAGTAGAACAGCAGGTAGTCGCGCCGCGCCACGTAGAACCGCACGATCCGGAGCCCGTCGAACCGCGGCTCTTCGCACAGCGCGAGCAACGCAAGCGCTTCGAGGACTCGCGGGTCGGAGATCTGATCGCCGGGCGCCAGTTTTCTTGCGCGATACCCTTCAATGCAGGGCAGCCCGTCCACGCGGTATTGCTCGCCCAGCACGTAGCCGTCGGGATCGACGTACATGTTGTAGCCGCGTCGCCTGAGCCGGGCGACGGGCACGCGTTCCGTGACCTTGATCCGCAATGTGTCCGGCAGGACGCGACTGATTCGCACCGATTTCACCGCGGACAGCTCTTCCAGCAGCGCGCATTTTTCCACGATGTCGACTGCAAAAAGATTCATGCCCTCGGACACGCGCGCACGCCTCTTGATATAGGCCGGCTGCAGGCGCGCGCTCTGCACGTTGATCGTTTGAATCGTGAATGCTTCGTTCTGACAGAAGAGCCTTTCGATCAGGCGGCCCGCCCCGAACCAGCACCCGATGATCACGCCGGCGCCCAGCACGATCGCGAGGATCGTAAGGCCGCCTCGAAACAGCTTCTCGCGCCGGGCGGCCGGGGAAAGCCGTGCCTTGACGAGCAAACGTGTGTGTCCGCTTGCGTATTTTTTCCTGTTGCGCCTAGCCAAGAAACACCACCTCTGTCTCGAGCTCGACCTCAAACTTCCACGCGACCGTCTGCCGCGCAATTTCGATCAACGCGCGCACGTCGGTGCCGGTCGCGCCGTTGCGCGCGAGAATGAAATTCGCGTGCCGTCGCGCGATCTCTGCCGCGCCCACACGACGTCCCTTCAGCCCGGCCGCCTCCAGCAGTCTGCCTGCCGTGTCGCCGGCCGGATTCTTGAAGACCGAGCCGGCGCAGCGCCCGCGCGGAAAGCGCGCGCGTTTCGCCTTGTACGCGCGGCGTCGTCCCGCAATCACGGCGGGCGCACCCGGTTCGGTGCGCAACCCGACTTCAACCGCGATCCTGCCCGCAAGCTGCGGACAGGTCCGGTACGCGAAGCGCAGGGCCGTCGCAGGCAGCGTCTGGAACGTGCCGTCCGCGCCGCAGCAGCGGACCCATTCCACACAGCTTGCGATTTCCCGGTCCCACGCGCCGGCGTTCATGCAAACAGCGCCCCCCACGGTGCCGGGAATGCCTTCCAGGAATTCCAGGCCTGAGCGGCCCTGGCGAGTCGCCAGTTTCAACAACCGCCCCAGAGGCAGCGCTGCGCCGCAACACCAATGCGTGTTCTCCTCTCGGACCCCGGCAAACCGGTCACCAAGCCGCAGGACCAGGCCGTGCACGCCGAGATCGCTCACGAGAACGTTGCTGCCGGCTCCGAGCACCGTTGTCGGGACCTGCGCATTATAGGCCCAACGCCGGACAGCGACAAGATCGCGATCGCTGTCGATCTCGAGAAAGAGCGCGGCCGACCCGCCCACACCCCAATGCGTGCAGGGCGCAAGCGGCTCGTCGCGCCGCACCACGGTCCGCTCCAGGTCGAGTGAGGAGATGGCCCTTTCCCACGCAGCCCGTGGATCGAGCGTGTCGAGGCCGAGCCCCGCCAACCGCGCCTGCAGCGACTCGCCGACCTTCACCACATCGCCCGCGCCCAGGACACAGAGGCAATCGTTTGGCCGGAGATCGCGCCGCAGATAGTGCTCCGCCTCTGGCAACGAGCCCGCACACAAGACGCGCGCGGACACGTCCTGGGCCCGGAACCGACTGTACAGATCCCATACGGTGCCGCCCAGTCGAGGCGGCTCCGATGCCGCGTAGACCGGGAGCAGGATCAGTTTTTCGACATCGCGCAATGCCTTGACGAACGCATCGGCCAGCGCAAGCGTTCGGCTGTAGCGGTGGGGCTGAAACACAACCACCGTACGGCCGGCCGTACGTGCCGCGCACGCACGCTGCAGCGCCACCGTCTCAAGCACAGTCCGAAGCTCTGCCGGATGGTGCGCATAGTCCGAGACGATCTGCAGTTCGTGCGTGTCGACCAGCCGTTCGAAGCGGCGTGCGACCGGCTGAAAATCGACAAGTCCGGCCGCAATGCGATCGAACGGCAGTCCCAGCAGATGCGCGACCGCCACGCAGGCGGTTGTGTTCTGAATATTGTGTATACCGAGCAGCGGGACCTGCACCTTGCCGAGCAGTGCGCCGCGGTGCACGATTCTAAAGGTCGATGCGTAGCCGTCCTGATCCAGTTCTTCGATGCGGTAATCGGCGTGCGCCGCCTGTCCATACGAGATCGCCGCGGCGCCGGCGCAGAGCGTGGCGGCGTTGCGCTCGTCCGCGCAATAGACGACGCGGCCGGCGTTCGAAACAAACGTTTGAAAACAGGACCGGACGGCGGCTTCGTCCGGAAAATGGTCCGGATGATCGAAATCGACATTGGTCACGACGGCGATCGACGGACGGTACAGTGCCAGCGTCCCGTCGCTCTCGTCGGCTTCCACGACGATAGCGGGATCCGTGCCGGCCGCCGCCACGCCGCCGAGCGACGGGCATTGGCCGCCCACGCAAAACGAGATGTCGCGGCCCGCCGCGCGCAGCACATGCGCGATCAGCGCCGCGGTTGTCGTCTTCCCATGCGTGCCGGCGACGGCCACGGATTCTTTGCCTTCGAGCAATGCGGGAAGAACCGTGCCGCGCGTGAATACCGGTTTCGCCGCGCGCCGTGCGGCGATCGGTTCCTCGGCGTCGGCGTCGACCGCTGCGCTGCGAACGAGCCAATCGGTGTCGGCCGATACATGTTCGGCGCTGTGCCCGGTGGAGATCGCAATGCCTTGTTCCGCGAGCCAGGCGCCGAGCGGGCCGGGCTCCAGATCGCAGCCGCTGACCTGCAGCCCGCGCCCTTTCAGGAGCAGCGCCAGTCCGGCCATGCCCACCCCACCCGCGCCGATCATGTGCACGTGGCCGGTACCGGCGGCCAGCAACTGTGCGACACGGGCAACAGGATCCTGCGTGTCCTGCTCGAACCTCATCGTGCGGAGATGATAGCAGGCAGAGCAGGAATTCCGAAATCCGAAATGGGATTCCTCGCGGATCCGCGGCGGCCGGCTTCTCAGCCGGGCGTGTCCTCGCCCTTCTTCTTGGGCAGCGCGAGCCGGAGGTGCAGTTCGCGCAACTGCCGCGCGGAGACTTCGGACGGCGCGCCCATCATCAGGTCCTGCGCCTGCCCGTTCATGGGAAAAGCGACCACTTCCCGGATGTTCGGCTCGTTGGCCAGCAGCATCACGATCCGGTCGATACCCGGCGCGATCCCGCCGTGCGGCGGTGCGCCGTATCGGAACGCGCTGATCATGCCGCCAAACCTCGCGTCCACCTCTTCCTTCGAATAGCCCGCGATTTCGAAGGCGCGATACATGATCGCCGGCTCGTGGTTCCGGATCGCGCCGCTCGAGAGCTCCACGCCGTTGCAGACAATGTCGTACTGGTACCCGAGTACCTGGAGCGGGTCCTGTTCGTTCAGCGCGGCGAGCCCGCCCTGCGGCATCGAGAACGGGTTGTGCGAGAACGTGATCTGCCGGGTCTGCTCGTCCACCTCGAACATTGGAAAATCGGTTACCCAGCACAGCCGGTAACTGCCGTCTTTGACCAGGTCAAGTTCCGCGCCGAGCTTCAGGCGCACCTGCCCCGCAATCGCGTTGGCCTCCGCTTCCTTGGCGCAGACGAAGAAGGCGACGTCGCCCGCCTGGATTCCGCATTGCTCGGCGAGTGCGGCGCGTTCGGCGTCCGTCATGAACTTGGCGAGCGGGCCTTTCACCCGTTCGTCGGTCCAGACGAGATAGGCCAGTCCCTTGCTTCCGATCGACTGCGCGAAGGCGACCATGCGGTCGAACCAGGCGCGCGGCCGGGCCGCGATGCCCTTGGCCGGTATCACACGGACGACCCCGCCCTGCTCGACGACGGTCCGGAAGGCATTGAACTCGGAGCTCCTGAACATCTCCGTCACGTCCCGGATCTCGATCGGAATGCGCAAGTCCGGCTTGTCGGTCCCGTACTTGAGCATCGCCTCCGCGTAGGGGAACCTCGGGAACGGGGTGTCGGTGACCGTCCAGTCGGAGAACTCCGTGAAGACGCCGTGCAGCAGGTCTTCGACCACTTCAAACACGTCGTCCTGCGTCACGAACGACATTTCCAGGTCCAGCTGGTAGAACTCGCCCGGCGAGCGGTCGGCACGCGCGTCTTCGTCCCGAAAACACGGCGCGATCTGGAAATAGCGATCGAACCCGCCGATCATGAGCAGCTGCTTGAACTGCTGCGGCGCCTGCGGCAACGCATAGAACTTGCCGGGATGCATCCTGCTCGGTACCAGATAGTCCCGGGCGCCCTCCGGCGAGCTGCTCGTCAGGATCGGGGTCTGGAACTCGGAGAACCCATGCTCGACCATTCGGCGGCGGATGCTGGCGATCACGCGCGAGCGCAACATGATATTGGCGTGCAGACGGCTGCCGCGCAGGTCCAGGAACCGGTATCGCAGCCGCAGATGCTCGGGATTCTCCTCCTCGCCCGCCAGGTACAGCGGTAACTGTTCCGCGGCCGACAGGACGGTCAACTCGTTCACGACGATTTCGATCTCGCCCGTGGCCAGGTTCGGGTTCACCATCTCCGGGTCGCGCGGGACGACCTCGCCCGTGATCGTGATCACGGTCTCAAGGCGGATCTTCTGGGCCGCCGCGAAGAAGTCGCGGTCCGGATGAAAGACGACCTGCGTGATGCCGTAGTGGTCGCGCAGGTCAATAAACAGCAGGCTGCCATGGTCGCGTTTGCGAAACGCCCAACCCGACAACCGGACCTGCTGCGAGACTTGTTCCGCTCGCAGCTCGCCGCATGTGTGTGTGCGATATCGATGCATCTCGGTCTTTCCGGCTAGTCTGTAATCGTGACCGGCGTGCCTGTCGGAACAAGCGTGTACAGCTCTTCCACGTCCTTGTTGAGCAGTCGCACGCAGCCCGCACTAGCCTGCTTGCCGATCGTTTCCGGCTCCCATGTGCCGTGAATCCCGTAACCTTCCAGGTCCAGCGACATCCAACGCGTGCCGAGCACGTTCTCCTGGTGCCCGAACGGGACCGCCTTGCCGTCCGGTCGCCACCACGTCGGTTCGATGATCTTTTCCGTGATATGGAACGTGCCGGTCGGTGTCGTGCTGTATTGGCCGGTGCCCACGCGGTATCGCTTGAAGAACGAACCGTTCAACTCCAGCAGCAGGTCGTTCTGCTTCTTGCTAATCCGCATCCCGAAATCGCCGACCAGAATACGCAGTCGGTCGCCAATCCGGATCACGTCGTCCTTCAGCCCGTTCGAGGCCTTGATCAGCTCCGTCGTCGTGTCGAACCGGCGGGCCAACCCGCCCAGCGTGTCGCCGCGCTGCACGGTGTATTCGACCTTCTCCGGCATCGACCGCTTCGTCAACGCAAGCGTCACGTGGAGCCGGCCCAGCAACTGCTCCGCTCGCCTGCGCGCTGCATCCGACGTCAAGGTCTTGAGCGCTTCCCGGCACTTGGCGCGGGCCGCCGGCAGATCACCCGCCTGCTCCAGGCGCAGTGCCTCGTCGACCAGCGCACGCGCAACATCCTGCGCGTGCGGCGCCGGCGGGGCCTGCGTTGCGGCCGCCTGCGGCGCGGCCGGTGCCTCCGGAGCCTGCTCCGAAACCGCTTCGGCCGCTTGCTCCGGGGCCTGACCCGCGGGCAGCGCCGCCGCTCTGCGCATCTTTTGCCGATGCACCAGATACACAACAACCACGACGATGAAGACAGGAATCAGCCACACCTTGTGGTTTCGGATCCCCCGGCTATAGTCGGTAATGAGGCTCATGACGGTCCTCCCGCCGCAGAACGTCGGCAACGCGAAATACGTTAGAGTATCAGCATTTGACCGTTTCGCAAGGGTATTGTGCGCGGCCCCAAATCCGCGAGTAAGCCTCGCGGATCTGGGATGGTGGATGGTAGATGGTGAATGGTAGATGGTGTGAGAAGCATCGGAGAGCGTCGTGAAACGACATGCATCGCTTGATCGAACGGAGGATCTTCCAGAGCGCCTCCAACACCATTCACTACTCACAATCCACCATCCACTATCCCGATTCGCGGATTCTTATCCGCGGATCGGGGGCGCGGGCACCTGCCGCGGATGCGGGAAGCTCCAACTGGCTTGCGTAGGCCGGCCGCGTGAAAGAGCGCAGGAGCAAGGTTGACCATCGACCCGTGTTCGGGCCACCATACCCGCATGGGTGCGCTGAACGGTATGCTCGATATCCTGTTCCCGCGCGTCTGCGCCGCGTGCGGGGTGGAGCCCGCGGCGCGGACCGGCCATGTCTGCTGGGATTGCCTTGCGGCCATGCGCGTGGTCCAACACCCGTTCTGCGAGCTGTGCGGGGACCCGGTCGACGGAACCACGGCGCGCCGCCATGTTTGCTCGCTATGCCTGCGCAACACGATCTATTTCGATCTTGCGCGTTCCGCGGCCCGCTATCGCGACAGCCTGCGCGTCTTGCTGCAGGCGTTCAAGTTCAACAAGGCAACCTGGCTCTGCTCCGACCTGGTCCACCTGCTGGAAGCGTGTGTGCGCTCGCATTTTCCGCTCGCCCATATCGACTGCATCGCCTTCGTTCCGCTGTTCCCGCCGCGGGAACGCGAGAGAAACTATAATCAGGCCCGGCTTCTCGCCCGTGCACTCGCGCGGCGGCTCGACAGGCCGCTCTTGCATCGCGCGCTGCTGCGCGTGCGCGCGACCGGCACGCAAGTGGGCCTGAACGCCGGGCAACGCCGGCACAACGTGCGCGAAGCTTTTGTCGCACGGTCCGGGAATTGGATCCAAAGCCGAGCGATCCTGCTTGTCGACGATATCATGACAACCGGCGCGACCGTCAACGAATGCGCGCGCGTACTCAAACAGGCCGGCGCCGCCAAGGTCTACGTCGCAACCGTCGCACGCGGCTGAATGATTTGAAACTGGAAACTGGAAATTTGAGGGAGTCAGCCATGGGCCGAGGGCTCACCCGGAACCACGAAAAGAGAGAGGAACCACGGATGAACACGGATAGACACGGATACCGAATCCCTGTCCGTGTACATCCGTGTCAATCCGTGGTTCGAACCCAAAGGATTTGAGCACAGAGGACTCGGAGGAACACAGAGGCGGGAATCTGGAGCGAGGGACTCTTTGCTCTGCGAGACTCTGCGACCACTGTGGTTCAAATCTGTGTTTTCAAAGGGAGCGTGGTAGTGCGGCAGATCTGGGGCCATGCTTCCTTTTGCCTGCCTTCCCTCCACTCCAATTTCCAATTTCAAATTTCGGCGAGGCCACCTACACTGCATCCATGTCCAGCACACGAACAGACCACCTGGCCCGCGCCCTCGCCGCGCTCTACAAGCGCCGGAACTTCGGGATCAAGTTGGGGCTCGGGCCGGAACGCGCGCTGCTGCACAGGCTCGGCGATCCGCACCTTGCTTACCCGGTCATCCATGTGGCCGGCACGAACGGGAAAGGCTCCGTGTGTGCGATCCTCGAGTCCGTGCTGCGCGCTGCGGGTTACCGGACGGGACTCTACACCTCGCCGCACTTGGTTCGGTTCAACGAACGGATCCGGATCGCCGGCGCGTGCATCTCCGATCAAGACCTGGCAGGCCTGCTCTCCGACGTGCAGGCAGCGGTTGCAGCGGTCGAGCCCGCGGATGCCGGTCGCGCGCTCACGTTCTTCGAAGTCGCCACGGCGCTCGCTTTCGAACAGTTCCGGCGGTCGGATGTCGAGATTGCCGTTGTCGAGACGGGACTCGGCGGCCGGCTCGACGCGACGAACGTTGTGGAGCCTCTGCTCTCCGTGATCACGCGCATCAGCCTGGACCATACGGAACACCTCGGACCGGACCTCGAGAGCATCGCGGCGGAAAAGGGCGGGATTATCAAGCGGGGCCGGCCCGTGATCTGTGGAGCCATGGCGCCGGAAGCGCGCGCCGTACTCGCGCAGATTGCCGCCGAACGAAACGCCGCGTTCCTCGCGGCCGCGGACGTCACGCGTGTGACAAGGACACGAGCGAAGACGGGCACGTCGCGCGTGCGGATCGAGAGCATGGACGCCGTCTACGGCCCGACCGAGTTTGCGCTGCTCGGCCCGCACCAGATCGAGAATTGCGCCACGGCGCTGACCGCACTCACGTGCCTCGCGGCCGCCGGCCCTTTCGATATCACGGAGCAGGCCGTGAAGACCGGCCTGCGCACCGTGCGGTGGCCGGGCCGCCTGCAATTGCTGGAGCCGGCCCCGCCGCTGCTGCTCGATGGTGCGCACAACCCGGAAGCCGCCCGCGCGCTGGGCGATACGTTGCGACAGACGTTCGGTAAGCGGCCGGTCGGGATCGTGCTCGGGATGTGTACGGACAAAGACGCCGGCGGTATCCTGAAACAGCTTGGCCGCGTCGCCGCGCGATGGTGGACCGTCCCGATCCGAAACGAACGCAGCCGAAACCCCGACGAGCTCGCAAACCTGCTTCGCGCCCGCGGCGCGCGGGTCGAGGCACGCAGTCTGCCCGCCGCGCTGGCCGCCGCGCAACGCTGGGCCGCGAAGCGAGACGGGATCGTCTGCGTCACCGGCTCGCTGTTCCTGGTCGGGGAAGTCCTGGAACTCCAGAGCGGCCCGGACATCTTCGCGGAACGAAAGCCCGGACCCCTCGGATAGAGACCGCAGCGCGGCTCGGCCGCAACCAAGAGGAGAAATTGCCGCAAAAAGGCGCATCGCGGGAGGGCGCAACCAACACGGGACTCATCCAACGTACTCATCTATCGTACTCTCCTATCCAGCGGGATCGAGAACGAGGGATGAGTACGAGGGATGAGTACGAGGGATGAGTACGATAGGGAGAGTACATGAAAACACAGACGCCCACGATCGCTGTGCTCGTGGTCTGCGCGCTGACGACCGGCGCGGACGAGACGATCAACCACGCGAAGCTTGCGCAGAAGCTGGCCCGCAAACGGGCGCACCCGCTGCGTTTCGACAAGCCGGGCGAGGCGGAGCTGTTCCACGCCGCGAAACGCGCGCCGCTCGGCCGGCGCGCGGTCCCGACCGCGCGCTACCTGCCCGCCCTGCGCGCGGCCGACGACATGCCGCGCTGGTCGACCCGGCGTTCGGTCGCGTTGCCTTCGCGCAATGTGATGCGCGCGCGCGGCGAACAGCCGCCGCAGACCGACGGGTGGACCTGGCTTGGGCCCGGCAACATCGGCGGGCGCACGCGCGCGCTGCTTGTGCATCCGACGAAACCGAAGATCATGTATGCAGCCGGCGTGGCGGGCGGCGTTTGGCAGAGCACGGACGCGGGCGAATCCTGGCGCCCGCTGACCGATACGCTCGCAAATCTTGCCGTGTGCTGTCTGGCCATGGACCGCAAGAACCCGCATCTGATCTATGCCGGGACCGGCGAAGGGTTCGGAAATGTCGATCTGGTCCGCGGCGCCGGGATATTCAAGACCACCGATGGCGGCAAGACCTGGACGCACCTGCCGGGCACGAAGCGTCCGGACTTCTATTACGTCAACGACATGGCGGTCAGCCCGAACGACTCGGCCGTAGCGTATGCCGCGACCCGAACCGGTGTCTGGCGGACCGAGGATGCCGGTGTACAGTGGACCCGCGTGCTCGAGCCGGACGCGACCGGCGGGTTCGTCGCGCTCGAGATCCGGACCGACCGCAACCCAACCCACATCCTCGCCTCCTGCGGGATCGGGAAAGGCCGCGTCTACCGCAGCACGAATGACGGACGGAAAGGCTCATGGAAACTCGTGCTGTCGGGGCCGGCTCTCGGTCGTATCAGCCTGGCGTTCGCCGCCTCGAACCAGCAGATCGCCTACGCGCTGTGCGCCTCCGCGGCAAAAGGCCCGTACAAGAACGGGCTGCACGCTGTGTATCGCTCGGACGACGGCGGCGCGAGCTGGCAGGAACGCGTCTCAAACTCCGACCGCAAGTTGCTGAACACGCTGCTTTTGTCCAATCCATACTTCGGGTATTGCGGGAACAACCGATCCCTGCTGAACCAGGGCTGGTACGACAACGTGATCGCCGTGGACCCAACGGATCCGGACACCGTCTGGACGGGCGGGATCAGCCTGTTCCGCTCGAAGGACGGCGGCCGCAACTGGGAACTGGCGAACTGCTGGTGGGCGAAACCGCCCTACGTCGCGAGCGAAACGCCCGTGTATTGTCACGCCGACCAACATGCGATCGTGTTCCACCCCGACTACGACGGGCGCGAGAACCAGATCCTGTATGTCGGAAACGACGGCGGCGTGTTCGAAACACGAAATGCGAGAACCGGCGCATGCACAACCAATCCCTGCCAGCCGAACAAAGACCGCAACGCGGTGGCCTGGCGCTCGCTCAGCCACGGCTACGGGGTCACCCAGTTCTATCACGGCCTGCCGTTCCCGGGTGGGGCCGACTATGTCGGCGGCGCGCAGGACAACGGCACATTGCGCGGCGCCGACAGCCTCGGGCCCGACGGCTGGGACATGATCATCGGCGGCGATGGCGGCTACGTCGCAATCGATCACGGGAACCCGTCTATTGTCTACGCCGAGAACTACGGGGTCTCCATCAAGAAATCGACCGATGGCGGTAAGACATTCAATCGGGTTGTGAACGGGATCACGGAAAATGCCGGCAACTTCCTGTTCATCGTCCCGTTCACGATGGACCCCAGCAATGCGCGCGTGCTCTGGACCGGCGGCAGCGTGCCCTGGCGCACGACCGACGCGGCCGCGTCCTGGCGGCAGGCCGGCGCGCGCAGCGTCAACCAGTATTCGTTCAGCGCCTTCGCGGTCAGCCCGACCGACTCCAACCGTGTACTGGCCGGCAGCGGCGACGGCTACGTCCTGCGGACCGACCGCGGTTTGCGGGCCGACGCGGACACAGCCTGGTCGTACGCGCGCCCCGTACAGGGCTATATCTCGTCGCTCGCGTTCGATCCGTTCGAGCCCCAAACCGTATACGCCACGTGCTCGACGTTCGGCCAGAAACACGTGCTGCGGTCGCTCAACGGCGGAGCGGACTGGCAACGCATCGAGGGCGCCGGCCTCGACGCGCTCCCGGACGTACCTGCGCATACGATCGTTGCCGACCCGTTCAACAAGGGCCGGCTCTACGTGGGTACCGACATCGGCGTGTTTGTCTCTACGAACGCAGGCCAGAGCTGGGCGGTCGAGAACAACAACTTCGCCAACACCGTGACCGAGCATCTCGCGATCGAAAAACGCTCGCGCCGGCTGTTCGCGTTTACGCACGGACGTGGAGTCTACCGCATCCCGCTCGATCGGTCCGCACGCGCCGTGCTCGCGAAATCGTCGTATCGCTCCGATTTCTCGCAGCGGGCCGGACGTCCGCCACAGGTCGAACAGCAAGACGAGGATCTGGACGTGTTCGTCCGGGAACAAGGGCTGACCGACCGCTCAGTGCCGAACACGAGCCGCGAGCGGCACGACGCGATTCGGGTCACACGCAATGCGACATTCGAACTGATCACCGCCGCGCAGGAACCGGTCCAACTCATGATCGGGACGGAGCCCGATCCCGCGACGGCCCGAATTCGGCTCCGCTATACCGGCAACCGACGCCCCGCCCGCTCCTTCGCCGTCTGGTTCGATCGCGGCTGGATCGGGATCGGCACGGGAATGGCTCTGGAAACGCACGGGACCGGCGTGACGTTGGAGAAGACAGCCATAGCGGAAAACCAACTCCACTGGATCTTCAGCCACAGCCTCGATCCGGGCCAGACCGTGAACGTCTACCGCGAAGACAGAGGGCAGTGGCTCAAGATCCGGACCGTCTCGTGTGTGACGGACTAGAAGCAAACGAGAGAAACCATAAGAACAGCAGGAGGCAAGCCGAATGACGAAGACAGACCCCAGGCACGACTTCGAAATCGATGAGGCGATCGCCGGGTCAAAGGAACGGGCGTCAGAGTCCGTCGCTTCACAACGCGGATGACAATGAGACGGCACATCGAACTGATCGCGCGCGGCGTGCTCGTTCGCGACGGGCACCTGCTGCTCTGCCACTCGAAAGGCGCGAAAAACACCTATCTGCCCGGCGGCCATATCGAGTTCGGAGAAAGCGCGTGCGAGGCGCTCGCCCGCGAAATCGAAGAGGAGCTGGGCCGGCCCGCCACGATCGGTCGGTTTCTCGGCGGTGTCGAACACACGTTTGTCCAGAAAGGCAAGCGCCACTGCGAGGTCAACCTCGTGTTCGCGATGCGCATGACCGGCGTCAAGCCGCCGCGCAGGCCGCGGTCAAAGGAAAAGAAGATCGATTTCCGCTGGCTGCCGATCGAGCAACTGCCCGACTCGCGACTGGAACCACGCCCGCTGCGCGCGCTGCTCGGCGACTGGCTCGAAGTGCGCACGAGCCGTTGGGCGAGCACGTTCCGCTCCCCGCACCAAACGTCGTCTCGAACATAATCTGGAACGAGGCGACCGGCCGCATTCCTGGACTGTGCCCGAGGCGAAAACCGCACACGCGAAGACAGCGTCCCATCTTGGGTACACCCCTGATGGATGTGCGGCCTTCGGCCTCGTTCCAGGTTACGTACCAGGCGACGTTCTCCGAGAGCCGCGCTCCGCCTCAACGCCCGGCAACCGGCAACGTCGAGGCCCAGTGCGTTGCCGGCGCGCCGTTCTCACCGACCGGCAACGGGTCGAAACGCAGCGCCAGCTCCGCGTTCGTCAGGTCCTGAGCCGCGACGATCCGGAGCTCGCGCCGGTTGCGCCCGACCAGCGCGCGGCGGATACGCGCGGGCCGCTCGTTGACCGTGAGATTGACGGTGCGCGCGGACAGCGTCGTCGGGCGCAGCGGCCACGAGAAGAAGACGGTCAAGACAGTACCCTTCACGCGATGCCGCGTGATGCGCGGCCGCTCCGCATACAGCAGGCCGCCCGTCGGGACCATCGTGTGGAACGGCGGGCCTTCGACCAGCTTGTCGCCTTCATAAGCCCCCATGTCCGGCGCCCGTCCTTCATACGCCTGTGTGAAGCCGGGAATCACACGGCCGGCGTCAATACACGGGCTGGACCGCTTCAGACGATAGTCGCGCCCGCGCTTGTCGACAAACTGCGGATCCGTGTTTGCGAGCCCGTGCTGTTCCTGCTTGTCCGCTTTGATCACATCGGGCCAGTCGACAGTCGTGCAGTCGTAGTCGAAATGGTTGTCCACCTGGCTCATGAAACTCGGCGGCCAGTTCCGCATGCCCATGCGCATGTCGTAGATGTTGTTGCAGTGATGCCAGTGCTTGAAGCTCCGGTCGTGATTCACGCCTTCGCCGTTGTCGAACGTGTTGTGGTAGCAGTGGAACACTTCCGAGAAGTATGGCGGGACGTTGGTTTGATAGTTCATCTTCCAGATCAGCCGCCCGCTGTGGCACACGTTGCCGTAGAACCAGAGCGGGCCGCCGCCTACACTCTGGATCGAGACGATCATGCAGCCCTTATACCCCTCCAGCGTGTTGTGGTAGAAATGCTGGTTGAACACCCAGCGTTCCGGTTCGTACACGTTGTCGAGCGAGCGGCCGAACCGGTTCCCGTAGATCTCGATGTTGTCGCCGTGCTGCATCCCGGCGTCCGGCCACATCTGCAGAGAGTTGAACGCATTGCGTGTCTCGTTGTAGCGGATTACCGACCCGCCGCCGCCCGTCACGTTCACGAAGAAGATGGAGCCTTGCGCCATGTACCGGTATCTGCCGTGCTTCCCTTCTTTCCATTCCAACTGCTCGAACAGCGCATCGTTCGGCATCGGCTGCCACTCGTTGTGCTCGAGCAGGATATGATGCGTGCCCTTCCCGTTCGTCTCGACCGCGCGGCCTGCTCCGTAGAACCTGCAACCGCGCACCGTGATGTAGTTCGCGTCCTCGAGCTTGAACCCGATGAAGTAGCAATTCTTGAGCACCAGGTTCTCGAACACAAGCCAGGCCGAATCCGACACGACGAACCCGTGGTTCGTGCTCTTCTTTGTCGGCATGCCCGGCTTCAGGTAATACGCGTCCCAGCCCTCCGGGTAACCGCCGTCGATCACGGCGTATTCCGACTCGTCCGCCGACTCGCTGACGATCGTGATCGGCTTTTCCGGCGCGCCCGATTTCGAGATGCGCACCGTCCCGCGATAGGTGCCCGGCCTCAGCACGACGCGGTCGCCCGGTTCGGCCTTGGACACGGCGGTGCCGATCTTCTCGAACGGCGCGGCGCGCGTGCCCGCGTCCGCGTCGTTGCCCGCCGGCGAGACGTAGACGTCCCTCGCAAGGACCGCGGTGTTGGCCGCCAGGCAGGCGGATATGATCAGCGGCAGGGCCGGACAGCAAGCCCCGATTCTCGTTCTGCGCATCAGCCTCTGTTTCATGATGTCCCCTTCCTTAATGGCGGTTGCCGGCCGCGGACGCATCGGTTTCTCTCTTCCGATTTCCGACTTCCGACTTTCGACTTTCTACTCAAACGCCTCGGTGCTCGCGGCGAGCCATGGCTCGTCGAGTCCCTCGATCTGCCAGCCCATCCACTTGTTTGCCCACACAGTGAGCACGAGCGGCTTGCCGCGGTGCGCGGCCGGGATCGGCAGTTCCAGGCCATCGACCAGGCCGAGTGGTTTCCCGTGCTCGTCGTAGACCGTGCCCATGGACCCGACCCAGCGCCGGTGCGCCAGGACCCGGCCCGTGACGTCCTGAATGCTGATCCCGGTCGTTTGGCCCTGCTCCCCCGACTTGTCGTGCCACTTGAGCCGCACGTGGATCCGGTCTCTGCTCACGGGCGCCCGGAACGCGAACCGCGCGGAGCCGGTCGCGCCCTGGTCCCTGCGGAACGCGAACCTGCGACGCGCGTCGAGATACGTGCGCGGCAGCGAGCAGGAGAACGCGCCGCGCCCGTCGTTCAGGCAATCCATCTCCACGAAATAGTCGTTTCGTTGCCCGTCGCGCGGCACAGGGATCTCGCGCCAGAACGCCGATGCCGTGCCGGTCATGGCCTCCTCGAACAGGACCGTGCCGTCGGGCCGCGTGAATTTGACGGCGAACGTGTCGTTCGTCCTGTCGTGTTTGGCTCTGAACTTGCGGGTCCGGTACACACGCACGACGAACGGCTCGTCGTGCCGGTCGTCGATCCGCACACGGAAACGGGGCACGCCTTTCGGGCCGGCCGGCGTCTGCATTCTTCCGCAGAGCAGCGCGATGCCGAGCGGGTTCTCGGGCATCATGCGGTGCTCGCGCAGACCGATTTCGCGCGCGGCTGCGAGGAAGCTGGTGCCGCGCACCGCGTTGTGGTCGACCGCGTGCGCACTGACCGTGTGCCAGACGAGTCGCTCGAAGAAGACCTTGATGAAGTCGTCGTTGCCGGTCGCCGCGCGGCACAGGGGCATGGCGGAATAGAGGTAGCACCGGCCCTGCACGCCGTCGCCGGGAATGATCTTGCGGGTCCGTCTTTCAAGGAAGTTGTCCGCATCGCGCTTGAACCGCTCGAGGTAGGGCGATTCGCCGGTCGTGTCGTACCAGCGTTTGAGCAGCAATAGCCCGTTCCCGCCGTAGTAGTCGCTCGAGAGCGTGGGTTTGCCGAAATTGTACTGCGTCTCGAACGCGTGCCGGAAGCATTTCAGGTGCGTCAGGTCATAGAGTTCGGCGAGGTGCAGCAGCATGCGCGTACGTTCGCGCCCGACATACTTGGAGATCCGATACTTCAGCATGGGCCCGGCCCCGACATCGCGCACGATCTGGTAGGTGCGCATGTCGCCGGTCAGCAGGTAGTGGTAGATCAGGCCGGAGATCCAGTAGTGCCCGACATGCCAGCCAAAGGTGGTGTGGTATCCGCCGCTCGGATGATGCATGAGCTTTGTGCCGGGCTCGATGTGACAGATGTCGATCTCGCGCAGGTGCCGTGCCAGCGAGCAGGCCCGCCGGAACAGGGCCGGCTCGCCGGTCCGCAGGTACTGTGTCCAGAGGTTCTGGAGCGCGGTGGTCTCGTTGTTCATCCACTTTTTCGGCGCGCCGATATCGCCATAGTCGAACATGCCGGTCAGGTCGGTGAGTTCGCGGTCGCGGGCGAGTACCTCGAAGTATCTGTCGAGATGCTTGTGAAAGCGTGGGTAGTCCCGGGCGGTCTCGGCGCCGGTCAGGAAGTGATCGAACACGCGGGTGTCGCGCACCCACCGGTTGTCGGGTTGCACGAGCAGCGGGAATTCCGCGAGCGCGGCGCCGTCCTGTTCGCCGCCGAACGGGGCGTAGGCGAGCCGGACAGTGTTCGCGAGCCCGAACGGCAGGTCCACGAACCGCACGTGGCGATCGGGCCAGATCCAGACGGTTGCGCTGCGCCGATCGACCTCGAGCGCCTTTGGATTGAGCTCCAGGAAATCGTGGACCGCGATGCGCGTATGACCCGCTTGAAGCAGACCGGACGCGCGGCGCTGCTCGAGCAGTTCGGAGTTCTGCGCCGCGCCTGCGCCCGCGCGGTCCACGGCTACGTCGTAGCGGCCCGCGCCGTAATAGTCGTGCAGTTGTGTGAGCCGGATCTGTTCGCCGCGCGCCAGCGCGAACCGGACATCGTCGCCCTTCCGCATTCGGAACCGGCCGGCGACCGCGCCGCCCGGTCCGCCGGCGACGGGCAGGCGCACGAGGATGCCGCGCACCGGCGTGTTCATGGCTTGTTCGCGGTTCTCGAAACTGTGTTCGAGCAGGAAGTAGGGCTTGTCCGCGAAGGCGTGGATACGCGCTTCATAGTTCAGGAACGTCCGCTTCGCCTCGCGCGCGTGGTGCTTGCCGCGCGCGCAGATCACGGCGTGGAGCGGACCGTTTCGCTCGATGAAGAGTTCGTCCGGCTTGCCGGCGTCCGAGCCGTAGAGCGCGCCGTTCACGGTCTGCGCAAGAGCGCCGACCCGCAGCCCGCGCGTGTCGAGCGTCTTGCCGCCTGGAGCCTCGAGCGTGTCGAACCAGCGGAACGCGTTCTTGCCGAGTACCGCCTTGATCGCGCCGGTATCGATCTGAATCGCGCTGTCGTCCTCAGTGGCCAGCACGCCGGCCGGACCGGGCGTTGCGCCCGGGCCGTAGTGCAGCGTGTAGGTCTGCCGGCCGTTCGCCCTGACGGTCGTCTGGAAATCGAGCAGTAACGAGGTGATGCTGCCGTCGATATGGCGACGGGCCAGCACGTGCGTCTGGCAGGGGACCTCGCGACCGGCCGCGTCCGTGAGCCGCACGAGCGATTCGTCGAAGAGTTCGCCGTTCGGGAACGGCACCCCGCCCCAGACCGGTTCGTTCACGCGCGCGGTGCCGGACGGCTCCCGCACGGTGATCTTGACCCGGCCGGATTGCGAGCGTTTCCCCGCGTATTCGGGCAGGTCCGCGGTCTTGCCGACAAGCCGGCCGAACCGCATGTTGCTGCCCAGCGCGTTGCCGCCGCGGACCGCGCTGTAGGGGCCGGCCTCGGTCGTTTGCACTTCGAGCTGCGCGGCATCGAGCCAGCACGGCGCGCCGGAAAGCGGGCGGACCCACGTCCGGTGCATGTGCAGCCGATCGTAGGGCCGCTTGTTCCATTTGAAGGCAAGCGGCAGCTCGTAGCGTTGCCAGTCGGCGCCGAGCGTCACGACCCGGTTCGTGCCGCTTTCGACGTAGACGGCCCCGTCGTCGATGTAGCTCAGGTATTCGATGCCGAGCTCGACGCGTTGGCCCGGCCTGCTCCCGCGCAGGTAGGCCGAAAACACGTTGTTGTAGGATCTTGCGTTCAGGACCTGCCAGAAGAACGGGGCCGTGCCCGCCATGCGCAGGCTCTGCTTGCCGTGCACGGCGTGACGCGTGTCGATCGTCCATTGGCCCGCGCCCCGGTCGCGGTATTCGCCGACGATCGGATAGATCTCGCGGGCGACCGTCGTCTCCTCGAAACTCGAGTTCGGGAGCAGGTTCCCGGCCCCGACCGCGCGGGTGCTGCGCTCGCCCGCGCTCAGCGCGATCCGGTCGACGGTCAGTGCGTATTCCCCTTTGCCCGGCAGCCGGAACTGCACACGCTCGAACTTCGAGAGGTCCAAGGCCGGTGCGCCGCCGCGGCGTTCGAACCATCTTGCCGCCAGAATCACGCGTGCCCAGCGCCTGGAACTCAGCGACAGAGACATTCTGTATTCGCGCGATTTGCCGCCGTCTCGCGTGTAGAGCTCGACGTAGAAGTCGTCCGCGCTGCCGTCGCCGCGATAGACGAGTGACAGCGCGTCGGGCGCCTTCTCTTTCACATGGAAACAGTGATATCCCGCGTCCCGTGCCGCGAACCGCAGCGCCATGCCGCCCTTGTCACGCCCGGGTACGCGCTCGATTCTGCCTCGGTCCGAGCGCTCCGCTTTGGCGTCCCCGCGCGGCACGAAGCGCCAAGCCTCGGCCTCCGACTCCGTCTCGAAATCGAACAGCACGTGGCGTCTCGCCGGAGCCGGCGACGGCTCCGTTGCCCGCACGAGAACAGATGCCCCCAGCAGAGCCGGAAATGCAGACGCAAAGGCGCTCCGGGCCAATAGCCGGTGCGCGGCACGCAGACGTATGGTCACTTTCATTCGAACCTCCTCCGAAGCAGGCCCTCAGGCTGAGCGTCCGAGCGGCCGCCGTGGTTGAATCTCGCTCGGTTGCGGGTGGCCGTGCGGTTTGTTTTGGCTGAACGAAGCCGTGGCGTCGACTGCGGCGTTCGGACCTCAGGCTGACGGCGCTGCCGGGGCCGCCTGCGCAGGGTCGCCGTGGCGCCATCTGAACGATTCGCGCTCGACGAACTTCAGCGGGATCCGCGCAACCCGGCATTGGCTCGGGCCGCCGGCGATCATGTCCGCAAGGACCGCGACCGCCTGCCGGCCCATCTCGATGCAGTCCACCGCGAGGGTGCTGAGCTGCGGCGTGACTTGCTCGCACAGCGCGAGCCCGAAACAGCCGATCAGCCCGACCCGGCCCGGCACCGGCACGCCACGCTCATGCAAGACCTCGAGCGCGCGGAATACCGTCCAGTCGGACAACCCGACAAGCACTTCAGGCAGTGCGTCTTCGTCGATCAGCTTGTTGGTCAGCGCCTTGGTCAACTGCTCGCCGCGCGTGCCGTCAAAAGGGTCTGGACCCGGAAAATAGTCCAGTGCTTCGATCCTGGTGCCCGGGTTCATGCGCTGGATGCCGTCTATCGAACTGACCAACTCCATGGCGTACGGGTGCGCGCTCGGATAGAGCAGGCCGATGTGCCGCACTCCGTCGGCAACAAGCGCCGCGCAGAGCTGGTGGTAGCCGTCGTAGAAGTTCGGGGCCGCGCTGCCAACGCCCGGAACGTGACAGGTGCGACCCGCCACAACGATCGGGAGACCCAGCGGGGTGAGCAGGCGGATGCAATCGTCCGGAAAGTCCCGGTTGATCACCAACCCGTCCGTCTCCAGGCCGTGCACAATCGCGCCAAGATCGTCGAACGTCGAGTCCAGCGGGTGCCGGCGCAAGACGAAACGCTGCGCCTTCTCGCGGACCGCCTCCTCGATGCCCAGCAATGTCTCGTACTCCAGGTTGTCGCGAGGGTCAGGACGCGTGCGCTTGGTCGCCGGGACCAGAAAACCGAGCGCGCCACGCAAATCCTTGCGCGCCGCAGGATTCCGTACGAATACGCCTCTGCCTGGACGTTTCTCGACCAGACCCCGGTCCGCCAGCAGATTCAGCGCCCGTTGCGCGCACGAACGCGATATCCCGTAGCGCGCCGCTATCTCGTGCTGCGACGGAAGCTGATCGCCCGGAGCCAAGGACCCGCTGCTGATCAGCTCGCCCAACGCTTCCGCCACTTTCGGGTATTTCCTCGGCCGCATCTCAACTCCACACAGGTAGTCCATCAAGGGGTTATGCGCCATGATTGAGGCGCGTGTATTATAACGATCGGGGGGCGGGTTGTCAACCCCCCCCTCGCGCCCCCCAAATCCGCGCCTCGCGGATGCGGGTGGCTACTGGAAGGTGTGCCAGGTCCGCAACATCGAGATGAGGGACGGCAAGCCGACTTGGCGGCATTCCTGCGAGCAGTGCCTGGCCTGCCTACAGTGGTGTCCGCGGGAGGCGATCCAGGTCGGGACGAAGACAGAGGGCCGCAAACGCTATCATCATCCGGCCGTGAGGGCCGGCGATTTGATGTGCGCCGAGGGGCGTTAGGGGAAGAATTCCGTTGGCAGGCGGCGTCCTGCCCATCCGTGTTGCAGCCACAGAAGAAGACCTTTTCTCGCGCGGGCTCGAGGCGCGAAGCTGAATGGCCACGGAAAGCCGACTGGAAGCAGCCTTGAACGGGCGGCGGATCTCGAGTACATTGCAGAGCGTCGACCATGAGAATTCCCGGCGGGTTTGTTCTGTGCGGCTGAACCTCACTTCTGCGACTGCGATCCTGATGTTGCTGACCTTGGCCTGCTGGGCTGCGGCCAACACGCTGGTCGTCTTCAAAACACCGGTCGGCGATATGGAATTCGAGCTGTTCGATGCGGACAAGCCGATCACGGTGCGAAACTTCTTTCGCTACGTGGAGAGCAACCGCTACGAGAACCTGTTCATTGAGCGCTGGGCGGCCGGCTTCGTGATCCAGGCGGGCGGCCAAGTGGTATCGAACCGCTACACGGTCCCGCAGGTGGTGCCGGTCCCGTCCTTTGGCGACATCACGAACGAATACGGGGTCGGGCGCACCTACAGCAACGTCTACGGCACGCTTGCCATGGCCCGGCGCGGCGGCGCGACGAACTCTGCGAGCTCCTCGTGGTTCGTTAACCTGGGCGACAACAGCTTCCTGGACAGTGTCGACGGCGGGTTCACCGTGTTCGGGCGCCTGCTGCGCGGGACAAACGTGCTGGACAAGTTCGTGTCCGAGGCAGCGGCCGGCGCCGCCGGGATGAGTTGGCTGGAACCGAATCCATTTTTTCCGGTGGACGCGCTGCCCTTGAGCACGACCAACGTGCCGCCGACCTACGCGGATCTGGTCTATGTCGACATCCGGATCCTGGCCACGCAGATCGAGCTGCTGACGAACGGCACGGCGAGCATTGCCTGGAACAGCGTGAGCAACAGGCAGCACATCGTCGAGTGGGTACCGGACGCCGCCGCCACGAACTGGACGGTCCTGGTCCAGACGAACGGGACCGGCAATACGATGCAGGCGGTCGATCCCGGCGCCGGCGTGACCACGCGCGTCTACCGCGTGCGGGTCGCGTATTAGTGTTTTGCCCGACTTCCGATTTCCGTCTTCTCCCCCCTCTCCCCCTACAGACCTTGCATGAACAGAAAGACTTTATCCGACCAGCCGGGCAGGTTCTCGTGTTTGAAGTCGGGATAGATGACCAGGCGCTTCTTGGCCTTGATCTTGTTATAGGCGGCGAACTGGGTGGACGGCGGGCAGATTGTGTCCATCAGGCCGACCGCCATCATGACCTCGGCTTTTACGTGCGGCATCAGATGCTGGATATCGATGTAGCCGAGCTTCGTGAACACGTCCTGCTCTCGCTCGTGCAGCGGATCGAACCATCGGAAATAGTCGCCCAACTCGAAGTAGGCGTCTTTGGCCTGGTCCATTTCCCATACCCGCTTGTAGTCCGACAGGAACGGGAACGCGGGCGCCGCCCTCTTGATTCCGGGCACGAGCGCGGCGCAGGCCAGCGTCAACGCGCCGCCTTGGCTGCCGCCGCATGCGCCGACCCGCTTCGCGTCCACCTCGGGCATCGCCATGACGATCTTGGCGAGCTGCGCGGTGTCCAGAAAAATCTGTCGGAACAGCAAATCATCCGGCGCTCCGTCCAAGCCGCGGATGATATGCCCGCGCAACGTGTGCCCCGCCACGCCGCCTGGATCCTGCGATCTGCCGCCCTGCCCCCGGCAGTCGAGCGCCGCGACCGTGTAGCCGGCCGCCGCGTAGCCGAGCTTCGCGCTCCAATCCCCGGCGTTTCCGTGGTAGCCGTGAAACATCAGGACCGCCGGTTGCGGTGTCTTCGGCCGTTCTTTCGGACGCACCAGTTGGGCATGCACCCGCGCGCCGCGCACGCCCGTAAAGTACAGGTCCGTACACGCCGCGTACGGCGCCTGGAATGCAGCGGCCCTCATCTCGACTTCGGGCTTTACCCCGTTCATCTCCGCCAGCGCACGTTTCCAGAATGTGGAGAAATCGCGTGGCTTCGGGTTGCGGCCACGGTACGTCTTCAGTTTCGCCAACGGCATGTCGAACATCAACGGCATTGGTCGTGCCCTCCCCTCTCCGCCAATCTACTGATCATCCTGCCCAGAATCGTTCTGCCGAACCGCTCCAGGTTGTTCTGGCCCGAAATCGTCCTGTGCATTCCCCTGTCGGCCCGTGCTTGCCTTGCCGAGCGCGTTTGAAGGCGGCAGTTCAACTGCCGCACTCCGAAGGTTACGTCCGAAGGTTTTTCCGCGCTTCCTGCAGTGCGTAGCGCAGCAAGGTCCAGTTCGCGCCGCGCAGGATCTGCCCGGCAAACGAGCGCATGTAGTACGGCGTAAAATAGATCCTGCGCATCACGCGCTTGCACAGCTCGTCCAGGACCCGTCTGTCCTGCGCCCAGGGCAGGCGGACCCATGGCATCTGGTCCGCGTCCGCCCTCCAGTCGCCCACGAGCGTGCCGCTGTTTTTCGCGGTCTGATAGGCGAGCGTTTCCGGGTACGGACGCAGCACGGCCACGTTCGCCGTGCTCGGACGGTGTTTCAAAATGAAATCCACGGTCTGCTCGACCGTCTCCGGCGTCTCGCCCGGATACCCGATCACCCAGCTCGAATGCGAGAGCATCCCGTACTTGCGCGTGAGTTCGCAGGCGCGCGCGCTCATCTCGAGCGTGATCTTCTTCTGCATTGCGTCCAGAATCCGCTGGCTGCCTGACTCCATGCCGAACGCGACCAGGTAGACTCCGGCCTCGCGCCCTTTGCGTGCGAGCTCTTCCGTGAAGACGTCGACCCGGCTTTTGATTCGGAACGAAACGTTCAGCTTGGCTTTGACGATCCGGTCGAAGATCTCGAGCGCGCGCGCCCGATCGATTGTGAAGGTATCGTCGCAGATTTCGATATCGCGAATACCGCGCGCGCGGATACTTTCGAGCTCCGCCACGACCTGTTCCGGCGTGCGGGTCCGGTACTTGAACCGGAAATTGTAGCAGAACCCGCAATTGAACGGGCAGCCCCTGCTCGTGAACAGCGTGTCGACCGGCCGGCGCCGGACCATCAACGTGTAGTAGCGCTTTTCGCGATACGCCGGTTCAACCAGCTCGCGGGCGGGCCACGGAATCGTGTTCACGTCGGGAAACGTGTGAGCCGGGCCCTGCACGATCCGCTCGGCCTCGCGATAGATCACGCCGGGAATCTCCGTAATCGCGGTGTGCTCCGCATACGCGCGGCACAGCGCCGGAAACGAATCTTCGGTTTCACCGGTCAGCAACGAATCGACTGCGGCGAACTGTTCCAGCGTCGAGCGCGGCACCGCCGTCGCGTGCGGGCCGCCCAGCACAATTCGCGCTTCGGGACAGGCCGCCTTCAGCGTGACCGTCATATCTCGAACCTGGCGCAGGATTTCCGAATAGAGGGACAACCCGATCACGAGCGGATCGCAGGCACGCGCCGCGGCAACGACCGCTTCGTCGGTCATGCGCATCGCGTTCGCGTCCAGAACGCGCGGCTCGAAACCCGCCTCGCGCAGGCACGCCGCCAGATACAACAGGTGCATCGGCGGGTAGCACTTCTGCGCGATCTCGTGCACGTACGTCGCGCGCGGGTTGATCAGGAGCACGGTGTTGTTTGTGTCACACGGCATTGTTCAGGTTTCAGGCAAAAATGCCCCCGGCAACGGCCATATCAAGTCCCAACTTCCGGCTTTCGACTTCCGACTTCCGACTTCTCTCCGGCGGCCCACAGCCGCCGGAGAAACCAGGGGACCCAAGGCAGGCCCAGGATCATCGGAACGATATGCACCGAAACCGTCATGAGCAGACCGACACTGAACAGCACTGCGCTGTCCGGCACGACATCCCGGAACAACGTCATGATCGCTGTCTCGCGCGCGCCCAACCCGACGGGCGGGCCCGGTATGTGCACCGTCAGGACCGCCACTGAACCGTAGGCCAGGATATGGCGCAGAGCCGGGCTCACGCCGTAGGCGCGGAACAACAGCCAGCACACGAGCAGCGGCCGAAGCTGGAACACGAGCCCGTAGCCGACGAAGAAGAGCTTGCGCGGCACCGAAAACTCGGCGAACGGCCCCACAACGCCGCGCACGAACCCGGCCAGTTTACCGGACACCAGGCCGGCCGCGAAGGTCGCCAGGCGCTGCAACGGCCGGAAAAAGACAAACAGCAGATACACCAAACCCACGCCGGCCAGAATAAAGACCTGCCCGCGCAGTGCCAGGCGTGGCAGCAACACGAGCCCGATCAACAGCCAGAAGATCGCGC
>Ga0272441_10003055_pt1 | contig 32694 bp, 54 predicted proteins | sample SSMProp6N_FD_193582 | JGI IMG/M metagenome (GOLD analysis project Ga0272441, IMG submission 193582) | Marine sediment archaeal communities from Little Sippewissett salt marsh, Falmouth, MA, United States - SSM-Prop-6N | ecosystem: Environmental > Aquatic > Marine > Wetlands > Sediment ... | reverse complement strand
GCGGTATAGAAATAACATCACTTGCAGATGTTCCTTCTGGTACAGGTTTAGGGTCTTCTGGTGCATTCCTTGTTGCTTTGTTAAATACTCTTCATGAGTATAGTGGTGGGAATATGGGAAAAAGAGCATTGGCTGAAGAAGCTTGTATGATAGAAATTGATATTCTAAGAGAACATGAAGGAAAACAAGACCCTTACGCTTCTGCTTTTGGCGGTATCAATATATTTGAAATCGAGAAGAATGGTTTTGTAAATGTTATTCCTGTTTTAAATGAAGATTTGGCAAAAATAGTTTTAGAAGAAAACTTGTTTCTTTTTTATACTGGAGAAAAGAGAAAAGGTACTGCTTCAGAAGTTATAAAGGAACATGATGATAAGATTAAGAAGAATGATGAAAAAACTGCTGATAGAATGCACAACATTAAAAAAATAGGTATGATGACAAAGAAAGCACTTGAGAACAAGGATTACGACGCTTTTGGAAGGTTTTTAAATGAACATTGGAAAATCAAAAAGAAATATGCACCACATGTTACAAATAACTTTATTGATACCTGTTATGAAAGAGCAATGGATTGCGGTTGTCTGGGTGGAAAGATAATGGGTGCTGGCGGTGGTGGTGGTTTTTTTATGTTTTACCATCCTGGTCCTGTTACTTCACAGTGGGAATTTGTGGAAAAAATGAAGAAGAATGGTCTGCACGAAATGAGATTTAAATTTGACGATGTTGGTGTTACTACGATATCAAAGGAGGAGTTTTAATGTATGGTATTATAGTATCGTTTATTTTGTTTTTGGCTGGGTGGAAAGCATATGATATCAATTTTATGACTTGTTCTATTTTTATGGCGTTGAGTGCTTTTGCTTTTTTTGCTACTATTGTTAGTAATTTTAAGGAGGAAATGAATGATAAGATATAGATGTATTAAGTGTGGAGAATATTGTAGAGGTGGCGCTGATACTTTTGAATGTCCAATTTGTAAAGGAGATTTACAATTTTGTGGAGTGATAAAATGAGTGATATATTTATAGATACAGCAAACATAGACGATATAAAAGAATTTTTAAGCTGGGGAATTGTTGAAGGAGTTACAACAAATCAAAAGATATTTTTGAAAGAGAAGGGTTGTAATTTTGAAGTAAGAGCAAAACAGATATTGGATTTGGTAAAACCAAAACCAGTTAGTTTAGAAGGTCCGAATGATTATAACGGCATATTATCTGCTGCTGGTGAATACTTTGACTGGAAAGATAAAAATGGTTTGAAATTTGATAACGTTGTTGTTAAAGTTCCGATGCTTGGTGATGGCGATGGGATTTGTGCTGTAAAAGAACTCTCTAAAATTGGTGTTCAAACAAATGTTACAGCTTGTATGACAGTAAATCAAGCATATCTTGCGGCGTGCGCCGGTGCGACATATGTATCACTTTTTTATAACAGAATGAAAGATATGAAAGATACAGAATATGCGCTATCAACGATTATGAGAACAATGATGATGCTAGAAAATGGTGACTTCGATACTGAACTTATTGTAGGAAGCATTAGAAAACCAAGCGACATAGAAGAAATTTTAACTGGTAATCCTGATATTATCACTATACCACCAAAGATTCTTAGACAGATGCCCTTTTGTAAAAAGACAGAGGAAACATTAAAAGAGTTCGAGAAAGCATGGGAGGAGTTCTGTAAAGTATGAAAACAGTACTTGTTACTGGTGCAGCTGGTTTTATTGGAAGTCATCTTGCAAAAAAGTTATCAACAATGAATTGCAAACTTAGATTAGTTGATGATTTCTCACGTGGAAAAGAAAGATATCTAAGATATTTGGGTGTTCACGAACCATGTATAAGAATGGACTTACGAGAGTATACAGGTTATAACAAAGGATATTTTGAAGGTGTTGACGAGGTTTATCATATTGCTTCAAGAATAGGCGGAAATCAATATCTACATGGTTCAGCAAAGAATGAACTTAGAGCATTACAAGACAATATGGCTATTGATAGGAATGTTTTTAGAATATGCAAAGAAAACAATGTTAAAAAGATAATATTCACTTCAAGTGTTTCAGTTTACAATACTCAAAGTCAGTATTCAACAGATATGGTATTTAGTGAAAAAGATTTAGGTAAAATGAAAGTGGACCCTGAAGGTGGTTATGGTTGGGCAAAATATATTGCTGAAAAACAATTAGATTGGCTTTCTGAAATGGGAATTGATGTTGGAATATCAAGGATATTTAAGTCATACGGTCCATGTGATGATTACTCAGAAGAATCTGGTCAAGTAGTTTGTTCACTTATTAGAAAAGCAATTAATTATCCAAAAGAACCTTTTATTGTCTGGGGAGATGGTTCTGTTGAGAGATGTTTGGTCTATATTGATGACCTAATTGATGGATTAATTAAACTTTCAAGATATTGTAACGGAAGGTCTTTAACTGTTAATATGGGTGGAAATGCTTCTCATAAAATAATATCACTTGCAAACAATATAGTTAATGTTTCTAAAAAGAATATAAAGATTGAACATGACATGAGTAAACCAGTTGGTGTTGTAAGCAGAATACCATCATTATCACTTGCTAGAGATAAGTTAAATTGGAGTCCAAGTACTTCCTTAGATATTGGTCTAACAAAAACATATAAATGGATGGAACATGAACTCTCCAGAAACTAGTGTTGTTATCACTACATACAATCGCCCAGACCGTATTCCTGGTGCTTTAGAAACAGTTTTAAACCAATCATATCAAAATTTTGAAGTTATAGTAGTAGATGGTGCTTGTTCCAGTGAGAACAAAAGGAAAGTTGCAAGATACAAAAGGTATGCTCCAAATACTATTAAGTATTTGCCTGTTGAACCAGAAGCAGTTGATTATGTTAGTTATAAAGGAATACAGCATTCTCGCAATGTTGGTTGTAAAGCTGCTAAAGGTAAATTTGTGGCAATGCTTGATGACGATGATAGTTGGGAGATTGATAAATTAAAAAAACAAATCAAAAAGATTAAAGAGAAACCAAAAATTGGTATAGTTTTATGCCACACTAAGATTTTGACAGAAGATGGCTCTTTCATTGACAGAACAAAAGAAATTCCTACATATATAGATTTATTAAAAAGCTTTAATTTGTCTTCTACGTCCTCCTATTTAATTCGTCGTGAATTACTAGAACAAGTTGGGTACTGGAATGAGGATTTGCGTGGAATGCATGAATATGATATTGCTTTGAAAATAACAAAACTTGGTTATGATATTTATACCATACCAGAACCATTGATGATACGGAATAGAATATCAAACATTACCATAGAGAGTGGTCATTATTACTTTTTTAAAATCGCTGAAATATTTGACTTGTGGAAGTATTATGGTAAAGACTTTATTTCTAAAATTGGTGTAAAAGGTTTCCTTTTGAATGCGATGAAAACAATTTTATTAGTTTCATTATTTACTTTTGGATATATTGTCAAAGAAAAGATTTGGAGAATAATATACCCTTTAAAGAAATTATATGAGAGGTTGGTAAGTTGAATAAAAAAATAAAACTCATTTTGATTGTAGTTGGTATTTCTGGATTAATAGGCAATACTGTTTCTCTATATATCACTTGGATGAAAGCATTTTTTAGTGGTGGAAAAGTTGTCGTTGCCATTAATAATTGGAATGAAATGTGGCTTGAATTTTTTATGCTACCAATATTGATGGTGATAGGGTTTTGGGCCATATATCAACTTGTATTTAAAGTGAAATTAGTTAGGAGAAACCCCCAATGAGGTTTGCTGTTATGTGTCCACACCATGGCTATGTTCATAGAGGAACAGAAAACATGACCGATGATATCAATAAGGTTTTGAAGAAACGTGGGCACATGGTTAGACTTTTTTCTACAGAATATTTTAGAAAGGATTTGGGGGTTGGAAAGCTTAGTGATTCATTTTTTGAAAAATCAATGATTGGCGGTTTTTCGAGAAAGTATATAGGAATAAATCCTAATATTGAAGATATTGTTTTTGCTATTGGAAGCGAAGAAATGGTTGAGATAGTTTCTCCAGCTTTTGATATGTTATGGTCAAATGGAGAATTTTGGTGTGCTAATATGGTTAAAAAAATTAGCAAGAGAACTGGGAAACCATGTTTAGTGTTTTTTGGTGGTGGGATATCAAAAATGATGTTAAGAGAAGCAAGAATGAAGCCTGATATATTTGTTGTTCTTGCTCCTATTATGAAAGAGTGGCTTGAAAGAAAGTCACCTGATACAAATACCAAATGCATACCAAGTGGAGTGGACATAGAATTGTTTAAGAAAACAAAACCTTTCGCTTCTCCAGATTTATATGAAAGGCCTATCGTCTGCTCCACTTCTGCCCTTATACCAGGGAAGAATGTTGAACTGATAATTGAATCAATGCACGAACTTGGTGAAGGAACTTTATTTGTTACAAATGATGGTCCGTTGAGAAACAAAATTATCAATAAAGGTAAGAGATTGCTTGGTAAGAGATTTAATTATCTTGGTACTCTTCCATTCAACAGATTGCCAAGTCTTTATTCAATGTCTGATGTATTTGTTCTTGCTAGTGATAATGAACCATGGGGTGCAGTTTTATTTGAAGCAATGGCTTGTGGTTGCAATGTTGTTGCACAAAGAGATTCAACACGATATTTTATGGTTGGTAATAATGGAGTTCTTATTCCTGATGTTAATGATATAAAAGTTTTAGCAGATGCAATAAATCATGCATATATCTACAAAGATGAAAAATCTTTAAGAAGACAAGCAGAAAGATTTAGTTGGGAAAAAACTGTTGATGGTTATGAAGCAGCAATAAACGAGGTAATGAATGGAAGATAATGTTAACAAGACAACCGCAGAAAAAATAGAAGTTGAGGTTTCAGATTTATTTGCTATGTATCCAGTATTGATTATTATTTCATTTTTTGCTGTTGTAATAGAAATCTTTTTGAATTTGTTTAGAAAGAAAAAGGTATCAACAATTGAAGTTAAGGTTAAGAAAAAGGGTATGATAAGATATGATTGAGGTTATAATACATATAGGACTACATCGCACCGGTACAACTTTTTTACAAAAAGAAGTATTTGAAAATTTGGAAGGTGTAAACTATATGTTTGATGACAGTCTTCACAGAATACATATTGAAGAAGGTATAAATTTGGTATCAAATGAAGGTTTGTCTCTTTCAATGCCGCATAGTCTTCCTTATAAGTATCATGTTTTAGATAACATTAGGAGATTATTTCCAAAAGCAAAGATAATAGTTGGTATTAGAGAGAAGGAAAGTTGGCTTAAAAGTTGCTACTATAGGTATGTGATATCTGGAGGTAAGTTATCATTTAAAGAATATAAGGAGCAATATAGTAATCACAATTACGATAGTTATCTTAAAGAAGTAGCTGAAACATTTGATTGTGTTTTTCTTTATCATTTTGAAGATTTGAAAGCAAAGCCAGACGAGGTAATTGGAAAAATGTGTGAGTTTATTGGTTGTAAAGTTCCTGATTACAAGAATGTTAAGAGAAATGCATCACTTAAAGGTTGGCAGCTTGAAACATTGCGCAGGCTTAATTCTTACAAGTTTAGTTGGTATTTGCGAGAAGTTATTAAAAGATTAAGAGGTACTCCAACATGAGTATAATATATAGGTGATATCATAAAAGTTATGTCTAATAAAGAATTATCAATGGATGATTTGTTTCAGATAACAGAAATACTTGCAAATAATGAAATTTACGTTTGGGCAGATTATGGTACATTGCTTGGTTTTATAAGAGAAGGCTCTTTTATATCTTGGGAAGAGGATATAGACCTTGGTTGTTTTCAACCAATGCCTTTTTTTGAAAAAGCTAAAGGTGATTTAGAAAAGAAAAATTGGATTTGTATTCCAAAATATGGTGGAATTTCTATTCAAAATTTAAAACATTCTAGTAAGATGGATATTAAATTTTATAAGGAAGATAAGCAGTATGTAAAGTTTAATCCTACTGTACCAAAAAGTCATAAGTTATTATCATTATGTGATTTTGTTGAGTGGATGTTAAACTCTTATCCCGTTGAATATAAGTATGAGACAATTTTTTCTTTGAAACAATTAAAAATTATAGAAAGGGTAATTGGTTTACTTCCTAGAGTTTTTAAAAAAATTATTTTGAAATGTGTTGAAGAAATACATTATGAAATGGCGTTAGAAACATATGAAGTCAGCACTCCAATAGATTTTGTATTACCAATTAAAACAATGGAAATAAAAGGTAGTAAAATTTATGTTCCGAATAATCCAGAAAACTATTTGAAGCATATTTATGGAAAAATGTGGAGGATTCCAGTAAGAGGAGTGAATAAACAAAGCTATACAGAATGTTTTGACAAAGGAAAGTGGGTGAAGTCAAAAGAAGAAATAAGCAAATATGTTTCTTTGAGAATGAAGAAGAACAACCCAAAATTAGTGAAACAAGTAAGAGGAGGAAAATAATGGCAGGTAAACTTCTTATTACAGCTGATACTATACGACACAAATATTTTGCTATTCAACTTTTAAATACATTTCCTGATGTGGTTTGGGTAATAGAGCCCAGAAATCGTTTAAAGTATTATAAAATTCCTGCACATCCACTTATGCAAAAACATTTTGAAAAGCTTTTTAGCACAGAAAAAGACTATTTTGAAAAATTTGTTAACAAAGAAGAAAAATTGCTTAAAGAAAGATGTGTTTTTAAAATTGATTCTAATGGAATAAATAGTAAATTGTTTTTATCATTTTTGGATTCTTTAAAGCCAGAAAGTATACTTACATACTCTGTTTCTTAATAGGAGAAAAAATACTCTCTAAATTTCCTGGAAGAATATGGAACGTTCATGCAGGTTTAGTTCCTTATTATTGTGGTTCATCGACGAATCTTATGCCTATAATACACAAAAAAATTGAGTATTTAGGAATGACAATACATCATATTACAAGCAAAATAGATTCAGGTGGTGTGGTTATTCAAGGTAGACCGAAGATTTCTTCGGATGATGATAGTCATACTATAGGTTGTAAAAACACAGTTCTTGCATCTGAGTTAGCTAAAAAAGTAATAAGAGAATTTGCTGAACAAGGTAAAGTTTTTAGTTTTGAGCAAGACATCTCTAAACGCAAAGTGTATTATAAGAAGGATTTTAATATTGAAAATTTAAAGAAAATGAATCAATTGATAGAGGATGGCATATTCAAAAAATATAGGTACAAGAAGGTTGATATAGTTGAGTGGTAAATTATTAGCTTTTTTTCCAGGAAAATTCCAACCACCACACATAGGTCATGTGTTAACTATTTCAAGAATGTTGAAAAAATATAATGTAATTATTGGCATAAGTCCGGATGAACCAAGAATTGTATCACAAGAATATGTAGAGAAAACTTTTAAAGATATTTTTGGAAGTAGAGTTTCTTATTTTATTTTTTACAAAGTTTTAACTAGTTATTCTGACATATCATCTTTTCCTAAATTTGATATCTTAATATCAGGAAACGATAAAGTTCTAGAGTGGGGTGAGAGGATTAATTTAAAATCTGTAAAAATCAAACGTTCTGAATGCATTGGAGGAAGCGGAACTGAACTAAGGAAAATATATGGAGCAAGAAAAAATGAAATATGAATTAATAGAAACCAAAAAACTGAGAGCACTAGAGTATGTTTTTCCTAACCATTTAAAAAATTTAGCAGATATAATATTGTCAGCTGGATATATGACTACTCCTTTGATTCTAACTAAAGAACATAATATTGTTTTAGATGGTTCTCATCGTCATGTTTTTTTATTACAACAAGGTTTCAAATATGCGCCAGTTATTTATGTAAATTATAATAGTGATGATGTTCGTGTAGGAACACATTTAATGCACCGACATATAATAGAAGGAGATAAAGGTATATCAAAAAAAGAAGTAATAGAAAGAGGAATTACTGGAAATTTGTTTCCACCAAGGACAACAAGACATTTCTTTCCTTTTAGAAAAATGGATAATGCTGAAATATTTTTGAAAGACCTAGAAAAACAACAACCTATTGATGTGAGTAAAAACTTGCATAGATGTTCAGTTGAAGAAGAAATAAATCATAACCTGAATTATTTAAGAGAGATAGATGAAGAAATAGGTGAGATTATACGCTATTTATGGGAGATAAGACAAACAAAATTTTATTTAGAAGAGCAAGTTAGGAGAATGAAAGAGGAATAGAAATATGGAAGACAAATCGAAATACGTAAGATTGCTTAAAGTAATTAAGAAAATATTTGAGAAGCATGATATCACATACTGGTTAGATTATGGTACTCTTGCCGGTGCTATGGAGCTTGGTACGATTGTTCCTTGGGACGATGATATAGATGTTGGTGTTTTTTTAAAAGATGTACCAAGGATATCGCAATTGAAACAAGAATTTAAAAAGGAAGGATTTGATTTAAGAATTAACAAGAATCATCTTAATTATGTTTTGCATAATATAACTACCGGAGAACATATTGGATGTATACTTTTTAGAACGGCTATGGATAATTATATGGTTAGAATTCATTTTAACCCAGTTTTAAAACCTATTCTAATACTTGCTAATATTGGAAGTGGCGGTCAGTTGATAAAAAAGTTCTGGCAGTTTATAATAAAATATAAATTTTGGAACGATGAAGAAGTATCATCCCGTTTAGAGAACTTGGGTAATTTAAGTAAGATTGATTTTTATGGAGAAAAATTTCCAATACCATGTAAACCAATACCATACTTAGACTGGACATACAGAGATTGGAAGACAGTTGTACATATGAATAAAAAAGCAACAAAAGAAGAAATAGGAAGAAGAAGATTAAAACTAAAGGAGGTTTTAAAAAATGAATCATAATCTATGGCATAAAAGAGCAAGTGTATATGATAAATTATCATGGACAAAAAAACAGGAACTCTTAAAAACTATTAAACATAGTGCTTGGAGTAATTCGTCTTCTGATGGTTTTAAGAATGTTTGTGATATAGGAACAGGTACTGGAACAGTTGCAAAATTTTTGGCGCCATTTTGTAAAAATATAGAAGCAATTGATAATTCTAAAGATATGTTGGAAATTGCTAAACAAGAAAATAGTTTTAAAAATATCAATTATCATTTAATGAACGTAGAAGAAATGCATTTTGATGATAAAATTTTTGATTTAATTGTAGCAAGAATGACTTTTCATCATGTTGAGCAACAAAACAAAGCGATTCTTGAATGTTATAGGATTTTAAAGCCAGGTGGTGCTTTTGTTGTTTGTGAGGCTGTTCCTGCAATGGGTGTACGAAGTTTTTTTACAGATATGTTTAAGTTAAAAGAAAAAAGAAGGGTTTACAGTTTAGATGACTTAATTCATTTATTAGAGTTAGGAAAATTTAAAGATATAGATTATTGTATTTATGTTATGAAAGATGTTAGTGTAAGAAATTGGCTTGAAAACGGCAAGGTCACGAACGAGAATATAAATAGTATATTTTCTATGTTAAAAAACGCACCTCCATATGTTAGGAAAGCTTTTAATGTGCAGGAAATTGCGAATGATGTTTTATTAGATTGGAAGTTTGCAATAGTTAGTGGTAGAAGATGAATAAGATATTAAAAAACTTAGTTAGAATAGTTCAGATACTTAAAAGGTATGAAATCAAATACTGGCTAAACTACGGAACTTTATTAAGTATCTATAAGAACGAAGAATTATTAGATAACGATGTTGATTTAGCAACACTAGATTTAGATAAAATAAGAAGAATTAAAAGGATATTTGAAGATGAAGGTTATAAATTTTCTTCTTCTCATAACAGTATCGCATTAAAGAAGAATGACTTAACTTTTGGAATCCATGACTATCAGGAAGACAAACATGTTATAAAAAATGTAACATCCACTCTTTACACTGATAGGTTTTTTGCTAAAAAGTTTTTTTATCTAATAAGAAAAACAAAGCGAAGGTATAGTATCTTCTATCCTTTTTTTAGATTTTTAGGTGGTTTTGGTGTTGTTTATTTAATACCAAAGAAATATGTTTTACCATTGAAAGAATTGAATTATAAAGGATGTAAGTTCAATGTACCTAAAAATACGGAAAAGTATCTTGAATATTTTTATGGAACGACATGGATTTTAACGTTAACAGAAGAGGATTTTCCTAAGTTTGTAGAAAGAAATAATTTTGAGAAATTTAAAGGACGTTGGAATAGTTCTGTTGTTGTTTGTCCAAAATGTAAGAAAATGCGTATCATACGATTACCACATAAATTGAGCGGTAATGAAAATAAAATTTTTATTAAAACTAAGACAAAATGCTCTTGTGGAAATGTATTCAAAGATAACATATTCATAAAGGGCACAGTCCAGAGGAGGTTGTTTAGTAGTGTTTAAAGTCCTTTTGATTCAAGCAAATTCACCGATGGATACTATGATACCTCCAAATTTGTCGGTTATGTCAGCATATTTAAAACAACATGGTATTGATGTTAAACTATTTGATACAACTTTTTATAAGTGGAGAAATCTGACTGGCGACGATATGAGAGAAACGACTTTACAGGTTAGAAAAAAGAAAGTAACTTTTAAAGATTTAGGTATTGATTTTAAAAAAACAGATATGACTGATGATTATTTAAAGATGGTTGAAGAATATAAACCTAATTTAATAGGCTTATCTGCAGTTTCTTTAACATATAAAATGGGTTTAAGTCTTATTAGTGCATCTTTTGATTTTCATATACCAACTATTATTGGCGGTGTTCATGCTACAGTTTGTCCTGATGAGGTTGTAAAAGAAAAATGTGTTGATATTGTTTGTATTGGAGAAGGAGAACAGGCATTACTTGAACTTTGTCAGAGAATGGATAAGGAAGATGATTATTCAGATATTAGAAATTTATGGGTTAAAAAAGATGGTAAGATAATCAAGAATCCTCCTAGACCACCAATTGACATTAACATACTTCCATTTCAAGATTGGGAATTATTCGATAAAAAGAGAAAATGGAAGCCGATGGGAAATGAAATAAACATAACAGCATGTGTTGAGTTAAATAGAGGGTGTCCTTTTTCTTGTACGTATTGCACAAATGAGTTTTTTCATAAGCTCTATAAAAGAACGAATTATAGAGAAAGAAAAATTGAAAAATTTATTGAAGAAGTAAAATATCTTAAAAATAAACATAATATTAAATACTTGTATATAGCAGCAGAATCTTTTTTAGTGACAAAAAAGGAAAGGTTTTTAAAATTCATAAGGTTATATGGTAAGATTAAGATTCCTTTTTGGATGGAGACTCGTCCTGAGTCGGTAACTGACGAGAAGATAAAACTTCTTAAGGATGTTGGTTTAGAATCAATGAATATAGGAATTGAGAGTGGAAATGAAGAGTATAGATATAAGATGTTAAATAGGAAGATGACAAATCAGCAGATAGTGAATGCTGTTCAAATTGTTAAAAAATATGGAGTAAGAATTGGAACAAATAATATCATAGGATTTCCTGATGAAACACGAGAAAATATTTTTGAAACAATACTGTTAAATAGAGAAGCTGACCCGGATAGTATTATGATACATCCTTTCAATCCTTATTTTGGTACAGAATTATATAATTATTGTCTTAAAAAAGGATATATCAAAGAAGGACAACACGGTAAGGACTACAGACAAGATTACATTTTAGAACAACCGAGTATATCACAAAAAGAGTTGTATGGTTTGTATAGAACATTCGCCATGTACACTAAGTTTCCAATTAGTAGGTGGAATGAAGTAAAAAAAGCTGAAACTGATGATGTTGTATTTAAAAAACTAAGCAAAGAATATGAAAAGAGGTACCTACCATGAATTTAAAATTTGGAGTTCCATGTAGTAAAATTAAAGATAAGATAGAGGATGTTGAGATTAATTGCACGTCAGAAGAACAAGCCATGGGAATAGCTGCTGGTTGTATTCTCGCTGGAAAAGAACCAATAGTTTACGGTCAAAATAGTGGTTTGTGTAGAATGATGGATATTATTACAAGTCTTTACAAACCTTATGACATCCCTTTTCCAAAATTAATATTGTCAGTAAGAAATAAACCTTATCATCACAAGTTTATTGGAGAAATCACTGATAAATTGTTAGTAATGTTAGATTATCCTGAAGATAAATTGGAGATTGTTAGACAATGAGAAGAATTGAAGCTATTGTTTACATAATGGATTCGGTTACTGATGAGATTGTCGTTTCAAGTTGCGGAATGATATCACGAGAACTTTTTCATGTTAGAGACAGACCAAGGAATTTTTATGTTCAAGGAAGTATGGGAGCAGCATTGCCAATAGGCATTGGTTTAGCATTGAGTACAGGTAAAAAAGTTATGGTAATTGCTGGTGATGGTGAAATTTTAATGTCATTGAGTACACTTGTTCTTTTGGAAAAATTAAGAAGAGAAAAGAAGTTAAAATTAGACCTCTTTATCTTAGACAATAACAGTTATCAGACAACTGGAGGTCAAAAATCAGTATCAAAATGTGTTGTTTTTGGAAATATTACTGACTGTACTGTTGTTCGTTGTTCTGGAGAAGGTAGCAGTGTTCCAAGAATAAATATACCACATTCTGAAATAACAAAAAGATTCATGGAGGCGATTTTTTGAAAAAGAAAATTGTTTATACTGTTATTTGTGCTGATGGTGTTCATGCAGGACATATGAAAGTTTTAGAAGAATCATCAAAATTAGGTAATGTTATAGTCGGCTTGCTTACTGATAAGGCAATATCAGAATACAAAAGAGTTCCAATTTATTCTTACGAACAAAGAAAAGAGGTTGTTGAAAATATCAAAGGTGTTTGGAAAGTTGTTCCGCAGCATACTTTGGATTATACTGATAACTTAAGAAAATACAAACCTGATATTGTTACTAATGGAGAAGATTGGAGAGTTGGTGTTCAAAAAGAAACACGCCAAAAGGTCATTGATGTGCTAAAAGAATGGAATGGTCAATTAGTTGAGATACCCATTTTAATGGGAGCGGGAGGTAAAAAATTATCTTCAACTGATAAAATAAATGCTCTTAAAAAAAGAGGAATTACTCCAGAACAAAGAAGAGCATCACTTAGGAGGTTAATACAAGTCAAACCTCTTGTTAGAATTTTGGAAGCACATAGTGGCCTTTCGGCACTTATTGTTGAAAATACTAAAATAGATAATAAAAAATTTGATGGTATATGGGAATCATCTTTTACTGATAGTTCTTCAAAAGGAAAACCAGATATTGAATTAGTTGATTTTACATCAAGACTTGAAACAATAAATCAAATTTTGGAAGTTACATCAAAACCTATAATTGTTGATTTAGACACTGGTGGACAAACAGAACATTTTTGTTTTATGGTAAAAACTTTAGAAAGACTTGGCGTTTCTGCTGTTGTTATTGAAGATAAGAAGTTTCCGAAAAGGAATTCTTTAATGGAAGGAGCGAAGCATATTCAAGAGTCAAAAAATGTTTTTTCTAACAAAATAAAAACTGGTAAATTTTCTCAAGTTACAGATGATTTTATGATAATAGCAAGAATCGAATCTTTTATTCTTGGAAAAAAATTAGATGACGCAATAGATAGAGCACGGGCATATATCGAAGCGGGCGCAGATGGTATTTTAATACATAGTAAAGAGTCTAGCGGTTGGCAAGTAGTTGAATTTTCAAAAGAATATAGTAAGTTTGAGAAAAAAGTTCCTCTATTTATTGTTCCTACGACATATGATACTTTTAAAGAGAGAGAAATGGTTGCTAATAAAGTTAGTGTTGTAATTTACGCAAATCAACTTCTAAGAGCTTCTTATAGTGCAATGAAAAGTGTTGCTGAAAATTTATTATTTCTTGAATGTAGTAGGATTGGAGATGATTATGCAAAACCAAAAGAGATATTTAATATCACTAACAAAGGTGTAAAATGGAATTAATAGGAAGTATAAAGGAGGTTAAGAATTAAATGAAAATGTGTCCTGAGTGTATGAATAGAACGTTAGTTACTACAAAGAGAGATGACAAGATTATAACATATTGCGAACACTGTGGTTATAAAAAAATAAAGAATGCTCCTCTTAGAGGTTCTGATAACAATTTCTTTAATGTATTAGTTGATAACAAATTTTTGATAGTACTGCTGTTATTTGTTGTTCTTATGATGATAGTTATCTCATCTGTAAACAGCAGAGTTGATGAAACAAATGTAAGACTAAACTATTTAATCAGTGACATGGAGGAAAGTATTTTTGATATTAATAACACAACAAGTACGATGATTAGTGATTTGAATGATGACCTAGAGAGTATTGAAGGAGACATTGGTTCAGCTTTCTCAAAGATATCTGATTTAGAAGAAGATATTTCCAATTTAAACTCAATTGCTAATTCAGTTATCACTTTGGGTTCAGATTTAGATGATGTAAAAGAAAATGTGAGCCTCCTTTGGGTTGAAATTTTTAGTACTTCTCAGGAAAATATTATAGAATTGTTGGATACTAATTGCACAATGTCATATTTTGTTAATCAATCTAATGCTACAGATGAAAGATATTGTCATTTGAATTTTAGTTTAAGTAGCAGTGAGATAAATGTTCAAGAAATTATATTTTTAACAAGATGTGATAATGTTAGTTTTACATTGATGAACTATACAGGTTATCCTGAATTTTATAACTGGACGAACTATGAATATAATGATAATTACAGACTTCATTGGTTTGGACCAAACTTAGATGTTTTTGTGAGTTATAATATTACTTGGAATATCAGTGATTATAATACAAGTAAACTTAGCTTTTCAAATATTAAAAATGTTTTAGAAGTTAATAATGTTTTTGTTGATACGTTCGAAGTTTGGGAGGTCAGTTATGATTAGAATAAAAGAAAGTACAAAAAATCATCAAGACCAACTTTGGAGATGGTTTAATTATGAAGATGCAAAAGGAAGAAAAGGAATTGATGAGGTTGGTGAAGACATCACATTTGTCCGTGGAACAGAAGAAGCAGATATTGGAGTATCTTGGCATGGAGCACCCGTACAATCCGTAAGTATTCCAAAATGTATATTGATGAAAAACGAACCACCTATTTATAATGTTTTCTTCGGAAGAAATTTATCAGATGAAAGATTTACAAAAGTATATGCTTCTGTGATGGCTAGTCACAAGTTAAATAATGGTGATGCTTACTATAATATTCCAAGATACGAATTTCCACTTATAAAAAAGTATTTTGAAAAGCCAAAAACTGAGTTGTTATGTATGATGTTGAGAAATAAACCTTGGTCTTATAGAGTCAATAGTCTTGATTACAAGAACAGGAATTACAATAGAAATAGTCTATTAAAATATAGAAAGAATATGGACAGAGCATTATGTAGAATTCTTGGAAAGAATAAATATCACTCTTATGGGGGTCCATGGTGTAAAGAATGTTTTCATGGGGAAATTGATAACAAATGGGAAGTTCTTTCTAAATATAAGTTTATTTTTTGTCCCGAAAATTCAAGATTCGATGGTTATGTAACTGAAAAACCAATCCAACCAATGTGTATGGGTAGTATTCCTATATATTTTGGAGCTCCAGATATTTATGAATATTTGCCTAAAGGAACTTTTATTGATGCTGATAAATTCAATGTCAAAGAGTTGGCTGAGTATATAAAATATATGCCGCATAGTGAATATATTGGTTATTTAAAAAGAATAAGGAAGTTTATTACAACAGATGAATCAAAAAGGTTTACCTCTGTTGAGTTTACGAATAAATTTATGAAAGTATTGGAGAAGATAGAATGATAACAGCACTATTAACTGGAGTGACAGGACAGGATGGAAGTTATTTGTCTGAGTTACTTTTAAGAAAAGGATACGATGTTCACGGTATTGTAAGAAGAGGTTCGACTATTAATACAAAAAGAATTGACCATTTAGTTGTTCCTACAGAAAAATTACGGTTGCATTATGGCGACCTTGGAGACACAAACTCAATTTATAAGTTACTGATGGAAATAAAACCAGACGAAATCTATAATATTGGAAGCATGAGTCATGTACGGGTTTCTTTTGATATCCCAGAATACACAGGTGATATTACAGGTTTAGGAGTTTGCAGACTTCTTGAAGCAATAAAAAATCTTAGAAAAAAAGGTATCTTATCAAAAGATGTTAAATATTATCAAGCTTCATCTTCTGAAATGTATGGTTTAAGCCCAGCACCTCAAAGCGAAAGTACTTCATTTTTGCCTGTTTCTCCTTATGGCTGTGCCAAATTATATGGATATCACATGACACGAGCATATAGATTTGGTTATGGAATGTTTGCTTGTAATGGGATTTTATTCAACCACGAATCCGAAAGACGCGGAGAAACATTTGTTACTAAGAAAATTGTGCGTGCTGCTTGTAGAATAAAACTTGGCAAACAAGATAAACTTATTCTAGGTAATCTGGATGCAAGACGTGATTGGGGGCATTCTAAAGATTATATGGAAGCAATTTATAAGATAATGCATCACTCAGAACCTGATGATTTTGTTGTTGCTACAAATGAATTTTATTCTGTCCAAGATTTTCTTGTTAGAGTTTTTGATTATTTAGATTTAGATATCAACGAACATGTAGAGACATCAGAACGTTATACGCGTCCTAACGAAGTCCCAGAACTTCGTGGTGACGCTACAAAAGCAAGAGATGTTTTGGGTTGGAAACCAAAAATAAATTTTGATAAACTTGTTGATATGATGATTGAATCAGCAATGGAGGAAGAAAAAAATGACAAAATTACAACTGCATAAGATACATTCAGATAAAAGAGGAGATATTTATAATATCACCGAAGATTTAAAAGAATTTGAAGAAGTTGTAATATTCACATGTAAAAAAGGTTTTGCACGAGGAGGTTGTATCCATAACAAGAATGATGAGTATTGTGTTGTTATTGAAGGTTGTATAAGATATTATATTGGAAATAAACCTTATCCAACTGTTTTGGGCTCTGGTGATAGAGTCAGGATTCCAAAAAGAACATCACATTATTTTATTGCTTTAAAAGATTCTATTGTAATGGAATGGGGTGCTACAAAAGAAGAGAAATTGGAGAAGCATCCTGGAACAAGAAAAATAGTGGAGGAAATAAATGAAAAAAATTAAATTGCATTTAGGCTGTGGTGACGTCTACATACCAGGATTTATTCATATAGATTCTGCATTCTACCCGCATTTAGATTATCAACACGACATAACAGATTTATCAATGTTCAAAGACAACAGTGTTGATTTAATTTATTGTTGTCATGCATTCGAATATCTTGATAGAAAAAGTGGTAGAGAAGCTCTTTTTGAATGGTTCAGAGTTCTTAATGACGGTGGCATACTAAGATTGGCAGTTCCAGACTTTCAATCAATTGTTCTAGTATATGAAAAGTACAAGGATATTGACCATAGAGGTATCCTTGGGCCATTGTTTGGAAAAATAGAAACATTGTTAAATGGTAAAATGATGTACCATAAGACAGCATACGATTATAAATCATTGAAAAAGATGTTAGAAAGCGCTGGATTTAGGAGTATAAGAAGGTGGGACTGGCGAAAAACAGAACATAGTCAATATGATGATTATTCTCAAGCTTACATACCGCACATGGATAAAGAAAAGGGGTTGTTAATGTCACTTAATTTGGAAGCTGAGAAGATTAACATAGTTTAGGAATAAAGAAATGAAGGAAGTAGAATGTAAGTGTGGAGATTGTAGGACTGAGTTCACAATTAAATTTAGAAAAACAGAACCACCATGGCATTTGAAATGTCCGGTATGTGGTGGAAAAATATTGAGAGTGATAGAAATTGAGAGGTAATATATCATTACTAAAAAGGCTACATAGGAGCAGGAGGTGAAAAGAAAAAATGAAAAGAACAAAAACTATAATAGCAGTAGGTTTGTTGGTTTGTCTAATTAGCACAGCTTTTGCAGGATTTACAGGAACAATCAAATTTACAGGAAGTGTTAGTACAGCAGATGTAGGTTTTGAAATCGTCAAGTACAGTGGAACGTGGGTTTACAAAGATTTAGAGACTGGAGATAAGATTCTAAGCAGAACTCCTTTAGAAGGAGACGAATATCTTGAGGTATCCAAATGTTGGGCAGAAGCAGGTGAGGGGCAATGGGATGTTAAGATGACTTATGATAACTTATATCCATGTAACTATATGATTTGCGACTTTATAGCTCATTACGTTGGTTCTATACCAGTCCATGTAGTAGGTATGTCATTTGAAAGTAGTCTTTGGTTAGAAGATTACATTTCATATAACTTCTACTCATGCACTAAGGAAGGAGATGAGTTTATAATTGGGCCGCAGGTAGATGAAGGCTACCAGTTACATCTTTGTATGTATCTCTATGTCGAAGTCATTGTTAAACTGCCACAAGACGACAATCTACAAGGAAATACAGCATGGTTCCACGGACAATTAGACGTAATACAATGGGATGAGTACTGCATGAAAGTATTATCATTACCACCAGGAAAAGTCACTATGCAAGCAGCATATCCAGGAGTTCAAGGAGGAAGTTACTTTGACATAACTCTAAGTAATGTGCCAGCAGGTTATGACGTAACAGACGGAACATACTTAGGATGGTGTGTTGACCAAAGTACAAACATGCAGTATACTCCTACAAGTGTTGACCTTATCTGTTCATACGACCCACGTTTAGATACAATATATCCAGACCCAGATTGGGATATGGTAAACTATCTTATCAATCACAAACATACAAGCGCATCTAAAGGAGATATACAAGCAGCAATATGGTATTTCATTGACGGTGGAGTCTTGCCAGAAGAAGGAACATATGCACGAGAAATGGTAGATGATGCACTTAATAACGGAGAAGGTTTCAAACCACAAAGCGGCGAATGGTGCGCAGTATTTGTACTGAACGATTGGCAAAAGATATTCATTGAAGTCGACCCATAGACATAAAAACTTAATAGGGAGATTTATTCTCTCTATTTTTCTTTTATTTAGGAGGAAAGAAAATGGATTTACCACAAATGGAGCCTCTATATGGTGAGGCTGAGAAAAGAGCTGTTTCAGAATATTTGAATTCTGGAGCTTGGCTAATGGAACATAATAAAACTGAAGAATTAGAAAAAATAATGTGTGATATAACGGGAGCAAAATTCTGCTCAATGGTTCCTAACGGAACATTAAGTTTATGTGCAGCACTAAAAGCAATGGGAGTAAAACCTGGAGACAGAGTTGCTGTTCCAGATTATACTATCATAGCAACAGCGACAGCGGCTTCTTTTATTGGAGCTAAGCCACTATTTGTTGATATTGAACCAAAGACATTTGCTATTGATTTTAAACATTTAAAACAAAGAATTACAAAATCAACTAAGGCAATAGTTTTAGTAAGTATCAATGGAAGACCACCACGTGATTGGGTTGAAATTTTAGATTTTGCACAGGAGAAGGATATTCCAGTGTTGGAAGATGCAGCACAGACATTAGGTTCTTATTATAATATTGAAGAATCAAAGATTCATCTTGGAAGACTTGGTACAGCTGGAAGTTTTAGTTTTTCAATGTCTAAGATTGTTACAATGGGTGCTGGTGGTGCTGTTATAACAGACGATGAAGATTTATATAATGAAATAGAATTGATGAAAGACTTTGGAAGGATTAAAGGAGGAAGAGACGTAAACATATATCCTGGAATTGATTTGAAATATAATGACCTTCAAGCAGTTATTGGTATAGAAGCTTTAAAAAGAATTGATTGGAGAGTTAATAGAAAAAAAGAAATTTACAAGATGTATAGAGATAGCTTAAAAGATATTGTTAAGTTTGTTGATACAGACTTAAAATATACTGCTCCTTGGATGCATGATATAATTTTAAGAAACGAAAGGGAAAGAGAATATTTATCAAAGTATTTGAATGAGAAGGGAATAGGAACAAGAAATTTTTATCCGGCAATTCACAGTCAAAAACCTTTCTATTGTTCTGATACAAGATTTCATATTTCGAGTGAAATATCAAAAAAAGGTCTTTGGTTACCGTCTTCTTTAAAATTAACAAACGGACAAATAAAATATGTTTGTGAACATGTGAGGAAGGCTTTGGAATGAGATTGTTTATGAAATGCATGGTGAAAATATGATGGAAAGAATAATATCAATAGGAGGGGCTGCTGGTACAGGTAAAACTACAATCGCACACAAAATTTGCTACATTTATGACATATCACAAAGAATAGGCACTGGTTTTATAAGAGAGGTTGTAAAAGCTGAAACTAATAATCCATATTTGAACTATAATACATATCAACCTGCGTTTTCGAAAACTTCTTATGAAAATCTTGTTTGGCAAACCAATGCTATATCAAGAGCAATAAATTCGTGTATAGATAGAGCAGTAAGAGAAGGTACTTCACTTGTAGTTGAGGGGACACATATGATACCATGGATTTTAAACAACACTAATGTTACACATTCTATAATTTTGTATGTTAGAAATGAAGCGAGACATTTTAAAATGATAAATGGTGGAACGCACACTAAAAGAGAGATATCGAAAGAAGATTTTAAAGAAGTTAGAAAAATACAGGATGAATTGGTATCTAATGCAAAATTTTCTGGTGTTCCACTTATAGAGGTTGGAAGAGATGAAATTAAAGTCATAGAAGACATTCAGGAGGTTATACGCTGAGAAAAGTTGATACTGATAATAACAAAGGTTGGAGAATTGTAAGTATTTTCTGGAGGTATTAATTGTGACGCTTTTTGGTCTTGTAATGGGTGCAGCTTTCATTATATGGACTATTTTTACTGTCATAATATTATCACTTGTTACTGAAGTATTTATTTTTATGCGAAGTTCTCTTTTTGTTGTAATAGTTGTTGTTTATGTATTGATACTTGCAATTTATCCATTAGGAAAAAGAATATTTAGAGAGGAGAGATACTGATGGCAAAGAAAAGAAAACAAAAAGACCAGAAAAAGATTGAGAATGAAGATACTGATGAATCACTTACCTTCAAACATTGGATTGGTAGAGTCATTGTTTCAGCTATAATTTTGTTTGGTATAGCATATCTTGTTGAAAAGTATCTCAGTTATCCTGTTTTAGTTAATGCTATTCTTGCGGTCGCTGTAGTTTTAATGATTGGTTTCTTGCATGAAGCACTTCATTATAGAACGGCAGTGAAACTTGGTTACAAACCAAAATGGTACAGAACAAAGATTAGAATGGGATTTACAATAGAACACCATCAAGCCGGAAAATGGCAAAAGGATAGAAAGAAAATAGCAATTGCACCATATGTTGTTCTAATACCATTATCAATTGGATTACTTGCTTTTGGACTCTATATGGATTATTTATGTATTTGGATTGCTGGACTTGGCAGTTTGATATTACATGGAATGAGTTATCCAACTGAAGGCAAGGAGGAGTAGAATGAGAGTAATATGTGATAATTGCGGAAAAGTTTTTTCTAGGTCAGTTGGTGTTGTTAAAAAATCAAAAAATCACTTTTGTTGCACAGATTGCTACATGTTATTCAGAAAAAAAGAATTCTTAGAAAAAGGTCCAAGAATTTATGGTCCAAAAAATATGTCTGTACAGAATAAATTAAAGATGTATGCAAAAAAATATAAGAAATTAAAAAGGAAGGAATTGACTACATGGGATGGGATTTAAGTCAGTCGGCATTATCTATATATTATAATTGTCCATATGCTTATAAAATACATTACCTTGATAAAGAGGAAGCAGTATTTTGGAACCCTGATGCTTTAGATGTTGGTGGGATTGTCCATGATACAATTGACGATTACTATAAACATTATCATTTGTTAAAAGGTGGTCCTGAAGATGTATTTTCGAGGACTTATGATATATTCAAAAAAAGGTGGGAACCAACATATTCAATAGATGATTATAAGAAAGCATTTACGAGCCTCCAGAATCATTCAGGATGGGAGTCTAAGAACATTTCTATGGGAGTTGGTATGAATCCTATATCTGAGCTTGATGTGCGCTACGGTGGATATCATGGAATCCTCGATTATGTTGACCGAGAGCGCTGTATCGTTGTTGATTGGAAGACTAACAAGTATCCGACAATATCATATTCTTATAGAATGCAAGCTTATGTCTATAAAACATTGTTTGAAGGAAAGTATGGAGAAAAACTGAAACATTTTTATTTCTATTTCCTATATCCTGATAGAATAAAAGAAATATCATATGATGATAGAAAACAAATAGAAGTTGGAAAACAGGTTGAGGAGCTTAAGGAAAAAGTTTTGTCATCATTGAGAAACGAAAACTTTGAAAAGAAACCAAGATTGGATAGTGGATGTAGGAACTGTGGTTATAAACTGTATTGTAAATTTGGAGGTGGTTGAGGTGTTAAGGACAAAAAAATACTATGTAGAAAAAATAGAGAAATTGAAAGAAGAAATTGATAAATTGAGAGATGATAGGATTGATGCTCTTGCAAATGAAATAAAATCTTTAAAAAAACAGACTAGTGCCCATGAAAAAATGATTGTATCGAACTACAAAAGTTTGACTGATATAGAAGATATTATGGGTAAAACTGATAATAAACAAGAAAACAAGAAAGTAGAAGAAGAAGTTGACAAAGTAGTTTATGGTTAAAAAGTATTAAATTTTTGGAAAGGTTTATAAACTAATTTGGGATTAGGGATTTGATGGTAGAAAATTATTTCAAAGCTGACAATACTGCTGCTCTGGCAAAAAAGAATTTAGAGAACATTCTTTCTAATGGGATTGTTGAAAAGCGTCAAGTTGGCGGTTGGTGCATGAAAAAACCAAAAACAGAAAAAATTAGGGAAACTCATGCTGTCACCTTTGAATTGACTGACCCCAGAAATTGTATATCATCACAACATTGTTTAGGTGCCGAAGTTGAAACAGAGGACTATTTTTTGAGCCTAAATCCCGGATATGTACATTTGTCGCCGTGGTCTTTTTATAAAAGATGGCTTGATAAAAACCAAAAATATCACTACACTTATGGTAAACGCGGCGGCAAGTACCTCTGGGACGTTGTTAAAAAACTAAAGGAGAATCCAACAACCAGACAATGCGTAGTGAACCTCTGGAGAGTGGAAAGAGATTTGAATAAAAGTTTTGTTCCTTGTACAACTCAATGGAATTTCTTTATTTCTGATGGTAAATTGAATATGGTATCAACTATGAGGTCTCAAGATGCTTGTAGAGGTTTCTTTTTAGATACTTTTGCTTATCCAATTATCCAGCAGATTACTGCTAAGAGACTTGGAATACCAATGGGTTCTTACAGACATATAGTTTTGAATTCTCATATTTACGATGATGATGTTGAATTTGCTGAAAACATAATAAATCATTTGAATAAAGAGAAACCTGTTGTAATTGATAATTTAGCAAGTGATTATGAATTAATAATGAATAGAATGTCTAAACTTATATTTATTGAAAAAGATTTGAAAAGAGCTCAAGAAATCTCTGAGAATCTGTCGCCGTTTTGGAAAAAATGGAAAAATAATCAGATAATTTATGTTTATACTAGAGATTTTTCTGAGCAAGATTACACTACAGAGCTTACTGTCGCCGGCTTGATTGTTGGTACAGTAATGCCTTAGAGATATTTAGATGGTGATAGAGAATGCCAAGAATTGAATTTGGAAATAAGAAGGCTGCTGATTCGTGGATAAAGAACCACATAGAAGGAAAAAAATATGAAGCATATTATACTAGAGATAGTGAATTAATACTTGTTCCAACAAAATCAACACAACCAATAGTTTATGGTTATGTAAAGATGGCGTTGGAAGAAGAAGTCAAGGATTTGATGTCAAAGGGAATAACAGTTTATTGGATTGATAAATTTGAATGGAACTCTGACAGAGGTATGCCAAAAGAATGATGGTCACAGCATTTCTCGTAGCCTTGGTGTTGGGCGGTATTCTGGTTGCTGTGATGGGTTTCTGCTTTATTACCCGATTTAGCCAGAATACCAGAACACCCACCCCTAAGGAGAATTGAATGAAAGAAATATCATTGAAAAAACGACAAGAATGGGACATAATACTATGGTTCTTTATAATGTTGTTTGGTGGGTTGACGTTCTTCTTTTTTAAGATGAAGCTACCGATTATGATTCCAGTAGCGGGGTTACTGGTGTCGTTTTATCTGATGTATAGAAATAATAAGATAGCTTTGAAAGAAATAAAGGGGGTGAAAGGAGATGGCAAATAGAAATAAAGAATTTATGGAAATGGCTAAAAAAATCATGAGGGTGTGGCATGTAGATAAAGAAAACAATACAGAGATATTAAAAGAAATGATAAGAAAAGAAGAAATAAAATTAACGAATAAAGACTTGATGAAGTATGCCACAAAGGACCTTATTTTAGAAAATATGAGTTCTAGTGTTAGAATACTATCAATAAATGTATATGGTGATAACATAACCATTGGGTATGTTCATAGGTTTGAACATTGTAATGACAAACACAAGATAGTTGGACACAATCGCACAACAAGGTCTGGTTTTATCAACATTAATATTTCTACAAGCGAAATTAAGCTAACCGAGCATTTAGAGCATTTGGCTGACTTAGGAATTAAATTATGCGAAATATTTAGATGTAATAGCAGAATTGATAATATAGAAGACGATGTAGATAAGTTATTTAATGGTTTTTATGACGAATTTATAAGAATGATAGAAAAAGAATATGATAATAAAGATAACTTGTTAAAAACATTAAATTTTATTGAAAATAAAATAAGGAGCTTAAAGAAAAAATGCCAATTGAAGTAATAGGAAATCCGAAAAATCCGAAGTGTAATAAAACACATTTAGACATTGAAAAAGCAAACGAACGTGGACTTGCTCACAGAGATTATTTAGCTCACAGTTTAAGATGGACACATGTTTTAAAGCATGTTAAAAGAGATGACATGAACATTTTAGATGTTGGTTGCGGCAACGCAATGCTGGCGCAAGTTCTGTATGTCAACAAACGCGGGAACTGTAATTATACTGGTGTTGAAATCCGTAAGACAATGCTAGATATTGCTGACAAGAGAAAACTTAAAAAAGAACCAAGACTTATACAAATGGATATCACTAAAGATAAAATGCCAGTTGATGATGGTTGGGCTGATATAGTTACTTGCTTTGAAGTGACAGAACACATACCGCCGGAAGATTTGGATTTTATGTTAAAAGATATTAATCGATGTGTTAAGAGTGACGGTGTCGTGCTTCTATCAACCCCAAATTATGATGGTAAGCATCAAGCTGCCAATCATTTAAAAGAATATACTGAAGATGAATTATCAAATCACCTGAGGCAATACTTTAGTATAACAAAGAAGTACGGCACCTTTGCATCTCAAAAAGATATTGAAGTCATATTATCACAGAGTGAGCGAGAGTTATGGGAAAAACTTAAAGAATATTACGATTCAAATATGTTTTCTGTGCTCTTCGCACCACTCTATCCGTCTCAATCGCGTAATATTTTGTGGGTTTTGAAGAAAAAAGTTAATAGAGGTAGTATCGGAGATACTACTTCTATTAAAGATGATGTTTGGGAGATTGATGTATGAACTGGTCTCAGCTCCACAGAGATATGTTCAAATGCAATGAATGTACTAGACGACCAACTCGTCAAATTGATGCTCCTTTTTTTGGATTAGGCAATCTTAACGCTGATATTATGTTTGTTGGCGAATCACCTGGATATCAAACCCGCCAACTTAATGGAATGGTATTTTGCGGCAATCGTTCAGGTGATTTTTTACTTGAGCATATGGCAAATAATCACTTACATTTTGGAAACTCCTTTTTAACAAATGTTGTCAGGTGTCAAAAAAAGAACAATGAGAAACCCAATGCTTCGGAGATTGAGGCCTGCCATCATTTTCTTGATGATGAGATAAAGATGGTTAGGCCTCTTCTTATTGTTTGTGTTGGTGGTGTTGCGCTAGAATATTTTACAAATACATCAACTGTTACAAAATTCGTTGGTAAATATAAAATGTATGACGGCGTTGCGATAACAGCAATATATCACCCAGCATATATTCTTAGAAAAGGTGGAGAGAAAAAGACATCATTATTATATAAAGAATATGATTCTTCTTTTAAATTTATAATTAAATTATTAGAACATTTGCGTAAAAAAAGAAAAGATAATAAATCAGATATAAGGTATTGGATATGAACGATTATGTAACTACAATAAGAAGGATGGATAATTATCCAGAAAAGAAATGGATAATGTTCATTATTGAATTTGAAGAATTGTTGAATAGATATGATTTAAATGGTTGGATTGAATGTTAACTGAAAATGATGAAGTATTGTTAAGAACAAAGCAGAAAGAACTTGGTTTAACTGATTATCAATGTAATAAAGTTATTGAATATCTTAAAATTGGTTTTCAATTTTCTGATGCTGAAGTAGAATTTGAAGGCTACGTATTGAGTATTTTAGAAAGGGAGATAGATAATCCTGAAGTAGAAGGCAAAAAAGATGATTACTGAAATAGATGCATGGAGGTCAGGTTTTTGCACAAAGTGTAAAAAAGCATTTGAGAAAGGGCAGTATAACCACTTTGTCTACTGTCCGTATTGTGGGACAAAATTGATTTCATACAAGGAGTTAGTTAAATGAAAGGTTTTATAAAAAGATGGATAGAAAGCAGAAATCAATGTTATATATGTGGTTCAAAGGAAGACCTTGTTTATCCAGGAGATAGTTTAAATGTTTATTGTCGCAAACATTTTCAAAAAGCAAAGAAGGAGATTGAAAAATAAATGAAAGACTTTTATTTGAAAATAAAGAAACTAAGAGAAGGCGCAAAGATAGATGCACCAGCAAAACCTGGTGATGTTGGGTTTGACGTTTATGCTGCAACAACAATCAGAATACCACCAGGAGGCAGATTTGCTATGCCTCTCGGAATCGCAATGGAGTTTCCGACAGGTTTTGGCGCTTTTGTCGAGCAGCGTTCTGGATTAGCTAGAGAAAAAGGAATTTTGACAATTGGGAACGTAATTGATGCCGGTTACCGTGGTGAAGTACATGCAATAATTGTAAATACTGGAAAAGAATTTCTTGATGTTATGAAAGGCGACAAGATAGCTCAAATAGTTTTTCATGAATGTCCGACTATAAAAAATATTGAATATGTTGAAGAATTAAGCCAGACTGATAGAGGAGATAAAGGTTTTGGCAGCACTGGAGAGTGATTGAATGAGTTTGAGGAAGAAGAAACAACTAAAAAAGAAAGAAGCTGATGAAGAAGAAATAAGAAAGACTGTTGAAAGATACAAGAAAGAAAAAGCTGAACACCAGCAACAAGAAGAAGAGGAAGAAGAAAAAGTCTTAACTATAACACTGGAGCAACCTCACGGTGAAATTGAACAATTTTATCTTGAAGCACTTTATAATGCACACGCTATAAAGATGAAGAAATCACTTGATTACAATTCTGGCCGCGTTAACAGAACAGACTATTATCTTTACGGAGAGAAATCACTTATTGATGAAATATGGAAAAAGATGTTGCGACTCATAAGTCTTTATGATGTCAGAGATGAAAGGAATCCAGAAAATGAATCAATTGAAAACAATCTTTTGGACCTTATGAACTATTGCGCAGATTTATATGCTTATAGACGATGGAAAGATATACTAAGTTATGAGGCAATGGAAGATGAGCAACAGTGATGATTCTTTCAGCAAAAGAGTTAAGAGACTTAAGAGTAAACTTAAAGACGTTGACGAAAAAGATAGAAACAGAAAGAAGAAACCTTTTTTAGTTTCTTATAAAACTGAGCCAGGAGAAACTGATTCAAATTGACTTGTAAAAAGTGTAACTTGACAATTGAATGTGTAGCCAAAGATTCAGAAGGAAATGAATATTGTGCTTTCTGTGGAAGAAAGATTAACGCTGATGAAATTAAAGTTGATATTGTAGATATAAGCAAGGAAAGAAAAGAAAACAAGAACGGCAAAGAGGAATCATTGTGAAAGCGTATTTAGCAAGCAGCTTTGATTTAGCTTACAGAGTTGAGGAGATATCAAAGTTTCTAAATGAAAATGACATAGATATCACTGTGCGGTGGTGGAACCGCGATTTTAAAGAATTAGATTTACCTTTACAAGTTTGGTATAAGCATAATCTAATTAAAAGAGTAAAGGAAAGAAATTTCAAAGGAATTGATGAATGTGATTTTCTTGTTCTTGTTTGTCCGGAAGATAAACCAAAAAAGTTTAATGGTGGAAATATAGAAGTTGGTTATGCATTTGGAAAAGGAAAACAGGTTTTCAGTATAGGAAAGATAGACAAGAGTGGGATGTACTTTGATGTAATCAGGTGTAAAGATAAAAAAGAGCTTCTTAAAAAAATCTCTAAGTGGAGGAGTGAGAATAAAAGGTAGGAGTATATTCCTTATTCTTGCTATAACTCTCTCTTTTTTAATTATATTAACTAATTGTTGGATTATGATTATTGCTACTTGGTTGTATGTAGTCAAGAAGGATAAACGAGGAGTTAAATAGATGGACCAAGAGAAAGAAAAAGTTGCCATATATATACGAACTAGTAAGGAAGAACAACATCCAGAGAATCAATTACGTTTAATCTTAGAAAGGGTTGAAAGAGAAGGTTGGAAGTATGATGTTTTTGAAGAGAAAGAAACAACAAGGAAAACTAGGCCAATCAAAAACGAACTTTATAATCGTCTTCTTAAAAAGGATTATGATATAGTTATAGTATGGAGAATTGATAGATGGGCCAGAAGTATGAAAGAACTCCTCACTGACATAGAGACCCTTTTTAAAAGAAATGTTAAATTTATTAGTGTAAGAGAAAACATTGATTTGTCAACTCCTGAGGGAAAACTCCAATTTCACATTATTGCTGCATTTGCTGAATTTGAAAGAGCGATTATATCAGCTCGAACAAAAGAGGGGTTAGCTAGGACAGACAAACCAATTGGAAGGCCGAAGGGTTCTAAAGACAAAAATCCAAGAGGCAGGAAGAAAAGTGGTTATTATGAACGTTGGGCTAAAAAAAACAGGTAAAAAAGGGCCCCCTGCAGTTTTTGGGCTTTTTTTACCAAGAGGAAATCGAGCATGAAAAAGCGTTCGTTTGTTTATTGGTGATTTGATGAAAGACGAAACAGGAGAATTTTTATTAATAGTATTTTTTGTTATGGGAATTTTAGTCAATGCAACATTGTTTTTGGCGTTTGGTATTGATTTCGACAAACAAGAACAATTTTCAACAGGATATCAAAATATTACTGTAGAAGTTGCAGAGAGCATGATAGAAAGCAATCCTAGTCTTAAGGTAATAGATATTAGGGGTTTAGAAGGATGTGGCTCCTGTCAATTTAATAAGGGACATTTACCACGTGCTGAAAGGGTTACACAACCGTCATTACTTTACAACAGTACTGACGACATTCTTGTTTATAGCAAAGATGGAAACCTTAGTTCCTGGTTTTGTTTGCAACTTAGTGGAAATGTATCGTGCAACATTTACAATCTCAAAGGCGGTTGGGAGGCTTGGTTAAATTGAATGTTCCGCTTTCTGCTAGATGTTCCATTGTAAAAGGTGTAGAAAAACTAAGAGTATGGTATAATGGTAAAGAGAGAATAGTTGATACAAAAATTAGACCATATTTTTATTCTTATAGAGATTTAGATATTGAATGTTTCAAAAAAGAAAAAGTTAAAGCAAAAGCATTATCAGACCACCAAGAAAAAACTTTTTGGAAGTATAGTTTCAATACTAGAGCAGAACTCAGAGCGGTTTCAGGAAAGCCAGAACTCAAAGAGGACATTTTTGAGAATGAATTATCTGAGTATGGTGATTCTTTCATCATACGAAACAGACTCGACAGACCTAACGTATTTGAATTATTCCCTCATAAAAATGAATTAATACTTCTTTTTGTTGATATAGAACAAGAAACTGATAAAGGAATAAAGTTTCCTACTGGCGAAAACAATTTGTCATCAATTGCATGGTGTACTAACGATAGAGATGTCAAATGTATACTTAAAAAGAAAGAAAGTGAAAGTGATAAGTTGTTATTAGAAAATTTCATTGATGAATATGCTAAAATCAATCCTGATGTAGTTGTTTGTTACAATAAAACGTATGACATACCTATGATAATAAGGAGATGTATTAGAAATAATATTGATACTTCTCCACTTACAAAAAATCAAGAAGGTAGAGCAAATATTGGTAAAAAGGAGATGGCATTTCTTGATGGTATTGTTATTTATGATGTTTATGATTCTGCAAGACAAGACCAAGCTCTTGATGGTAACGTAGAAAATAGAGGGTTGAAAGAAGTATCAAATTTCTTTGGTTTTGAAGAAAAGAGAAAACCATTAACATATGAAGAAATATCTGAGAAGATAGGTACAAAAGAGCTTGCAGAATATAATATGGACGATGTTAAGAGATTGTTCTATTTGTTTGATATATATTGGCCAGGAATAGAATATAATGCTAATGATTTAAAGATACCTCTTAGCATTGCTGTTGCAATGAATATCACTAAGCTTGGTATGATTTGTATAGGTGAAGAATATAAGAAACAAAATATCATAGCAGATGGTACAAACGAACAAAGATATGATAAAATATTCAGAAGAAAGAAGAAAGCAGGAGAACCTAATTATCAAGGAGCTTTAGTTGGTATAGATAGAAATGGTTACTTTGAACCTGTTTACAAGGCTGATTATGGTAGTATGTATCCAACAATCATGTCATCTTTTAATTTGTCTCCTGATACTACCAAACTTTTAGAATACGTACCATATGGAAAGTTTAAGATTGAAGAAGAAGAGATGTGGTTTGTTTACCATATACCTGATGACGTTTTGAAAATGAATTTGATAATTCAGGTATCAAAAAGACCAGGTTTTTTTGCTCTTCTTGTAAAGAAATTTCTCTTAGAAAGAATGAGTTTTAAGAATTCATATAAGAAGACTGGTTTAGAAAGGTATAAATCTGCTTCTGACAACAGGAAAGTTAAAGCAAATGGTGGAGTTTATGGTAATCAAGGTGCAGCTCACCATCCTTTTGGTTTTGCTCCCATTGCCATAGCAACGTGTGGTTTTGGAAGAGAAGCTGCGCAAATGCTTATTGATGTTCTTAATGGGTTATATCCTAATTCTGTTATTGAAACTGATACTGACGGTATCTATTTTACTACAAAGAATTTTAACGAAGAGGATGTAATGGATGCGTTTAAAAAGAAACTTAAACAAGTTTTTAAGAAAGATATAAGTTTAGATATAGATATAGATAAGTATGATAGTGGATATTTCTATAAGGCAAAGAACTATGTTTTGAAAAAAGGAGATAAGATAATAAAACATGGTGTTGCAATGAAAGCGCAAAGCAAAAATATCCTTAGTAGGAACCTTATAGAAGAATTAGCAAAAGCAAAGGTTAACAATCAACCTATTACTAAGATAAGTGATAATTATATGAAGTTGGATTTTCCTTTAGAACATTTCGCTATGAACGTTACAATGGGAATGCCTTATGGTAGCTATAAGAATAAAGAAGGTAACTTAGTAACACGCCTTGCTAGAGATGCAGAGAGGATTCAGAGAATTGAACCAGCGGTTGGTAATAGATATTACTATGTTAAAGAGAAACATGACTACGTTTTATTAGAGGAAGCTTCTATTGAAAGATTAGATATCACTTACTACAGAGAACAAGTAAAGAGAATATTGAAGATGTTTGATGTATCACTTATAGCGACAAAGCTTGATGATTGGTTGAAATGAATGAAAACATTTAAAAATACTATATGTATAATGTTATAAGAAATGAAAGCTTACTTTAGTGTCCCAATAGTTTACAAAGAATCTTTAGTTGATGAGAAGTATATTGTTGTTGGGCACTTAATCACTCCCAATATATCATTGGTTAGAGACAGTTTTGTATCAATGGTTAGGGACTTAGTACAAAAATAATGGAGGAAATATAATGAATAAAAATAAGAAATTTAGGCCGGTAGTATATAGACCACAAGTTCAGACGCAAGATGATATACAGAAAGGATTAAGGAGAGCTTTTCAAGGAGCAAGACAATCACAACAAGGCGGTTTTGGTAAGCCTATAAGTATGAAACAAAAACCTATTGCTAGGAAAAGAGAACAACCAGCACAAAAACTGATGTTTCAGCAGCCTAGTTTTAAACCATACCCGCAGAGGGAACAATACCGCCAGCAGGAATTGGAGAGACAACAACCTGAAGAAATGCCGTATTGGTCCGCTGAAGAATGGGAAGAGTGGGCTTATGACCTGTATACGAACTATCCAGAAGTAAGAGATATACTTCCAGAATGGTTCATTGAGGCCATGGAAAGCGAAGAACAACAAGATTAGTTCTTCCTTTCTACTTTTATTTTAAGAAGCAGATAGACTTAGTCCTGTTTTTCTTCTACCTTCAGTGGAATTTCTCTCCTTCGGTCTAGGTCCTGTAAATTCTTATAAAAAAGATACTTTTAAATACTGTATCTTCATACAATATAATAAGAAATTAATGGT
>Ga0272441_10003054_pt1 | contig 32698 bp, 37 predicted proteins | sample SSMProp6N_FD_193582 | JGI IMG/M metagenome (GOLD analysis project Ga0272441, IMG submission 193582) | Marine sediment archaeal communities from Little Sippewissett salt marsh, Falmouth, MA, United States - SSM-Prop-6N | ecosystem: Environmental > Aquatic > Marine > Wetlands > Sediment ... | reverse complement strand
TATCTCAACACTGTGCCCGCCTCCTCCAAAGGTGACGTCTACATATACACCGTTTTCCCGAATCGCGAGTCCCTCCACGGTTTCATGGAGTAATACCGGTTTATGATATGGTGTCTCCATCATCCCCCATCACCTCTTCAGCCAGATCGGCAAAATCAGATGCCGTTTCCTCCAGCACCTGCTCGTACGCCTCCTTATCCCAGATTTCTATGATATTGATCGCGGAACTCAGCACTACTTCCCTGCGAATTCCGGCTACCGCCATAAGGTTTTTTGGGATCAGCAAACGCCCGGTGGCATCTATTTCCACTAGCTTTACCCCTGCAGTGAAACGGCGGATAAAATCGTTGTTCTTCTTTTTGAAGCGATTCTTCCGGTTCATTTGCGCCATGAGTATATCCCATTCGGACATCGGGTAGAGTTCCAGACAGGGCTGGAAAACCGATCGCTTGATTACAAAGCCCTGGTTCATGAAGGGAACCATCTGATTCTTCAGGGCAACGGGCATCATCACACGCCCTTTGGCATCGGCCTTACACTCATATGTCCCTATGATTGAGGTCACAAAAGGAGGGTTGAATTGTTAATTAAAACTCAAATATATAGAAATTATTACCACATTTTACCACAAAAACCCACTTTGTTCACAATTTTAACCCTTTCGCCCCCTATCCGTGCCCATCGGGATAGAATCCCGACTGTGGATCCCAAAGAAGCCAGCACCAATGCGGATACAATTCGCGTTAAGACTTCCCGTATCCCAGCGCGCCCTGCAGATTGCCATTAGGCGGAAATGCCTATATTTGCCAACTAAAAAGCAGCCATTCACCCCATGGGAAATCAGATTATTAAAGACGGTAACTACCGGTATATTGAAACTGGTGAAGGCACTCCCCTGATTATCTTACACGGTCTGATGGGAGGGCTGAGCAACTTTCAGGGGGTAACGAGCTACTTCCCCGAAAAAGGGTATAAGGTCCTGGTTCCTGAACTGCCGATATACGGGATGCCACTGCTAAAAACCAATGTCAAAAGTTTTGCAAAATACCTCGAGCGGTTTATAGAGTATAAGAAGCTGAACGACGTGATCCTTTTAGGCAATTCCCTCGGGGGTCATATCGGACTGCTACACACCAAACTCTATCCTGAAATGGTCAAGGCACTGGTGATCACCGGGAGTTCCGGTTTATATGAAAGCGCTATGGGCGATGGGTATCCCAAGCGTGGTGACTACGAGTTCATCAAGAAAAAGGCAGAGGATGTCTTTTACGATCCCAAAGTGGCGACCAAAGAAATTGTAGACGAAGTTTTCGCCACGGTCAACGACCGGATGAAACTGGTTAAAACCCTCTCTATTGCCAAAAGCGCCATCCGCCATAATATGGCAAAAGACCTGCCGAAGATGGAAACCCCTACCTGCATCATATGGGGGAAAAACGATTCAGTGACCCCGCCCAATGTGGCCGAGGAATTCCACGAACTGCTTCCGGATTCGGACCTGTTCTGGATTGATAAATGTGGGCACGCCCCGATGATGGAACATCCGGAGGACTTCAATGCCATTCTATACGACTGGTTGCAGAAACGCAGTTTCTAGATCGTACCGGGAGTAACGGGCCTCAGATCGTACTTGTTTATCTTAATTTGCCTTATGAAGATTACCTCAGCGGAATTTCTTTGCAGCAATACAGATGTCGGAAAGTGCCCTTCGGAGCCACTGCCGGAGTACGCCTTTATCGGGCGCTCGAATGTGGGTAAGTCCTCCCTTATCAATATGTTAACCCAGCGCAAAGGACTCGCTAAAACTTCGGGAAGGCCGGGGAAAACCCAATTGATCAATCACTTTAAGATCAATGAAAACTGGTTTCTGGTAGACCTTCCGGGCTACGGGTATGCCCGTACGTCCAAAAAGGATAAGGCGCGTTTTCAAAAATTTATCACCCGGTATTTTATCGAGCGTAAGCAACTCCTCAATGCGTTTTTACTCATAGATATTCGCCACGCCCCCCTGCCGATCGATCTGGAATTTATGGAATGGCTCAACATAAAAGGGATTCCCTTTTCGTTGGTCTTTACCAAAGCCGATAAGCTAAAACCCGGCGCCCGGGAAGAAGCCCTCGAAAAGTATTTTGATCAGATGCGGGCAGCGGGATGGGTTGAAATACCCCCGTATTTTGTGACTTCCTCCTCAAAAACTATTGGCGGCAAAGAGGTCCTGGATTATATCGAAAATATCAATGAAAGTTTTCGGGCAGCTCAATCTTAAATGGGGCAGGCGTCTGGGTGGGGGTGCCCCCCTCCCCCGATGCACAAATTAACTCCTGCGGCTGCAACTTCCCTTCGTTTCTACCCCAAAACCTCTGAATCGAACCCCCGCTCTGAAATTTTATTTCTCAGGGTTTCGATCAGTTCCTCCAGGGAGGATATCTCTTTAAAATCCTCAGCAGTGAGCAAGGGGAGCCATTGGCCTTTGCGAAGCTCGAGGACCAGTGGGTACGTCTCGGGAAAGTTCAACAAAATGCCTGTATCCTGTACGGTGTCCCGGTAGCAGAAATACGCAGGGCGTTCAAAATCCCGGAGAAAATCTTTCCAGTCCTGCCTGGCGGAGCTAAAACCATGTGTTAATGCACACAACTTGCAGGAATAGGTTTCGGGACTGATCCATTTGTGCAGACTATCCCTGATTGCGTTGAGCATTCCTGCATCGGCATTCCACACAAAGACCAGGCTGCCTTTGGGATACTCCTTATTCACCGGTCCTGGTTTTTGCATATTCTTGAGGGTTAATAAAGGATGCTGGTTTGTTGCAGGGAAACAGGTTATCTTTTTATCGGGGGAAGGGGGCCTACCCCAGCCGCACATCATAACACACTGTCTCTCCCTTTCAATGTTCCTAATAAAACATCAAGCCTGCCATCCCAATTTCCTTTAACCTTTTCTTATCATCAGAACGCACCCCTAATTTGTAACTTGACCCTTCAAAAATAAGTAACCTGTTGCTATGAAGAAAGTCTACCATCCCGCTGCAAGTCGGGGCCATGCCAACCATGGGTGGCTTGAGAGCTACCACAGTTTTAGTTTTGCAAACTACTACAATCCCGAACGGATGCAATTCGGTACCCTGAGGGTATTGAATGACGATCGCGTCGCCCCCGGCATGGGGTTTGGGACCCATTCCCATAACAATATGGAAATCATTTCCATACCGCTCCAGGGCGATCTGGAGCATAAGGACAGTATGGGAAACACGACGGTAATCCGGGAAGGGGACGTCCAGGTCATGAGTGCCGGGACGGGTGTAAACCACAGTGAATACAATAAGAATAACGATCGGGATGTCGCCTTCCTCCAAATCTGGATCCTCCCGAACAAGACTAATGTAACCCCCCGATACGACCAGATAACACTCGACCCGGCGGACCTGAAGGATCAATGGCATACCCTCCTCGGGCCTGAAGGCAAGCACAACGGCCTTTGGATACACCAGGATTCATGGTTTCATATGGGTGATTTTAATAGTGGGGCTAATGTTCCATACAAAATCCGGGAAACAGGAAACGGGCTGTATATCTTTGTCCTGGAAGGGAAAGCCACGGTAGGTGGTCAAACGCTGGAGCGCCGGGACGCCCTTGGGGTTTGGGAGTTTGACAATATTGAATTTCACATAGAGGAAGACAGCAGGATTTTATTGATGGAGGTACCCTTTTCAAATTGATGCCTTAGATTTTAGGATGAAAAAATGAGTTTTATCATGTCATTTCTTACTTTGGAGCGTTAGATTTACCTATGAATTTAACGCAGACTCCCTTTTCCAAATGAATAAGACGATCCTGGTACCTTATGATTTCTCAGAAGCTTCCGAATATGGGGTTAAATACGCCATTGATTTTGCCTCCGCCCGCCCAGGTATGGATCTGCGGTTTTGTTTGATCTCAGATAAAGAAGACCCGGAACGCTTCGCAAAGGGTAAAAAAAAGATCAGCGATCAGGTTTCCAGGGCCTTTCAGGGAAAACTTACCTGGACACATCTGATACCCGGGTCTGTCAAGGGCCTTCTGGAGAAGTGCGTGGAGGAAGAGGTAGATATGGTCATTATGGGCACCGCAGGTTCGAGTCAGGAAAATGCGAATACGAAAACGGCGGAAATAGTACTTAAGGCCGAATTCCCTGTTCTGGTCGTCCCTGCTGAAACCGTCGAAGATTTCAAGCTCTCCCGCATCGCCCTGGTCCTGGGTCATAACGAGATCGACGATCCGAATTTATTGCATACCCTACTACAGATCTCCCGAAGGTTCAACGCCTCTGTTACTGTACTGACCATCGCCGGGGAATCTGAAAACTTTGGGTATAGCGAAGAGGAAGAGCGGAACGAACACCTTTTGGAATACTACCTGGAGTCCTTTTATTCCCACCATGCCTATATAAAACACAAAGATGTCGTCGAAGGAATCTTTGACTATATTGAAACCCACGACATCGACATGGTTGCTATTTTCCCCAACAATCACGTCAAGAAAGGAACGCCTTCTGAAGGCCGCCTTACCAGAATCCTGGCCCAGCAATCCAAAACCCCCCTGCTGGCCATTGAGCATTAAGATTATGGTGACTCCAGGCCCTTTACAACAGGGCACATGGACTCATATAACCCTGCAGATACCTTTGTCGTGATTTCAGACGTTTTGACCCTGATGAAAGCGTCGGCTACTTAAATAATGTGTATTTTGGGCTCGTTTTTAACCCCTCGTAAAAAAAATGAGTACCTCCTCTGACTATGCCACCTGGCACCACCCCTATAAACCCGCTCGTAAATACAATAAGCGGGTTGCTTATTTCAGTATGGAATTCGGAATTGATCAGGGGCTGAAGATCTATTCCGGCGGCCTTGGATTTCTGGCCGGGTCCCACCTGCGTTCCGGATATGACCTGAAACAGAACATGATCGGGGTGGGTATTCTATGGAAATACGGGTATTACGACCAGCAACGGGCAGAAGACGGGAAGACCATGATCGCACGCTGGATCCAAAAAAGATACAGTTTTCTCGAGGATACGGGTATCGAAGTGCGCATTACCATCGGGGGAAATCCGAATGTCCGTGTACGGGCCTATGTGCTCAAACCAGAGGTTTTTGGAACCGTCCCCCTCTATCTGCTTTCTACGGACCTGCCGGAAAATGATTACCTCTCCCAGACCATCACAGACAATCTCTACGACTCTAATGAAGAGACCCGTATATCCCAGAATATAGTCCTGGGAATTGGGGGAGCTAAGGTGGTACAGGCATTGGGGGGAGCCGAAAAATACCATCTCAATGAGGGGCATGCCCTTCCCGCATTCTACCACCTGAAGAATAATGGAATAGACCCTTCCCACTTTGTTTTTACCACCCATACGCCTGAACAGGGCGGAAACGTCGTCCGAAATGGATATCACCTGAATGCCCGCGGATTCTTTGGCAGGACCCTTACCGGGCCCGAACTCCAGAGCGAACTGGTCGGGGATGGCCTGAATTATACGGTATCGGCTTTGCGCCTGGCAAAAAAAGCCAATGCAGTTTCAAAACTACACGGAGAAGTAGCCCGGGGCATGTGGAAGCCTTTCGGCCTGGATACTAAAATATCCCACATCACCAATGCACAACACCCTGGTTTCTGGACTGACAAAACCCTTCAAAAGGCTTTTAGCCAAAACAAAGTGCGCGCTTTCCAGAACCGGAAAAAGGAGTTAAAAAAACTGCTCTTTAAAGAAGTCCTCGACCAGACGGGTACCCTTTTGAATCCGGACGTGCTCACAGTGGTTTGGGCAAGACGCTTTGCCGCCTATAAAAGACCCGACCTGTTGTTGTACGATTTTCAAAGATTTTTAAGACTCTTCCAAAGGCCGGGGCAGCCCCTTCAGGTCATTTGGGCCGGGAAGCCCTTTCCTAAAGATTTTAATGCCATCAACACCTTTAACCGCCTGGTGGAAGTCAGCACAAATTCCCCTCACCTGGCGGTACTTACAGGATACGAAATTGCATTGTCCCGTGCCCTGAAATGCGGATCGGATATATGGCTGAATACGCCCAGGATTACCCGGGAAGCCTCTGGGACGAGTGGGATGACCGCAGCGATGAATGGTTCTTTGAACCTCTCGGTCAATGATGGGTGGATTCCGGAATTCGCCGAACATGGAAATAATGCCTTTGTCCTGCCTTCTGTCGATCCGGGCCAGCCTATTTCTGTGCAGGATGAACTGGACAGTCAGCATTTATACAGCATGCTGGAGAATGAAGTCCTGCCCATGTATTATGAGGATCCCGAGCGATGGATGGAACTCGTCTTTGCAGGGAAGTCTGCCGTAGACCCTCAATTTTCGAGTCATCGGATGGCCGAACAGTATTACACAGAACTCTATAAAGACTAGAGTCTTAAAAGCCCAGAGAACGTTTGCCCGGGTTTTGGCGGGAATGTATTGAACCTAACCGATCGTAAAAGGTTGTCCGGTGCTCTGCAAGGCGGCGAACCACAATTCTCCCTCCAGATCTATCTTCTTCCGGTGCTGCACGACCTCCTCGATCGGCAGATACACCAACTGGTTGTTCAAGAGCCCAACGACGAACCGGGTTTTACCCGCCATGGCTCCGTGCACAGCCTGATAGGCCAGTCGATTACAGAAGATACTATCACTGGCATTCGCAGGTGCTGAGCGGATGATATAACTGGGGTCGATATACTTAATGGTCACTTCGGTCTTCTGTGCTTTAAAGTGCGCTGCAATTTCGGCGTTTAGAAAAACCCCGATATCCTTGTGCTTGATATTTCCCGAGGCATCGCGAATCTCAGAATCACTTTTGATCAGATGCTGACCGGCACCTTCAGCCACCACAATCACCGCATGGTGCTTGGCCTTTAACCTGCGCTCGAGTAAATCCAGCAATCCATTTTCACCTTCCAGTTGAAAGGGCAATTCCGGGACCAATAAAAAATTCACCTCAGGCATAGCCATCGCGGCCGAAGCAGCGATAAAGCCACTGTCCCTCCCCATCAATTTAACGATAGCAATTCCGTTGTAAGCTCCCTTAGCCTCATTATGAGCATCCCTTACAATCGGGGCAGCTACATCATAGGCCGTTTCAAAACCGAACGACTTATCGATCAGGTCAATATCGTTGTCAATCGTTTTGGGAATCCCGATCACGGAGATATTCAACCCCCGGCTCTCAATTTCCCGTCCGATGGCCTCACATCCTTTTAAGGTCCCGTCACCTCCGATAGTAAAGAGCATATCTATCCCCAGACGCACCAGGGTGTCCACAATGTCGGAGGGTTCCTGTCCCCCCCTGGATGAACCCAGGATGGTTCCACCAAACTGATGGATATCCCTCACCTTATCTGGGGTAAGCTCGTGATAGGGATGGGTGTTTTCAGGTCCGAGCCCCTGATATCCATAAGGTATACCAATAATTCTCGGGACCCCGTAAAAATAGTGCAGGCCCATGACCAGGCTTCGGATCACATTGTTGATGCCCGGACATAACCCCCCGCAGGTCACAATGGCAGCCGTCGTTTTTTCCGGGTTAAAAAATATTTCTTTTCGCGGGCCGGCCTTTTCTACACAGAGTGGCTGCGTACCTTCATTCAGGGCCTGCGTATACACCTCCATATTCGTTTTAAAGACGATTTTCTGGGAATCCGTCACAAAATTAAAGAGCTGATCCCCCTTATCGCTGCTCAATGGCAAAGGTGATAATCGCTCGGCAGCGCCCAGGGTATGTATTTTAAATGGATCTTTTTTCATAGTATAAACCTTCTTAGAGTAAAAAACTGAAACAAGAGTACAGAGATGCGTCCCTTCTTAGGAGTCTGCCCCACCCAATTCCAGTTTTTCGGCAAAATAATCACAGAAATCCCGCATGGTTGCGGTCATTTTTTCATCCTGGGTGGCCTTCAGAAACGTATCGGACATAGCGACCAGGGTTTGATGAAAGAAAACCTTCATCTCATCCAGGGGCATGTCTTTGGTCCAGAGGTCAATTTTCAGGGATTCCTTGTTGGCGTGATCCCAAACGGAAAGCAGCATGGCTTTGGCCTCCTGGTTTTCGATACCCCCGTCCTCAGCAGACCAGGTAAGCCCTTCCGGGACCCTGTTTTCATCCAGGGTTACTTTCAGGCTGATTTCCGAGGAGTGTAGATTTTTTGACATATTACTTTCGCGGTTTATAGTTGGACTCCCTAAAGAGTTCTTCTTCTGGAATGGACAGGAGTTCCTGCAATTCCATTTCGTTTTGTTCCATAAAGGACCGCACAATTTGCCATCCGATATACTGTCCGATACGCCCAGGTGATTCATTGTCCAGCACCAGGCCGAATTTACTAAAGGGTGCGGGCTGCAGAAAACGCGGCTCCAGTTTTTTATCGGTGCTGTAGAGCAATTCCCGTTCGATAAAATATCTCCAGACCTGATTCTCATTGTCCCGGGCCCATTGCATTTCCCCAGCCGAGTATTTAATCTTAACCGAATCCGCCGCCAGGGGCATCATTTTATCCTTTAAATACATTCCCTTTCCGTAATGGACCATCTGTGCCAGAAAGCTCCGGTCCGTCGGCCGGGGCACTACGCGCTCACAAAAGTCGCTGGCAACATCACTTATAATGAACGCCTTATCGAGTTCTTTTGCCACAAAATTTGGAAGACCTTCATAAAACCTGTGATCCGGCCCCAGATAGTTGTCCAGGCCAATCAGCAGGAGTGAGTCTGTTAAAATCACCTTGTTTTTGTAGTCCACATTGGAGGTAATAGTGATTACCTTTTCAGGCTGGGGGGCCCCAGGGAAATAATAAGCGACGTGTTTAAAAAACAGTTCGAGCTCGGTCTCGTAGGGACCGAAGTCGGGAAAAGTTTTCGCAACCTCTTTCCTCAGCTGCTGTTGCAGCGTATCGGACATCGTCGCTATCCAAACTGAATCCGGAAATTGCTCTGGAAACAAATACGGGTAGGCAGTTTTGAGGGTGGGGAGGTCCTCCGGCCCGGAAGCATCGAAAAGGAGGTCAAACCTGGTGAACTGCATAGAAACCGGGATCCTGAGAATCTCCTCGGGAACTCCGGGTTGGGGCCCGGCGCACTGCGTACAGAGGATTAACAGTACTATGGCAATGAGCTTCCACGGGCGCAACCCAACAATTCCTTTCAAGGCTTTCTTATTTAGGGATCAGATGCTATTTTTACGAAACAAAGGTATCCATTTTCCAATTCAATCCGAAGACCTATGCAAACAGAAAAAGTAATAGACCATATTACAGACTGGCTCAAATCCTATGCCCAACAGGCGGGAATGCGTGGGTTCGTCATCGGGGTGTCGGGTGGGATAGATTCTGCCCTGACCTCCGCCCTCTGCGCCCGTACCGGGTTGGAATTATTGTGTCTTGAAATGCCTATTCACCAATCTAAATACCAGGTTAGTCGTGCGGCAAATCATATTTTCTGGCTGAAGGAACACTATCCGAAGGTCCGATCCGAATGGGTAGACCTGACCCCCGTATTCGACGGGCTTCTCGAGGTTTTGCCATCGGTGGAAAATGAAGAAGACCGGCTCATGTCGCTGGCCAACACCCGGGCAAGGCTGCGTATGACCTCTTTATACTACTTTGCTGCCCTTCAAAAGCTCCTGGTCGCTGGCACCGGCAACAAAGTAGAGGACTTTGGGGTGGGCTTCTATACAAAATACGGGGACGGAGGGGTAGACCTGAGTCCGATTGCGGACCTCCTTAAAACAGAAGTCTATGAACTGGCGCACTTCCTGGGCATTAATCAAGAGATCCTGGAAGCCCCGCCTACCGATGGGCTCTGGGGAGATGACCGGACAGATGAGGACCAGATTGGGGCCTCGTACCCGGAGCTGGAATGGGCAATGGAAATGGACGCCAAGGGCCAAAATGCCGGGGATTTTAAAGGGCGACAGCGTGAAGTTTTTGAAATCTATAAAAAATTCAATACCGTTAATCGACATAAAATGCTTCCCATCCCGGTCTGTACAATTCCCGAATCCCTCAAAATTACCTCTTAGCTAACAATCAGGTCATTATCTCGAAAAATGAACGTCCTTTTCCGCGGCATCGGAAATTTATGGACACCTTTGTTATTCCCCTGACAGTATCAGTATTACCAGGGATTGTCTTTTACAGACTATTTATATTTTCAGCAAAAGCAATTGATAATGATCAAAGCAATCGTCGCGGACAACCACCCCATTGTCCGATATGGTATCCAAGCTGTCCTGAGAGGAGCAGAAGATATTAGGATAATCGGAGATGTTCCCAACACAAATGCATTGTTCGAAATGCTTAAGGAACATACCCCTGATGTCATTGTCATGGAACTGGACCTGCCGCAAATCAATGGTATCGCAGCCCTGCGCTATATTAAAGAAGAATATCCTGAAGTAAAAGTCCTGATCTACAGCGGCCAATCTGAAGATGTTTACGCATTGAGTACCATTCGTGCTGGTGCCAGTGGCTACCTTTCCAAGACCTCTGATTCAGAAAACCTCCCGGCAGCCATCAAAAAAGTAGCCCGGGGAAGTATGTTTATCACCAATGAACTCGCGCAGCGCCTGGCTTTTGACCAGGGCAGTAAGAAACCGCGACGTTTTTTCCGGAAACTCTCCACACGGGAAGTTGAAGTTCTGAAAATGCTCGCAAGCGGCAAACGAAACAAGGAAGTCGCCCTGGGTCTGAACCTCAACGAAAAAACAGTAAGCACCTATAAAGCCCGTTTGATGAAAAAACTCAATGTGGACAATATGGTAGACTTGCTTCAACAGGCCAAGGCACTCGAACTGTACTAGTGTCCTCTTGGGCCATAGTTTCTTTTATGGCCTGGTCTGCTCTCTTACTCCAAGGGTATTCTCAGGAAAGTACCCGATTCAACTTTGTATTGAGTAATTTATTCAGCTGAAGGTAATTCACAATCTCCTCCAGCACTTCTGTATGGTCGTCCGTCGGCGCTCCTTCCGTTTTCTGCTGCAGGGCTTCAATGCGTTTTTTAATCAGGTAGCACCTGAGGGAGAGAATGGTTTCACTGACCAGTTGCGCTATTGAATTCTCCTTGGGTTTGGGGTAAATATCTTTGCGTTCCCATTGGTGTAACTGGTACTTCTCTTCTTCCATTAAAATAGCAGAAATTTCAGCAACCAACTCCTGATCCGGGTCACTCATGAGTTCCTGAATCTGGAATTCGCCTTCGGCGTTCAACTTCTCGATCAGGGCATAGTATATTTTACGAAAATTACCATGGGTAAGTTCGATCTCATCTTCCTGCAGGTCCAGATATACCTTTTCAAAAACACGTGATTGGGTAACCTCAGGCTCGAGGGCGAGCTTTCCATCCTCGGTTTCCTTCAGGACGAGGTCTTCAAATTCCTGGGATTCCCTCCCGTAGAGCAATAACAATTCAATGATCTTGCGTTCGAGTTCGTACTGGAGGTCTACCTCTGCTTCTTCGGGCTGGTCAGGAACCACCTCCATTGGGCGAGGAGCGGGTTTCTTGCGTAAATCCTGTGCTTGCTTTTTACCCATCTGGGCCAGGGTACTGAAAAGGACCCCCTCTGATATCCCGAGCAGGGATGCACACTCCTGCACGTAAATTTCCCTTTTAATACGATCAGGTATTCGGGCAATACTCCCGACAATTTCCCTTATGGTTTCCGCCTTGCGTATGGGATCATTGGCGGCTTCCTTTGTGAGCAGCGTCGTTTTAAATTGTATAAAGTCCTGGGCCTGCTCCACCAGGTACGCTTCAATCGCTTCCTGGGAGTGCTTACGGGCAAAACTGTCCGGATCCTCGCCTTGTGGAAAGGTACACACCCTAACATTCATACCTTCTTCCAGGATAAGGTCCACCCCCCGTAAGGAGGCCCTCAAGCCTGCTTCATCCCCATCGAACAAGACTACTATATTCTGGGTCAGGCGACGTATAAGGCGGATTTGTTCAGGGGTGAGGGCTGTTCCGCTAGAGGCCACAACGTTTTCTATACCACTTTGATGCAACTGAATCACATCGGTATAACCCTCTACGAGATAGCACACATCCTGCCGGGCAATAGCCTGTTTCGCCTGATATATCCCATAGAGTACTTTGCTCTTGTGGTAGATTTCACTTTCAGGTGAATTCAGGTATTTTGCCTGCTTTTTATCGGAACTCAGGGTTCGGCCCCCAAATCCGAGCACGCGTCCGCTGAGGGAATGTATGGGAAAAAGGACCCGACCCTTAAAACGATCGAAACGCTTTTCCTGCCCTCCTTCCTGGGTGGCCGGCTTGACTATGGTCAGCCCGGTTTTCTCCAAATACTCCAGCGCATATCCCTTATCGAGTGCGGCAGTGGTAAATGCGTCCCACTGGTCCGGATTGTACCCCAGTCCAAAATGCCTGATAGTTTGCTCTGAAAAACCCCGTTCTTTAAAATAACTCAGGCCAATGGCCTTTCCGGTTTCCGTTTTCCAGAGGACATCGGCATAAAATTTTTGGGCAAACTCTGCAACCAGCATCATACTCTCCCGTTCGCTGGCCTGTTCTTTCTCCTCGTTGGACTGTTCGGTCTCCTCTATTTCAATCTGATATTTCTTGGCCAGATACCGGATAGCCTCAGGATAGGTGAAGTGTTCGTGTTCCATAAGAAAGGCCACCGCATTGCCACCTTTCCCGCTGCTGAAATCTTTCCAAATCTGCTTTACCGGAGAAACCATAAAACTCGGGGTACGCTCATCGGTAAAAGGACTGAGCCCCTTAAAGTTGGATCCCGATTTTTTGAGTTGAACAAAATCACCGATGACCTCTTCTACCCGGGCAGTTTCAAAGACTTTATCTATAGTGTTTCTGGAGATCAAAGCGCTTGGGAATTCAAAGGTTTAAAAGTAGCAAAAGTGCAGGCTACTAAAAAGGATTCCCGGAATCAAATCGTTGTGTTCTGCGATTTAGTACCTTTAATAGGCGTATGAAGCTCTATCTGATGTTTATCCTTTTTTTTGGAACCCGCCCGGGCAAAGCCAAAGAAGCTAAGATGGCCGGAGTACCCTGCCCGTATTGCGAAAATGTCGGCACCCTGAACGCCTGGGTTCAGGCCCGGTTTATCCACCTGTTCTGGATTCCCGTTTACCGCTTATCTTCCAATGCCATGGTAAGGTGCGAACACTGCAAAAAGGCCTACGAAGGGAATGAATGCACCCCCCGGATGAAGGAGGCCCTGGAAAAACTGAAAGCCTCATAAGTCCGGTCAAAAAAAAGCTGCCTTTTCAGACAGCTTTTTTAATTAGCCGGTATTGCCTTAAATATCCAGGCGCAATCCGAAGGCGATAAAGCGCTCCTCGACTTCGACGTCCTGAAAAATAGGATTTAAATCGTATTTCACATAGAGCAGTACGCCCCCGACACCCATATAGCCGCTCAACCCGTAAACGAAATCGCTAGTGTTATACCCGCCTTTGAGTTTGTCTTTTTTCTTGTCGCCGTCCACTGTGTATTTTAACTTCTGACGTGCCCCGATATTCAGTCCCCCATAACCCCCGAGACCCAGCCGGAATTGATCCCTGAGGGAATACCGCACGCTGTGCTCAGAAACGCGTTTACGTGAAGGCCCGATTTCAAAGTGTACCGGAACGACCAAATTATCCATCCTGAATTTTGATTTTCTCAGGTCGTATTCAAATTCCTCGAGTCTGCTCTGTCCGTCTTCGGTGACGAAATACTGATTTCCTTCGGGCTTCAACCCATTGAACTGAAAGGAAAAACCGTAGTGGAACCGCAGCCAGTTGGAATTCTGAAACACCCGGGTCCTCCAGGTCCATCCAATTTCAAAAAAACGGCTTCCCGCCTTTTTATAAGGGGAACCCTCCAAAGAAAGGCCCTGTACGTCGGCATTGCTGAATCCAAAAGCAATCACCAAATCGGAATGGGTCCGGCGGTCATACCTGTACGGATCGTCCCAGTCCCAGTCCCAGTCCCAGCTCCAGGAATCGCAACCAAACCCAAATGACTCACAATCATCATCATCATCGTCCTCCTCAGGGTATTCGTATACAGTCACGCGTTCATCTTTCTTTACAATGCTATCCTGCAGTACAATGGCCTCGCCTTTATTGCGCTCCAGCAATGCAATTTCGTTGTCGATAATGGCCTGACGGTTCTTTATATTCAAGGCCCTCCGCTCCGCAGCCTGCTCTTTTAACAAGAGGGCTTCTGCCTCAGCGATTTCACCGGCCTCGAGCCTACCCTCAATTCGGACGACTTCTTTTTTCAGGGCTTCTTTTTCTTCGTTCTCAACGCGTTCACGCTGTGTTTTTAATTCCTGGATTTTCTTCTGATAGGCCTCCTGCCCACTGACTTGCTGCAAAGAGCAAAGGATCAAAACGGGAATGAGTAAACGTACTAGTGTGTGCATAATAGTTGATTTAATTGATTGATGAATAAACGCCTCCCGTATCACTTCCATGTGAACCGGGTATTTGTAAAATTAGCTGTCGGTTATTGGGAGCGATCCGCCACCGCGGTCCGCACTTTGCTAAAACCTGTTTTTAACTTCTTGAGAATCTGTTCCCGAAAGGTCTGATCCAGTTCTGACTCTACTTCCCCGAGGAGAGCCGCGGGATTCAGGGATGTAGTATCCCTGGGGACTCCCTTGTTTTCAACAACCTCCAAGGCTTCAGATAATAAGGCCTCCACCTCAGCATCCTCCAGGCCGTCCTCCTGGTTGGGATCCACGGAAACCCACGGCCCGTCAGGGATCTTTAAGTCGTCCCGAACTTCAGGGGTCAAGGCCGCCAGGGACCTATCCGAAAGATCAGGCTGAGTCAGGGATTTATTGTTTTCCCCGGTGACAGCTATATCCGTTGAGGTCACATTCATATCAGACCTGGTTTTCCGGCCCATCGAATTTTGAGCCTCGGTATCGGTCAAAACCAGCGGTTTTTGGGGATCCGTTGGAGAGATGCCTGAACCCTTTGTAGGTTCTGGAACACCATTCGTTTCACGGACATCTTTTGTTTCAGGGACAACGGGTTCAGGGCTTTCCACTAACGCATCGGATGTGGGTACATCCACCGTGGTTTCCTGCAGGAGAAAGAAACCCAGCAGAAAAACCACACTGGCTGCCGCCAGGTATTTCCATTTCCCCAAACCCCGTTTGCGGGCAGGGGTTTCAGCTTCCAGCCGGGCTTCAATGCGATCCCAGCTATCCTCCCGGGGTTTCACTTGCCGGGAACGAAGCCTGTCCTGTAATTCTTTTTCAAAGTCAACGGGTGCCATATCGTGGAATTGAGGATTCTTTAATTTGTTGTTGTAACTGTTTGCGTGCTTTATACAACTGAGTCTTAGACGTGCTTTCAGAAATGTCGAGCAGGGTTGCAATTTCAGCGTGTTTATACCCCTCAATCGCGTAGAGCGTAAAAACCAGGCGATACCCCTCGGGCAAGGCTTCAACTAATTTTTCCAGCGCTTCTAAATGATACGGATCTGAGGTAAAAGGTTCCGTTACCGGAGCCTCCATTTTGGTTTCATCGTACACCACAAAAGGTCGTTTTCGAAGAAAATCTATGGCCTCACGAACCATTATCCTGCGTATCCACCCTTCAAAGCTGCCCTGGAACCGAAACTCCGGCAAGGCCCGAAACACTTTGACGAAACCATCGATCATTACATCTTCGGCAAAATGAATATCCTTTACATAGCGCTGCGTGAGGGCGAGCATCCCGGGGGCATACCGGTCGTAAATCTCTTTCTGAGACTCCCGATGACCTTCAGCAGCCTTTCGGATCAGCGCTTTCTCATGCTGTAACAATGAAATGATTTTCACTTTCATTCGTGTTTCTATCTCTATAGACGGAGGAAACTAAAAAAGGGTTGCCCGGTACCTGAAAAAAAAAGAGTTCCTGAGAACTAGGGTCAAATTTTACGGTCCACCACGTAATTGACCATAAGCTCCAGGGCTTCCTTATAGGGGGACTGCGGATAGGGCGTAAGAATCGCCAGGGCCTGATCCCGAAACTCCAGCATCCTTTCCTCGGCGTACTGCAATCCGCCTGAAGCTTTTACATAATCGATAACCTCCCGCACCCTCTTGCGATCCTTGTTGTGGTTTTTAACGGACCGGATCAGCCATTTCCGATCTTTCTCTGAAGCCTGGTTCAGGGCATAAATCAGTGGTAGGGTCATTTTTTGTTCTTTAATGTCAATCCCCGTCGGTTTCCCTATGCGCTGCTCCCCATAATCAAAGAGATCGTCCTTGATTTGAAAGGCCATCCCGCTCAGTTCCCCAAATTTCCTGAATATTTCCACTTCCTCCGAATCCGGCTGTACTGAAGCTGCTCCAAGACTGCAGCAAGCCGCGATAAGCGTGGCGGTTTTTTGCCTGATAATCTCATAATACACCGGTTCGGTAATATCCAGTAAGCGCGCCTTTTCAATTTGAAGCAATTCTCCTTCGCTGATTTCCCGCATGGCAACCGAGATAATCTTCAGCAGGTCAAAATCTCCGTGATCCACAGAAAGGAGCATCCCACGGGCAAGGAGAAAATCGCCCACCAGCACGGCGATCTTATTTTTCCAAAGAGCATTGATCGAAAAAAAACCACGGCGCTTATAACTTTCATCCACCACATCGTCATGAACCAGACTCGCCGTATGGATCAATTCGATTACCGAGGCACCCCTGTAGGTCCTTTCATTAACCTTTCCGGTATTGAGGAGTTTTGCCGTAAGAAAAACAAACATCGGGCGCATTTGCTTACCCTTCCGATTCACGATATAATACGTGATCCGATTGAGCAACGGTACCTTGGACCGCATGGACTCGTGAAACTTTGTTTCAAAGAGTTCCATTTCCTTTTCAATGGGTTCGCGAATCTGTGCGGTTATTTTCAAACGATCGGATCTGTCGGGTTAGGCGGCCTGTAAAATTAGCCAAAAAATGCCGTTAAACAGAGCGTCAACTGAGGAAGAATACACCAAAGGGGGCTCTGTTATTTAGGTTACAGAAATAACCCGGTAAATTGTATAATTTCACAGACCTTAAAACGAAACCACTTTAATACCCTTCGTAATGGATAAATCCCACCTTAAACCCACGGATGCCCTGGCCATTGAGCGCACCCGCCTTGCCAACGAGCGGACTTTCCTGGCTTATTTCCGAACCTTTATCGTCTTTCTGAGTTCCGGGTTTGCCATCCTCAAAATTGAAGTATTACAGGAAATCAGGGATATCGGATATTTCCTAACCATCTTGTCCCCCTTTTTGCTCTTTATTGGGATTGTCCGTTTTTTATATGTGAAACGGCAGATTCGAAAATACTATTACCCCCCTGAACTCATTGAAAAGAAGTAAGGCGCAGGGACGTTTCAGGGTGTGATGCTATATTTAACACGGGGAGGGGTGGGAAACCCCAAAATTCCAAATAGATAAATTCCTCGCCACCTTTAGGTATTGGCCTCCTTATTGGCCAGTTGGCCGCAGGCTGCATCGATGTCTTTTCCCCTGGAACGGCGCACGGTTACGGTAATTCCCGAGGCTTCCAGTGCCCGGACATAGGCCTGTACAGCTTGCTCAGGGGCCTGGCGAAATTCACCGTCATCGATGGGGTTATATTCAATCAAATTCACTTTGCAGGGGGCTGCTTTACAAAAATCCAGAAAGGCCCGAATATCGGCAGGGGCGTCATTGATACCTTCCCATACCACGTATTCGTAGGTGATGCGGCTCCTGGTTTTGTCATACCAGTACACAATGGACTCTTTGAGATCCTGTAATGGCATTTTAGCGTTAAAGGGCATGATTTCCGTACGGGTCTCCTCCACAGCGGAGTGAAGGGAAACCGCCAGGTTACAACGCAACTCCTCATCGGCCAGTTTGCGAATCATCTTCGGAACACCTGAGGTCGATACGGTTATCCGCTTTGGGGACATTCCCAACCCCTCTTCGGAACTGATCATGCGTATGGCCCTGACCACGTTGGGGTAGTTCATCAAGGGCTCCCCCATACCCATAAAGACAATATTACTGAGGGGCCTTCCAAAATACAGGCGGCTCTGGCGGTCTATGACCACTACCTGATCAAAAATCTCATCCGGATTCAGGTTGCGCATACGTTTGAGCCGGGCCGTAGCGCAAAAACGACAGTCCAGGCTGCACCCCACCTGACTGGATACACAGGCGGTTGTCCGGCTTTCCGTGGGAATCAGAACGGATTCCACGATCAGTCCGTCGTGCAGGCGAACTGCATTTTTAATGGTTCCATCGTTACTGCGCTGCATCTGATCCACAGCGATATGGTTGATGGTAAAATGGGTGTTGAGAAGTTCCCGGTGGGCCAGGGAAAGATTGGTCATCGCCTCAAAAGAATGCGCCCCTTTTTGCCAAAGCCATTCATAAACCTGGTTCCCCCGGAAGGCTTGCTCCCCGTTTTCGGTAAAGAAGGTGCGCAGGGCCTCCCGGCTCAGTTTTCTGATATCGCTTTTCTCGGCTGTATCCATTTCGGGGCAGGGTAAGCCGGCCTGGTATCCTATTGAGTAACGCTCCTTCTAAAGAATGAGCATCGCATCCCCGTAGGAGTAAAACCGGTATTGTTCGAGTATGGCCTCTTTATAGGCACGTTTCATCAGATCGTGACCAATAAAGGCAGAAACCATCATCAACAGCGTGGACTTGGGCAAATGAAAATTCGTAATCATCGCATTGGCAATACTGAATTCGTAAGGAGGGAAAATAAATTTATTGGTCCATCCCTGGTGCGTATTGAGGGTATGTTCAGAAGAGACAGCACTCTCAAGACCGCGCATTACCGTAGTTCCCACAGCGCATACCCTGCGCTTCTGTGTCTTGGCATTGTTTACGATTTCGGTAGCCCGCTCTTCGATGATCAGCTCTTCACTGTCCATTTTGTGTTTGGATAAATCCTCAACTTCAACCGGGTTAAAAGTCCCTAAACCCACATGTAGGGTCAATTCGGCAAAATCGATTCCTTTGATCTCCAGTTTTTTGAGCAAATGTTTTGAAAAATGCAGCCCGGCCGTTGGGGCAGCCACAGCGCCTTCGTGCTTAGCATAGATGGTCTGATACCGCTCTTCATCTGAAGCCTCTACGTCCCTTTTGATGTATTTTGGCAGGGGTGTTTGTCCCAATTCCCGAAGCTTACGCCTGAAATCGGGGTAGGATCCGTCATAGAGAAACCGCAGGGTCCGCCCCCGGGAAGTAGTGTTGTCTATAACCTCGGCAACCAGGGCCTCATCTTCTCCAAAATACAATTTGTTTCCAATCCGAATTTTCCGGGCCGGATCGACCAGGACATCCCAAAGGCGCTGGTCCTGATTCAGCTCGCGAAGCAGGAAAACCTCGATGCGGGCCCCGGTTTTTTCTTTATTCCCAAAAAGGCGGGCTGGAAAGACCTTTGTGTTATTCAACACCATGACGTCACCTTCTTCAAAATAGTCGATCAAATCCCTGAATAACTTGTGCTCAATTTTCCCCGTATCCCGGTGAATTACCATCAGTTTGGATTCGTCCCGGTGGTCAGCAGGGTATTCCGCGAGTAGGTCTTTTGGCAATTCAAAATTAAAATGAGATAACTTCATAGGGTGCTGGGAGTTTTCAGTTTAGCGGCTGCAAATATACGACCCCATCATAGGCGTTGTCAAGTAAAACCTTGTAATTCTCCTGCACTTACTGTGTTCTTCTTCTGTTTAATAGCCATCTTTCCGAGAATTTGTGGTTGTAGAAAACCGTGGGATCCAATGGTAGCAGGAGTACATGGTTAATTCCAGTCAATAGCCTATTTTTAAGGATCCCCTTTACTTAACATTGGAAAATGTCGCCAAAAACTTGTCAAATTGTCTTTTTACTCTCCCTTTTCGTATTCTTTGGATGTTCCCCGAAAAAAGAAGCCAAAAAAACAGTTGTCCCCAGTCCGGTTCCTGCCGTTGAAACGACAGACTCTGAATCCACAACTCCCTTAAAGGCTATGGATGTGAATGAATACTACTTTATGGCCTCTGGAATTTCTCCGGACTGGACCCTGGATATCAGCACTGAAGGCATTCGCCTCAGGACCGGGGAGGGCAGTTATATCACACCTCACACCACACCTGACAGGGCCATGGATAGCAACGTCAAACGCTATGTTCTCAGGACTGAATCCACACACTTGAACATCAAAATTATCCAGGAACCCTGCGAGTCTGAATACGATGTATCCAGGCCCTACAGCGTACACGTGGAATACAAACGCACCATTGACCCTGAGTATTCCGTTCTAAAGGGATGCGGGGCCTATATCCTGGATTATCGCCTGCACGACATTTGGGCACTGGAATCGCTCAATGGGGAGGAGGTTTCCGTAATGGAAGGCCTTGAACGACCCTATTTCGAAATTGACAGCCGGAACGCCTCATTCATGGGCTCTGCCTCCTGCAACCAAATGCGCGGTTCCCTTTTTTTCGAACCGGGACTCCTGCGGTTCCATGATATACTCACCACCCGCAAAATGTGCCCTGGTGGGCTGGAAGCCGAATTTCTAAAAACCCTTCGAAGCACTATTGATTACAAACTTGAGGAGGGCAGGCTTACCCTGACCAATCCCAACGGGGCCCAACTGGTCTTTCGAAAAGTGGATTAAAGCCATCGGGCTTTGCGCAGCAACAGGGATTAAGTCCCTATAAATAGTGTAACTATGACCGAGAATCACATTGACTATATTGAATTCAGGGCACCTGACCTGAAGGCTATAAAAACCTTTTACACCTCCTGCTTTGGATGGAAGTTTACCGATTACGGATCCGACTATACGGCTTTTGAAAACAGTGGGGTATCAGGAGGTTTTGAAAGGTCAGATGTCCCTGGCAGCCGGGGAGTTCTGGTGATCCTTTACCACAAGGACCTCGAAGCTATTCGAGAAACCATCCTGCAGTCCGGAGGTACAATACTTCAGGACATATTCTCCTTCCCGGGGGGAAAGCGTTTTCATTTTTCTGATCCCGCAGGAAATGAACTCGCCGTTTGGTCGGATCAGTAAGATCCCAATCCTTCGGTTTTAAAACCGATCTGTTCCAGATCTTCCCAAAAACCCGGATAGGATTTAGAGACCACCCCGGCGTCATTAATGAACAGGCTACTCCTTAAGGCCAAGGGGGCAAAAGCCATGGCCATACGATGATCGTTATAGGTCTCAATGGAGATTCCGGAATGACATTCCGTGCTTTTCTCCAGATGAAGGGAATGGTTTGTAACCCGGATTTGCGCGCCCAATTTTGTCAGTTCTGCCCTTAGGGCTTCGAGGCGGTCGGTCTCCTTAATCTTCAGGGTATGAAGTCCTTTTAAATCACAGGAGATTCCCAGGCCAAAGCAGCAAACCGCCAGGGTCTGAGCCAGGTCCGGAGCCTGTACCAAATCGAGCTCCAGATGGGGGGGCAACACCTGTTCCGTACGTGAAAGTACCAGGGTATCCCCTTCAAATTCAGATCGGACACCCAGGGGTTTAAAAAGCTCGCAGAGTACCCGGTCGCCCTGAAGGGAATCTTCCCGGTAGGCACTCAACCGAAGCCTGCTTCCGGGTTTGGAAAGGGCCAGTACACTGAAATAATAAGAGGCTGAACTCCAGTCGGATTCCACCACGCAGGTTTGGTCAGGGACTTCCGGGGTGTGAGCTACCCTCAGGGTCTGATCCTTCATTTCGGCGCGGATACCGAGGCGGTTGAGCAGGCCCAAAGTCATTTTAATATAGGGCAGGGAGGTGATTTCCCCGTTGAGATGAATCTGCAACCCCTCCGGTAAGCCTGGGGCAATAAGTAAAAGGGCAGAGATATACTGGCTGCTGACATCCGCCGGTATTTCAACCGAGGCTTTGGTAAGTTTTTTCCCCTCGATTCGAAGGGGTGGGCATCCCACCTCCTCAAGATAGGAGACGTTAGCCCCGAGGGCCCCGAGGGCTTCGACCAAAATCTGAATCGGCCGTTGCTTCATCCGTTCTGAACCTGTAAGTACCACCTCAACCCCTTCCCGACTGGCAAAATAAGCGGTCAAAAAGCGCATGGCGGTTCCCGCATGGTGAATATCAACAAGTCCCTCTTTGGAAGAGAGCGCTTCCTGCATGACCCTGGAATCATCTGAATTCGAAAGGTTTTCGATCCGAATTGCCGGAAAAAGTGCCTGCAGGATCAAAAGGCGGTTCGATTCACTTTTCGATCCTGTAATACGCAGTGATCCATTGATATGACGGGTGGCGGGACCCTGAAGATGCAGTTTCAAAATAGGTGTTCGATTAATGGGTTTGAACTGCAGCTTTAGCAGCGGTTCAAAATACTATAATTACCGGGGTTTGGCTTCCTCAATTCTAAACTCGATTCCCAGGAGACCGTAAAATAGAGCTTCACTTGAGTTTGGGGTTGTCCCGGTGCCGCTCGTGGTCGCGTTCGGTTTTGATTTCAAGCTTGCGATCAAAAGCGCCCTGTAAATCTATCCCCGTCTGGTTCGCCAGGCAGAGTACTACAAAAAGCACATCGGCCAGTTCCTCACCGAGATCTTTGTCCTTATCGGATTCCTTTTCGCTTTGTTCCCCATAGCGACGGGCGATAATACGTGCCACCTCCCCCACCTCCTCTGTGAGTTGGGCCATATTGGTCAGTTCATTAAAATACCGCACCCCATGGTTTTTAATCCACTGGTCAACTGCCTGTTGGGCGTTGGATATGTTCATCAGACGTGATTTTTTTCAAAACTACCTGTTCCGATTCTTTTTGCACAACATTTTTTGAATAATTCGCGCTCAGGAGGGATACAGGGACCGGTTATTCGAAATTCTTGCCTAACGCCTCCAAAAAATTTTCGAATTATTCGCGCATCCGTGTATCAATCCATATAGTTACAGGACCATCGTTGGTAAGGTCTACCTGCATATCCGCTCCAAAAACCCCCGTCCCCACTTCGCGTCCCAAATATTTTTCCAACTCCAGGACGAAGGCTTCGTAAAGGGGGGTCGCAGCCTCGGGCCGGGCTGCTTTGATATAGGAGGGTCGATTCCCTTTTTTCGTGCTGGCCAGGAGCGTAAACTGACTGACCACGATGACCTCTCCCCGGGTCTGATACACCGAGCGGTTCATCACCCCATTGTCGTCGTTAAAAATCCTCAGGTTGGAGATCTTCGGCACCAGCCATTGTATATCCTCCGGGGAGTCGTCTACACCAATCCCCAATAAAATGAGCAGGCCTGAACCTATTTCGGATACTTTCTCTCCTGAGATCGAGACACTTGCAGATCGCACCCTTTGTACTACAGCCCTCATACTTATTCCTTAAGCCCGGTCCGGTACACATCCTGCTCACCGGTTATCATTTGCACATAGGAGCGATAGCGGCTCAGGGCCACCGTCCCCTCCTCAAGGGCTTCTTTTACAGCGCACCCGGGCTCATCCAGGTGCAGGCAGTTGTTGAAACGACACTCGGACTTCAGGGCAAAGAGTTCCGGAAAATAATCCCCGATCTCTTCCTTGTCCATATCGACCAATCCGAAACCTTTGATTCCCGGGGTGTCGATAATCCGGGCCCCTGAAGGCAAATCGTACATTTCCGCAAAGGTCGTGGTATGCTGTCCCTGCTTGTGCTGTTCCGAGATTTGAGCGGTCTTTAATTCCAATTCAGGCGCGATCCGGTTGATCAGGGTGGATTTGCCAATACCCGAATGTCCTGCAAACATGCACGTCTTTCCGGACATCAGGTCAATCACCTGGTCCACATTTCTTCCCGTGGTAGCCGAAATCCCAATGCAGGTATATCCTATATCCCGGTAAAGTGCTGCCATGTATTTCGTCTCGTCCTTCAGATGCTCGTCCATGGCATCTACCTTATTGAACAGCAACACACAAGGCACCTGATAGGCTTCAGCTGTCGCCAGGAAACGATCGATAAACTCGGGATACGTCCTCGGGTTCTCCAGAGTGACCAGTAAAAAAACAAGGTCGACGTTGGCGGCGATGATATGTACCTGCTTGGAAAGTTTTACGGATTTGCGCACCAGGTAATTGCGCCGATCCATGATTTCGTAAATCTGTCCGACGGTCACATCCCCGTCTTCGACCAGATTGAATCTCACCTCATCCCCTACGGCAACCGGGTTGGTACTTTTTATTCCTTCTATTCGGAAACGTCCTTTAATCCGGCAATCATAGAAAACACCACCCGGGGTTTTTACCCGGTACCAGCTGCCTGTTGATTTGTAAACGATTCCCTGCATTGTATCTGTAGGATAGAGGTGCAAAATACTAATATTCCCGCTAGTGAGGACCACAACATGCGGGTATAATATCACCTACCCGTCGGGAGCCGCTTCCAGGAATTCTTTTGTCTTTTCCAGGGATTTTCCTTGTCTTAGAACTGACGGGGTATGACACCACGGTAACACCCGGATTTCCATCACTACAAAAAAAAGAAGCCGGCATTAAGAGCCGGCTTCTTTTTTAAAAATTAACAGCGGTTAATTGAGAAAGTAAATTCGCCCGCCCATCATGGTGTCCTTATTGACGCTTTGCGGGTCTCCATACACACGAACATCTCCCCCGGCGCGAATCTGAATATCCACCTCTTTTGAGGCAAATAATTCGGCCTCGCCCCCGGTACTAACCCGAATACCGGTGTAATCTGTTTTAAGGTCACGTCCTTCAAAAACCCCCCCGGTATTGAGGGTAATGACCTGATTGGTCGCTATTCCGGAAGCGGTGACAATCCCCCCGGTCACTGCCCTGATCTTGGCGTCCTGAACCCTTAAGCCGATCTCGATTTGAGCCCCTTCCTGAGCACGGAGTTCAATCCGGTCCTGCACCAGTTGTTCATTCCCGATAATCCGGGCACCCTCATTGGCATCGATAATTCTCAGATCGGTGTAATACACTTCGATAAAGGTATCCTCACCCTGGAATTTTTTCTCCAGTGGCATCCGTAACTTCAGGACGCCGTCTTTATTGACAAAATTAATGTCCTTTGCATTTCTCCCTTTGATCAGGATACGGTTTTCGTCCGATTTGATCAGGTTTACCTCAATAAGGTCGAAAACCTTGATTTCCCGGAATTCCCCAACCTCCCGGTCTACGATTCCCTGGGCCGTCAGCCCTGTCATGCTTAGCGCGAAAAATAAAACTAGTAGTGTCCTCATATCTGTGTTTTTCTACTTCAAAAGACGCTCCTTTTCAGGCATTGTTACACCCCAGTGGAAAAAATATAATCTGAGTGGCAGCAACCAAAAATCAGGAGTTGATAATCGCCTCCTGGTGGTTGATGGATTCCTGGTGGATGGCTTTAAACATCTTCAATACAAATTCTTCACTTAAACCATGTTCCTGGCCTTCCAGGATCATATTACCCAAAATGGAGTTCCAGCGGTTGGTTTGCAAGACAGCAACATTCTTCTCCTTCTTCAAAGAACCGATCGCATCGGCTACTTTCATCCGCTTACCCAAAATATCGATGAGCTGATTGTCAATCACGTCTATCTGAGCACGGAGATTGCTGAGGTTCTGCCGATACGCAGCCTCCTGGTCCGTCTCTTTCCGAATGCGTAAATCCCTCATGATCTGCACCAGGCGATCCGGTGTGACTTGCTGGGCCGCATCGCTCCAGGCCTTGTCCGGATTGGTATGGGTTTCGATCATCAGGCCATCAAAATTCAGGTCGAGGGCGGCCTGGGAAACATCGAAAATCAGGTCCCGGTTGCCCGAGATGTGGGAAGGGTCATTGATCAGCGGGAGATCGGGGAATCGGGATTGCAATTCAATAGCCAGCTGCCATTCCGGTATGTTGCGGTATTTGGTTTTTTCATAGGTGGAAAAGCCCCGGTGTATCACTCCCAATTTTTGGATGTCCGCTGAACGCAAGCGCTCCACGGCGCCCAACCAAAGGGAAAGATCAGGATTCACCGGATTTTTTACCAATACCACCTTGTCGGTACCCTTAAGGGCATCTGCAATTTCCTGAACGATAAATGGACTGACCGTGGAACGTGCGCCTATCCACAAGAGGTCGATGTCGTGTTCCAGGGCGAGGTCCACATGGGCCTTATTTGCTACTTCCGTAGCGGTTTTTAAACCGGTTTCTTCCTTTACCCGCTGCAGCCATTTTAAACCAATGGCTCCGACCCCTTCAAAATTCCCGGGACGCGTCCGCGGCTTCCATATTCCGGCGCGATAGTAGTTTACATCCGTATCCTTAAGCGCATGGGCAATACCCATAACCTGCTCTTCTGTCTCCGCACTACAGGGACCGGCAATCACCAGGGGGTGCGTTAACTTCAAATCGTCTAACCATGTGCGGAAAGCAATCGTATTTTCCATCTTGTTTTTTAGTTTTTTGGCGTTGGAATTCCATTTAATATTTCCCCAATCCGGTTGGTTTCGTCCATTTCTCTGAAAACACCTTTGTAATCCGCGGTGTCGAGCAGGTTTCGAAAACCTTGCAGGTTGGTAATGTATTCGTCCAGGGTCTCCAGGACATTTTCCCGGTTCTGTTCAAAAATAGGGGTCCACATAGCCGGGGAACTCTTGGCGAGCCTGACCGTGGATTCAAAACCACTCCCGGCGAGGTCAAAGATATCCCTTTCATTCCGCTCTTTTTCAATAACCGTTTTACCCAGCATAAAGGCACTGATGTGCGAAAGGTGTGAAACATAGGCAATATGCCGGTCGTGGGCTTCGGGATTCATATACCGTATGCGCATCCCCATCTTCCCAAAGAGGTCAAGGGCCCGTTCCTGTATCCGAAAGGCGGTTTGTTCCACTTCGCAAATAATATTTGTTTTTCCTTCGAAAAGACCTGAAACAGCAGCTTGCGGCCCCGTAAATTCCGTTCCGGCGATTGGGTGGCAGGCCAGGTAATTACGTCTTTGGATATGTGTGGAAACGGAGCGACAAATTTCAGCCTTTGTAGATCCCGCATCCAGAACAAGGGTGTCCTCCCCGACCGCATCCAGGACCCTTGGCAATTCCTGCAAAAGACTGTTGACGGGTATACTGAGTAAGACCAAATCCGCTGCCTCCAGATCCCCGTCCTCCATGGCCCGGTCGACCAGGCCCAGGGTTATGGCCGTATCGAGATGGGTTTCATTGTGGTCCGCTCCGGCAATTTCGATCCTGGGAACAGCGTGTCTCAAATCCCTGGCAAATGACCCTCCTATGAGTCCGACTCCTATAATTACTGCTTTCATCCTTCTGTTTCTTTAGTCAGGTTGTCCATTGCCCGAACGGGTTCGAGGCGCTTGAGGGCTTCGCGGATTTGTTCCTGGGGTACGCAGAGCGAAAACCGAATATAGCCCTGCCCCTGCGGGCCAAATACAGTACCCGGGGCGACAAAGATGTGTTTCTCATATAATAATTGATCCACGTAGGTTTCAGAATCCGGACTGCCTTCCGGTAAACGCGCCCAGACAAACATCCCTACTGCTCTCGGGTCGTAGCTGCAACCCAGGCGGTCGGCAACCTGGAAGACACCTGCCCTGCGCACCCTGTAGGTTTCATCCAGGGCATCGAACCATTCAGATCCACTTCTAAGGGCCGCTATGGCGCCCTTCTGAATTCCATAGAACATCCCGGAATCCATATTGCTCTTCACTTTGAGTACGGCTTGCAGGAGGTCTGCATTTCCCAGGAGCATCCCCACACGCCAGCCCGCGAGGTTAAAAGTCTTACTAAGCGAATTCAGCTCCAGCACATATCCCTGTCCGTCGGGGATTTCAAGAATACTCAGGGGGCGACGACTCAGTACAAAACTATAAGGGTTGTCATTGACCAGGAGGATCTTGTTTCTTCTCGCAAAGCGAACCAGTTCAAGGAGCTGCTCGCGCGTGGCTACTGCACCGGTGGGCATATGTGGATAGCTCACCCACATCAGTTTGACCCCGTCCAATCCCCCCGCCTCCAGGGCTGCCAGATCCGGGAACCAGTTATTTGACTCGGTAAGCGCATAGGGAATTGCCTCTGCTCCCACCAACCGGGTTACCGACCCATAGGTGGGATAGCCCGGGTCGGGAATCAAGACCCGATCTCCGGGGTTCAGAAAAGCCATACTGATATGCATGATCCCTTCCTTTGATCCCATCAGCGGCAATACTTCTGTTTGGGCGTCCAATCCTACCCCGAATTTCTTTTGGTAGAAATCCGCAATGGTCTGTCGGAGCTCCGGAAGGCCCTGATAGCTTTGATACTGATGCGCGCCGGCATCCTTCAGGGAATCCGTCAGCGTTTGGAGTACTTCCGGAGAAGGAGGCAGGTCCGGGCTTCCAATACCCATATTGAGAATGGGATGTCCAGCCTCCTTAAGCCCGCGTACTTCCCGCAACTTTCTGGAGAAGTAATATTCCTGAACCTCTTGTAACCTTTCAGCAATCTGTATCATATGCGTGCGTTTTTATATTCGCCCAGGAGTTGAAAATCCTCCGTCAAAATAGAAATCAGGGATTTTGCCTTCTCAAAATCGGAATAGAGCTCAAAAGTCACGTCGACAAAGAAGGAGTACTTCCAGGGGGTTTCGATAACCGGCAGGGATTGAATCTTGGTAAGGTTCAGGTTGCAATCGCTCATGACGTTCAATACGGTTGCCAGACTGCCCCTTTTATGATCCGTAATAAACCGCAGGGAGGCTTTATCAATCTCTTCCCGGGGCAGGACTTTGTTGGTGGTTTTTACCACAATAAAGCGTGTGGCGTTGTTTGGAATGGTTTGAATATCCCGGGCCAGGATGTCAAGACCATAGAGGGTGGCAGCCACCTGGGGGGCAATGGCTGCAATGCCCTTTAATTGCCCCTGGTAAATCTTTTGAGCCGTTTCCGCCGTATCCACATCTTCTACCATTCTAATATGGGGTTGGGTTTTAAGATATTCCCTGCATTGCAACAAGGCCATCGGGTGGCTTCGCACCTCGCTGATATCCGATATCTCCTGACCGGGAAGGGCCATCAGATGGTGATGGATATTCAAATAGTGCTCTCCGATGATATGCAAATGATTTTCGCACACCAGGGCATAATTGGGGATGATGGACCCTGCTATTGAATTTTCAATAGCCATAATACCCTTGTCGGCCTTTCCGGCCAGAAGTGTATCCACAAGGGCGTGGAACGACAGGCATTCCACCAATTCCACATCAGATTTAAAAAAATCGTTTGCAACCTGGTGGTGGTTCGAACCCTTTATTCCCTGAATTGCCACACGAACTGGCACCATTTATGAACTGTTTTATGTACAAAAAAAAATCCCGTTAAAACGGGACCCTATCTTACAAACTCTCTGCGTAGTCTACAACGGTCCCTGTCCTCTTCCGTAAAAGAAGTAGAAATAAAACCCGGTCCAGAAATACGTAGAAGTCATTGTTTTCACTATCTGTGGCTAAAGTAGCCATTAATTTGCAACCGCCATGGGGCGTCCCATTTTTTTAGGATTTCTTCAAATTTCACCTCTTGTGCTGAATAATTTATGGCAAAATGCACGCTTTACTGTAAATAATGCAGTGCGGTGAGCGGTATATATTGTTAGGATCGCGCAAAATCTGTTCAAACCCAATTCGAACGGCATGGGAGATCTCTGTTTTTTAAAGCTTCTAATTCATCATTGTTTACTTTTACAATAAAATACGCCGGACATGTCGATTAAGGTCTCCCATATAAGTAAGCGCTTTGGCTCCCAACTCGCGTTGGATGACGTCAGTTTTTCAACTCGAAAAGGAGAAGTAGTGGGCTTTCTCGGGCCTAACGGAGCGGGAAAATCCACTATGATGAAAATACTCACGACCAATCACAGAGCGGATACAGGTATGGCTGAGGTGAATGGTTTTGACGTCCGCTCCCACCCTAAGGACGTACAGCGGAGTGTGGGATATTTACCCGAACACAATCCCATGTACCTGGAACTTTATATTAAAGAGTACCTGGAGTTCTGCAGGTCGGTATACGGGGTGTCGCGAAGCAGGATTCAGGAGGTAATCGACCAAACGGGCCTCGGGCCGGAAGTCCATAAAAAAATCGGGCAACTCTCCAAAGGTTACAGGCAGCGGGTAGGGCTTGCCGCGGCCCTCATTCATGAACCTGAAGTCCTTATCCTCGATGAACCTACCACGGGGCTTGACCCGAATCAACTTCTGGATATCCGGAAACTGATTCGTGAAGCCGGAAAGGAAAAAACCATCTTGCTTTCGACACATATCATGAAAGAAGTTGAAGCCGTTTGCGACCGGGTACTGATCATCGACCATGGGGCACTGGTAGCTGATGCCACTATGGATGAACTTAGAAAAGACGAAACCCAGATCGTAGAAGTAGAATTTGATTATCGGGTGGAAGAGGTACTGCTCGAACGACTCCCCCATGTGGATACGGTTAAAAATACGGGAGGGTTTGTATATGAATTGAGTTTTACGACTTCAAAAGACATGCGGGGGGTGGTATTTGATTTTGCGCATGATAATCAACTAAAGACCCTGCAACTGAGTCGCAAGACAAAAAACCTCGAAAACCTTTTTACAGAACTCACCCGGGGGGAGAAGGTTTAATCTTCAAGCTGAAAATCAATGGTAGTGACCACCCGGACCTTCTTGATTTGAGGGGTATTCGCATCCCGGTTGGAAATTGAGAACAGCCCCTGCCGCGCTACACGAATCTGACCTACCTCTGAATTTGAATCGCGCGCAAATTTCTCGGCCACTTCCCGGGCATTTTTTGTCGCTTCCTCAATCATTTCCGGTTTTAGGGTATTCAGACCTGTAAAGATATATTCTATGGGCTCCCATTCGTTTTTAGACCCCATAAGAATTCCCCTGGAGAGCAGGTTCAGGGATTCGGTCAATGCGGTTTGTAACTTGGGGACATCGGTTGTGCGCAAGGTAATTTCGGATTTGGCCATATAGCGGTACCTGTTGTTTGTGGCCCCGGAATTATAAGGGTTCGCCTGAACGTCATTAATATTCACCGGACCGCGTGTCATCTCCTCTGCACTAAAACCCTGCTGGCTAAAAAAAGTGCTTACCGTCTGGTTTTGTGCCTCAATCCGCCCCCTGAGCTCCTCCAGGTCATTTCCTGTCAGTGTGATATTGATAGGCCAGACAGCAAGGTCCGCGGCCACTTCCCGCTCAGACAAGCCTTTTACCGTCACATACCTGTCGTATTCTTTAGCATTTACTTGTAGGTTTCCTATGAAATACCCTGCGACTACTAAACCAATAGAAAGGAGGAGTGCTGAAACCCAGTAGGTGTTTTTCATAAATTGATCTTTGGTGTATTAATAACCTCCCGGACATCCCCGGGCTATTTTATATACGGATCAGATAAGGATCCCGGATTACGGTCTGGAGGATATTGATTCCTTTGGCTTTACTTTTCACTCCAGTTCAGCGTACTCGATTCTCTCACTGATTTCGGGAATGTTTCCGGCATAGGATTTTCCGCGCAGTTTTGCCACGGTATGGGCGTCCAGGGCTTCTTCCGGATAGGAGTGGATCAGTCCCTGCAGGGCTTTCTGATCCAGGGTATCCCTTAGAGGATCCAACCAGCGGTCTGCGAGTTCCTCCGGGAGTATCAGCGGCATTCGGGGACCCGCGAGTTTAGGATTGTTATGGATTCGGGCCATAAACGGATTGCCTTCCGTGGTTACAATACTGAAGGTTGTCAGCAACTCACCGGTTTCAGGGTCCACCCAGTCGTTAAAGAGTCCCGCAAGAACCATGGGATTTCCGTCCTTCCTGTAAATAAAATAGGGATACGTTTTGCTTTTATGGTGGTGATGCTCATAGAAGCCGTCTATATAAATGAGGCAGCGGTTGTTTTTTGCCGCCATCCTAAAGGAAGGCTTTTCAAAGATGGTTTCCCCCCGGGCGTTCAGTGTTTTATTCCAAAGGCCCATAGCCTGCCTTTTGTCCTTCACCCAATGGGGAATAAGGCCCCAGGTAGCTACCGACGGAAATTCCGGGTCGGCATCGGTATAGATAAGCATCCTTGGGTGACTGAATCCGGAGGCGTGATACAGGGGCAGGTCGGTAAATGGCAGCAACTCCTCCCGAATTTGTTCAGCCGCCTCGTAATCCCCGCGCCGTATCGCGCGCTTCATCTGTGTTTCCAGGCTTGTTTTAATGTCGTAGCACATGGGCTTTGAATAAAGCGCAATTCGTTCGCAGGGGGTACCCCCCACATTTAATTTACTTATTCATCATGCAACAGGCCAGCAGCAAACCGGAAATCCCCTCAGGGATTGCCCTGATTCTTCAGTTCAGCCCTGCGCATGGGCATACCATCAATTAACGACCAAAGCTCCTCCAGGGGCACCGCCGAGGTCGAACGGTACTTTACGCCCCCATCAAGACCAATTAATTCCAAGCCAAAACCCTTTTCCAGGTTTTGGCTTGCTTCCCGCAAGGGAACGTCATCCTGCCAGCTCTCTCCAGGCAACCCGCGGGATACCTGTTGATCCATAATAGTATATATTACAAGTTTACGTGCACCAACCGCTTTTTCCTCCTTAAGGAGGGCTTCCTCCATTTTTTGGTACTGCGGGTGCATCAGGCTATCTGTATAAAGCAGAAGTACCCGGTTTTGCCATCTTAGCGGCCGCAGGTCCTGAGCGCGCCCAAAACCCGAAAAAAGAAAACTGAGTACCATACATACGAAAACATAACGCATGTCCTAAAAATACAAAGGAAGTTCGAAATACAAGACCGCCCCAG
>Ga0272441_10003053_pt1 | contig 32707 bp, 26 predicted proteins | sample SSMProp6N_FD_193582 | JGI IMG/M metagenome (GOLD analysis project Ga0272441, IMG submission 193582) | Marine sediment archaeal communities from Little Sippewissett salt marsh, Falmouth, MA, United States - SSM-Prop-6N | ecosystem: Environmental > Aquatic > Marine > Wetlands > Sediment ... | reverse complement strand
TGTTTGCATATGTTTAAAGAAACGAAATGTTTTTTTAAAGATGAGCAATACTGTTTTACCTCCCGAATCAGAAGATCCGCTGTTTTCGTATCAAGGGATACCGCCTGAGGGTATGGGAGAAAAACGGCTATAGAGCATATGCAATTTTTCTTTATTGCATATGGTTCAGCCTGTGAATTGGAAACCCGGGACATGACATCAGCTGACCTGGGTTATTTGAAAGAAGAGCGGCTTCAGAGATTAAGAAGGGAAATAGGGATGTCGGGGCAATGTCCAAAGCGATGATCCCTGGAAAGAAAACCCTTGAATCCTTGAATCCTTGGGTCCTTGGACCCTCTTCGACAACTAGGTTGGAGAAGAACCTAAAATCTTAACACCAAGGCCTTCCCCTGCAGGGAGGGCGGAATAATTTTTGTTTTGAAAGGAGAGGGACAATGAAATCATCAAATTTTCTTTTTACCTCTGAATCGGTTACAGAGGGTCACCCTGATAAGGTGGCGGATCAGATTTCCGACAATATCCTGGACAGGATACTGGAGTATGACTTAAAGGCAAGGGTTGCATGTGAGACACTTGTTACGACGGGAATGGCTATAATCGCAGGGGAGATCACCACGGACGCTTACGTGGACATGCCTGATGTGGTCAGGGAAACCATCAAAGGTATCGGCTACAAGAATTCTTCCATGGGTTTTGACTGGGAGACATGCGCGGTTTTATCCACGATCGACAAGCAATCCCCCGACATTGCCCAGGGGGTCAACGAAGGAAACGGTCTTTTCAAGGAACAGGGCGCAGGCGATCAGGGTCTTATGTTCGGATATGCCTGTAATGACACGGAAAGCCTCATGCCGATGCCGATATACCTTGCCCACGGATTGACCAGAAAACTTGCCCATGTCCGTAAATCCGGGCAGCTTCCCTGGCTGAGGCCGGACGGAAAATCCCAGGTGACCGTGGAATATGCAGACGGCAGGCCTGTTAGGGTCCATACCGTGGTAATCGCTGCCCAGCATAGCCCTGAGGTCGATTACGATACGCTAAAAGAGGCGATAATCGAGGAGGTCATAAGGGATGTGATACCTGAGCATATGCTCGATAAGGGCACCCAGTATTTTATCAATACCACGGGCCGCTTCGTCGTGGGCGGGCCCCTGGGAGACTGCGGGCTGACCGGCCGAAAGATCATAATGGATACTTACGGCGGCTTCGGCTACCACGGCGGCGGCGCGTTTTCAGGCAAAGACCCCTCCAAGGTGGACCGCAGCGCCTCCTATATGTGCCGCTACATTGCAAAGAACATTGTAGCGGCGGGTCTGGCCGAGAAATGTGAGATACAGGTCGCCTACACGATCGGTCGTGCGGAACCCGTTTCGGTCCTTGTCGGTGCATACAGCACGGGGGTCGTCTCCAGCCAGGAGCTGACGGAGATAGTTAAAAAGGAATTCGATCTGAGACCGGCGGCTATTATAGAGACGCTCGACCTGCTGAGACCCATCTACGGCAGGACGACCAATTACGGCCATTTCGGAAGGGAGCTCCCTGAATTCACATGGGAAAAGACCGACATGGCCGATACCCTGAAAAAGGCGGTTAAGTAATTTAAGAAAAGAAATCAGAATATAAAAGGAGATAAAAGAGCTGAAATGGACTATGATATCAAAGATATAAATCTTTCCTCAAAGGGCCGTTTGAGAATCGAGTGGGCCGAAAAGAGTATGGCCGTGCTGAAGACCATAAGGGTGCGCTTTGAAAAGGAAAGGCCTCTTCAGGGAATCAGGCTTTCCGCATGCCTGCATGTGACCACTGAGACAGCGGCACTCTTAAAGACACTCAAGGCGGGCGGCGCCGACGTGGTGGTATGTGCCTCAAATCCGCTTTCGACACAGGATGACGTGGCAGCATCCCTTGTGGCCGACAGCGAGATCCCCGTGTTTGCCATAAAGGGGGAGGACCATGCAACATACTACAGCCACATCCTGTCCGCCCTAAAGCACAGGCCCGCCATCACAATGGATGACGGCGCCGATCTCGTGAGTTCCCTTCACTTTATAGCCCTTGAAAAATGGGACGAGCTTGAGCCCTCTGTGAGCCGGTGGGGCAAGGGACTTTCAGAGGAGGAACGAAAGACCTTCCTCGCGAATGTGGTGGGAGGCACCGAGGAGACCACCACCGGTGTGATCAGGCTCAGGAGCATGGAAAAGGACGGGGTGCTTCAGTTCCCGGTCATCTCGGTGAACGACGCTGATACCAAACACCTGTTTGACAACAGATACGGCACCGGTCAGAGCACAGTGGACGGCATGATAAGGGCCACGAACAGGCTTGTGGCCGGAAGCACCTTCGTCGTGAGCGGATACGGCTGGTGCGGCAGGGGGGTTGCCACCCGCGCAAAGGGGCATGGCGCGCATGTGATCGTCTGCGAGGTGGATCCCTTGAGGGCGCTTGAGGCTGTCATGGACGGTTTTCAGGTGATGCCGATAAAGAAGGCGGCTTGCCTGGGGGATTTTTTCTGCACGCTCACCGGCGACATAAACGTTATAAGGATGGAGCACTTCAGGGATATGAAAGACGGCGCCATAGTCGCCAATTCAGGCCACTTTGATGTGGAGCTGGATCTTAAATGCCTTGCTGATGAAGCGGTTGAGCGAAGGACGATCAGGGATTTTGTCGAGGAGTTTACCCTTGAAAGCGGAAACAGGATCTATGTGCTGGGTGAAGGAAGACTGATAAACCTGGCGGCCGCCGAGGGGCACCCCTCGAGCGTCATGGATATGAGTTTCGCCAATCAGGCCCTTTCAGCCGAGCATATGGCAAAAAACAGCGGCACCCTTGAAAAGATGGTATATCCCGTTCCGGAGGAGATCGATAAGGAAATCGCAAGACTCAAGCTGGAATCGATGGGGGTGGAGATAGACACACTTACCGAGGAGCAGAAACACTACCTTTCCTCATGGGAGATGGGTACCTGATATCAAGGAAAACCGGTCCATATAACCGGGTATGAACTTCGATAAAAAGGGCCCGGGCAAGTTTTGCCCGGGCCATATCTTTTGCCGCTCTGACAGGTAAATCTGAAACCTGCTTTTTTTAGTTGCGGCTATTTCTCAAAATTTTCTATATCTTCGACATACCCTTCTAAGTCTTTTTCTATCAGAAAACGGGTAATCATCTCACTGGCCTTTTCCGCGGTATCCACCGTAAATATCCCGTTTTCATTTTTTCCGGCGATCTTTTTGCTGTTTTCAACTATCGCCTCAAGTGCCCTTGGTGTTATTTCTATGTTCGCCCTTATGGTCAACGTCTCTATCTCATCAAACATCTCTTCTCCTTTCCTGAAAAACTCATCACATCTTTAAGACAATATTTTGTGCTCAGACAATAGCAAAAGAGGTCTTTACCTTCAATCGAATTCATAATGGTATGCCCGCGCCCTTGAGCGCGAGGCGTTTCATATTCCAGAAGCCTTGCAGTCTGAGTTCAAGGGGTCCCAGCACCTTGATCGCCCTTGATATGAACAGATGGTAGCCGTCAATATGGAAATATCTGAAATTGCAGGCATTGGAAGGGGCTTGATGGTGCGCCTCGATTTCCTTTACTATCCCGACGCAACACCCTGCGGGCCTGTAATGCATGAGTTTAAAGGTCACATCCCTGATGCCCCTTTCATCCATATATCTTTTTGCCGAAGCAGATATCTTCACGGCCATGGCTTTACTCCTGAACTTAACGGTAGTGTGCTGAAAAGACAATATTTGCCGGCCTGACCATCCCGATTCTTATTGGTGAATCACGGATAAGGGCCGTTCAAATAATCTAATGATAATAGATTGAATATCAACCCGATTTTCACATTTTGCAGTTTTTCCAAACAGCAGGTAACCAGTAACAAGGCCTGTTGCTCCGGCGCCGGCACCCTTTTCCCCGGCCTTATCTATTTGTTTGGGAGAAGTGACCGCATCCCTCCGGCTTTTGGAAGCAAAGTATGAACTGAAAGGGCATCCGGGAGTAAAGCCGGGTCTGCGGCCACTGTATCTGCCTGTGGTATTTTTTTTTGAGATAAGGCCTCAGAAAAGGGACCCTGTGCCTCCGCCTGTCTTCAGACAGTGATGCTGAAAACCATTAGCGATTACATTTACCTGCTCTTAACCCTTTTCAGCCTGTCCTTCAAACCGGTCAGAAGGTAGATCTTCCCGCAATAACCAGTAACGAGTAACCAGTAACGAACAGCAACGTCTGTTGCAGGTTTTTCACTTGACTCATTGTGAGTTATTCCCTATCGTGGGTGCATGACAGCGAATACGCTGTAAAAACATCTACTTATATTGTCTGGGAACCGGTTTCTTGCAATTTATCCGAGCCTTCAGTCCATGAGCATAAAAAAAATCCTCATCTTTGCCCCGGCCCTGGTTATATTTTTTCTGCTGCAGTCCTATTTCTGGGTCCCCACCTACGAGCAGCAGACAAGGGGAAATCCTGAAAGACTCAGGGAGTACATTGCCGCGTCCATAGGCGATGCCAGCATGCTGAACCCGATCCTTTCGGCTGACACATCAAGCAGCGAGATAGAATCGATGGTCTTTGAGGGGCTTCTTGACCGTGATGAGAATCTTCGTTTCAGGGGCCGTCTTGCCAGGTCATGGGAGATTTTTGAGGAGGCCTATTTCTATGTAAACAGTTCCGCCCGGATTCCCGGGCTTGGTACGGCCGGGGTCCATGAGGTGGCTGATCTTATAAGGAATGCAGGGAAAGGCAGGGCCGTGGATGCCTCCTTGAGGGAAAGCCTTGAACATATAAAGGAGATCGAGGTGATTCCCCCCAGGCGGTTTTCACGCACCATAAAGGAAGGCGCTCAGGGGAGTGAGCGCGGACAAAGGGATATCACAGTAGAGGTAAACGCGCCTTCCAGGATAAGACTCACGCTTGACCGGGTGGACCAGGATCTTTTTGAAAACCTCACCCGTGTGCTCGGCACGGATTATTTTTCCTCATTTGATGCGGCTGTCTATGTAAGCGGTGAGACTGGATCGGAGGCGTCCCTTTCAAGCTATGCGCGGAGACTTATTCCTGCCACGGAACACAACCCAGTGATAATTTTTCACCTGCGGCCGGGTGTCAGATTCCACGACGGAGAAGCCTTTGACGCGACAGACGTGAAGTTTACCTACGAAGCGATCGTGAACCCCGCAAATCTTTCCCCCAGGATAGCCGATTACGAACCTGTGAAGGCGGTTGAGGTCATAGATCCGATGACCGTCAGGATCGTTTACAAGAGGCTTTATTCCCCTGCCCTTGGTACGTGGGGCATGGGCATTCTTCCTGAGCACCTTTTAAACGGGGAGGCGCTCGGAAAAGAGGCCTTAAGCCTCGGCAAGGATCCCGGCAGCTTTACCATGAGGCAGAGCGGATTCAGCAGAAACCCTGTGGGCTGCGGACCTTTTGTCTTCAGGCAGTGGAAATCGGATCAGTATATAATGCTTGAGCGTTTTGAGGACTACTGGGAAGGCCCGGCGAATTACAGGCGTTACACCTACAGGATCATTCCCGATCTGCTTACCCAGGAGATGGAATTTTATGCCGGGACCATCGACAGTTACGGGGTACAGCCTCACCAGGTAAGGCGCCTCAGGGAAGACGCGCGTTTCCAGTCCTTTTCAGGGACCTCGTTTGGTTACAGCTACATAGGCTACAACATGAGGAGAAAGCCGTTCGATGATCCGAGGGTAAGAAGGGCCCTGGGCATGGCAATAGACGTAAACAAGATAATCGATTATGTGCTGTACGGTCAGGGCGAAAAGATCACAGGCCCTTTTGCCAAACAGACGGAATTCTACAACAGGGATATCAAGGCCCTTCCCTATGACCCGGATGCGGCACTCAGACTTCTGGAGGAGGCGGGCTGGAAGAAAAACAGTGAGGGGTGGCTTGAAAAGGATGGCAGGAGGTTTCAGTTCACCCTCATTACCAACAGCGGAAACGACGTGAGAAAGGCGATTCTGGCCATTGCCCAGGACGCATGGAAGAAGATAGGAATAGACGTGCGCACGGATCTTCTGGAGTGGTCCGTGTTCCTGCAGGAGCGGGTCAATAAGGGCGATTTTGACGCCCTGGTGCTCGGCTGGGTCATGGGAATAGACCCTGATCTCTACCAGATATGGCACTCAAGCCAGACAAACCCGCACCAGCTAAATTTCGTGGGCTTCAGCGACAGGGAGGCCGACGAGCTTATAATAAAGATAAGGCAGGAGTATGACCACAAAAGGCAGAAACAGTACTGCAACAGGCTCCATGAAATAATAGCGCGTGAGCAGCCCTATACATTTCTCTATGTGGGCAAATGGACGGCCGTCCTGGACAAGCGGATAGTAATAAAAGACTCGGACCGGCAGGGGGATACGGTCTACAGGAAGATTACCCCCACAAAGACCGGCAGCTACACCTTCTATTTCAACAAATGGATAAAGCTGCCGGAGGCGCCCCGGTTTCAGGCGGAAGGATAAGTGCATGGTCTCCTTTATCGGAAAAAGCATAATTCAAAAGGTAATCACACTGTTTTTCGTGTCGATCGTATCCTTTCTGATCATTCACCTGGCACCCGGTTCCCCCAGCCAGGTGGACCCGATGAATCCCAAATTCACCCCTGAGATGGTGGAGCGTTTCAGGGCCGAGTTTCACCTGGATGAACCGCTTCATGTCCAGTACCTGCTGTTTTACAAGGACCTGTTTACCGGTAAGACGATCTCCTGGAGGGACAACCGGTCCGTGCTCATGAAGATATGGGAGCGCTTCCTTAACAGCCTGCCTCTCTTTATAGTGGGAACCATACTGACATGGACCCTGTCTTTCCCTGTCGGCATAAGATCGGCCATAGGCCGGGGGGGAGTGTATGACAGAAGCGCCACCTTCATATCCTATCTCCTTATATCGATCCCCGGATTTTTCTTCGCCTACATACTCATCATTCTTGTGGTGACCCGCTTTCACGTTCCCGTCATAGGCATGGAGACCTTCGGAACAGGCGCCGTCTCAACCGTCCAGATGGTAATGGACAGGATATGGCACCTCCTTCTTCCGTCTGTGCTCGGCGCAACCGGTGGAATAGCGGTCCTTTCACGCTACGTGAGAAGTCAGATGCTGGAGGTGGAGGGACAGGATTATGTCAGGACGGCAAGGGCAAAGGGCCTTACCCCTGAACAGGTACATTACAGGCATGCCTTGAGAAACGCGCTGCTTCCCTTTGTGACCATGTTCGGGCTCATCCTGCCGGGCCTCATAGGGGGATCCGTTATCATAGAGTCGATTTTTTCATGGCCCGGTATGGGTCGGATGGCATATGAGGCGATACTGGCAAGGGATTATCCCGTGATACTCACGGTCAATTTTATCTCGGCGGTGCTGGTTCTTGCAGGCACCTTTATCTCGGATCTCCTATATATGGTGGTCGATCCAAGGATCAGGCTCTAAAGGACCGGTATGGAAAGACAGTTTGCATCTTCAGATATGTTTGTAGAAGCACCGGACGCGCCCCGGAAGACGAGGCTCGAGATCTTCTGGCGTCTCTTCAGGAAAAACCGTCTTGCCATGTTCGGGCTTGTCATCTTTATACTCTTTTTTTTCACCGCCCTTATCGGGCTTCTCCTTACCTCGGGCCAGGACCCGTTCTTCGACCCCGCCCAGGTCAGGCTGCAGGAAAAACTGCGGCCCCCTCTTTCAAGTCCCAACCTGGACTCTCTCAGGCCGGATGAGGTCCCGCGGCTCGGGATATATCTTTTCGGAACGGATGACCTTGGAAGGGACGTTTTTTCAAGGATGCTTCAGGGAGCCTGGGTCTCTTTGACCGTAGGTTTTGTGGCGGTCGGAATATCGGTTCTGGTTGGAATCTTTCTGGGGGGGGTGGCAGGCTGGTTCGGGGAAAAAAGGATCGGCATGATCCGGATACTATTTGCCATACTTGTTCTGACAGGCGCGGTACTGGCGGCTTCAGGGGCCTATCTGAGCTTTTTCTGGTTTCTGTCAGGGGCGTTTCTGTGCCTTATCTTCCTTTACGGCACAAGGGGTCGTGATATTTTTTTGCTGGGCAGTATTTCCGTGGACAACCTTATCATGCGGCTTGTGGACATCATGCTCTGCTTTCCCAGTTTTTTCCTGATTCTCACTGTCGTAGCCCTTCTGCCTGCAAGCATTTACAACATAATGATAGTCATAGGGCTTACAAGCTGGATGGGAACCACCAGGTTTGTTAGGGCCGAGTTTCTCTCCTTAAGGGAGCAGGATTTCGTCACCGCCGCAAAGGCCCTGGGCGTGGGTGATTTCCGCATAATCTTCAGGCACATGATGCCTAACGCGATCGCCCCCGTGCTCGTATCGGCCACTATCGGGATTGCCACGGCCATACTAACGGAGGCGGGACTGAGCTTTCTCGGCTTCGGGGTGCCTCCTCCGTATGCCACATGGGGGAATATCCTGTCCGACGGCAAGCGCTTTATATTTGACGCCCCATGGATTACCTTTATCCCAGGCATAGCGATCCTCATAGTAGTGCTCTGCTTCAACCTTTTCGGTGAGGGGCTGAGGGACGCGCTCAATCCGAAGCTTAGGGAAAGAGGGTAGGAGAAGTGAGCTGGAGTTGTAAGTGCCTAAAGTTAATAAAGTGCCTAAAATGAGGTGGAGTTATAGGCGCTGTCAAAGTGAACTGAAGCAGGTGATAAGAGGGTGATTCGTGATGGAAGAGAACAGAGAATTTGCCCGGAGGCTTGAGAAGAGGACCCTTGATTTTTCGGTTCGTATTATAAGGCTTTCTTCGCAGCTGCCCAAAACAACAGAAGGCAAGGTTGTGCGGAACCAGCTTACAAAGGCAGGTACTTCAATCGGGGCAAATTACCGCGAAAGCAACAGGGCAAGAAGCAGGGCGGATTTTAAAAACAAGATCCGGATTTGCGAAGGTGAGGCAGCCGAAACCCAATACTGGCTTGAAATTTTGATGCAGATGGAATGGCTGCCAAAGGATCGTGTACTGAGCGAATATGATGAAAGCTGTGAGCTTCTGGCGCTTTTTTCAACCATCGCTAAAAACATAAAATAAGAACCAGACTTAATTACAGAATAGTGGAGCGAAGCGACTCCACAACTTTAGTCACTTTATTAAATTCCAACTTTAGGCACTTTTCATATGCCTCCACTTTTATCCATAAAGGACCTCAAGGTCTATTTCCGGGGCGACGGGAAGGTCTCACGCGCGGTCGACGGGGTGAGCTATGACGTGATGCCGGGAGAGACCGTCTGCGTGGTGGGAGAGAGCGGGTGCGGAAAGACCGTGACCGCCCTGACGGTGCTGGGGCTCATTGATCAGCCGCCCGGTGAAATCGCGGGCGGAAAAATCCTTTTCAAGGGTGAAAATCTCCTTGAACTGAATGAAGAGAAGATGCGGGCGGTAAGGGGCAACCATATCGCCATGGTCTTTCAGGAGCCTCTTACCTCGCTCAACCCGGTATTTACCATAGGTGATCAGATAAAAGAAGCGATACTGATACATGAAAGGGTCGGGCCGGATGAGCTTACAGACAGGTGCATAAAGCTTTTAACGGATGTGGGAGTCCCTTCGGCAGGGGAGCGGCTCAATGATTATCCCCATCAGATGAGCGGCGGGCAGAGGCAGCGCGTGATGATAGCCATGGCCCTTGCGTGCAACCCCGACCTGATCATAGCAGATGAGCCCACTACCGCACTCGATGTGACCATACAGGCCCAGATCCTCAGACTTCTGGGTTCCATTCAGGAAAAGGGTGAAAGATCCGTGCTCTACATAACCCACGACCTGGGCGTTGTGGCAAACATCGCTCAAAGGGTCTATGTCATGTACGCGGGGGTAATAGTGGAGCAGGGTCTGACAGCCCATATATTTAACAGCCCTGCGCATCCCTACACGCGGGGACTCCTTGCCTCCCTTCCGGTTCGCTCAAAAAGGGGAGAAAGACTTCACAGCATCCCGGGAAGCGTCCCCGACCCGGCTTACAAACCCGCGGGCTGCCCGTTTCACCCCAGGTGCGGTTTTGCGCAAAATTCCTGCCAAGAGCACTTTCCCCTGATGTGCGACTACGGGGAAGGGCATCTGAGCCGCTGCCCGGTGCTCTATGAGAAAGACCGTTGAGTATGGCGGATGCGTCATTGAAAAGGATAACAAAATGACAGATGTTGAGACATATGACACTGCCCTTACCGTAAGGGGTCTTAAGAAATATTTTCCCGTAAAAAGGGGTTTTTTCAAACGGGTCTCAGGCCTTGTCAAGGCGGTCGACGGTGTTGATTTTGATATAGAAAAAGGCCGGACCCTGAGCCTTGTGGGTGAAAGCGGCTGTGGAAAGACCACTGTCGCAAAGCTGATCCTCAGGCTGCTTGAATCTGATCAGGGCCGGATAATTTACAGGGGAAGCGACATAGGAGTACTTTCTCAAAAAGAGCTCAGGCCCTACAGAAAAGAGATCCAGATCGTGTTCCAGGACCCCTACGGGTCGCTTAATCCGAGAATGACCATCGGGCAAACAATCGAGGAGGGGCTCAGAACCACCGGGACGGCCAAAAATAAAAGGCAGGCAAGGGTCGGGGAGCTTCTGGAAATGGTGGGTCTTTCTCCTGACACGGCCGGTCGCTATCCACACGAGTTCAGCGGGGGCCAGCGCCAGCGTGCGGGGGTCGCAAGGGCCCTGAGCGTGGAACCAGCGCTCCTTATCTGTGATGAACCTGTGTCCGCGCTCGATGTGTCCATACAGGCCCAGATCATAAACCTTCTGGCCGATCTCCAGTCCAGTCTGGGCCTGAGCTATCTATTTATATCCCATGACCTGAATGTGGTGGGATATCTGAGTGATGCGGTAGCCGTCATGTACCTGGGCCATATAGTGGAGTATGCGCCGTCGGAGGAGCTTTTTGAAAACCCTCTGCATCCTTATACCCTGGCGCTTCTTGCCTCTGTGCCTGAACCGGTGCCGGGAAAGGGCCTGGCTGAAGGATCCCTTGAAGGGGAGGTGCCCAGCCCCCTTGATCCCCCTCCCGGCTGCAAGTTCCAGACAAGATGCCCGCTGGTGGAGAAAAGATGCATGAAAGAAGAAATCCCCTTTTATCCGGCTGGTGAGGGGCATCTGGTCAGGTGCTGGAAGGTGGCGGAATCTCGAGATTCATGATCTTACCGCCAGTTTTCCCTTGACTTTTTTTGTAAAATGGATAGATATCTATTACTTGTTTTGCTGGGGGATAGTCCAGCGGCAGGACGACGGGTTCTGGCCCCGTTAACCAAGGTTCGAATCCTTGTCCCCCAGCCATTTTTTTCAGGTCCCATCGTCTAGCGGTCTAGGATGCCGGCCTCTCACGCCGGTGACACGGGTTCGAGTCCCGTTGGGACTACCAGAGATATCAAGGGGTTGCGGTTATCTTCGCAACCCCTTTTATTTGGGCTTCAGTTTTTCCAGCCATATTTCCAACTTCAAGGGATGCAATAGGATACAACACCAGCAAGCTGATGAAAATCTCAGAAAAAGAATATCGTTTTTGTCAGCTAAAACAAAAAGCTTTGCGTCCCATAAAGATTGTCGATCCAATGCATCACCTCAACGTTACTGATTTTTCCCGGATACCGCTGGGTGGTTGTCGAATTCGAATGGCGTAACATCACTTTTGATACGATTTCAAGCGGTGTGCCGGATCGAGATGCATATGTGGCAGCGTGCCTGCGCAGATCGTGCGGTTTGACATGAACGCCGACTATCTCCCCTGCCTTTTTCACGATCAGTCTGGCGGCAGCACAGGTTATCGGGAAAATTCTATCATCAGGCTTGATCCTGTTTTCTCGAATTTGGGGTCCTAAAAATGATTTCGTTAACTACGTCCTTTTCAAGGATTTTGGATGTTGGGGTCATGGTAGTTTTTGACGGAGACTTGCTCGGTAGAATCGTTTCATCGTTGCAACTCCTTTCCCCCTCCACGGTCCTGCTCCGGAGAAAAAGGGGCAGGGGGAATACGATTTAAGTTATTACGATGCGTAGGCGCCCGCTTTCAGGGATTTTTGAAGTTCTTCCACCGGGCCGTAATCGAGCGTATCGGTCCAGCCGACCACCTTGGCGGTCTTTGGAGCCGGATTTTCCGGCTTCAACTGTTTCCGAGCTTTTACCGGACCGAGCCTGGCGAGAACATCGATCTTATATGATTCTGCAGCAAAAATGCACGCATTAAGAAAGAAATCGGCCGCAACAAACAGTAGCGACTTCTTAGACATAAAGTCCTTAAACATGATTAGCCTCCTTTAATATTCGATTTACATCATGAACTAAAAAAACGTTACTGGGGTCGCCACTTCCGGTCAAAAGGCTATTTTGTGTGAGCACCGTAGGCCTTGATGAAAACCAGATTAGAAAATATGCAAGGTGGCAACTGCACAGAGATCAAAAGCTTGACCAAATGAGTTTATGGTTATTGCTTTAAGACAACTTATTGAATTTCTAAAAATGTAGTAATCTTGATAAAAATATTATAAAATCAAAACATTGGCTAGACAAACAAAGCTTTTTGGGGAAACAAACTAACCCCCACGATATTGTTTAGCGTGCATTTAAGAGCCCTCTTAATTCCCAATGCGGGAAGCTTAAAGCTCTTCAATTTATTGATCAAGATGCCGACAGTTGAGAAATAGACAATTCATTTGTTGAAGTGCAAACTCTCCGAAAGGTTGGATCGAAAAGCATAGATCCCAAATCAGTTTGAGCCTTTTAAGGTAACAAGGCACCAAGCGACCTTATTAGTATGAGAGCTTTTTCTTTTTAGAAGGCAGGCATCTTTGGTTTCAGGCATTGGGGGAGGATATTTAGATGGATCGAAGGCCAACTTATGAAGAACTGGAACATAGGGTTAACAGCCTCGAACAGGAAGCCCTTGAGCATGAGCGAGTTATAGAGGCCCAAAATGAGGGCAAGCAATTCAGCAAGAGTCTGTTAGATTATATTCCGAATCCTTTCCTGGTCATAAATACCGACACTTCCATAGAATATGTGAACCCGGCATTGACAGAACTGACAGGATTTTCCGAAAAAAGGCTTCTTGGACTAAAAGCCCCTTACCCATGGTGGACCGAAGAGACGTTTCATAAAACCCGGAAAGATTTTGGAAAAGTCATTCATCAAGGAGCAAGGCAGGTCGAAGAGGTGTTCAAAAAGAAGACAGGGGAGCTTTTCTGGGTTGAGATATCATCGGAGCCGGTATTCCTTAATGATGAATTCCGGCAACATCTCGTAAGCTGGATTGATGTCACCAAACGCAAGAAGGCCGAAGAGGCTTTGCAGAAGAATGGAGAAAAATACCTGTCTCTTGTGGAGTCTACCGGTGATTCCATATACCTGATAGGTGAAGATCTCACCTATCTGTTCATGAACCAAAGTCATCTGTTGCGGTATGGTAAGGAAGCGGGAGAAATCATCGGCAGAAATTACGCAGAGTTTCACTCTGAAAATGAGACCCGGGACTTTGCAAACAAAATAAAAGCGGTTTTCGATACCGGCAGATTACTATCATACGATTACGAAAGCGAAAGAGACGGAGAGTATTACCTCCGATCCTTGAACCCTGTAAAAGGACCGGATGGAAAAATCAGCGCCGTAACAATAATTTCAAGAAGTATTACAGAGAGAAAGAAAGCGGAGGAAGAATTAAAGAAATCCAAAAAAAAATTACAGTATCTTTCTTCCCAACTTATTAAAGCCCAGGAAGAAGAAAGAAAGCGAATTTCTCTGGAACTGCATGATGAGATGGGACAGTCTTTAACAGCGATCGGGCTCACCATAGATCAAATCGAAGAAGCACTTCCCTCAGACCTTGATCCCAAAATAGGAAATCGATTGGCGGATATAAAGTCTATTGCCTTGAAATCGGTGGATCAGCTAAGTGAATTGTGTCTTGCCTTGCGCCCTTCCATGTTGGACGACATCGGTCTGATACCGACATTGCGATGGCACATCAGCAAAGAAGGCAGAAGGGCAGAATTGGAAATCAAACTTGAAATTATAGATATGGATGAGAGGCTGGGTCAGGAAATTGAAACGGTTATTTTCAGGATTTTCCAGGAAGCCTTAAATAACATCATTAAACACGCGGACGCAAAACAGGTGATCCTCCGTATTGAACGAAAGCAGGGGTCCATTACATTTTCTATTAAAGACGACGGGAAAGGCTTTGATATACATAAGGCGCTAACGGATCAGCAGGATGGCAGTATCGGTCTTATAGGCATGCAGGAAAGGGCTAATATAATAGGGGGAAACCTGCGTATTACGTCACGTAAGGGGCATGGAACCCGGATTTTAGTAGAAATACCGGAAGAGATTGACGATGGGGGGCTGGAATGGAAAAGATAACTGTACTGCTGGCCGAAGATCACACCATTGTTCGCGAGGGTCTTCGCTCCCTTCTGGAGAAGGAAATCGGAATAGAAGTAGTCGGTGAGGCTGAGGATGGAAGAGAAGCAATAAAAAAGGCTGAAGCGTTGCAGCCCGACATTGCGGTAATGGATATCACCATGCCCGGCCTCAATGGCCTGGAGGCGACCCGGCAGCTGAAGAAAAGTTTTCCTGAAATGAAAATTATAATTCTGACGATGCATGCTAACGAAGAGTACGTGCTGCATTCCCTGCAGGCCGGCGCTTCAGGGTACCTGGTGAAGAAAGCGGCGCCGGCTGAATTAATCTCGGCGATACAGGCCGTTTACAGGGGAGGTTCCTTTCTGAGCCCTTCCATATCCAAAACCGTAATCGATGAGTACATCCGGAAAGCCGAGCGAATATCGGAGATCGACGGAATCCATGAAAAACTGACCAATCGTGAGAGGGAAGTGCTTCAGTTGATTTCCGAGGGGCGCAAACCCCGGGAAATTGCTGGACTTTTGTATATCAGCATAAAAACGGTTGAAACTCATAGGGCCCACATCATGGATAAACTGGATATTCATAGTACGGCAGATCTGACCCAATACGCCATCCGTAAGGGAATCATAAGCTCTGACACCTAGCCATAAGGTCATTCACCCTTTACCCCTTTCTTCTTTAGATTTTTCCCCTCATAGCCAGCATTGAAATTCATGTTTCCAATATCCGATTCTTCACTTTCCCCATTCTTTAATCACCAATCGTAATTATTGATACATAATTATCGTTGACTCCTACATGTAAAAGCTAATGGAAATCAGGGTTTTTTTCTGAAAAATCAGGGTTTCACCGATACACATCCCCAATCAACACCTCTATATTTAATACTAAAAAATTGGTGATCACCAATCAACAGTCATAACAAAGGAAGTTATCATGAAGATGATTAAATTGCTCCTTGTCGACGACAACGTAAAATTTTTGGATTTCGCAAAAGAGATCCTGTGTGTTGAAAAAGATATAGAGATCATCGGAGAGGCAAAAAATGGGGAAGAAGCCATATTGAAAACCAAAGAACTCAAGCCGGATATCGTGTTGATGGACATGAGGATGCCGAAATTGAACGGATTGGATGCGACCGGCATAATTAAGCAAAAAATGCCGGATGTCGCAGTTATCATTCTCACCATTTACGATATTGATGAGTACAGAGAAGCGGCAATAATAAAGGGCGCTTCCGGTTTTGTTGTAAAGAAGCGCATGAAAACAGAGTTAATGCCGGCGATTAGGAAGAGTTTTGAATCGCGAAATGTTTAGACTGCGAGAAAATCACGGGTGTTGAGTGGTCAACTAAATCGGAACAGAGGCTTAAAGAGGCGCAGGATAGGAGAAACTCATTCAACTACTCAATTCAGGAACGGAAAGGCGGCGAAAAGATGAGAACAAAGGGTATATTTATCTTGGTGACGGGTTTAATCCTGATCATTCTGATCTCCAATCCGCTGTGGGCGCAAGAGGGTAAGCTGAAGGTTGGTCTATTGGCCCCCGTGACAGGTCCTATGAATCCCGACTGGGGCAAGAAACAGGTCATAGGACTGGATATGGCCATTGAGAAGGTGAACCGGCGTGGAGGGATAGGGGGGATCCCTCTCGAGGCGGTGATTATGGACACCGGCGGCGATCAACAACAGGGTGTAGCTGCGTATCGGAAAATGGCCGGCGAAGATAAAGTTTTTATCATCATCGGTCCCTTGCTCACCAGTGTATACCTTGGCGTCTTTCCGGTCACCAATGAAGAAAAGACGGCGGTCATCGCCACAGCATCCGCCACACCTGGGCTTAGCGATTTGAACAAATGGCCCTATGCCTTTCGAATGACAGTGACATCGGACAAGAAAGAAGGCCCCTTGGTCAAGAGCTGGGTTGCGGCTCACAAGACTAAAAATGTGGTGATCCTTTACGAACGGGAATCCACTGTGACTTCGACCATAGCAAAAAAGATCTGGCCCGAAATCATGAAAGACCTGAATGTCCGGATCTTGAATGAGAATGACCCGATATCATTTCCAGTGGGTCAGAAGGACTTCAAGAAGCATGTCGAGAAGGCCATGACTTATCAGGCCGGAGGCATTGGTATTTCCGCCTTTCCCCAGGAGGCCGGAGAATTGATTAAAGAGATTCGCCGCCAGGGGCTTAAACAACCGATCCTGGGCGCCAGCCCCACCGCCAACCCCAAGGTCATTGAAATCGCCGGTGATGCGGCCGAAGATCTCTGGTCGATGAGTCTCTTTTATCCGGAAGACCCGAATCCCAAAGTCCAAAGCTATGTCGAAGAATTCAGAAGAAGATGCAAAAAGAAACATCCGGCCATGAACTGCGACCCCGAACAGTTTGACGTGGTGGTTCACGACATCCTGCTTTTTGTTGCGGATATCATGAAAAAAAAGGGAATCACGGGCGAACCCCTGAGGCTTCAGGAAGAGCGTGATAAAATCAGGGAAGGATTAGCCAATATGGGCATCTGGCGCGGCACCGCCGGCATGATGGCTTTTGACAAAAAGGGCGACGGCATTCGGACTGTCCATATCCTGAAAGTAAAGGATGGAAGGTGGCAGCCGGTTTATTAAATATAGACACTTGAAATTGGAAATTCGAAACTCGATGAGTCCAAGATCAATACCTCATATTTGTCCAGTTTTAAATTTCAAATTACAAGAGAGCGGGGAGGCTCTAATATGGCTACTGAACAATCAATCGGAATCAAAGACCCAACCGGCCGGGCCCCTTTTTTCCGGGGCATGCGCGGCACGCTGCTTGCGTGGTTCGTCCTTCTGGCCCTGGTGCCCATGGCCCTGGTGAGCATCATCTCCTATACCCGTGCCCAAAAAGCCCTTACCGAAAGTGCCGTAGAAAAGCTCGTGGCAATCAGGGAAATAAATAAAAATATCGTTTTGACCAATTTCGGGAGATGGCACACGGAGATCCTGTTCGTTTCCCAAATGGAAGCCCTCAAAAGCGACATCGTGGACATGGCGGCGGGGTTCAATTTCCTGGGGCCTGACCGGCTGAAGTCGCTTTACTTTGCCAAACCCGACCTGACGGATGCCGGGGATGGAAGCGCTTACAGCGCCGTGCATCAGGAGGAACAAAGGTTCTTCAAAAGATATACAAAAATCCAACAGCACGAGGATGTGCTGCTCATGGACCCGGCAGGAAACGTGGTTTACACGGAGCGGAAAGGACCGGACTTCGGCGCCAGTTTGATCTCGGGGCCTTATCAGGAGACCAACCTGGCCCGTCTGTATCAGGGCCTCAAGGCGGCCAAGCCGGGAGAGGTCCTCGTGGTGGATGCGGCCCTTTTTGAAAACAACGTAGCAATGTTCATGGGCACGCCGGTTTACCGTGGCGATGTCTGCCTGGGATACATTGCCTTCCAGCTTCCCTTGAAGTACCTTTCCGAGCGCATGGGCCGCCGCGAAGGAATGGGTCGCACCGGCGAGGTCTACCTGGTGGGACCGGACCGGCGCATGCGTTCCGATTCTTTCAATGATTCGGTCAACCGAACGGTACAAGCCTCCCTCTCGGGGACGGTGGAGCAAAACGGGGTGGACTCAAAAGGCGTTCTTGAAGCCCTGGCCGGAAAAGCGGATAAGTGCATCATTACCGATTACCGGGGCAAAAAAGTCCTTAGCGTCTACGCCCCGTTGGCCGTCAGTGGACTTCAGTGGGCCATCCTGGCTGAGGTGGACATGGAAGAGGCTCTGGCCCCGGCCGTAGCCCTTGCAAAGATCACCGCCGGGTTGGCGGCCGTCGTAGCCCTTCTGGTTCTGACACTTTCCCTGCTTGCCTCCGGCCGAATCGCCAGACCCATCCGGAGTCTTACGGACTGGTCCCGTCAGATCACCGGCGGAGACCTGACGCTTGTGGAGATCAAGACTCCGAAAAACGAGATCGGCGTGCTGAATGAAAGCTTCAGAGAGGCCGTCAAATCTATGCGGGCGGCACGCTCCGAGCAGGAACGCCGAAACTGGCAAAAGACCGGCCTGTCCGAGCTTGACGACCGGATGCGGGGTGAACAGGCCCCGGACGTCCTGTGCCGGAATATCGTCACCTTCATTGCCAAATACCTCCAGGTCCGGGTAGGGGCCTTTTACCTCGATAACGGCGACGGAGTTTTCAATCTGAAGGCTAGCTATGCCTATAAAACCCGGAAAAACCTCTCCAATGAATTTAAAACAGGAGAAGGGCTCATCGGCCAGGCAGCCCTGGAGAAGCAATCCATCCTGCTCACCAATGTTCCGGACGACTACATTGCCATCTCCTCGGGGCTTGGGGAAAAGCCGCCTAAAAACATCCTCGTCATACCCCTTGTTTTCAATGAGTTAACCTTAGGCGTTATTGAATTAGGAACCTTTGAAGCCTTTTCCGAAGATCAGAGGAACTTTCTGGAGGAGAATGCCGAAAGAATCTCCATTGCCCTTAATTCGGCCTTCGCACGGCAGCAGTTGCAGAAAACCCTTGAGGTAAGCCAGCGGCAGGCTGAGGAGCTCCAGGCCCAGCAGGAGGAGCTCAGGACCTCCAATGAGGAGATGGAGGAACAAACCCGGTTATTGAAGGAATCCGAAGAAAGACTCAAGACCCAGCAGGAAGAATTGCAGGTCACCAACGAGGAGCTGGAAGAGAAGAACGAGATGTTGGAGCGGCAGAAGCGCGAGGTCGAAGAGGCAAACAGAGTGGTCGAGGAAAAAGCCGCGGAGCTGGCCACGGCCAGCAAATACAAATCTGAATTTTTGGCAACCATGTCCCACGAACTGCGGTCCCCGCTGAACAGCCTCCTCCTTTTAGCCCAATCGCTGGCGCAGAACAAGGACGGCAACCTCACGGACGACCAGATCGAGTCCGCTGGGGTCATCTACGGAAGCGGCACGGATCTGCTCAACCTCATCAACGAGATCCTGGATCTTTCCAAGATAGAGGCCGGCCGGATGGAACTACAGTTAGGAACGGTTCAGGTAAGTGATCTTGCGGACGGCGTCCGGGTCTTCTTCGGACACGTGGCGGAAGAGAAAGGCCTCAAACTGGAGGTTGCGGTGAGTGGTGACGCCCCGACCGAGATAAAAAGCGACAGGAAGCGCGTAGAGCAGGTCATAAGGAACCTTGTGTCCAACGCCCTCAAGTTCACGGAAGAGGGAAGCGTGACGGTCACCTTTGAACTCGGAGCGCGGCCTCCGGCCCATAGGGGCCTACCCTCCGGCCTGGAGGCCCTCCGGGCTGGAAGCGGCCCCGGAGGGAGCGCGGAGCGCGGAAGAGGAGATGAATCTCCGCGTTCGATCGAAATGCTGTGCATTTCGGTCGCCGACACGGGAATCGGCATCGCAGCGGAAAAGCACAAGATCGTCTTCGAGGCGTTCCAGCAGGCGGACGGCGGAACGGCTCGGAAGTACGGGGGAACTGGCCTGGGGCTTTCCATCTCCAGGGGCCTGACCAACCTCCTGGGCGGAGAAATCCAGGTGCAAAGCCAGGAGGGGAAAGGATCGGTCTTCACCCTTTATCTTCCGATAAAGGTTGAAGAGACGCGAAGCTCGGAGCTCGGAGCTCTGAAGAGGGGACGGGAAGACAGTTCCGTGTTCCGCGCTCCGCATTCCGCGTTCGAGCGTTCCGAGCTCCGAACTCTGAGCTCCATAGCGGATGATCGCGAAAACCTTGAGGAGGGCGACAAGGTCATTCTCATCATCGAGGACGACTCAAGATTTGCCAAGGTCCTCTACGACAAGTGTCACGAGCGCGGCTTCAAGTGCCTGGCCGCGCCTGCGGGCGAGGCCGGTCTGGAGCTGGCGCGCAAGCATCTTCCTGACGGCATCATGCTCGATATACGGCTCCCCGGCATGGACGGCTGGGCCGTGCTGGGAACGCTCAAAGACGACATCAGGACCCGGCATATCCCCGTGCACGTCGTATCTGTTGAAGAGGTGACGACCGAATCCCTGCGGAGAGGGGCGATCGGTCACGCCACCAAGCCGATCAGCCGGGAAGAACTCGAACACGCGTTCAGAAAAATCGAAGCAACCGCTCATGAGAAGAAAAAACGCGTCCTGCTCGTGGAGGACGACGACCGGATACGCCTCAGCGTCAAGCAACTGATCGGGGACAGGGACGTCCGGGTCGACGAAGCGGCCACCGGGGAGCAGGCCATCAAAGCTCTGCGGGCAACAAGGTATGGATGTCTGATTCTCGACCTTGGCCTGCCGGACATGAGCGGCGGCGAGCTGCTCAAGAGGGTGGAGGCCGAAGGCATAGAACTGCCTCCGGTCATCATTCACACCGCCCGGGAACTCACGGAGCAGGAGGAGATGGAGCTGAGTGAGCGTGCCGAATCGATTGTGATCAAAGACGTACGGTCCCAGGAGCGGCTCCTGGACGAGGTGTCCCTGTTCCTCCACCGCGTGGTGAGCCGGATGCCTGGAAGGAAAAAGCAGATGATTCAGAACCTGCACGAGACCGACGTCCTGCTCAAGGACAAGAAGGTGCTGGTCGTTGACGACGACATGCGAACCACCTTTGCCCTGTCACGTCTCCTCTCCGAGCGTGGCATGAAAGCCTTGAAGGCGGGTAATGGGGAGCAGGCCCTTCAGGTGCTCGAGCGGGAACCGGATGTGGACCTCATCCTGATGGACATCATGATGCCGGTGATGGACGGGTATGAGGCGATTCAACGAATTCGGAGCGCGGAGCGCGGAACGCGGAAAGTACCGATTATTGTGTTGACGGCCAAGGCCATGCCGGAGGACCGCCAGAAGTGCATCGAGGCGGGCGCGAACGACTACCTGCCAAAGCCGGTGGACCAGGAGCGTCTGATTTCGATGATGAGGGTGTGGCTGTATCGTTAGGAACTCGGAGTGCGGAACGGGGAACGCGGAAGGAAGATGAAAGAAGACGGATTGCGATTGGCTATTTTGGATTGTTGATTGGCGATTGTTGATTTGTGATTGGGAGAAAAGGGAGATGGATACGAAGGAATTAAAAGAGAGAACAAAGGAATTTGCGCATCGCTGTGTCAAGCTTGTGGTCGCATTACCTAAAACGCCATTAGGGAAACACATAGGATTACAATTAATCAGATGTTCGACTTCTGTAGCGGCAAATTACCGGGCACAATTCACTCTCAGTCCAAAGCAGCCTTTATATCTAAAATAAGCATTGTAATTGAGGAGGCTGACGAGTCGGAATTCTGGCTGGAGTTCATCGTCGATGAAAAACTGATGAAAAAAGAAAAGGTTTTACCCTTGTATAGCGAGGCCCATGAACTCACATCAATTTTTATCGCCACCAGAAGAACAGCACAGAAAAAGGGAAAATAATGTTTTTCAATAAACAATAAACAATCCAAAGGCTCATGAAATAACATCAATATTCATAACGACCAGAAAAACAGCGCAAGGAAAAAACAGTGACAAATCAACAAGCAACAATCGAAGAGATTGAGATCGACCTTCTTCTGGAGGCCATGCAGAGGGCTTACGGCCACGATTTCCGTTCCTATGCCCGGGCCTCCATTGAACGCAGGGTGCGCCAATTCCTGTCAGGCAGCGGGTGCAGGACCGTCTCCGAAATGATCGACAGGGTGCTCCACGACAAGGATTTCTTCTCGCGCTTGGCCCAGTATTTTTCCATCCCTGTCACCGAGATGTTTCGGGATCCGTTCGTCTACCGGGTTATCAGGACCGAGGTCGTGCCGATGCTGCGCACCTGGCCCCACTTGAAGATCTGGCATACAGGCTGCGCCACGGGCGAGGAGGTCTACTCCCTGGCCATTATGCTCAAGGAGGAAGGCATTTACGACCGGTCGACCGTCTACGCCACGGATTTCAACGACTCCGTCCTGGAGCGGGCCCGGGAGGGTATCTACGAGATCGAGGAGATGCAGAAAGCCACCAGGAACTACCAGCAGGCGGGCGGCAGAGCCTCCTTCTCACAGTACTACCACGCCCGGTACGACGCTGCGGCCATGGAAGACTCCTTGAAGGAGCGCATCACCTTCGCCAATCACAACCTCGTTAACGACCGCGTGTTCGGCGAGATGCACCTGGTCTTCTGCCGCAACGTGCTCATTTACTTCAACCGCGAACTCCAGAACCGGGCACTGGGGCTTTTCACGGAGAGCCTGGTGCACGGCGGCTTCCTGTGTCTCGGAACCAAGGAAGACCTCCGGTTCACCGATGTGCGAGACCAATACGAAGTAGTGGACGATAAAGCGCGAATCTATAAGAAGTCGGAACGCGGAACGCGGAGCGCGGAAAAAAGATGAAAGAAGACGAATTGAGGAAACGAACCAAGGCTTTTGCATTGAGGGTTATCAACTTGGTAGAGGCATTGCCCGATAATTCCATCTGGCGGGTGATCAGGAATCAATTGTTGAGATGTGGAACAAGCGTTGGCGCAAACTATCGGGCGGCCAAACGGGCTAAATCAACGGCTGATTTCATCAGCAAGATGGGCACCGTTGAAGAGGAAGCCGACGAGTCCATGTATTGGATGGAGTTGATTGTCGAGGCTGGGTTGATGAAAGAAGAGCTTGTGTCAGACCTCTATCGTGAGGCAGACGAAATCCTTTCCATGGTCGTTGCTTCCATTAAGACCGCGAGGAAACGCAAATGACCTTTGATTCTGACACTCCGCATTCCGAGTTCTGCGTTCCGCGTTCCGAGTTCCGCGCTATCGTTATCGGCGGGTCCGCCGGCGGGTTCGAAGCGCTTACGGCGATCCTGTCGGAGCTTCCCGGGGATTTCCTGCTGCCGGTCCTCGTTGTCCAGCACCTGCACCCGTGCGACGACGGATCGTTTGCCCGGCACCTGGCGCGCGCTACACGGCTTCCGGTAATCGAGCCCTGCGACAAGGAACCAATCGAGCGAGGGCGCTTGTACGCCGCACCCGCCAACTACCACATGCTCGTGGAACGGGACGGTTCCACCATTGCCCTTTCCATTGACGAGCGGGTCAACTGGTCGAGGCCGTCTATTGATGTTCTTTTCGAGAGCGGTGCCGGGGCCTGGGGAGAAGGGGTAATCGCAATTCTCCTTTCAGGGGCGAACGCCGACGGCGCCAAGGGCATGGGCGAGGTCAAGAAGGCAGGGGGCATGACCATCGCCCAGGACCCGGCAAGCGCCCAAAACCCGGTTATGCCTCAGGCGGCAATCGACGCGGGAGTGGTGGACGAGGTGTTGGGGTTAGAGCAGATTGGGCAGCGGCTTGTCGAACTCGGAACTCGGAAGTCGGAAAGCAGAAAGCGGAAGTCGGAACGCGGAAGACTGACAAGAGGAGTTCTGCGCTCCGAGTTCTGAGTTCAAAGACAGGAGATCTGAACATGACAGAAAAAGATAAGAAGCAGAAGCCGGACAGCTCTTTGAGTTCGAATGGTTCCGCGCTCGGAAGGCAGAAGATACTTATTGTGGATGATAAGAAGGAGAATCTGCTCGCCCTGCGCAAGGTCCTGGCCGACCTGGATGTTGAGATCATTGAGGCGACCAGCGGCAACGAAGCCCTGGCGGCAACCCTTGATGACGGTTTCGCGGTGGCGATCCTGGACGTCATGATGCCGGGGATGGACGGCTACGAACTGGCCGGGCACCTCAGGGGCGATGCCAAGACCCGGCGCCTCCCGATTATCTTCCTCACGGCCTTCTCCTCCGGCGAGGAGCTCGTCTTCAAGGGGTACGAAGCCGGCGCAGTGGACTACATCGTCAAGCCGTTCAATGCCAACGTTCTCCTTTCAAAGGTACGGGTCTTCCTGGATCTGGACCGGGCTCACGCGGAGCTGGCCGAAAAGATCGTGGCCCTGACCGCCTCTGAGGAGCGGTACAGAAGCCTGGTCACGACCATCCCTGATATTGTCTACCGGCTCGACACGGACGGTCGATTCACGTACCTGAACGACGCCGTCAAAGCGCTGGGTTACGCCACTGTAGAGCTCTTAGGGTCCCACTTCTCCAAAATCATGGTTCCCGAGGATGTGGAGAACGTAAGCCGCGAATCCGTTCTGCCTAAGTACAAGAATAAGAGCACGGGCACCAAAGGTGCTCCCAGGGTGTTTGACGAGAGACGAACCGGGAAGAGAAAGACCATGGGATTAGAGGTGCGCCTTGTGCCGCGGAGAGGAGACTGGACCGTCCCGGCCGAGCTCCACAGCGGAGGGCCGGACGTTATCACTGTCGAGATTAACAGCTCGGGCATTTACGCCGGCACTCCTGACGGCAACAAGACAGTGTTCCTTGGAACGGTAGGAATAATTCGTGACATTACGGAGCGCAAGCGGGCCGAAGAGGAGTTGGCAAGACATCGTGATAAACTCGAGGATCTCGTCCGGGAGCGCGTCCAGGAACAGACCTGTTTGTATGCTATTTCAAAAGTTTTAGCCGAACCTAATAAGACGGTCGATGACGCGCTGCGTCTGATCGTGAACCTCATCCCATCAGGCTGGAAATGTTCCGATATTGCTTGCGCCCGGCTGCGCCTGGGTGACTGCACGGTTACCTCGGAACCTTTCCGTGAAAACCGATGGCGCCTGGCTGCCGATATGGTCGTTCGAGGGCAAACTCGCGGCACTGTCGAGGTCTTCTATATGGAGGAGCGACCGGCGGCGGACCAAGGGCCGTTTATCAAGGAGGAGCAGGAACTCATAAGGGGCATTGCACACATGTTGGGGCAGGCCGTAGAGCGCATGGAAGCGGAGAAGGCATTAAAGGAAGCGTATGACATCATCAACAGGAGTTCATCAGTGGCCTTCACCTGGAAGAACCGGGAAGGATGGCCGGTGGAGTTTGTTTCTGAAAATGTTGAGAAACTCTTTGGATATACGGCGGAAGAATTCATGACGGGAGAAGTGAATTATGTTGATTGCGTTCATCACGAAGATCTCAAACGAGTGGCCAAAGACTTTGCTGAAGGCGGCAGCAAGGAAGAAACGACCGGGTTTGCCCACGAACCGTATCGCATCCTAACAAAGGACGGTTCGGAGAAGACAGTCAGTGACTGGACTTGTATCGTTCGAGATCATGACGGACGTATTACGCATTACAAGGGTATCGTTGAAGACATCACCGAGTTGAAGCGGGCTGAAGACGAGCATGAAAAATTACAGAAGCAACTGGTCCAATCACTGAAGCTGGAGGCCATAGGCACTCTGACAGGGGGGATTGCGCATGACTTCAACAACCTCTTGACCACCATCATCGGAAATGTCGAACTGGCGATTGCAGATGCTGTGAAGGATTCGCCTATCTATGAGTTCCTGAAAGAGATCAAGGAGGCCGGAAAAAGGGCGGCAGTGCTCACCAGGCAGCTCCTGGCCTTCAGCCGGAAGCAGGTCCTTCAGCTCGAAGTGTTGGACCTCAATCAGGTACTGGGTAATATGGACAGGATGCTGCGGCGTGTCATCCGGGAGGATATCGAAGTGGAAACGCTCTTGAGCCCTGATCTTGGCCTGGTAGAGGCGGATGTCGGGCAGATGGAGCAGATCCTCATGAACCTGGCGGTCAATGCCCGGGATGCCATGCCCGGGGGAGGAACTCTGACTCTTGAGACACGCAACGTGGAACTGGATGAAGGTTATGCCCGGGAACACATTGCCGTGATACCGGGCCCTTATGTGATGTTAGCAGTGAGCGACACGGGCACCGGAATGACGAAGGAAGTACAGGAGCGGTTCTTTGAGCCCTTTTTCACCACCAAGGAGAAGGGCAAGGGGACCGGCCTCGGGCTTTCCACCGTGTACGGGATTGTCAAGCAGAGTAAAGGCAACATCTGGGTCTACAGTGAGCCTGGCAAAGGGAGCACCTTCAAGATTTATTTCCCCAGGGTGGAAGGGACGGTCGGTATCAGGGAAAAAGATGAGGAAAAGGGAGAATCCCTGAGGGGTTCGGAAACCGTCCTGGTAGTTGAAGACGACGACATGGTCAGGAACCTGGCCCTCAAGGCTTTGAAGCAGCAAGGGTATAAGGTCCTGTGCGCCGGGGACGGCCGGGAGGCCCTCGGTGTGTTCGGGGAACACAAGGGGCCGGTTCACCTGATGCTGACCGACATGGTCATGCCCGGGATGAACGGGAGAGAACTGGCAAAGAGTCTGGAAAAGCTGCAACCGGAGATGAAGGTGCTTTTCATGTCCGGGTACACGGACGGAACCATTGTTAATCACGGTGTTATGGCCCCGGGACTTAATTTTCTCGAAAAGCCGTTTTCACCGGAAGGTTTGGCCCGCAAGGTGCGTGAGGTTTTGGGAACGCGGAGCGCGGAAGACGGAACACGTAATGATAAATGAAGTCGGAGGATGAACGAACGCGGAAGCTGAGGGGCAGGGAAATGCCTGGGGAGGAACTGAAAGGACGAACCAAACAGTTTGCGTTGAGGGTGATCAGGCTGGCTAATGCATTGCCTAAATCGCCCGAAGGAAGAGTGATCCAGAGACAATTGCTACGAAGCGGCACCAGTGTCGGAGCCAACTACCGGGCAGCCAAACGGGTGAGGTCAATGGCTGATTCCATCAGCAAGATGGGGATCGTGGAAGAAGAGACGGATGAATCAATGTACTGGATGGAGCTGATCGAAGAATCCGGCCTGATGGATGAGAATAGGATTTCAGATCTGTACAAAGAGGCCGATGAGATCCTGTCTATGGTAGTGGCCTCCATCAGGACGGCAAAAAAACGGAAATGAACTTCCGCGCTCCGGGCTCCGCTTTCCGCATTCAAGAAGTAAGTTATGCGCCGTAGGCATCATCGTGAGGACCGGGCAGTACGAACTTGATGGTCTGATTTGGTGTTTCCCGGCAATCCGAGCAGGCTACGACAGCATCATCACCTTTTTTTCGACAGGCTTCGCAATACAGGTATATGATGATGAAATTGCGCTTCACGGGACATGAATAGAATCCTTGCCAGTTACCTTTCAAGGGTTCGCCAAAGGCAACGGGGTTTTCCATGATCATGTCAACCTTTTTCCTGACAAGATTCCTGATCGAAGCGTGCTTTTTGACGGCCTTCAGGAAATCGGTCTCGAATATGGCTTCCATCAATCCCCGAAAACCTCATCATATGAGTGCCACTCTGCTGTCCCGGCTCGCAATTTGTCCTGAACATCTTCCATCGCCTGTTGAAAAGCCGGATTTTCCAGAATCGTTTCCATATGCTTGCTCTCGGCTCGCCGCTTCAGGGCCAGCAGGTATTGGGTGAACATTTCGGCAACCGATGTGCGGTTTTCAGCCGCAAAAACCTTGGCGAAATCGGCTAAGTCCTGATCCAGGCTTACATTGATACGCGTCTTGGGCATAACAAAACTCCTTTAGGGATTTTCCCATGATACGCACGACGGGAACGGTTATCAACCAATCTGGTTACGGGTAAAGGGTTAGAAGAATTGGATCCTGGAGAGTTGAAAGAGCGAAAAGATGGAAAAATGTTCAATAGTCCATTTTCAATTTAAGGATAATTATCCGGAACTGGAATATTCTTGGACCGGTTTTATCAAAGATGCCGGAACTATACTTCAGTAAAACACTGGTGAATATGCAGTAAAAGAAAGGAATAATTGGAATGCAGGATGTTACTGAGGGATTCAAAGCCTTCACATGTCGTCGGTTTTTTGAGGAAAAGATTATATGGAGACACTATGACCGTGTCCCGATCCTGACACCTCTTGCAAGGCTGCATGGGCAGAGGCGTTTATTGCATATTGTCCGAATAGCCCGGTTTTTGACTCTCATGGGATTTATCGCATGGGTATGCGGAGGTTGCGGCGAAGAGCCGAATCGCGAAGGTCGCAGGCAATTGCTCATTTATTGCGGCATTACCATGGCCAAGCCAATGGCGGAAATCAAGGCGATCATCGAACGCGAAGAGAACTGCGAAATTCTGATGGCAACCGGCGGCTCCGGCAACCTTTTGAAGGCCTTGAAGGAAAACAAGTCGGGCGATCTGTATCTGCCGGGCTCGGAGAAATACGTCCAGACATGTCGGGACGAAGGACTTGTCACTGAATCGGTTCATGTGGGTTATAACCGGGCCGCACTGCTGGTTCAGAAGGGAAACCCGAAAAATATTTCGCCTGATCTGTCAAACCTGGCCAGCAAGGACTATTATGTCGTTATATGCAATCCGAAAACAGGAAGCATCGGTCGCGAGACGGCTAATATGCTGCAGCGAGCGGGTTTATTTGAGGAGGTCAGAGAAAACGCGCGTGAATTCACGACCGATTCCAAGCGATTGATCCAACTGCTTCGCAATAAACAGGCTGACCTTGCTATTAACTGGTATGCCACTGCTGTGTGGGAGGAAAACAGGCCCTACGTGGACGTTCTGAAGATCGATCCGCAGTACGCTAAGCCTAGAAAATTAGTCCTCGGTTTGTTGACTACGTCGAGATATCCTGAAATCGCGAAGAAATTCATGAACTACGCTATCTCGGAACAAGGAAAAGCGATATTCAGCAAGTACGGACTGCACGATGCAAAGTAAACTTAGGACCCGTTGAGGGACGACATTATGAAATTCAATTTTATGAAAGAACCGATACAGCGGAAGTTGATGGTACTCGTGCTTGTAGCCATCGTAGGGCTTGCGGTCATTGTGGCGATGGAGAAATACTTTCATCATCACGACGAGACATATAACAGAAAAATAGCCGGTCTTCATGCGCGACGAATGCTCGATCGCGTTATCTATCAGGAGCTGACTCACCTCGAGCTGGAGGTCTATAAACTGACCGAAATCGATGATTTAAGGGATTTGACTGTCGTGCAGGGACGTATTAAAGGGGCGCTTGTCGAAATCAAAAAGATCCTGAATGTCTTTCGCAAGGGCGGCCAATACCATAACATCATCGCCACGAACATGACCGGCGCGGAAATCATCCGCGAAACCATCGCTTACACTCCCGACCCGGATGAAGGCTACGTGCTTGTGCTGATCGACCTGACGCCTCGAATTCCCGACATCCGAGACGCCGTTAACCGCATCGCCGATTTGACTCGACGCCGGCTTGAGGCTAACGATCCAGACCAAATAGAGCAATTGCACCGCGAGACGCGAATCGAGATGAAAACGACGCTGCCCTATCTGGTTCGTTCGAGTGAGGATGCCACAAAGGGACTTCAGGAAGCGAACCAGAGATTGCAAATAATGGCCAGGCAACGTCACGACGCCCTCTCAAAACTGAACGTCGCGCGATGGACCATTACTTTTCTGACGCTTGCCATCTGCCTGCTGGTCATGGCGCGCGCCATGCGTCAGATAGCCGGGATTATATATTCACGAGACCTTGCCCGGGACGAACTCAAGGTCCATAAGGAGCATCTCGAAGAACTGGTTCAGCAGCGTACGGCGGAACTGGCCGAAGCGAACCGGGAAGCCTTGAAGTCCAGGAAAGAGGCCGAAGCAGCCAATCGTGCCAAAAGTGGGTTTCTGGCCAACATGAGCCACGAGATTCGCACGCCCATGAACGGGATCATCGGCATGACCGAACTGGTCCTGGGCACCGACCTGGGCGAAGAGCAGCGGAAATATCTGGAAATGGCAAAGATGTCGGCAGATTCGCTCCTGGCACTGATCAACGACATCCTGGATTTTTCCAAAATCGAAGCCGGGAAAATGGAGCTGGAAGCCATCGATTTTAACCTGCGGGTCACTCTTGAAAATGCTGTCGACACCCTGGCCTTGAAGGCCCACGAAAAGGGTCTGGAGTTGACCTGCCACATCCGGCCGGATGTGCCCACGGCTTTAATCGGGGACCCGGGCAGGCTGCGCCAGATTATCGTCAACATAGCGGGGAATTCGCTTAAATTTACCGAAGAAGGTGAAATCGTGATCCGGGTTGAAATGGAATCCGAGACGGATGATTCGGTGAAACTCCATTTCATGGTATCGGACACCGGCATCGGGATTCCCCAGGACAAGCTGGATTCAATTTTCAACAGTTTCGAGCAGGTGGATGGTTCCAACACAAGAAAGTACGGCGGCACGGGTCTGGGGCTATCCATAACCAGACAGTTTGTTGAGATGATGGGTGGAGAGATCAAGGTGGAGAGCCCGAACAGGTTTCGGTTGGAGGAGGATTCCAACACCCGGAACCGGGAACTCCCTATTGGAGGTCCGGGCAGCATTTTCCATTTCACTGTTTCCTTTGAACTAAGCCGCTCGAAAGATATCAGAGACCCGCGTCCCAAACCGCAGGATCTTTCGGGAATGCCGGTTCTCATTGTGGACGATAATTACACCAACCGTATCCTGCTCCAGGAAATGATAAAATCCTGGGGCCTTGTTCCAACTATTACGGCCAATGGTAAAGAAGCGATTGATCGTTTCAACGAGGCGTTTGGTTCCGCAACGCCGTATCGATTGATTTTACTGGATATGCAGATGCCGGAAATGGACGGCTTTGATGTAGCCAGAATAATCAAGGACGCGCCTTCGGGAAAAGATGTAAAAATTATCGTGCTTTCTTCCATGGGGCAAAGGGGTGACTCCGATCGTTGCAAAGAGATCGGCATCTCAGGGTATCTGCCCAAACCTATAAAGCAATCGGAACTACTTGATGCCATCATGATGACCATGGGGCTTCCCTCAGAAGAAACGCCGCCGATCATCACTCGCCATAAAATTTATGAAAAACGGAAAAGTTTCAATATTCTGTTGGCTGAAGACAACTTGATAAACCAGACCCTGGCCATAAAGCTTTTGGAGACAAGGGGGCACCGGGTTACCCTGGCATCGAACGGGATAGAGGCTGTTGAGGCATTTAAAAAGGGGGATTTCGATCTGATTCTCATGGATATCCAGATGCCGGAAATGGATGGATTTGAAGCCACAAAAGCAATTCGGAATTTGGAACGCGGAACGCGGAAGACGGAAGACGGAGATCAGGCAAAACAAACACCAACCGCTAACCAATCGTCAATCGTCAATCGTCAATCATCAATCGAAAGGATTCCGATCGTTGCCATGACGGCTCATGCCATGACGGGGGACCGGGAAAAGTGCATCGAAGCGGGCATGGATGACTATGTGTCCAAACCGATCAAGCCGGAAGTGCTTTTTAGTGCCATCAATAAAGTTGCCCGTAAATCGCACAGTGAAAAAGAGCAAAAACGACCACAGCCCCCACAAAGCACAAAAGCCTTTTCTCCAAAGACTTTTGACCTGTCCGTTGCCATGGAGACAGTTTTAGGCAATAAAGACCTTTTCCGGGAAATCGCCGGTATGTTCATGGAAAGCTGTTCTGATTATATAGCCAGGATCAAGGAAGGAATTACAGGAAACGATGCCGGTATCCTTGAGAGAGAAGCCCACAGTCTGAAAGGTGCTGTAGGTAATTTCGGAGCTAAGGAAGCATACGAGGCATCCTATCACCTTGAGAAACTGGGAAACGAAGGGGAAATGGCAACGGCAGCGGCGGGACTATCAGATCTTGAAAGAGTTCTCAACGAATTCGTATCTGAAATGAAAATCGTTTTACAGGAAATGAAAAAATGAAGATTCTGATCGCTGAAGATGACCCCATATCCAGACGCGTACTGGAAGCAAATTTACTTGAATGGGGCTATAAGGTGACGGTTGCTTCTGATGGCGGTGAGGCCTGGGAGATCATTCAACAACCTGAATCACCGAGTCTCATTATTTCGGACTGGATGATGCCCCGGATGGACGGATTGGCGCTTTGCCGGAAAATACGCAATATGGAGAAATCCGATTATATTTACTTTATAATCCTAACGGCAAAGGGAGAGAAAAAAGATATCATCAAGGGGTTGGAGGCGGGAGCGGATGATTTCTTGACCAAGCCTTTTAACCAGGAAGAACTGAAGTATCGAACCCGGATAGGTGAAAGGATCATCGATTTAGAGCGCCGCATACTGCAATTGGCCAACACAGACACCTTGACCGGTTTGCTGAATCGTAGAGCCTTTATGGAAAGAATGGAGCAAGAGATGTCCCGGGCACAACGGGAAAAGAAACCCCTTTCCCTTATTTTTGCAGATATCGATCATTTCAAAAGAGTCAATGATACATACGGCCACCAAGTCGGAGATCTTGTGCTTCAACGGTTTACAGACCAATTAAAAACTACAGCAAGGCCCTATGATTTTCTGGGGAGATACGGAGGGGAGGAGTTTTTGGTTTGTTTGCCGGGAACACACGGGTTACAAACCGGTTCAGTTGCCGAAAGAATGCGCAGGCAGATAGAAGCTATGGAAATCATGCTGCCAGACGACGCACGATCGATTCGGATTACTGCAAGCTTTGGTACGGCTTCCTGCTCTATTGAGC